>SXGT01606335.1_pt1 | contig 13245 bp, 7 predicted proteins | sample 3176221 | NCBI WGS metagenome assembly SXGT01 (sample SAMN11356862, study PRJNA531348) | freshwater metagenome | isolation source: freshwater sample F1-120 | place: China: Fuxian Lake, Yuxi | collected 2017-12-25
ATGTCAAATCGCTCGGCGCCTGTCAGAGCCAGGCCTTGAACGCCATCGGCAGCTTCAAGGACATCACGAACACCTAAAGTATTCAGACAGCGTTTTTGAATGGCTCGCATCGTACCGGAATCGTCGACGAGTAAGACTTTCATGGGAATAACCTCGAAGAAAATATGAAGAGTTGAGAATGATCAGCGAAAGGAAAAAGCTGGGGATTACTGGTCTCGGAACGAAAAATCGATCGTGAATTTGCCGATGTCGGACGTGAACTCAATCGACAGCGGGCGTTCCATATCTGTCGGGAAGTGCAGAGCGTAACTGTCACCGTCAATCAGGTTCGGAATGCCTAGTGACAATTCGAGTTCTTTGAGTTGGGCTTTGGCACCGCCGGCTATCATGTTAACCAGTTCACCAACAGCGTCGCGGACTTCGTCATTGACGGCATCTGGTTTGATCCCCAGCATGCGTTCGAAAACATTGAATGCGACTTCGTTGTGGACGTTCAGAACAATAGTTCCGTTCGCTTTTCCCGTCAGACTGATGACGGCACTCAGGGAAGGTCCTTCCATCCGCCCGCTCGAGAGGACGATTCCCGTCCTCTTGGCAGACGAATTGAGCATCATCTCAAACGTATTGATGGTGGACTGGATGATCGGATTCAAGTATCGCGTGATCGTCTGGGCGCGATCGGAGGTGGCGGTCGTCATGTCCGGCGTTCCTTTCATAACAGGTCGGGGTGACTGGCTGCTCGAAATGTTTGTCGTGAGTGTGGTGATGTCGGTTTGACGATCAGCAACACACTTATTTGCGGCACGCTGAAAAACTAGGTCACACTCAATCGACGTTGTTCAAAATCACCCCGTTGTGAGGCAGAAACGCAGCAAACTCGAACAACTCATCCCGCACGCGATGAACATAGCGATGCTGCGGAGTTGAACCGTCATGACGGTTGTAAAGGGGGCGACAAGCAAGTCCCGCGGATTTGAATAGCGATCACCGACAAATCGGCTGTCTGGAGCGAATTGAAGTTTCTTCCGAGCGATCAGCCTTCGCCGCGACAGTCTTCCAAAAAGGCAGTCATCTGGTTGATGCTCTGCCAGCGCTGAGTAGGATTTGCATCAAGGCCTCTCATGATGACGGTCGTCAGTCGCTTGCCGACGTCGGGGGCGATCTCTCTGAGATCGGTCGGCGGATTGCTGAAATGCGATTGAACTTCATCCAGAGTATTTCCAGACGGCCAGGGGAATTTTCCCGAGCACATCTGATAACAGGTGACGGCGAAGGAGAAAACATCGATGCGCTGATCTGTTTTCAGACGCTTCAGAAGTTCCGGCGCCATGTAGTTGACTTTGCCCGTTCGGTTTCCCGGGGCCTGAAAGGGAGGGGTATTGGGCACGACCAGGCCGAAATCAATCAGCTTCACTTCCAGTTGATCGGTAATGAAAATATTCGGGGGACACAGATCTCGGTGAATGAACTGACGACTGTGGAAGTACGTCATCCCCTGGCCCACCTGGATCATCCATTCGAGACGGTTCTGGACGAGAACGTCGCTGCGTCGATCAATATAAGTCGCGAGGTTTTGTCCATGAAGAAGTTCCTGGACGAGAAACTGTTCCCCGGTCGTGGCGACGCCGTGGCTGAGCGTTTTGACGATCCGCGGGTGGTTGAACGATAGCGAGACCTGGCCTTCTGTCGGCTTCGGACCCACCTTGACGAAGCGTCGTTCGAAGGCTGCCGTCTTCTCAAGGTCCAGGATTTTCAAAGCGACTGGCTGACCGGTGGTTCGATCGATCGCCTGCCAGACCTGAGACATTGTCCCCTTGCCGAGCTTGTGTTGCTTTTCAAAACGACGATCAAGATCGACTTTGGCTTTCGTCGACTTGGAGGGCCTTGAGAACAGTTTCGAAAAGATACTCATGATCGATTGTTGAACACAAAACGAAGCAAATCAGGGATGAAATCAGAGGTTCGACACTAGGATGATTTCAAGCAACATTGATACCAAGAGCAAGACAGCTTTGTTGTGCAAAACATCAAATCATGAAGTCGTTCTCGATCCCCAGGACACGGTCAATCACATCCTGTGGCAGCTCGATGTATTCCTGGTCGGTATCCGAGACGTCGGTCGGATTGATGCCGCAATACATCGACCAGGGTCCCAGGTGACGCCAGCGACCTGCGCGAGGCGGTTCGCCGGGCATGACGGGGGTTGTGCAGCGGTTGCAGCCGATGGTGGTGAAACCCTGTGAGTGCAAAGGATTCACAATCACGTTGTGTTCTTCGGTGTAGGCTTCGAGTTCTTCGTCTGAGAAGTTGGCCAGCGCATTGACGCGTAACGCGTTCATTTCTTTATCGATACTCAGAATCGGCGTCTTTCCGCGACGTCCCCCTTCGGCACGACGCAGCGAGCCGATAAACCCGTCGTATTCCCCGGCGATCTTTCTGAGCGGTTCGACCTTGCGCGTATGGCAGCAGGTCGCCTGACCTTCGGGGGTCAGGTAGAGGATGCCGTGTTTTTCGGTTTGTTCACGCATCGTCAGTTCAGGATGCAGCGTGCGGACATTGAGTTTATACTCGGAAATGAGTCGGTCTCGAGTTTCCAGCGTTTCCTGAAAGTTGACCCCCGTGTCGACAAAAAGCACGGTGACCGGCAGATTCAGGTGCTTGATCATGTGACTGATCACGGTCCCGGTTTTCTGCATGGCGGTCAGAAACGCCAGACGCTCACCAAAAATCTGATGAGCCCACTGCAGCAGCTCAAACGGCGTCCGCTCTTCAAAATTCTGATTGAGACTTTTCAGGTCTGACTGGGTAAGTCGTGGCATTGTAAGATGTTTTGGCTACAGAGATTATGGGCGGAAAGCGGTAACATAACAGAAGGATTTCTCCTTGCCTACATCAGGCAAGCCTCTGGACCGATTTTCATGGATCGGTCCTTGGCCGAGGAATCACTCATGTTTTCAAGAACAGGGCAAATCTAAAAATCACAAGAGTTCGCAGCATAAAAAAATCAGCCAACATGAGACGCCGTGCATTGTGTGGATGCACGGAATCATGCTGGCCAATTCGGTCACAAACTGAGGCGAACGAAATCGATGGGCGACTTCAATTCCCTGTTGGCATTGGAAGATTGAAACCTTCCTTCTTCAGCGTTTCGCGCATGTGCTGCAGCTTCTCGTAATCCGTAATCGTGATCGGACCTGTGTAGATCGCGCTTTGTAGTTTTCGAGGGGGGTACTCAATGTACGTTTTCATCAGTTTGGAGATGGAGTCATTGAACAGGACCATCGTCCATGTCCGTTCCGTGAAGTTGTTCATGAAGATGTCATAGCGTTCCTGGGGATCCTGCCAGAGGTCAAAAATCTGGGGAACAGCGCCGACGTACTTTTCTGCCCCCTTCCAGCCCAGATTCGAATCGACTGCCAGTCCACCGGTTGCCTGGCCATCATCTCCGCGGAGATTGAAGACGGCTTTATAATTTCCAACGCGAGCAGCGCCGGGAGACAATTCGTTTTCCGTGAAATAGAACCACGCCTTACGGGCCGATTTTCCGCTGCCGGTCAGAATCGGGGTCATATCGTAGCTGTCGAAGATCATCGGTTTGTCTTCGAGATCTTTCTTGGGGAGTTCAACACCGGCGACAGAGGCAAAGGTCGCCATCAGATCGAGTCCGCCACAGATATCGTGATTGCGAAGACCTGGCTTGATCTTTCCTGGCCAGACGGCGATGGCAGGGACTCGGTTACCACCTTCGCGGACTGTTCCTTTGGTTCCACGGAATGGCGTGTAGCCTGCATCTGGATAGACGTCTTGCCAGGCGCCGTTGTCGGTTGTGTAGAAGACCAGCGTGTTGTCATCGAGCTTCAACTCGCGCAGCTTGTCCATCACACGGCCGATGCGGGTATCGAGTTCGACCACCGAATCAGCGTACTTACTCTTCGAGAGTGACTTGTGTTCGAACTCCGGGGCAGGCAGGTTGGGCTGGTGAACCTTCATGAAGTTCAGGTGGATGAAGAATGGCTTCTCTTTGTTTTTGGCTGCGTCGTCGAGAAAGCCGATGGCTGATTTTTCAACGTATTCATCCAGAAAAGGAATGCCGACGACGCCTTTGTCCGGGGTGTTGACGTACTGGCCATTGACCTTCCAGTCTTCTTTGGCTGCTTCGCCAGCGTTGCCCGACATTGATCCCTTGGTAATTTTATCAAATGTCTCGCGAAGTTCGGGATCCATGTCTGGGAACCAGGTTGGATCGCAATAGGTGTAGGCGTTGCAGTGATAGAGGAAGCAATGCTTCATCTTGTCGTAACCGTGGGCATTCGGCAGCGCATAGTCTGCTTCGCCGAGGTGCCACTTGCCGGTGAAATACGTGCCGTAACCTGCGGTTTTGAGAACTGATGCGAGAGTCCATTCCGCCTTGGGGAGTCCTCCCCCTTCCCCCTGGAACGCGACAGTCGTCATTCCGCTTCGATTCGGAATTCGTCCCGTGACCATGGCGGCTCGTCCCGGAGTGCAACTCGGCTGTGCATAGAAGGAGAAAAACGTCATGCCATCGGCAGCCATCCGGTCGATGTTCGGAGTGGGCATGCCGCGGCCGACACCGCCGCCGTAGGGACCAAGATCGCCATAGCCGGTGTCGTCGGAGACGATGAAGAGAATGTTCGGTTTCTTCTGCTGCGCGTGCGCTGCATCACTACATACTGCGATAAATCCAACAACGACCAACGTTATTCGAAGCCAGTCTGAAGCGCGGGAGACTTTCATCATCGGTGCATATCCTCACATTGCAAAGAATCATGAAGTGACAGCGAAATATTTCACTTCGCTTATCATATGTTTAACAGGTCGAAATCGATATGAAAATCAAATGAAAATCAGCCCTTTGTCTCCAGCCAGTTCGGGCCTGAAGCCATATCGATTTCCAGCGGCACTTTCAATTTCAAAGCGGTTGTCATCTCTTCGTTGACGAGGTCACACAACGATTCCAGTTCGATATCCGGAGTTTCAAAAACAAGTTCGTCGTGGATCTGCAGGAGCATGAGGGCGGGGTGCTTTTCCTTTTTCAGACGGGCGTGGATGTTAACCATCGCACGCTTAATCAAATCGGCTGCAGAACCCTGAATGACCGTATTCACAGCCGTGCGTTCCGGCAGGTTGCGGTTGCGTCCAAATGGGGTGCGGATGCCTTCGATCGGGCGACGTCGGCCGAGGATGGTCTTGGCGTACCCGGTCTGCTGGCATTCGATCAGCGTGTCCTGGATGAACTTCTCGACACCGGGATAACGGTCAAAGTAGCTTTCGATGAACGCAGCAGCCTGCTCCTGCGGAATCCCAAGGGCAGCGGCGAGTCCATAAGGAGACTGGCCGTAGATGATCCCGAAGTTGACCGCTTTGGCGATCCGTCGCATCTCGGACGTGACTTCTTCCTGTGGCGTGCTGAAGATTTCCGAGGCCACCATGCGGTGAATGTCATGGCCCGATCTGAAAGCGTTTTGCATGGCTTCATCGCCGCTGAACTCTGCCAGAATTCGAAGCTCGATCTGCGAGTAATCGGCTGCGACGAGCGACCACCCTGGCTGCCCCGCGACGAACGCCTTGCGGATCTTGCGACCTTCTTCCGTCCGGATCGGAATGTTCTGCAGGTTCGGGTCGCTGCTGGCCAGACGTCCCGTCGCGGCGGACACCTGGCTGAACGAGGTGTGGATTCGTCCGGTATAAGGATTGACCAGCGAGGGGAGGGCGTCGAGGTAGGTGTTCTTCAGTTTGGACAGCTGACGGTGCGTGATGATCTTGGCCGGTAGCGGGTGCAACGGAGCCAGCTCTTCGAGGACGGATTGATCCGTACTTGCCCCGGTCTTGGTCTTCTTTTTCTTCGGCAGCTTCAATTCGTTGAATAACACGTCTTGCAGTTGTTTGGGCGAATCGAAATTGAAAGGGTGTCCTGCCAGCTGGTTGATCTCGTCGCGAACCAGATCGAGTTGATGAGCCAGCTCATCGCTCTGCTTTTTGAGCTCGTCGACGTTGACGGTGATCCCGACTGCTTCCATGTCTTTCAGCGTGATGATCAGTGGGCGTTCGAGATCCCAGTAAAGATCCCAGAGCTGCTCGTCCTTGAGTTGCTGTTCGAGTTGAAGGGACAGGCGAAATGCGGCGTCTGCATCTTCCGAGGCATATTCAGCGACCTGTGCGACGGGAATATCCGACATCAATTTCTGTGACTTGCCGGTGCCGATCAGTTCCTTGATCGAGATCATCTTGTGGCCAAGATAGTCGTAGGCGAGCGTATCGAGTCCGTGAGTTCTCGCACCGGCATCGAGCAGGAAGTGAGCGATCATGGAGTCGAGATAGACTTCTTCGATATTGATGCCCAGACGTTTGAGAACCAGCAGATCATACTTGATGTTCTGGTTGCTCAGCTTGACACCAGGATTCGTGAGAATCGGCTTGAGCGTTTCCAAAGTCGCTGATGAATCCAGCAGCTGACTGTCTTTGGGGCCCATGACGGGCAAGTAATACGCAGATCCCGGTTCGAAGCAGAACGCCCAGCCGACGATGTCGGCTTGATTTGCATCCAGCCCGGTTGTTTCCAGGTCGAAGCAGATGTGTTCCTGCTTACTCAGTATCTCGATGAAGCCTGCGAACTTCTCTGGCGTATCAATCACCTGCCAGGTTCGTCCCGCCAGTTGCGAATTCGCAAACAGGACATCCTGACGAATGCTCTCGGCTCCTTCAGCTGCTTCGTCATCATTCTCCTGGTCATCAAACAGACCACGACCTACTTTGATGGGGGGCTTCTTTGATGCTGGTTTGGCAACAGCAGCGGGAGCAGGTTCTGACGCGGCGATGTCGCTGGCTTGGAGGCCCGTTTCGAGGCCCAGGGTCAGGATCTCATCGCGAAACTTCTTGAAGCCGAAGTCGTTGAACAATTCCAGCAGGCGCGGGCCGTTAATGCTGCCGACCTTGGCTGTCTCGAAATTGAATTCCAGCGGCAGGTCCTGGTACAAAGTGACGAGCTTTTTGCTGATTCTCGCCTGATCCGCGAACTCGATCAGATTCTCGCGACGCTTCTTCGCGGTGATCTTGGGAGCATTGGCGAGGACCGATTCCAGATCGCCGTACTCTTTAATCAGCTGTGTCGCAGCGACTGGTCCGATTCCTGGAACTCCTGGCACGTTGTCGACGCTGTCTCCGACCAGTGACTGAAAATCGATGACCTGCTCGGGCGTCACGCCCCAGGTCTCCATCAAGTTAGCAGGGCCGAAGAACTCGTTCTTGCGGCAGTTGAACATCTGGACGCAGTCGGAAAGCAGTTGTCGGCAGTCTTTGTCGCTGGTCACAAGCCGGACTTCGAACCCCTCTGAACAGGCTCGTTTGGTGACGGTCGCCATGACGTCGTCTGCTTCCCAGCCGGGGAACTTGATGACCGGGACGTTAAACCCCTCCAGCATCGAGAGGATCATCGGGATCTGCGGGACGAGTTCCTCGGGCATTTCAGTGCGGTTGGCTTTGTATTCGGTATACCAGCCGGATCGCTGGCCTTCGCCTTCTGAATCGATGGCACATAACAGGTGAGACGGCTTCTGCTTTCCCAGGATCGTCATGATGTCGCGGGTGAAGCCAAAGACCGCGTTCGTCGGCTGTCCCAGGCGCCCCGTCATGGGAGGGATCGCATGGAAAACCTGGAACATGAGCGAGAAAACATCAATAACGTAAAGCGTGTTGGGCATCGAAGCGGGTTCACCAGGCTGGATGATTCGGACATGTTGCGATTAACGATTGCGCCAATTCTAAGGGAATCCCTCGCGAATAACACTCAAGTCCCTTGGGATCGGATGTTCGCAGACAGGGTCTTGACGCTGACGCCCGCTGCCGTAAACTGAAAGGACAATGCGGGTTGGGAAAGATACGCCGTCAGGAAAACGCCTGATCATTCGCGTCTGGGCCAATTTTTGCATTCACTTCAGCAGTCACATCACGTCTTGAGTTTCGCATCACATCGATTTTGCTGACTCTGACGACCTTGCGTGCTGGGAAATTCATAGCGTGGCTGAGCAAGTCAATGGCCGATCCTAGCGATATGCCATGCTTTGTGCATGCGTGACGCTGGTTTTCATGATACAACAATACGGCCCGAGTTTACGGATGAGGCGGTCTGGGTTGTTTGAGTTGATCAAACGACCCACCGAAATCGGCCCGAATAGCGACACTGGATCCGGTCGCGACAATCCACTTCGAGTTACCTTTCGAGAAGGCAGTTTAAGGGAATCGTCATGGCTTCAAATTCCTCGGGCTCGATGGGCGCCGTTCACTATTGGCTGATGTTTTTTGGATTGACCACCCTTGTTCTGGGTTTCACGACCTACATGGGGTTCAAAGATCAGGCCGAACTGAGAACTCAGGCACAACAGGCTCTGAAGAGCCAAAATGATGCTGATACGAACTTCCGTCAGTCCGTCGAAGAAATCGGCGAGCTCAAACGGACGATCGGTCACCAGATGGACAAGGTCGGCGTTGGCACTCCAAACGATCCCAATACCGTCGTCGGCGCCATGACCGACGATATGAAGAAGTACGGCAAAGAATTCGCTGCCAACACTTACAAAGACACTCTCATTGCCCTTCGTCAGCAGATCGACGACCTGATCGGACAACGCAATCAGCTTCAAGCCGAAGTTCAGAACTCAGCCAAACAAATCGCTGCCTTGAGCACTCAATACAACAATCAGGTTGTCGAGCAGAAGAAGTTCGCAACCGAATCCAAAGCCGATCTCCAAACCCGCATTCGTGAATCCGAAGACTTGATCAATCGTAAGAACGAAGAGATCGCTGAAAACCGTGCCAAGCTGAACGAAGCCATCCTGGCCAATGCCAAGCTTCAGGAAGAGTTCGATCGTTCTCGCACCCGTGCAGAACAGAACCAGAAGAAATACCTGGCGATCAACACTCAGTTGAACGAAGAACTCGATCAGCACCGACAGGTCAGCTTCGACAAAGCGGATGGCCAGATTCGATCAATTGATCACTCTGCTCGTATCGTGACTGTCAATCTTGGATCGGATGATAATCTGGCCCGTGGGACCACTTTCAGTATCTATGACAAACGAAACACCGGTGTTGCTCGCGGGTCTGCTGATATCAAAGGCAAAGTCGAAGTCACCCGTATTCTCGACGGGCATCTGGCTGAAGCCCGCATTACCGAAGAGAAATTGAGCCGCCCGATCGCTCCTGGTGACATCGTCTTCTCTCCACTGTGGGAACCAGGCCGTAAGCTGAAATTCTCATTCGTCGGCCTGATCGATATCGACAGCGACGGCAAATCGGATCGTAAACTGCTTCACGATATGCTCCTTGCTGCCGGTGCAGAAGTCGACAACGAAGTCGATGACGAAGGCAACCGTACGGGGAACGGGATCACCGTGAATACGAAGTATCTGGTCATGGGCGAAATTCCAGATCCGACCAACTTCCCACCGGGAAGTGCCGATGCAAAACGCGTTGAGAAGATTCTCGAACAGCGTTCCGCTCTGCGAACAGAAGCCAACACTCAGGGTGTCCGTGTCATCAACCTGACCGACTTCCTGAACTATATCGGTTACGAGCCCAAGCGACGTATTTACGATCCTAACGACACCTCGTCACCGTACCCGATCCGCGACGGGGGACGACGTGTCGGCATCAACCAGGGCGCAGCAGACCGGTTCAACTCGAGCAAGGCTTCTGACACTTACAAAGCAGACGACAACAAGTAACGCTGCCGAATCATGCAAATTCAAAAAGGCGAGTGAGTCAATTCTCACTCGCCTTTTTTGTTGTCTTGAAGATCAGTTTCGTCGCGTGAAGTTTCCCAGTGTCGGCGTTGAAGGGGCGTTCTTTTCGTACTGCGATTGAATGTCGCGTTTCAGTTGAATCAGATGCAGCTGGCGGGCTTCGGTCTGTTCGACTTTCGTCTGCACATCTCGAAAGACAGCCGTCGGGACATTGATCTCTGCCAGCTGTCGTGAGACTTCGGTGAGTTTTAACGCCAGTGACCTTTGCAGCCCGCGCAGATAAAACATGATCAGTCCGCCGGTCCAGATGATGAAGAAGATCCCGGCTGGGATGTAGAAATCGAGCTTCATGATTTCGTTGTGATTCCACAGGCTTTCATAAAAGAAGTTGTAGCCGATGCGAAGCACGACGAAGCTGACGTAAATCAGAAACAGGGTTTCATAGACAGCGCGAGAGCGGAATCTCGTATGGTCGAAGGCGACCGACTGGATCATCTGATCGATCAGCCTGGACGCTTTATCGAGAAAAGCATGCTCGAGTGTGACGGCCTGAGCGAGTGCATCGCGATGCTCTTTGGCGGTTTCGATTCCCTGACTCAACCCGGCTGACTGCTCATAGCCTTTAATAATCATCTCGACTTCACGGACGGACGATTCTTCGATCGACAGGGTCTGCATTTGCTTGAAGCGTTCTTTGGCTGCCTGCGATTCGTTCTGCTGTGATAACCAGCGTGCCCCTTGAATGGCACCGATGATCGCCAGATGAGCCGTTGTTCTCGCGCGAGCCATTCCGAAAGAAGCGGCCAGAGAGCCAAGCGAGTTATAGATCCTCAGCATGGCAGAGAAGGGGGTCATCTCCCAGAGATTCAACACTTCCGAAAGGAGTCGTTGTTCCCAGAGACCCTTGCTCAGGCCCAGTTCACGTTGAAGGTTCGATGACATCTCTTTGAGTAAACGCTGTTGTTGCAGTTGAATCTGCGATTTGAGTTCTGCCAGCTTCGGCGTGTACTCGGAGGTTTCCTTTTCGATGAGTTCAACGATTTCGAGCATCAACTGGCACAGGTTCGCTAAGCGCAGGGAATCTCGCTGTTCCGGACCAAAGGGTGACGACAACGTCTTGACGAGTCGTTCAAATTCTGCCGGTGTCGATGCCCCTTCACGCTCCGCTTTGAGAGCCGAGATGGAATCGATGAAGTACATATCCGGCACGTCGAAATGGGGCTTGAGCACGTTTCGCCAGTCATCGCGAATGTCGACATCCACATCCGCATGACTTTGTACGAACAGAAATTTGCAGCCAGCTGCAATCGACATCAGCTCTTCCAGCACGCGTGCGGAGCGGTATTTCTGCTGGGTCGTGATGTATAGCAGCACATCGACGTGAGGTAGAATCTGACGCAGACGAGCGGTGTTGGGTCCTTCCTGGGACGATTCACTGGTATCCGGGTCCGGGCAGTCGATGAGGATGACGCGCTTGAGCCAGTCACTTTTCGCTGTGACGATTTCCAGCGTCTCGATCGGCAGGGACGTTTTCGACAGCTCGACTTCCGGATGAGCGATCAGCAGAGGACGCATCGTTGTCGGGCGTTGACGTCCCGTGACACTGACATCACTGCCCACGAGCGCATTGATCAGCGTACTCTTCCCGGACCCCGTCCCGCCGAACGTCGCGACGATCAGCGGCATGTCGATCCGGGCGAGCGTCTCTTCGCAGCGGCTGATTGCTTGCGGGAACCAGCGAGCAAGGGATTGCCAGGGCTTCCAGTCAGATCGTTCGCTGCCCCACGATTTCAGGCGAGCCAGCAGTTCTGCAACATGCGCACGATCCTGAAGATCGCGAAGCTGCGACGTCCATGAGGTGATCGGAGAGGACTTTGAAGTCTGTTGAGTCATGAAGGGGTTAGCTCTTTACTGGTGAGAGAATTTTACGTTTCGATTTGGTCGACGGGAGGGCGAACCTCCGTGTGAGCCGCATCTTTGCATTGCGAAACAATAGCCACGAACTTGACTCCGGTGGCCTCGACTGATTTCGATCTCCTGCACAACGTATGATGTCGATCAGACGACGGATGATTGCAACGCGGGACAGCGGCTCGGACGGAGCCTCGCCCTCCCAGTGTGTGTTCATAATTTCCAAACAGTTGGTGCGTCAGAGAGCAACGGTTGCGAAGTGGTTGCTGGCAGGTCTGCCAGCTGTGTGCGCAACGATTTCAGGCGATCCGAGACTTTCTTGAAGGCAGGACTCCCCGGGAGCTCTGCACAGGACGTGAGTTCATTCATCAGGGTCCCGAGGAATTTTTGCTGCAGGAGTTCTGCCAGCCAGCCGACTCTTTGTTCCACGATTTTCTCATGCAGTTTTCGGAAACGGGCTTCGAGATAACCGGCTGTCTTCGACGCGGACCCCGAAATCGCCGTCTCCCCGACAGCTGCCGTCACCGCTCCCGCCGTCACATCTCCGACCAGATGCAGGACGGTCTGCGTCGCCGCATCGAACAGGAGGGGCGAGACCGCATGGCTGACCGGCCCGACCCCCGTGACGAAGAGCGCAACCGACGTTGCAGGTCTCATCGCCGCCGCTACCGTATCGAGGCGACGGAAGAATTGATAATAGTCAGGGCTTTCCTGGCGGAACTTCATCAGCTGTTCTTCCACGGTCGTTTGAACCACCGTTGCAAGATCCGTCTGCTGATAGGCCGCGTGAAGGTCGCTCAAAATCTGCTGACGGGAATGTCCGCCGAGCATCAGTTCGAGACGGGCTTTGAGCAGCGGGTTACCTTCGTCCTTAATGCGTTCCAGTTGTCGGAAGACCTGCTCGATGATCGTGATGATCGTCGACCATTCTTTCTGCTTGTACTCCGCGAGGTCGTCCTTGGCTGGTCCTGTGAACGACCCTGTCGCATAACGGACGGGCCAGAGGATGGCTCGTCCGACGGTGTCATAGGCGCCGTGCAGTCGCGCGGGCCATCCTTCGCGCTGGTGGGTCCACCAGTTGCGAATCACGCCAATCAGGTAGCGATTCGGCAGATTCGGCCAGCTGTCGATCTGCGTCAGGCGATGCTGTGACAACAGCTTCGCGGCATCCTGGTAGCGGGAACTCGCCAGCTGGATGTCCGACAGCCAGGACTGGGCACCACGCTTGTCATCTGTCAGTTCCTGCAGGGCACCGAGCATGGTATGCAGCTTGATCTCTGCGAACCTCAAGACGGAGAAGATCTCTCGCAAGTCGACTGGCGTCTCTGAAACGGTCTTCGGCGATGACGGGTTTCGTTCATAGAAGGGGAGTCGATTCGCTTCGACCGCCCGGCGGTCATGTGGCGCGAGATAAACCCGTTGCGGCCGGACCCCTGTCTCCTTCGTAAACGTCTCCAGCCACGTCGGCCAATAGGGCTCATCGTCTGGCAGAAAGACCTGATTGAAGACCAGACAGACCACTTTGCCTTGCTGGGCAGCGTCTCGAAAGAACTTCTTAACGGCTGCGTCATTGTAC
>SXGT01269260.1_pt1 | contig 13244 bp, 15 predicted proteins | sample 3176221 | NCBI WGS metagenome assembly SXGT01 (sample SAMN11356862, study PRJNA531348) | freshwater metagenome | isolation source: freshwater sample F1-120 | place: China: Fuxian Lake, Yuxi | collected 2017-12-25
GCTGGTTCTGCTGATCATCTTCATCATCACCGTGCCGGTGATCAAGCACGCGGTCAACATCGAACTGCCGCAGGCCAGTGTGGAGAAGGTGCTGGACAAACCCGAGAACATCCGGCTTTCCGTGGACGCCGACGGCACGTATTTCTGGAACGAGCAGCGCGTGGACGATGCGGATTTCAGCAACCGCCTGCAGGCCGCTGCTGCGCAGGACCCGCAACCCGAGTTGCACATCCGCGGCGACAAGGCCGTGCGCTACGAGCGCGTGGCCCTCGCCATGGCTTCGGCGCAACGCGCCGGCGTGCGCAAGATCGGTTTCATCACGGAGCCCGCCGCACCATGAACACACCCACACCATCGCTGCCCACCGAGCGCGAATTGCCGAGCGACGCGCTGCCACCGGTCGGCGGCACCGAACTTCCGGTGTTGCCGAGTGCTGCGCTGCTTCGAGGACAGAAGGCGGTGGCGATCGATCACAACGGCTCGCTCTACCGGCTGCAGACGACGCGCCAGGGCAAGCTCATCCTGACCAAATAGCCGGGCGTTTTCACCGGCAGACGTTTTTTCATCGTGGGGCGACCCGGGGATCTCACTTCCCCGAGCGTCGTTTTTGGCCAGCCAAGGGGAACACCACCTCACTAGCCAGGCATTTTTTTACAGCCCGATGGCTGCAATTCCCGCGCGCGCCACCTGCGCATCCTCGGTCGACTTGACCCCGCTCACCCCGACCGCGCCCAGGCAAAGCCCGTCCTTCATGATCGGCACGCCGCCTTCGAGCATGCCGGCCAGCACCGGCGCACTCAGGAACGACGTGCGCCCCTGGTTGATGGTGTCTTCGTAGATCTTGCTTTCGCGACGCCCCATGGCCGCGGTGTGGGCCTTGGCCGGCGCAATGTGCGCTGAAACGGCGGCCGCGCCATCCAGCCGCTGCAGCCAGAGGAGGTGGCCGCCGTCGTCGACGATGGCGATCGTCACCGCCCACTGGTTCTTCAGCGCCTCGGCTTCGGCCGCGGCGGCGATCAGCTTGACATCGGCGCTTTCGAGAAAGGGCTTGTTTTTCATGAACTTGGTCCTAATTTGACGATCAGAGAGTGTTGCAGAAGGGAAACCGGGTGGCCTGAGAGGGGCAGTGGGAACGATAACGCGGTGATTGTGGTCCTTCAGGACACAAGTGACCTTACCAAAGACGCGTTTTTGTCCTGAACCTCGCTCTCGAGATCCAGACCCCTACAATGCAGCTTCACCGTGGACGCAGGCATCCTGCCGGCGTCACCGGCCCCCGAGTGTCAGATGATGAAGGAGATCACCACCATGACCGAACACGTACAGAGCGGCCGCTTCGGCACCGCGGTTTCCAGCGATGCGCAGCGCAACAAAGTCATGCGCAACACCTACTGGCTGCTGGCCTTGTCCATGCTGCCGACCGTGCTGGGCGCCTGGATCGGCGTGCAGACCGGGATCACCGCCGCCCTCACCGGAGGCATGGGCCTGATCGTGTTTCTCGGCGGCGCCTTTGCCTTCATGTTCGCCATCGAGAAGACCAAGAACTCTGCGGCGGGTGTGCCCGTGTTGCTGGCTTTCACGTTCTTCATGGGCCTGATGCTCTCTCGCCTTCTGGCGATGGTGCTCGGCTTCTCGAACGGCGCCAGCCTGATCATGACGGCCTTCGGCGGTACGGCGGGCGTCTTCTTCATCATGGCCAACCTGTCCACGGTGATCAAGCGCGACATCTCCGGCATGGGCAAATGGCTCTTCGTGGGCGCTCTGGCGATCATGATCGGCGCGATCATCAACGTGTTCGTCGGCAGCACGGCCGGCATGGCCGCCATCGCCACCCTGGCCATTGTCGTGTTCAGCCTGTACCTGCTGTACGACCTCAAGCGCATCGTGGACGGCGGCGAGACCAACTACATCACTGCCACGCTGGGTCTGTACCTGAGCCTGTTCAACATCTTCCAGAGCCTGTTGATGATGCTGGGCCTGTTCGGCGGCGACCGCGAATAAGCGATTTGCCCGCTCATGAAAAAAGGACCTTCGGGTCCTTTTTTCTTGCCGGACGCCGAGGAAAATTTTCGTTTCAGGTCGTCAAGTTCGGCCTGAAAGCGCCGAAACAGCATGGAAACCCACCGCTCATCCATGCGACACACCCTTTTCACCCTCTGCCTGCTGAGCGCCGCAACCTTCTTGAGCGGCTGCGAGGCGCTGGGCATCGAGACCGCGACCCAGGTGAATGCCAAGAAGGACGCCGAAGGCAAGGCCATCGGCAGTGCCTGCCGCCATGCGGTGCGCAGCATCGAGGATTGTTTCGGCAGTTACCCGCGGGCCGGCAAGGCCGCCGTGTTCGCCGGCTGGAAGGAAATGGACGAGTACATGCGGGAAAACGCCATCGTGGGCATGCCTGCGGAGCCCGCAACCGAACCGGCACAGGGCAAGGGTGAACCCGCCCACGGCGACAAACCGGCCTCCGCGGCCCGCACGTCCTGAGGCGTCTCAGGCGTCGCCATCACCCGGCGTGCGTGCCGGGTCGAGTTCGAACACCGCCATGCTCTCCACGTGCGCGGTGTGCGCAAACATGTTCACCACGCCCGCCGCCACGCAGCGATAACCGGCCTGATGCACCAGCAGGCCCGCGTCGCGTGCCAGCGTGGCCGGGTTGCAGCTGACGTAGACGATGCGCCGAGGGGGCGTCCAGCCGTTGCGCAACTCGGGACGCTGGTGCAGATCGGCCAGGGCCTTGGCGAGTGCAAAAGCGCCTTCGCGCGGCGGGTCCACCAACCATTTCTGCGCGACCCCATCGGCCACCAGTTGCTCCGGCGACATCTCGAAGAGATTGCGTGCGGCGAACTTGGTCGGCGCCAACGGGCGATCGCGCCCGGCCTGATTGACCGCGAGGTTTTCGCGTGAACGTGCCACCAGGGTCTCGCTTCCCTCGATGCCCAGCACTTCGCCGGCCGTGGTGGCGATCGGCAGCGTGAAATTGCCCAGGCCGCAGAACCAGTCGATGACGCGCTCGTCGGCGCGGGCATCCAGCAGGCGCAGCGCGCGCGTGACCAGCACGCGGTTGATGTAGGGATTGACCTGCGTGAAATCGGTCGGCTTGAAGGGCATGGTGATGCCGAACTCGGGCAGCGCGTAAGACAGCGAGGCGCCTCCCTCATCGAGCAGCTTCACCGTGTCCGGCCCTTTGGCCTGCAACCACCACTGGACGCCATGCGCCGCCGCGAAGGCCCGCAGCCGCGCCAGGTCGGCGTCGCTCAGCGGCTCGAGGTGGCGGAGCACGAGCGCCGTCACCTCGTCGCCGCAGGCCAGTTCGATCTGCGGGCAGGTCTCCCGCGCATCCATGTCGAAGATCAGGGCGCGCAGCGGCATGAGCATGGCGCTCACGTGGGCAGGAAGCACCGCGCAGATGCGCATGTCGGCCACATAACGGCTCTTGCGTTCGTGGAAACCGATCAGCACCTCACCCTTCTTGTGCACATGCCGCACCGACAGGCGCGCGCGGTAGCGGTAACCCCAGGCCGGGCCTTCGATCGGGCGCAGGATGGTGCTTGACCTGACCTTGCCCAAATGCCAGAGGTTGTCCTCCAGCACCCGTTGCTTGACGGCGACCTGCGCTGATTCGTGCAGGTGCTGCATCTTGCAGCCGCCGCAGGCGCCAGCGTGCAGCCCGAAGTGAGGGCAACCCGGCCGGACGCGCTGCGAGGATTCACGGTGAATGGCCGTGACCGTGCCGGCTTCCCAGTTGTTCTTCTTGCGGTGCACGTTCACACTGACGTGCTCGAAAGGCAGCGCACCTTCGATGAAGACGACCTTGCCGTCGGGGCGGCGGGCGATGCCCTGGGCATCGATATCGAGGGATTCCACCGCGAGCCAGCCCTCGGGCAATGCGGTTTCAGGCGTTTCGTGGGCCGCGGCGCTGGCGGTGGTGAGCAGGCTGTTTTCGTGAAGGGTGGACGCGGTCATCCACCGATTGTCTCAGGCCCAGGCCTTGAGATATTCGTCCCAGTGAGACTCGGTGGACGCAAGCTCACCCAGCGTCTCCTTCACCATCGCGATTTCCTGCTCGTACTCGGCCTCGGTCAGGCCGCCGCGCATTTTCTGGAACCGGCAATAGACCAGGTAGGTGTTCATCACGTCGGTTTCGCAATAGCGACGAATGTCCTCGGTCTGACCCGCCAGATACTGGGCGTAGACCTGCGAACCGTCCATGCCCAGCTTGCCGGGAAAGCCACAGAGCTTCGCCATGGCATCGAGCGGCGCGTTGTTCTTGGGCGAATACATCGCCAGCAGGTCCATCAGGTCGAGATGGCGCATGTGATACCGGCTGATGTAGTTGTTCCACTTGAACTCGCGGTCGTCTTCGCCGAGATCCCAGTATTTGCTGGCCTCCACGCCGTGACGCAGCCCGCGGTAGTGCAGCACCGGCAGGTCGAAACCACCACCGTTCCAGCTCACGAGCTGCGGTGTGTGTTTCTCCACCGCATGAAAGAAGGTCTGCACCACCTTGCCTTCGCTCTGCCCGTCGCGGTCCACAAAGGAATGGATGCGAAGGCCTTCCGCGTTGCGGAAGACGCAGCTGATCACCAGCACGCGCTGCAGGTGCAAGGGAACGAAGTCGCTCTGGCCCTTTTCCTTGCGTTCCGCGAGCCAGGCTGCGTAGACCTGCCCGTCGGTGTCCGCCGCGCTGGCGCCGCGCAGGGCGCGAAGCCCTTCGACGTCGGGAATGGACTCGATGTCGAAGACGAGGACCGGCCAGGCCATGCCGCGCGCCGGATCAGCGCTTGGGCAGGTGGCCCATGGGGTCGACCGGCTTGCCCAGGCGGCGCACCTCGAAGTGCAGCTTCACGCGATCGGTGTCGCTGCTGCCCATCTCGGCGATCTTCTGGCCCTGGCGCACGGCCTGGTCTTCTCGCACCAGCAGCGCCTGGTTGTGGGCATAGGCCGTGAGGTACGTGTTGTTGTGTTTGAGGATGATGAGGTTGCCGTAGCCACGCAGGCCGGCACCGGCATACACCACACGCCCGTCGGCCGCCGCCAGCACAGGGTCACCGATCTTGCCGGCGATCGAGACGCCCTTGTTGTTGGCTTCGTCGAACGGCGTGACCACCGAACCTTGCGCGGGCCAGATGAAGGCGACCTCGTCGCCGGTGGTCACGGCCGGGGGCTGCACGGGCGGCGCGGCCGGAATGGGCGCGACCGGCGCGGGGGCGGCCTCGGTCAGCGGACGGGCGGTGACGCCCGAACTGGCGACCGGGCTCGTCGCGGGCCCGGTGGGGGCCACCACGACCGGTGACGGTGTGGGTGCCGTGGCAACCGCCACCGGCGGCAGCACACGCAAGACCTGCCCCACTTCGATCGAATTGGCGTTGGCCAGGCTGTTCCAGTTCTGGATGTCGCGCCAGTTCTGACCGTTGTCCAGCGCAATGCGGAACAGCGTGTCGCCCGCTTTCACGGTGTAGTAGCCGGGTTTGCCGGCGTTCTCGGCACCCGGCAACGCCACCACGGCTTGCTCGGTGCCCGTTCGGACCGCGCCGCGGTCCTCCACGGGCGCGGGGCCAGAGACGCGACGCGTGGAACAGCCAGCTGTGACCAGCAGCACGGCCAGCACGGTCATGACCGTGGCGCCTTGCCATGCCGAGCGCCCCGACCTCTGGGGATGACCCGACCACTGGAAAACACGCTTGTTCATGAAGACTCCACCTTTGTCTGGGGTTGTGTGACCGTTTGGAACACACACACCCCGAAAGAAAAAACCGCTGCGCCGTGCACGGCACGCGCCAGCTTACGCCACCCCTGATTTTAGGGGCACAAAAAGAACCGCCTCGAGCTCGGTGCGCACGACGCCCGTCGAGGTCTTTTCAACCACGACCAGGTTCTGGCGGCCGGTGCTCGTCACAGCGGGTGCCACCAGCCGTCCACCCACAGCCAGCTGATCGATCCAGGCGTCGGGAATGTGGTTCCCGCCCGCTGCAGCGATGATGCCCGCGTACGGGGCACCGCGTGCGTAACCCAGCATGCCGTCACCAAAAAGAAGGTGCACATTGGCGAGCCGGAAAGCCCGGAGATTTTCGCGCGCCTTCTCGTGCAGGCCCTTGAGCCGTTCGATGCTGTACACCTCGCGCGCCACATGGCTCAGCACCGCCGCCTGATACCCGCACCCGGTGCCGATCTCCAGCACACGACCGAGCTTTTCGGGCCGCCCCTGGCACAACAGTTCGATCATGCGCGCGACCACACCCGGCTTTGAAATGGTCTGGCCCAGGCCGATCGGCAGGCTGGTGTCTTCGTAGGCCTGGTTCACCAGCGCCGTGTCCACGAAGCGGTGGCGCTCCACCGCATTCAGCGCCGCAAGCACCCCCGCATGCGTCACCCCCTGCGCCTCGATCTTGCGCACCAGTGCCGCGCGCACCGCCTGCGAGTCCATGCCCACGCCACTGGGCGCCACCGGCCTGGGCGGCGGCGCGCTGCGGCCCGGTGGCGGACTCACCGGCGCCTTGGGGCGGGCGTCTGACGCAGCGGGTGCCAGGCGTGCGGGAAAGCCGGGACGCGGTCTGGCCGCAGGCGGGGTGGTTGATGCGGGTGTCGAGGCACGGGGCGGGGTTGCAGGCACACCGCGCTTCACGAGGCTGCCTCCGCCGTGCTGCCAGGGTCTGCCAGGGCGGCCGCCGTGGGCGCCCAGTAGGCGAGCCGATCGTGGTCGGTCAGGTCCACCTGCAGCGGGGTGATGGTGGCGTATCCCTGCAGCGAGGCGTGGAAATCGGTGCCTTCGGCATCGTCCTTGGCCTTGCCCGCACTGCCGATCCAGTACATGGTGTCGCCGCGCGGGTTGGTCTGAGAAATGACCTGTTCGGCTGCGTGGCGCCGGCCCAGGCGCGTGACCTTGAAACCCCGGATGTCGGCCAGGGGCCGGTTCGGGATGTTGACGTTGAGCAGCCAGGGATCGGCGGGCGGGCCGCTCGCCAGCGCGGGCAGCAGTTGGGCCACCAGCCGGGCGGCCATGCGGCCCGCGTCTTCCAGGTGGGCCCAGCCTTTTTCCGTCTGCGAGAAGGCGATCGCCGGGATGCCGAAAAGATAGCCCTCCATCGCCGCGCCCACCGTGCCCGAATAGATCGTGTCGTCCCCCATGTTGGCACCGTTGTTGATGCCGGAAACCACGAGGTCGGGCCGGTAGCCCAGCAGGCCCGTGAGTGCAATGTGCACGCAATCGGCCGGCGTGCCATTGACATAGCGAAAGCCGTTGTGCGAGGTGTGCACGTACAGCGGCGAATGCAGGCTGAGTGCGTTGGACTTGGCGCTGTTGTTGTGTTCGGGCGCCACCACCTCCACCTCGGCCAGGTCCTTCAGGGCCTCGTACAGGGCGACGATGCCCAGCGCCTGGTAACCGTCGTCGTTAGAGATGAGGATTTTCATTGGCGCGATTTTAGGTGGATCGCCGCGGTCACGCCCGGGACAGAAAGCGGGCATACCCGCTGCGGACGATGCGGCCAGGCTGCCTATCATGGGCCGGTTCATGACCAACCAACCGAGGAGACGCCATGCAAGCCTGGCTGTGTGAAAACCCTGTGGGCGTGGAAGCGCTGACCTGGAAAGAAATGCCCACTCCCGAGCCCGGAGCGGGTGAGGTGCTGGTCGAGATCCAGGCCGCGAGCCTGAACTTTCCCGACCTGCTGATCGTGCAGAACAAGTACCAGATGAAGCCGGCCCTGCCCTTCGTGCCGGGCTCGGAATACGCGGGCGTGGTGCGCGCCGTGGGCGAAGGGGTGACGCACCTTCAGACAGGCCAGACGGTGGCCTGCATGGCCGGCACGGGGGGCTTCGGCACGCATGCGGTGGTGAAGGCGGCGCTGTGCATGCCGTTGCCCGCCGGTTTCCCCGCCGTGGACGCAGCGGCGTTTGGCCTGATCTATGCCACGTCCTGGCACGCGCTGATGGATCGCGGCGCGCTGAAGTCCGGCGAGACCGTCCTGGTGCTGGGCGCGGCGGGTGGCGTGGGCACGTCTGCCATCCAGATCGCGAAAGCCGCCGGTGCGCGCGTGATCGCCGCGGCTTCGAGCGACGAGAAATGCGAGCTGTGCACGCAGCAGGGTGCGGACGCCACCATCAACTACAGCGTGCACACGCCCAGGGAGGGCTTGCGCGACGCGATCAAGCAACTCACCGACGGCAAGGGACCCGACCTGGTGTACGACCCGGTGGGTGGCGAGTTTGCCGAGCCGGTGTTTCGGTCCATCGCCTGGCGCGGCCGCTACCTCGTGGTGGGCTTTGCCAGCGGGCCCATCCCCAGCCTGCCGTTGAACCTGACCCTGCTCAAGGGCGCGAGCATCGTGGGCGTTTTCTGGGGCGACTTTGCCCGCCGCGAGCCAAAGGCCAATGCACAGATGATGCAGACGCTGGCCGGCATGTACGCCCGTGGTCAGGTCAAGCCGGTGATCGACCAGACCCTGCCCATGCGGGACCTGCAGAAGGCCTACGCCATCATGGGATCGCGCTCGGTCAAGGGCAAACTGGTGATGGTGAACTGAGCGCGTGGCGCGGCGCGCCAGCGCTTTTCGCCTAAAGTCGCTTTTCCCACTTCCTTGGAGCGAGCGTCCCCATGAGCGATTTCCTCCTCAGCGCGGCGGCCAGCCGCGAACCGCTGCAGGCGTCCTTCAGCGATGCTGCCAATCCGCTCGGCCTCGATGGCGTCGAGTTCATCGAGTACGTCACCAGCAAGCCGCAAGCCCTGGGCCAGGTGCTGGAAATGATGGGGTTTCGCCCGGTCGGCCGGCACCGGTCCCGCGAGGTGCTGCTGTACCGCCAGGGCGAACTCAACATCGTCGTCAATGCGCACCCGGTCGACTCGCGCGGTGGCGCACACGGTGGCGAAGTGCCGTTCATCTCCGCCGTGGCCTTGCGCGTGCGCGATGCCCGCGCGGCTTATCACTATGTGCTGGAACGCGGCGCCTGGTCGGTGCCCACCCACGCCGAGGTGATGGAGCTCAACATCCCGGCCATCCACGGTGCAGGCAACAGCCGCATCTATTTCGTCGACCGCTACGCCGAATTCTCGATCTACGACGTGGACTTCGTGCCGATTCCGTCGGTGGACCAGCGACCCCCCGCCACCGCGGGCCTGCATTTCTTCGGCGTGGTGCAGTACATCGGCCCCGAGCGCAGCAACGACTGGATCCAGTTCTACAACGAGCTCTTCGGCACCGAACTGATTCCCGACGAACAGCGTTTCGGGATCATGCCCAAGGGCACCCTGCTGCGAACGCCGGCGCTTGACCCGTCCCGGTCGTTCATGCTGCAGCTCATCGAGCCCGAGATCAACGTGGTGGACACGGAGGAGCGGCTTCAGCGCATCGGCCTGGGTGTGCCCGACGTGCTCACCGCCGTCAAGGCACTGCGCGCCCTGGGCGTGGAGTTCGTGGAAACGGAAGCCGCGCACACCGAGCGGCGGGGTGCCATCACCAAGACCTATCTCGGTTCGGTGGTGTTCGAGCTCGTGCACAGCGAGAAGGCCTGATGCCGTGAACACACCCAGAGACACCGTCGAAGCCATCCGCGGCTTCGGCATGGACACCATCACGCTGGCCGGGCCGCTCGAAGCCAAGCTCGCCGCCATGAAAGCGGCCGGCTTCTCGCAGGTGATGCTCAAGGCCAACGACCTCGTGGGCCATCCCGGAGGCCTCGATGCGGCGGTGCAGGCGGTGCGCGACAGCGGCCTGCGCGGCACCGGGTTTCAGGTGCTGCGGGATTTCGAAGGCCTCTCCGGCCACCTACACCACTACAAGGTGGACATCGCCAAAAGCATGCTCGAGATGTGCGCCGCCCTGGACTGCCGCGTGCTGCTCGCCTGCTCGTCCACGTCCACGCACGCATCGCAGGACATCGATCACCTCGCGCGCGACCTGCGCAAGCTTGCCATGCTGGCGATCCCTCTGGGCATTCGCATTGCCTACGAAGGACTGTCCTGGGGTCGCACGATCAACGAGTTCACCACCGCGTGGGACGTGGTGTGCCGCGCCGACTGTCCCAACCTCGGTCTGGGGCTCGATTCGTTTCACATCTTCGCGGCCAAGACCTCGCTGGAGGAGATCGACTACCTGGACCCCGAGAAGATCTTCCTCGTGCAGCTGGCCGACTTCATGTGGCAGGAGACGCGCACCTTCGAGGAACGCATGACCACCGCGCGCACCTTCCGCGTGTTTCCCGGCGAGGGCGTGCACAGCGAGCAGCTGGTCGACCTGGTGCTCAAGCTCGACCGGCTCGGGTACACCGGCGACTACAGCTTCGAGGTGTTCAACGACGACTATCAGCAGATGCCGCTGCCCATGGTGGCCGAACGCGGTCGCCGATCGGCGCTCTGGCTGGCAGAAGACGTGCTCCGCCGATCGGTGCCCCTGCCCAACCAGATGCGGCTGAAAGGCTGACGCGGCAGTCGCCGCTCAGCCGTGGCGCACGCGCACGCCCAGCCCACCGCACAGCGCAATGATCGCGATGCCGGCGACGGACCACGCGTCGGGCGCATAACCGAACACCACCCAGCCACCCAGCGTGGCGAAGCCGATCTGCGCATACATGTAGGGCGTGAGACGGGAGGCCGGTGCCCGGTGGTAGGCCTGGATCATGAAGTAGTGGCCCAGCGAGCCGAACACGCCCATCACCGACACGATCGCCCAGAGTTTCCATTCGCCCAGGGCGACCCAGGACCACGGCAGCAGCAAGGTGCCGAACACCAGCCCCGTGAGGCCGGTGTAGAAGTGCATGGTGCCGGGGTCTTCGGTGCGCACCATGCGGCTGGTGACGATCTGGTAGACCGCGTTGATCAACACCAGCCCCAGCGGCAGCAGCATGGCGCCCTGGAAGTCACTGCCCTTGGGACGGATCACGATCAGCGCGCCGATGAGCCCGCCGGCCACCAGCCACCATGTGAGGGCGGGCACACGCTCGTGAAGCATCGGCGCGGCCAGCAACGTGATCACGAGCGGCACGAGCATGAGGATGGCGGTGAACTCCCCCACCGGCACGTAACGCAGGCTCAAGTAGGCCACCGTGCCCGAACTCACCATGAGCGCGCCGCGCAGCAGCTGCCAACCTGGCCGGCCGGTCTTGAAGAGGGCATTGCGCTGGCGCGGCCAGAGCAGCAACAGGGTCATGCCGGTCTGCACCAGAAAGCGCAGCCACACCGCCATGAGCACAGGCACCACGGCGCCCACGTATTGCGACGCGGTGTCCAGCAGGGCAAAACACAGCGTGGCGCACACCGCCAGCGCGATGCCCCGCGCGGGGTGCGGAAATCTCGGATCGGACAAGAAAGGCCTTGCGGGAAACAGGACCTGGGGACTTCGGGATCAGTCGGCCAGGCGGGCCACCGAGCGCAGCACGTCTGCGGTGGTGGTGGGAAGCCCGAAGTATTCCAGATAGGCCGGAATCTGTTCGAAGAGCATGTCGGTGCCCACCTGAACCCGGCAACCCCGCGCCCGTGCGGCCGACAGAAACGCGGTCATCTCGGTGCGCATCACCACCTCGCCCACGAACGTGTCCGGCTGCAGGCGGGACACGTCCAGCGGCAGCGGATCGCCTTCGTTCATGCCCATAGGGGTGGCATTGACCACGAGGTCGAAACCGGTCGGATCGTTGTGGCCGGTGTCGACCTCGACAGCCGGATAGTGGGTTTTCAGGCGCTGCGCGAGCGCATTCGCCGAAGCGGCGTTCAGGTCGTGGAGCGACACCGCGCCGACGCCCGCCGCGGCCAGCGATGCCGCGATGGCGCAGCCCACGCCGCCGCAGCCCACCACCAGCACGCGCGCGCCCTCCAGCTGCAGTCCCTTGCGCCGAACGCCACGCACGAAGCCCTCGCCATCGAACATGTCGCCCACCAGCCGGCCGTCGTCCGTTTTCTTCACGGCGTTGCACGCGCCCGCCACCTTCACCGTGGCCGTGACCTCATCGAGCAGGCCCACCGTCACCACCTTGTGGGGCATGGTGATGAGCGCACCGCGCACATTGGTCAGCGTGAACACCGATCGCAGGAAGACCGGGTAATCGGCCGCCTGGCAACCCATGGGCACCACCAAGGCGTTCACCCCCACCTGTTCGAAGTAGGGGTTGTAGATCAAGGGTGACTTGAAGCTGTGGGTGGGGTAGCCGATGTGGGCAATGATTTCCGTGTGGCCGTTGATCATGATGGCGTGCAGAGGTGGTCGGTGAACCGCGAGTGTGCCTCGCGACCCGACCATATGCCGTGAGCGCATGAACAAACTACTTCATCGTCGTTGGTTCATCGGCCAACGCTCCGGAGAATGCAGCTTTGCATTGGAAGGAGTTCCCCGATGACCCCATCGCCCCCCACCGTCGTCGTCATCCCCGGCTGGCGCAACTCCGGCCCCGGCCACTGGCAGACATTGTGGTCGGACAAGCTGCCTTCGGTGCTGCGCGTCGCGTGGCCGACCGCACCCAGGGTGCATTGCTCGTGGCGCCGGCCGATCCCGAGCGGCGGGGTGTGCTGGCCGACTTCGCGCCCGTGCCCTACCAGCGCCTGCCCTACCCCAGCATCCTCGTGGCCAGCACGAACGACCCCTACTGCCCCGTGCGCACGGCGGGGGCTTACGCGCGCGCGTGGGGCAGTGAATTCGTGCGGCTCAACAGCGCCGGACACATCAACGTGGAATCCGGTCACGGCCCCTGGCCGCTGGGACTTGCGCTCCTGGCGTCGCTGGGCGCGGACGTCAAAGCCCTGACGCGCGCCACGGAACCGGCGTGATGACCACGGCTTATTCCTGAATCACATAAGGAAACAAAAACAATGTCGTTGGGATTCTGAAGACGCGCGCCCAGAATTCGTCACATCCTGTTTCCGATCTGGAGTATTCCCATGAAAAAAACCCTGCGCGTGGCCCTGGCCGCCGTCGCCCTGGTCACGTCTGCCCTGGCCTCGGCCCAGACCACCTTGCTCAACGTGTCCTACGACGTGGCGCGTGAGTTCTACAAGGACATCAACGTCGCCTTCGCGGCAAGCCACAAGAAGAGCACGGGCAAGGACATCAAGGTCGACCAGTCCCACGCCGGCTCCAGCGCGCAGGCGCGCGCGGTGGCCGACGGCCTGGAGGCCGATGTGGTCACCTTCAACACCACCACGGACGTCGACTTCCTGGCCGAAAAGGGCGTGGTGGCGAAAGACTGGCGCCAGAAGTTTCCCCACAACGCGGCGCCCACCACCTCCACCATGCTGTTCCTGGTGCGCAATGGCAATCCGAAAGGCA
>SXGT01663224.1_pt1 | contig 13244 bp, 10 predicted proteins | sample 3176221 | NCBI WGS metagenome assembly SXGT01 (sample SAMN11356862, study PRJNA531348) | freshwater metagenome | isolation source: freshwater sample F1-120 | place: China: Fuxian Lake, Yuxi | collected 2017-12-25
ACGCACGCGTTCTTCAAGGCGCTGCTTTTCATGGGTGCGGGCCTCGTCATACACGCCCTCAACGGCGAGCAAGACACACGCAACATGGGTGGGCTACGTAAGTTGATGCCGAAGACCTACTTCTGCTTCATCATCGGCGGCCTCGCACTGACAGGCATCTTCCCGTTGTCGGGCGGCTTCTCGAAGGATGCGATCCTTGGTGCCGGTCTGCATGTCGATTCGACGATTGGTTGGATCGCCTACGCCGGCGGGCTCCTCGGTGCCCTGATGACGGGCATCTATACCTTCCGCCTGATCTTCCTCGTGTTCCATCGTCGCATGTCGCCGTACGCCGAAAAGGTTGCACCGCCGCTGATCAAGCATCATGGCGAGGGGCCAAGCTCGATGCTCTGGCCTGTCTACATCCTCGCGCTTGGTGCGGCCTTCCTTGGCCTCCTGCAGATCCCTGGCGTGACGCACGTGATGAGCAGTTGGCTCGAGCCAATCTCGCCGTACGGCATGGTCGAGGCCACGGCAGGACAGGAGTGGCTGACGACGCTGATCGGCTCGCTCGTCGGCGTGATTGGCATCATCATCGCTGCTCACCTCTATTTGCGCGAGAACGACGCACCCGAGCGCATTCGTCTTGGTCGCGGTCGGCTAATCGCCCACGCGCTCGAGCGCCGCTGCTATTGGGATAACGTCTACGAGTGGATGTTTGAGCGCCCCACACAATGGGCTGCCAGCTTCCTCAATCGCGATGTTGATGCCACGGCATTCCGCTGGTTGCCGACGGACGGCGTAGGCACGATCACCGCCTTCTTTGGCCGCAGCTTCGTCGTTCTGCAAAACGGCATTGTGCGCTCGTACGCACTCGTTTTTGCCGTCGGCATCGCGGGCTTGCTGCTCTTGCTTTTGGTGCGCGGAACATGATCACGATTTCCATACTGATTGCTGTCCCGGCCATTGCCGCTGTGGTACTGCTCGTCGTGCCGTTTGCGCGACAGGCCGCGGGCTATCTGGCGTTGCTCGTCTCGCTGGCGGTGTTGGGCGGCGTGATTGGCTTCATCTACCGTTTCGAGCCGTCTGCCGGCTATCAGTTTGCGGACAACGTCTCGTGGATCGAGCCGCTGGGCGTGCGGTGGCATGTCGCCGTCAATGGCGTCTCGCTCGCGATGATTGCCGTCACCGCGCTGATCACCACGTGTGCGCTTGGCTTTGCCTTGTGGGCGAAGCGCGATCGCTCGCACGCCTCGGCTGCGTTGATTCTGATGACCGAGGCGTTCCTCTTCCTCGTCTTTGCAGCACGTGACCTATTCGCGTTTTACGTTGGCTTCGAAGGCATGCTGATCCCGCTGCTCGTACTGCTCGTCGTTTGGGGCGGGGCGGGCCGCAAATTCGCGACGCTGCAGGTAATCGCCTACACCGCCTTTGGCGCGCTGCTGATGCTGCTCGGCATCCTGTATCTCGGCCTCACCGCGCCGAATGGACCCAACTTCGACATGGCGGCCGCGATCGGCCGTGGCGGCGACTGGGTCTTCTTCGCCTTCGCGATCGCGTTTGCCATCAAGTCGCCGCTGTTTCCGCTGCACGGCTGGGTGTTGCCGGCCTATCGCGAGGCCTCGCCGGAGGTCGCCGCGGTGCTCAGTGGTGTCGCCTCGAAGGCGGGTGCCTTCGCGTTCCTTGCCGTCCTCGTACCGCTCTTCCCAGCTCAGGCCGCGACGTACGCCTGGGTATTTATTGCGCTCGGCACGATCGGTTTCCTCTGGGGCTCGCTGCTCGCCTTCCGCCAGCGTGACGGTCGTGGCGTCGTGGCGTACTCGTCGATTGCCCAGATGTCCTTCATCGTGCTCGGCATCTTCCTGTTGTCGGATCGTGGCGCAACGGGCGCGACGTTCCAGATGGTCAACCACGCACTCGTCTCGGCAGCGCTGTTCCTCGTCGTTGGCTGGCTCGAGACTCAGGTCGGGAGCGGCTCCTTCTCGCAGCTCGGCGGCCTCGCTCGTCGGCGCCCTGTGCTCGCGACCGTCTCGATCATCTTGGGTATGGCTGCTCTTGCCGTGCCGGGCTCGAGCGTCTTTGCTTCCGAGTTCTTGATTATGCTCGGCGCGTTCGAGTACCACTGGTGGCTTGGCGTGATCGTGTCCCTCGGCGTAGTACTCGCCGCGATGTACATGCTCCGCTGGATCTCCGCAATCTTGCACGACCGCGAGAGTGGGTTGGCCGGCACGCTCAATCCGCTCGATCTTAAACAGGGTGCCTTGATGGCGATCCTGCCGCTCGTGCTCGTTCTGATCGGCCTCAGCATCGTTCCCGCACAGCTCACAGATCGCGTCGACGCATCGGCCCAAGCACTGATGAGCGCTGCCGCGGAGGAGGCCGGTCGATGATCAAGGTTCCCGATGTCAACTGGTTGGCAATTGCACCCATGATGACGCTGATGGTCGGTGCCTTCGTGTTGCTGCTCCTCGCCTCGTTTATTCGCGGGCGCGATCGCGGACTCGGCACCGTCGTCGGACTGATTGCCCTACTCGCCTCGGCCGGCTTTGCGATCAATCTATGGTCAGAGCCAGCGACGACGACGATGGCTGGTGCGCTGCAGATTGATCAGTTGACGCAGGTAGTGACGGTGCTGATTGCCGGCTGTGGCATCCTGACGCTGCTCGTGGCGTTCGGTTGGAATCGCATGCGCGAGAATGGCGGCGAATTTGTCGCGCTGCTGCTGTTGATCGCGGCGGGTATGGATCTGATTGCTGCGTCGAACTCGTTCGTCACGCTGTTCGTTGCGCTCGAGCTCTTCTCGCTGTCGCTCTACGTCCTCTGCGCGTTCGACGGCAAGAGCAAGGCCTCGCTCGAGAGTGGCTTCAAATACCTCGTGCTTGGCACGATCGGTTCGATGGTCTTGGTCTATGGCGCCGCGTTTTTCTACGGCGCGACCGGCTCGTTTGGCTTCGAGGCGATCAACACCGCGCTCAGCAAGGCTGGTTCGGGCGACGCACTCGTGATCCTCGGCACCGTTTTGGTACTGATCGGTCTGGCCTTCAAGATCGGCGTGATGCCGTTCCATATGTGGGTTGCCGATGTCTATGAGGGCGCACCCACGAGCGTCACCGGCTTCATGTCCGCGGCGACAAAGATCGCCGCCTTCGTCGCACTCGCACGCGTGCTGCTCGATGCGCTGCCGGCAATGCGCGACACGTGGGCGCCGGCACTGATCATTATTGCGGTCGTCACAATGATCCTCGGCAACATCTCGGCACTCGTCCAGACGAACCTCAAGCGCATGCTCGCCTACGCATCGGTTGGTGCCGCTGGCTTCGGACTGATCGCGATCATCTTGGGCGGAGCGGCTGGCACGCGCGGACTGATTTTCTACCTCGCTGCGTACGCGCCAATGGCAATTGGCGCCTTCGCCGTTATCTCGCTCCACGAGCGCGACCATAAGGGCATCGCGACGCTCGATTCGATTCGCGGCTGGGGCTTCGATCGTCCGGTCGCTGCCGTTAGCATGGTCGTCTTCTTGCTCGGCTTCGCGGGCTTCCCGTTGACGGTCGGCTTTATCGGCAAGTTCGTCGTGTTGGGCAGTGCCGTCGAGGGCAACCACGCCTGGCTCGGTGTCGTCGCGGTGGTCGCCTCGGTGGTCAGCCTCGGCTATCTGCTGCGGATCATTCTGGCGATGTTCGATCGCGGTGCGAAGAGTGGCGTGATGATGGCGGCTGCGCCTGGCATGGGTTTGCTCAACCTCGCGATCGTGCTTTGCCTCGCGTTGGTGCTCGTCGGCGGCATCCTGCCGGGCCTCGGGCTCGACTGGGCGGCCGACGCCGCCAAGTCGCTCGCCGCCGGCCGCTAACCCGACGCGCGCATTCGCCAAGGTGGGTGCGATGCGCCTAATCTGCACGGAGAGAGCACGGAAGAGAACTCGGAGGAGAACACAATGCCGGACAACACCACCATCACCTGGTACGGACATGCGACGTGGGGGATCACCACTCCCGGTGGCGTGCAGGTAGTGGTCGACCCGTGGCTGTCGAGCAACCCCACGTGCCCCGAGTCCGCCTACGACCTCTCGGCCGACGTTGTCCTCGTTACGCACGGCCATGGTGATCACATCTCGGATGCAGTGGTGGTCGCACAACGCGGCGACGCCACGACGATTGCGCAGTACGAAGTCGGCGGTTGGCTCGGGAGCCAGGGCGCACCAAACGTGATCGGCATGAACACGGGTGGCACGGTCGTCGCCAAGGGACTGCGCATCACGATGACGCAGGCATTCCATTCGAGCAGCATCTCGCCGGCCGACGGTGCCTACGGTGGCGATCCGATTGGCTACGTGATCGAGCTTGAGTCGGGCCAGAGCATCTACATCGCAGGCGACACCGGAGTCTTTGGCGACATGGCCTTGATCGCCGAGATCTACGATCCCGTCATCGCGATCCTCCCGATTGGCGACCTCTTTACGATGGGGCCATTGCAGGCCGCTCATGCGGTGCGGCTACTGGGCGTCAAGCACGTGCTCGGCTCGCACTGGGGCACGTTCGATGCACTGACGGGAACACCGGCAGGCCTGCGCGACGAGCTCGCCAACCTGGGTCTTGTGGATGTCACCGTGCACGACCTCGCCCCTGGGGAATCGCTCTAAACCAATGACGTTCTCGATCGTCGCCTTCGATCCGGAGTCGGGCGACGTTGGGGTCGCGGTGGCCTCGAAGTTTCCAGCCGTTGGCGCTGTCGTGCCCTGGCTGGAGGCGGGCGTGGGGGCGGTTGCGACGCAGTCCTTCGTCAACGCGCGCTACGGGCCCGACGGCTTGGACCTTTTGAGCCGCGGGGAGGAGCCGATCACGGCTGCACAGGTATTGACGGCAGCAGATGATCAACGTGCCGTCCGCCAGCTGGGCATGGTTGATTGCCAAGGACGCGCCGCCACCTTTACGGGTGACGAATGTCTCGACTGGGCCGGTGGTGTCGTAGCCACTGGCGTCGCGATCCAAGGCAACATCCTCGCCGGCCCGCAGGTCGTGGCTGCGATGGAGGAAGCCTGGCGCGCCACGGCTGGAACTCCACTTGTGGAGCGTCTGATGGCTGCGTTGCTTGCCGGCGACCGTGCAGGTGGAGATCGCCGAGGTCGTCAGTCGGCCTCCGTCCATGTCAAGCGCCAGGGCGTGGGGTATGGCGGCGCCACCGATCAGCTGGTCGACCTACGCGTCGATGATCACGTCGACCCGGTGCCCGAATTGCAACGGCTGATCGACATCCACACGATGGTGTTTGGCTCGACACCGGAGTCGGAGTGGGTCGTCGTCGACGAGGTTGTTGCCGAAAAAATGCGCGCTGCGCTATGCGCAGAAGGAACCGCCGTCGCCGCCACTGGGCCCTGGGACGAACTGCTCGAAGCCGCGCTGCTCCGCTGGGTCATCAACGAGAACCTCGATGAGCGCTGGTCGAGCGGCGACCGGATTGACCCAGTCATTCTCAATCACTTGATGAGCTAAACGATGTTTAGCGGCTTCTTGATCCGCGCCAACGGATCTTGCGTACGCAAGCCATGAAGCCGCGTAGCGAGCTCGCGAATCGCGATCGCGGCGGGAGCGTCCGGTGTGCTGAGCATGAAGGGCAGACCGGTATCGCCACCCTCGCGTAGCGTCGACTCGAGAGGGATCTGCGCGAGCAGTGGTACGTCGAGGTGGCTGGCAAGCGACTCGCCGCCACCCGTCCCGAACAGGTCGTCGCGCTCGCCACAACACGGGCAAACGCGATACGCCATGTTCTCGACGACGCCGATGACGCGCATGTTGACCCGCTCGGAGACAGCGGCGGCACGCTCAGCCACGCGCTGCGCGGCGGCCTGCGGCGTGGTTACCACAAGGGCTTCCGACTTCGGCAACAGGCTGCCGAGCGAAATCGCTACGTCGCCCGTACCGGGTGGCATGTCGATCAACAAGACATCGAGCTCGCCCCAGTGGACGTCCTGGAGAAACTGCTGCATCGCCTTGTGCAGCATCGGTCCGCGCCAAAGCACGGCGCCGCCTTCCTCCATGAAGTACCCGATCGAAATCGTCCTCAGATTATGGGCGACGGGCGGCACGATCATCTTGTCGACCGTTACCGGGCGCTGATGGATACCGAGCATTCCGGGAACAGAGAAACCGTAGATATCGGCGTCGATAATGCCGACCTCGAGGCCCAGCTGCTGGAAGGCAATCGCGAGGTTGACGGTCATCGAGGACTTGCCAACACCACCCTTGCCGGAGGCAACGGCAATGACACGCGTCTTGGGCAAAATCGAGAGCGTGCCAGCAGGGGCCGGGGGGCGGCCGCCACGTAGGTGGGTGGCGAGCGTTGCGCGCTCGTCCTCGGACATGCTGGTGAAGTCCACGAGCACGCTGGTGACGCCCTCGATCGAGCCGACCTCGCGCTGGACATCGCCATCGATTGTGGCCTTCAACGGGCAACCGGGGATTGTCAGCGCCACACCAACGGTCACGTGACCACCATCGATCGTGATGGCGCGCACCATCTCGAGCTCGATCAGATCTTTGCGAAGCTCCGGGTCGATGACACGGGACATCGCTTCGCGGACCTGAGTCTCGGTGATAACGCTCATCTAGAGCGAAGGCTACCCTAATTCGTCGGAGGGGCCGTCCAGCGTGCGGATCACGAGCCCGTCGAGCGTCTTCGGATAGAAATAGGTGCTCTTCTGTGGCATCACGGCACCCGAGCGCGCGACGGCTTCCACTTCGCGCACGCTGGGGGCGCGGAGGATAAAGCCGACGTCGCCACTCTCATCGACCTTGGCGGCTGCGTCGTCGGAGTAGGCGGTGTAGCGAATGCGATACGTCGTGGCAACGACGTCGGCTGGTAGGTCGAGCAGCGGCGCGAGGATTCGTTCTTGCAGCATCACCGCGTCGATCCGCGAGAGCGGCGACTGGTCATCCGGGTTCGGTTCCGCGTGCACGAGCAGCGGCGACAGGTCTTTGCGGACGAGGCCAAAGACGCCATGGTCGTGCGGGATCGCCGCCATGGCGGCTTCGAGCTGGACGACACCGTCGCCTGCCTCCGTAACGGCGAAGCCCGCCTTGACGAGCAGTGCCGGCAGTCGCTCCTGCAACTCCTCGGCGATGCCACTGACCACACGGTGAATCGGAAAGATCACGAGGCCGGGCGATGAGCCATTCGTGAGGTACATCATCATCGCGTTGGCCGAGGTGTCTTGCGGAAAGGCGTCACGATAGGCGAGTGCTGTGGCATAACGGTGATGGCCGTCGGCGATCAGCAGGCTGCGGCTCTCGAGCACGCTGTGGATGCGATCCTGCATGCCAGGGTCGGCCACGCGCCACATCCGCAAGTGGGTGCCGTGGTCGTCGGTCAGGTCGATGATTGGTGTCGGTTCGGAGCCTGCGCGCAGGGCAGCGTCGATGTCGTTGTCGGGGTCGTCGTAGGTGACAAGAATTGGCGATGGCTGGGCGTGCGTCGTACGCAACAGCCGCAGACGGTCTTCGACGATGTTCGGCATCGTGCGCTCGTGCGGAAGGATCGTGCCGTCGCGGCGGGGGAGCCCCACGAGCGCGATCATGCCTGTGCGCACGCGGCTGACTCCGTCGGGACCGATAAACGTCTCCTCGGTTCGGTAGAGGCACGGCACCTCTTCGGGCAGCAACGTCCCGTCCTCGCGCCAGTCGTCGAGCAGTCGCCGCGCGTTTTCGGCGCGGCCAACGTCGGGCAGGATCAGTCGCACGACATTACGGCTGCTGCGTGCCACGAGCCGCATGCGATCCGCCATCGTAATGACGTCGTACGGCGGCGCCACGACAGAGAACGCCGGGTGGCGCTTCGGGTCGTAGCGCAGCCCACGAAACGGGCGGACGTCGAGCGGTTCGGTTGGAGTTGCCACAGCGGTGGCATGGTATCGGTGCTTGCGCACCAGCCTCACCAGCGGACATTTTGGGCCCGGGCCCAAAATGTCCACTCTGAGCCACCAGACCGCGTACTTAAGCGCCAACGCGCCAGCTCGACTGCTTTCTGCTGGCGCTCGTGCGTTGCGCACGCCGAGTCGCAGAAAGCAGACGCAATCGACAGAGCAAGGTGAGAGCGTCACAGAACACGCGCAGATTTCTACTACCTTTCCGCTTATGTAAGCGAAAAGACTGGTTGGAGGCGGACATTTTGGGCCCGGGCCCAAAATGTCCGCCTCCCGACGCCGTTCCGCTTAGAATGACGCTATGAGCGCCGAAGCCCGCACCGCTGTTCGCGACCTCGTCGAGGGGCAGTTGGTCGATTCGACGTTTGCCGTCATTCGTAAAGATCGGCGTCGCACGCGCACCGGATCGCCGTATCTGGCGCTCGAGTTGGCCGACAAGACAGGGCGCGTGCGCGCGACGATCTTCGACGATGCGCCGATTCTCGATGGCCGCTTTGCTGCTGGCGACGTCATTCGCGTGCTTGGGAGCGTCGAGGAGTATCGCGGACGACCACAGATCGTCGTTCGCTCGATCGAGCAGGCCGACGTGCCAGCCGACGCACTCGAATTTACACCTGGCGCACGACGCGACGTCGACGACCTCGAAGGCTTCCTCGAGTTTCTTGCCGAGGAGATCGCCGATCCGGCCCTCCGCGACCTGACGCGCGCCGTCCTCAACGATGGTGAGTTTCGTGTCCGCTTCCGCTCGGCTCCAATGAGCGTCGAGCAGCACCACGCCTACGCAGGTGGCGCCCTCCAGCACACGGTCGCCGTCGCCACCGCAGCCCGCGAGCTCTGGCTGTTGCACCCCCGCCTCGACGAGTCCGTCGTTTCGGCTGCGAGCCTGCTGTTCGCTGTTGGTGCCGCCGACGCGTTCGTCCAGGGCCCCGTCCTCCAGCAGGCCGAGGAGGGCCGTCTGCTCGGGATCCCGCACCTGTCAGTGCGGCGCATCGAGCGGGCCGCCGAGCGACTCAACACCCCACGCGAGCGTGTGGTTGCCGTTTTGCATTGCATCGACGGCGATCGCTCGCGTACCCCTGAGGCCGCGTGTGTGCATGGTTCCATTGCTCTCGACGCCGCTGTCTCGGTCGCGCTGTCTCAGGCGGCTGGTCGCGCGACCGAAGCGCAATAGACTCCGTCTGTGCGCATCGCACTCGCCCAACTCGACCCCACCGTCGGCGATCTCGTCGGCAACGCGGCTCTGATTGCCGCGGCGGCTGCCCGTGCCGTTGACCAGGGCGCGGACCTCTTGGTCACACCCGAGCTCGTGATCAGCGGCTATCCGCCGGAGGACCTCGTGCTGCGACCCGCCTTCGTGGCCGCGTGTCAGGCCGCGGTGGAGGAGTTGGCGGCCAAGCTGCCACTCCCCGTGCTGGTCGGTGTGCCGTGGCGCGATGGTGCTGGCATCCGCAATGCCGCGATTCTGCTCGATGGTGGTCGAGTGGTGGCGCGGTACGACAAGATGGCCCTGCCCAACTACAGCGTCTTCGATGAGCAGCGCACGTTTCTGGCTGGAGATGGCCCGCTCCTCATCCGTGCAGGCGACAGCCTTGTCGGCGTCACGATTTGCGAGGACATCTGGGTTGCCGAAGGACCTGCCGATGAGGCCGCACGTGCCGGAGCCTCGCTGGTGATCAATCTCTCGGCCTCGCCGTACCACCTCGGCAAGGGGCAGCAGCGCGACGCCTTGCTGGCGACCTTCGCGCGCGAGCACGGGTGCTCAGTTGCCTACGCAAACCTCGTCGGCGGGCAGGACGAGCTCGCGTTCGATGGTCGCAGCCTCGTTCTCGACGCAGCCGGCGAGCTGATCGCGCGGGGTGCGTATTGCGAGGAAGACCTTGTCATCTGCGACATCGCGCTCGAGCCGGCGACGGCCTCGACGCTGGCCCCGGCGGCAGAGATTGCGGTGCACACACCCGCCACACCACACGAGGCGACGATCGCACCCTTACCAGCCGATCAGTCTGCAGAGTTGTGGGCCGCACTGACGCTGGGGTTGCGCGATTACGTCGAGAAGAATGGCTTCAATGGCGTGCTGCTTGGCGTTTCGGGCGGCATCGATTCGGCGCTTGTCGCTGCCTTGAGCGTGGCCGCGTTAGGCCCCGAGCGCGTGCATGGCGTGTCGATGCCGACGAGGTTTAACGTCGCAGAGACGCGGTCGGACGCGCAGGTTGTGGCTGAGAACCTTGGGATCGATTTTCGCGAGTTGCCGATCGAGGATTTGCGTCTCAACTTCCACGAGTTGTTGCCGGAGTTAGACGGGTTGGCGGCAGAGAACCTGCAGGCCCGCATCCGTGGCGTGCTGTTGATGGGTCTGTCGAATCAGCATGGCTGGTTGGTCTTGACGGCGGGCAATAAGAGCGAGGTCGCGGTGGGCTATTCGACGCTCTACGGCGATTCGGTGGGTGGGTTTGCGCCGATCAAGGATGTGCCCAAGACCTTGGTGCATGCGCTGTCGCGGCATGTCAATGCGGTGGCGGGACGCGAGGTGATTCCGGTCTCGACGATCGAGCGTCCACCGACGGCAGAGTTACGCGACGACCAGCGAGACGACCAGTCGCTGCCGCCGTACGACGTTCTCGATCCGGTCTTGCATGCCTACATTGAGGATCGCCTGTCGCCAGCCGAGATTGCAGCGGAGGGTCTGGTCGACCTAGTGACTGCGACGCGGATCGCCGGGTTGGTCGATCGTGCGGAGTACAAGCGGCGGCAGTCGGCGCCGGGGTTGAAGGTTCATCCGATCGCGTTTGGTCGCGATCGTCGAATGCCAATTACTAACCGTTTCTCGTAGGAGTTCGCATGCTGATTTTTCATACCGAGGACCCCCAGTGGATGGCCAACGCGTATGTCGTCGCCAAGGAGCGGGGTGGCCCCGCGCTCTGGATCGATTGCAATGGCGCCCATGACGATCTGTATGCCTTCGTCGCCGAGAACGAGCTGACGATCGAGGGTGTGATCCTCACGCACCATCACAGCGACCACATCTATGGACTCGATGAGGTGCTCGAGCAGTACGGTGTGGATGTGGGCGCGAGCGCCCGCGCGATCGAGCTGATCCGCGAGGACGGCCATTTCACCGGCGAGATCGCTCATTCGCTCGCCGAGGACGGCACGTTTGAGTTGGCGGGCCTCCACGTGCAGGCAATCCCGACGCCGGGTCATGCCGGCGGGCACCTCTCGTTTCTCGTCGAGGGCACCGACGTCTTCACGGGTGACGTGCTCTTCAATGGCACCGTCGGCGGCACGCGTGCGCCAGGCCACACCGATCTCGCCGACCTGCAGGCCTCGCTTGGTCGCCTGCTTGACCTCGACGACGCGGTCGTCGTGCATCCGGGGCATACGCTGGCAACGACGATTGGTGCCGAGCGCGCAGCAAATCCGTTCGTCCGCTACTTTCGCGGCGAGGATGCCTCGCTCGACGAACCCGTCATCGCCTGGGGTAACCCGGCCACGCTGCTGGTCTGGGGACCCGACTACGACGGCGGTCATAAGGCACTCGTGCGCTGGGCTGACGGCTCCGAGGACATCGTCGGTGGCTCGAAGGTCGAGCGCAGCTAGCGGCGTTCAGCAGCACGACTTCGTGCCGCGTCAACTAAATCACGAAACGGCCCGCGCCAGCGTTCGTCGCGTTGCCACATCACCGTCTGTGACATGTGCAAGTGGAGGCTAGGAAGAGAGCGAGATCGCATCGTCGCTCACTGGCCGCGACTCCGAGCGGAATATCCCTACGAGAATCCGTACCAGCGGAAGATCCAGACAGAAGCAGCCGCGGAATGGGAGCAAAAGCGCGAGGCCTACATTCGAGCCGGCGTCACTCTTCTCCAGCGCGGAGAGAAGATCACCCTTGACCGACTTGCCTCAGAGGTAGGGGCCGCGTCCAAATCCACCGCGTACACCTACTACAAAGAGGCGAAGTCTGCGAGCAAGGTCGTGAAACGGCTTGTTGAGGAGCGGATTCAGGAGGCCGAGAATGCTTAGGGCCGCAGATGTAGACGGCGCGCTAACGCAGTATGGACACGACTGGTATGCCCCGGCTTTTTCGGACTCGTTTTGCTGGAATTTCTATGCTTCGGCGTGGAGTAGGAGTCGGGACCGGCAACGGGGGGACGACCCCGGCAAATACGTTCCGCGGCTGTCCTGACGATCAATCAGCGTCTAGAAGCGTGATCGAGCCGCACGAACAAGAATCGTCTTCTTCGCAGGCTTGCCGAGACTCTTGTTGATCTTGGGAGTGACGCTGACGATCCAGCGTGCTGTCGCCTAGAAGGTTCGGAAGTCGTCCAACCTGCCGGTGACGTTGCTGAGGATGGTTACAGCGCCACTGGTGTAGTCGATTTTGCCGATGACGTAGGTGTTGTCGTTGAAGCGCAAGCCGTCAAACAGGGCGTATCCCTCGGAGGATGGCAGCAGGTGGTAGAACTCGATCTCGCCATTGCTGGAAGCGCGTGACGAGATCGTTGTTTGTGTGTTGGTGGTTGTGTCGAAGCGGACGAGGAGGTTCTCGCCGCCGGTTGTGGCGTCGGCGAGAAGGAGCGTGTTTCCGCTCGCGGCCATGATCGTCGTGGCGTTGAGTGGCGTCGTGTAGGCGGCGAGGGTTGGGTAGGCCTGCACGATGCCGCCTGTGCCAGGAATGAAGTCCTTGCCGGAGGCCGTTCGCGCGTTGAGGCGCGAATCGTAGGCAGGTCGGCCTGATGTCTGACAGGGTCCTGTCGCTGCGCCAGCAATCGAACAGTACGTATTCCAGGCGAAGGTTGGCGACGAAGATGAGACGCCGATCCACTCTGCGGAGTCGAGCGAGTCGGCTTCGACGTTGAACCGGGCAAGCCCGGAGCCAGACGTCATGTAGATGTTCCCGTCCGAGAACAACCGGTAGTACGCAGAATTGGCGGATGCTGGCGGTTCGAGGTTCTGAATGCCGCCAGACGTGCTCAAGCGCCGGTTAAAGACCACAGACGTAGCGCTCGTGGAGCCGCGAATGAGCACGATTCCGTTCGACGCGACCTTGTAATTCCACACGTTGATCTGGCCGTTGACGAGATCCGTGATTACGCCGTTCTTGTAGCGTTGCAAGACGTTTGTGCACTGCGCTGCGCAGATGGATCCGGTGTAGTAGATGCCTCCGCTGCCGTCGAATTGAATCGTTTTGTCGTTGTGCGATTGCAGGTTCGAGTGACCTGACCCCCTGTTTCTGGTCCGTTTGGTATGAGGTGTCTGACGGCCCCTGGATGGGGGTGGGAGGTTCTTTGTATGAAGCGTAGGAGGCATTCGCCGGAGCAGGTGGTGCGTAAGTTGCGGGACGCTGATCGGCTGC
>SXGT01652537.1_pt1 | contig 13243 bp, 11 predicted proteins | sample 3176221 | NCBI WGS metagenome assembly SXGT01 (sample SAMN11356862, study PRJNA531348) | freshwater metagenome | isolation source: freshwater sample F1-120 | place: China: Fuxian Lake, Yuxi | collected 2017-12-25
CCGCTGTTGCTGCCCGCCGGAGAGCAGCCCGGGGCGGTTGGCGCTGCGCTCTCCCAGCCCTACAGCTTGGAGCAACTCGCGCACCCGCGCATGGCGCTCCTGCTTCGATTTGCCCTGGAGCAGCATGGTGAATTCCACGTTTTCCTCCGCTGTAAGCACCGGAATCAGGTTGTAGGCCTGAAACACAAAACCGATGTTTTTGAGCCGGAAATCTATCAGGGCATTTTCGGAGAGCGACACGATATCGGTTTGGTTAATGACCACCGAACCACTTGTGGGGCGGTCGAGGCCGCCGATCACGTTGAGCAGGGTGGTTTTTCCCGATCCGGAGGGGCCGACAATGGCGGTAAATTCTCCGGGTTCGATGGAAAGGCGGATATCCTGCAGGGCATGCACGGGCTGAACCCCTTCATACACCTTGTTTACTTCAGAAAGACGAACAACAGACATGGCAAATGTATTTTTTTGTGTGAAAAATCAGGGGAAAATCAGATGGCGCGAATGGCTTCCACCGGCTTGAGCCTCAGGGCTTTAATGGCCGGGTAAATGGCGGAAAGCAGGGCGGTAATCACCACCATGATCATGATCTCGATATAGTAGTTGGCGCTGAGTTCGGGGTAAATGATGGGGTCATACCCGAAGTTGTTAAGCCCGCCGGAGAAGTTGGAAAGGTCAATGCCGGTTTTGCCGGTCCAGACGATGAGCAGCCAGCCCATGAGCATGCCAAAGGGGGCACCCACGAGGGTGAGAAACACCGTTTCGGTCATGATCATCACAAAAACCTTCCATTTATTCATACCGACCGCCATGAGCATGCCCAGCTCCCGGGTGCGCTCCAAAACGGCCATAAGCATGGTGTTGATGATGCTGAAAGCCAGCGCCATCAAAATAATGCCTACAAAAACCCGCACAGTGGTACCGAATTGCTCCGTCACCATGCGCAACTCCGGCGAGAGGGTTTTCCAGTCCTCCACCAGGGCATCGGGATAGGCGGTGGCGAGGGTGGTGGCATAGACAGGCACCGAATCCACCTCGTGCATCAGAAACGCGATTTCATGCACCTGTCCCGGAATGCCGATGAGTGCCTGCAGGTCGGACTTTTTCACAAACACATTGGCCTCATCGTATTTGGTGTTCACCGTTTCGAAAATGCCGGCAACTTTGAACGCCCCGGTGGTGACCTCGCCGTTTACGTCCTGAAAGGTGAGCACAATGGTATTGCGCAGTCGGAGCTTGTACTTTTCGGCCAGTTTGGCCCCGATCAGCACCGGCTGCCCTTTGGCCGTATCGAGGTATTGGCCTTCCTTGACGCGGGTATTCAGGCGGGTAAGGGCTATTTCTTCCGCCGGATCGACACCGTGAACCATCACGCCACTTGCGCCGCGGGCAGTGGTAATCATGCCCTCGGTGAGGGTACGGCCACTGGCTGCTTTAATGGAGGGGTCGGCCTGCAGCCGGGCAAGCATTTGAGATGCATTTGCGAGGGTATCGGCTACGCGGCGGTCTTCTTTCCAGGCAGGATCGTGCACCTGAACGTGCGAAAACTCGGTTTCGATGGCACTGCGCATCCGTTGGGCACTGAAGCCCCACGAAAAGGCCATCATAAATACGCCCGCCAGGAGCCCCAGGGAGATGGCCAGCATGACCACCAGGCTGCGCAATTTGCTCCGCCAGACGTTTCTCCAGGCTATTTGAAGTAACATGGTTTTTTGTTTGAAAGGGTTAAACTCAGGAACGCATGGCCTCCACCGGCTTCAGCGTGCGGATTTTCCACAAGGGATACAGCACCACCACCACGGAAAGGATAAAAATGACCAGGCTTTGGTTGAGGAAAATGGAAGGCACAAATTTCATGGGCATCACGGGCTCCATACCGAAGGTGGCGTACACTTCGGCCATTTCACCGGTGAGCAGGATGGGGTTACTTTGGAAGTACAGCACAATGGGCAGCGAAATGGCGTATCCCACCAATACCCCGATCATGCTGATGAGCACGGTTTCGAAAACCAGCATGCGGTTAATCCGGCCTTTTTTCATACCTATGGCCACCAGCACGCCGTACTCGTGTTTGCGCTCAGCCGTAAGCATGATCACGGTACCAAAAATGCCGAAGCCAATGATGAGGTAGAGGGTTGCCAGCACAGGAATGTTGCCTGCGCGGTCGGCTTCAATAAACTGGCCAATTTCGGGCATGAGCTGCTCCCAACTCATGACATCGTAGGATTCGCCGATTTCTGCGGCGAGTGCGGGCAATCCGGCGATGGTCTGATCGGGATTGGAGGTTTGAAGAACGTAGGAGGTTGCACGGCCTTCGCACACGTACATTTCCTGTGCAGCGGGCAGGGCGAGGTACACCACCCCTTTGTTCATTTCTTCGAGCGAAAACTCCAGAATGGCCTGAATGGGAAATACCCCGGCGGCATTGTAACCCTGATACCCCTGCCCGATGAGCACGAGCGTATCCCCGATGGAAAGCCCCAGTTTGTCGGCCAGGCCGCGGCCCACCATCACGCCCCGGTCGGCGGTAGCCAGGAAGGTGCCCTGTTTTACCTTTTCCTTCAGGTTGGTGATTTCGTTTTCGCGTTCCGGATCAATGCCCATCACCCGCACCCCGGCACTGGTGGAATCGGAAGCGGCGAGGGCAAACGATTCGAGGCGGGGCACCGCACCGGTAATTCCGGGCGTTTTCAGAATGGCCTGCTCCAACTCGGGGGTGAGCTCAAGGGTATTGTCCAGCGAGGGCTCCTCCCAATAACCGGCCTGGTGCACCTGGGCAAAACCGGTATAAAAGCGGGCCATGTTTTCGATCATTTTCTCATACACTCCTTCCTGAAGCGAGCGCATGGATATGGCCAGGAGCACGGCCAGAAAAACGGATGCAGCCGTGATGAGCGTCCTGCGGCGGTTGCGCCACAGGTTACGCCAGGCAATTTTGAGTAACATGTGTGTTCGGTTGAGTGAGTTGGGCCTGCTCAGCGAATGCGCTGCAGGTATTGGGTGGTGAAATACTCGGCGGGAATGGCCGCATCAAATTGCATGGCCGTAATTTCCATGATGGTTTTCTGACCCGGTTTTTCGAGCGGAATCATTTCTGTTTTGGACACCACCGGCCTGCCTCCCAGGGTTTTTACCTCGGTGCCCTGCAGGATGCTTACCCGTGCGAAATCTTCGTCGAAGTATTCCACCCGCATCTGGAGGTAATCTTTTTTGTCCACAAACAAATTGACCTTACCCCACACCACGCCCACATTGGCTTTGGGCTTAAGTTCCACCTTCCAGCAGGAACGGCCCGCTATGGTGCTGTCTTTCAGCAAGGTATGGGTATAGTCCGTTACGAGGGAGATTTCGCGTACGAGGTCATCATTGGTAAAATCGGACCCCATCCACGACTGGTTCATCATGGAAGGCGGGAGCTTCACCACCCGTTCGATTTTGGGGTTCCACGACCACACTTCGCTGGCGCGCTTGAGGGTGGATGAACCTTTGTCACGGGCCGGGTCCTGAATGGTAATCAGGGCATAATCGTCGCCCTGCTGGTACATTTTCATGGTCATGGTGCGGGTGTAGGAGGGCCGCACGAGGGTCATGACCATCGTTCCCTGGGAGGATTTCACCCCGCGGCGGATTTCCTCCGATTTGCGGATGATTTCGGAGGCACTCTGGCCCAGCATGGGCTGGGTAGCCAGCAGGCTGATAAGGGTAAACAATGAGAGAATAAACCGTTTCATGTGTTTGTTGGTGAAAGAAAAGATGGTGAAAAAGGTTCGAGGTAACGTCGGCGAACAACCTGCTCTAATTCGTCGAGCAGCGACTTGTTGCCGAAAAACATGTACTGCAAGCCAACGCCATCAAGCAGGGAGTTGAGAATGAGGGCCTCTTCTTTCGGGTTTTCGAACCCGAGGCCAATCAGAATAGACTCAAAATAGGGCATGACGGCGCTTCGGCGGGCAATCCAATCGGAGGTAATGTCGGGGAAGTGGTCCAACTGAAGGGCCAGAGAGGTCATCAGCTTCATGAACTCCAGCCGGTTGTTCAGGTACTCAAAGTTGAGATCGATCACAAACTTCAGCTTTTCATAGGGGGTGGTTAGCTGGGTCACCTTGCCGAGCATAACCTCTCCCTCCTGGTTGATGTTGTCGATAATGGCGTACAACAGGTCTTCTTTTTTTTCGAAGTAATTGTACATCAAGCCTTTAGACACACCAGCTTCCTTCGCAATGTCCTGGATTGAGGTGGCAAAAAATCCGTTTTCGGCAAACAGCTTCAGCGCTGCCTGAAGGATCTTCTCCCGGCTTTGCTCGCGCATTTCGCTGAATTGTTTGGCAGTGCGTGGACTCATACTTTATGATTGAACGTTCGGTCAATAATACGGAGGTTTTTTTGAAAGGGTTATAAGGTGATGCCATATTTTTTTTGAATGCCTATATTTAGGGTATGAAACACGTGTTGGGCCTCTTCATACTGGCGATTCTGGCGATGAGCTGCTTCAGGGTGCGGCCTGTGGAGGAGCCCGGCTCATCCAATTCGGCATGGGTGTCACCCACCGATTACCAGATTTTGCTGCGCAACCTGCAAACGTCTATTTCTCAGCGCAATTCGCAGAACTACCTGCGGTGTTTTAACCCGGATGTGTTTCGGTTTACGCCTGCCGCTTCTTTGCGGACGAACAATGAGGCGGTTTGGCAGAGTTGGTCAAGCCTGGATGAGCAAACCTACCTCGAAAATGTATTTGCCCGCCTGGCCGTCACCTCCGGCAACAGCCTGAACCTGGAGCAGACAGATTTACAGGACGTGAGTGCCGACTCCCTGCGGTATGTGGGAAATTATCAGTTGCGAATCAACCACGGCGACTCGACGCTCACGGACCTCTTCCGCGGTCAGATTCAGCTCGTGATTAAGCTCAATGCCTTCAATGAGTGGGAAATCCACCGCTGGACGGATGTTGAGACGTTCCGGGATAGCAGCTGGAGCCTGCTAAAGCTCCGCTTTGTGCAGTAGGAAAAAAGATCACAGTTCGTTGTTCAAAGTTCAAAAATTAGTTCAAAGTTCGTAGTTCAAAGTTCACAGAAAAAAACCTGTCTCCGTTTTCTCACCTCCTCCGTGCCTCCGTGGTAAACCCAGAGGCCACAAAAAAGCCTTAGTGCAACTTACTCCTCTTAGTGTCTTAGTGGTGAAACCAAGCACCACAAAAAAGCCTTAGTGCAACTCACCCCTCTTAGTGTCTTAGTGGTGAAACCAAGCACCACAAAAAAGCCTTCGTGCAACTTACCCCTCTTAGTGTCTTAGTGGTGAAACCAAGCACCACAAAAATCACCCGCCACTCAGGCACCTTTGGGTGCCTCAAACGCACTCAGGTCCTCTCCCCGCTTGAAGTTGCGAAGGGTCTCCTCCGGCACATCGCGTAAGTCGATGATCATGAGGCCATCCAGTGCGAAGTTAAAATCCGGATCGACGTTGAAGGCCAGGATGCGGGCATTTTGAGCAATGTATTTTTTGAGCAACACGGGAAGCCGGAAGTGGGCCGGTTCAATGTCCTCAATCACTTTATCGAGCACCTTAAGGTCAGTGGGCGAAAACTCGAGCAGCTCTTTCAGCTCCTTGTTTTTCAATTTGCCCTTAAACGGCTTACGCGGCCTGACATATTTGGCGAACTCGGGATGCGAATAAAAGCGGCTCAAAAATTCCACCATGAATTTTTTGGACGTGGAAGAATAATTGTTGCTTATGCTCACCGGCCCGATGAGGTAGCGGTATTCGGGGTATTGGGAATAAAAAGTGGCAATGCCTTTCCAGAGTAAAAACAGCGAAAGACGGTGCTTCTGATAGTCTTTGTGAATAAACGACCTGCCAAGCTCAATGGATTGGCGGAGAATGGGAATAAACTCGTCTTTATACCGGAAAAAGCTGTGGGAATAAAAGCCCTTTTTGCCATACTTTTCAATGATGGTATGTCCCTTGCCCAGGCGGTAGGCACCGGCAATGCGCTTTTCGTCGCGGTCCCACAAAAAGAGGTGCAGGTAATACAGGTCAAATTCGTCGAGGTCGCATTCTTTATTGGTCCCCTCCCCTACTTCCCGGAAGGTGATTTCGCGCAGGCGGCCCAGTTCATTGAGCACGTGCGGAATCTGGATGGAGTCGGCCACATACACATCAAAATTGGCCTGACTGCAGACCAGGGCTTCGGCGGGTAACGCGGCCACTTCGGCCTCAATGGCGCTCAGGGGCTGAGGGGCAGCCACCTCCTCTGGTGGGCGGGTGAGCGAAAAGCGGGGTGCGAAAAATTTGCGCACCTTCAGGGCAGAGCCCAGCGAGTAGGTTCGCGCCCGCAAAAAGCGGCCCAGCTGATCGATATCGGTAAATTCGGCCTGCTCTTTTACCGAAATCGGATTCCCGATACGCACGGTAATTTCCGAATCCTTTTTCCGGATCATTTCTGCGGGCAGGCTGGCGGTCCGCAACGAAGGATGCAACAGTCCCAGCAAATGAAACAGCGGGCTGTTGGATCCCTGAAAATAGATGGGCACCACGGCTGCCTGCGATTTCTGGATAATCTTCAGGGCTGGTTTTTGCCACGCACGGTCGGTAATGCCCCTTCCCAGCGACTGCAGGCTGGAAACCTCCCCGCTCGGAAACATACACAGCGCTTTGCCCTCCTTTACATGGGCCAGGGCCTGACGCATGCCTTTAAGGCTGGAAACCTGAATTTTTTCAGACTCAAACGGATTGACGGCGATAATGTCCTCCCGGATAGGCAGGATATGCTGAAGCAGGAAATTGCCCATGAGTTTGCAATCAGGGCGCTGCCCGCTCACGATTTTGAGCAGGGCGAGGCCGTCCACTGCACCAAAGGGGTGATTGGAAACCGTAACGAGGGGGCCCGACTTTGGGATATGGTCCAGTTCGGATTCATCGAGCAGGATGCGGATATTCATCCGCTCAAAAAACATTTCGGTGAATTTGGCGGCTCCTTCAAAGGTGTGCAGGGCATCGTAGATCCGGTTGATCTCATCGATACCGGTAAGTTTCATGAGGGGGCCCGCAGCGCGCTCCAGCTTGAGGCGCTCCAGGTTGGCCGCGCGGATAAAGTCTTCTTTTTTTACGAGCTCTTCCATGACCGTCAGGCGTTAGGGCATCTACTTTGGTTGGGAAAGATCAGGATGGAGCGAAAACGTTGCAGACGGGCGATTCAGGTGGCAAGGTCTTCTTCTGAAAGAATTCCCGTTTCCTGGTTTTGGGACAGGTCCACCAGCTGTTTTTGTTTTTTTATGAGGATTTCCTGAATCTCTTTCACCAGCGCTTTAGGTTTGGTGGGGGTGAGAATGGCCCCGTCGACCCAGCGGCTTTTCTTTTCCAGTTTTTTCTGAACCTTTTTATCTGTTACGAGCAAAATAATACAGGCAAGCGCTAAATCAGGGTTGGCACGTAACTTTTTCACCAGCTGAATCTTCTCAGTTGGGGTCTCAAGGTTATTGATAATGATCAGTTCTGGTTTTTTTTCTTCTGCTGAACGAATCCCCCGTTTGATCGAAAACGCCTTTGCGACCTTAAAGCCTTCCTTTTTGAGATGGTAGCCCAGAAGGTCTGCCAGGTCAACTTCGGTGTCTATTACCAGGGCACGGTGGGTTGTCATGACCGCAAATTCTAATGCAAATATACGATAATCCTTAACATTCACCTTAAAAACGTCATATATCAGGCTGGCTCAGGCGGAGGCCCTGGCTATGAGGGTGGTGGGAAATATTTCAATCTGCGGTTTTTCGAGCAATGCGGGGTTTTTCAGGGTTTGAATCAGCAATTCGGCGGCCTTGAGGCCCATCTCTCGGGCAGGCTGGTGCACGGTACTGAGGGCGGGGGTAAGCACCGATGAAACCGAAAGGTTGGAAAAGCCCACCAAACCTACCTGCCGGGGAACCTCCAGGCCCAGGTCGCGGGCGGCAAGCAGGGCCCCGATGGCCACATTGTCGCTCACCCCAAAAATGGCATCAGGCGGCTGAGGCAGGGCAAACAGGGAATGGGCGGCTCTCCGGGCTTCATCGCGGTAAAAAGGCGTGCGGATCACGTATTGCTTGTCCACCACCCGGCCCGCATCGCGCAGGGCAGCATAATACCCGTTGAGCCGCTCATGGGCGAGTTTGATGCTTTCCGGCCCTGCCAGGTGGGCAATGCGCTGGTAGCCGCGCTCAATGAGGTAGGAGGTGGCTTTGTACGCCCCCTGAAAATTATCATTGATGACTTTATGCGCCTTGATCACATCACAAATGCGGTCGAAGAGCACCATGGGTACCTGCAGTTCCTGCAACTGCTTCAGGTGGCCAAAATCCTCGGTGCCATGGGCGAGGGAGATAATAACCCCGTCCACCCGCGCTTTGATCATTTCGTCCACAATCCGCACCTCCCGCTCGTAGAGGTCGTGGGTCTGGTTAATGATTACGTGGTAACCCAGTTTGTAGGCCGACTCTTCCATGCCGTGGATGGCATTGGAGAAAAACTCATTGTCGATGGCAGGCACCACAATACCCAGGGTAAGCGTTTTGCGCTTTACGAGGCCGATGGCCTGATTGCTGGGGCGATAGTTGAGCTGCTCAGCCAGGGCGAGCACCCGGCGTTGGGTATCGGCATTGATGTCATAGCTGCCCCTCAGGGCACGGGAAACCGTGGAGGTGGACAGATTCAGGATGCGGGCGATGTCCTTAATGCTTGCGTGGGGCATATGGGGAGGCCTTGTAAGGCAAAACCAATGACTATGATACGGTATTTTTCCCGAAACTGAATGAATTTCAACGTTTCCGGCAACGTTCCCGGTGATTTCCGGGCACTTTGCAGGCCCCGGATTGCACTCACCGCTACAGGTATCCCTATATTTAAATATCACACTGACAAATGCTTCCGAACGATATGTATCCCAACAACGACCCACAATACGACATATGGTTTGCGCAGGCAGCCAACGATGACAGCCAGGAAGCTTTCGGCAAACTCTTTAAAGCTTTGTATGGCACCCTGTGTTCGTTTGCCCTGAAATACGCCCCCTGTAATGAAGATGCGGAAGAGGTGGTATCAGAGGTTTTTTTAAAGGTTTGGAACAAACGGAAAGAGCTGGAACTCACCACCTCCATCCGGTATTACCTGGTGGTATGCGTGCGAAACCAGTGCGTGGACCTCATCCGGAAGGAGAGCAAATGGCGCAAAACCGACCTTAGCCAGGCCGCAGTGGCAAGCCACGAGCCCGATATTACCCGCCGCATGGCCGACCGGGAAGCCCTCACTTACATTGAGGGCATCATTGATGCCCTGCCGCGCCAGTGCCAGCACGTGTTTCGCCTCAGCCGGTACGAGGGCCTCAAATACGAGGACATTGCCCGCACCATGGGCATTTCGGTGAAAACCGTGGAAACACAGATCAGCCGCGCCCTGAAAAGGCTGCGCACGGCTTACGCGGTCCTTTGACCGGCCATTTATTTCAGGATATTTTTCCCTTTCGCCACAAAGTCCGGGTCAATGGTTACGCCCAGCCCGGGTCCTGACGGGGTGGTGATTTTGCCTTTTTCCGGCTTCAGACTTGACGTATCCGAGGTCACGGGCACCTCACTCAGCCCTTTGTATTCCTGATAGGGCCCTGCGTTCGGCACACAGGATGCGTAATGCAGCACAAACAAAAAGCCCATGCCGTTGCCCGACATATGCGGGGTGCAGGGCAATCCGGCCCTTTCGGCCATTTTAGCCACCCGCACCGCCCGGATCAGTCCGCCGAAATACACCAGGTCCGGCTGAAGTACGCCTACCGCACGGGTGCGCGCCATCCACAAAAATTGCCGCATGCTGGGCTCCTGCTCGCCGAGGGCAACGGGGATTCGCAATTTTTTGGCTACTTCCCGCGTCTCTTCATAGGCGTCAAACGGCACCGGCTCTTCATAAAAATCGTACCCGTAATCCTGCATCATACGGCCGATTTCGATGGCGAGGGGCACATCGTAGGAGCCATTGGCATCGGCATACAGGGTGGCATCATCGCCCAACACCTTGCGCACCAGGGGAATAAGGGCTTTATCGCGCCGGGTGGAGGCATCATCATAGCGCATGCGGGCACCCAGGCGAAATTTCACGGCTTTGTTACCAATGCGGTCCACCAGCCGCTGCAGGTATTCCATTTCAGCTTCGGGGCTGTTGCCCCGCTTTTCACTGGCATGGTACACCGCAATGTCGCGCCGCACCACCCCGCCCAATAACTCACCCACGGGCACACCGGCTATTTTGCCCAGCAAATCCAGCAGGGCAAACTCAATCGCGGCCAGGCTGCTCCAGAATGGCAGGCCCTGCCATTTGTAGTTCGATTCCGTCAGGTACACTTCGGTAAGCAAAGACTCAAGGTCACGGGCGTCTTTTCCCAAAAAAACCGGCACAATCCGCCGTTGGAATATGGGATAACAGAGCGACATCATACGCGGATTGGCTGCGGCAACTCCTTCGGCTCCTCCCCTCGCCCGCACCCGCACGATGTACTGTTCTTCCACTTCAAGCACCTCCACCGTTTCGATGATAACGGGCACAGTTATGCTTCGGGTGTTGAGGATGGGCAGGGTCAGCAGGTCCGACCAGTCATCGCGGGTTTCCTGACCAAAAGCAGGTATGCCGGTGGCTGCGGCGGCGCTGAGCAACATGCCGGACTTAAGGAAAGTCCTTCGGGAATGAGATTTCATTTTAAGCATAATTAGCGAAAAAAATGCCTCCGGAGCTGTGAAACCACGCACTCCGGAGGTCCACCTTTACAAACCAACTTACCAGGAAGCGGATTTTACCATCCGCACCACCACATTGTGGTTGGTGGCTGCATCCATGAGTTTCACAAGGTAGGTGCCATTGGGCAGGTCGCCGGTGGAAAGGGTGAGTTGGTCACCACTGAATTGCTCTATTTTCATCACCACCTTGCCGGTAAGGTCAAATACCCGGATTTGTTTCCAGGAACGAAGATCCTGATTATCAATGTAAAACACATCCTGTGCAGGATTTGGGTAAGCCTTCAGCCCCAGGGCGTCCATGGTCCGGTCGATGGAGGTGGGCTTAAGCATACCCTGACCCACCGGCTGTCCGGTGGTGCCACCCGCGGCAGATACCGGACCGTTAAACTGGCTGTACACAAAGCTGTGGGGCGTACCCGTCAGCGTCCAGGGCGCATTGATGGCGGTGCCGTTGTAGCCGTTCAGCACAAACTCCGTCCAGATCGGAAGAACCGAGGCCAGGCCATTATCGAAATTGATGACTTCGATAAAATTGGTCGAAGTGAGGTTGGCGGGGTTGTACACATTGGTAATGGAGTCGAGGAAAAGCGGCCCCGTGCGGATCGGATCAGCGGTGTACTCCGCCGCCATGTCAGGGGTGATGAAGTAATTGTTGTGAGAGATGCGCACGATGGAGGTATCGGGACCAGGAAGGGCCTCCAGTTCAAAAATGGCCCGGTCACCGTCGATTTCATCCCGGCCCAGAAAGGCCCCGTTCATGATGATGTTGTTGGTGAAATACAACTCATTGATATCGGCAAAGTTGAATGCCCGCTGGCCACTGTTGGCAAAGGTGCTCTGATCGATTTTAACGTAGTTGTAGCGACCATTTCCATTTCTGAAAAACCGGGACGTGATGCCGTAAATGGCGCAGTCTTCCACCACCACGGTATCAATGTTCGAATCGCGTGGGTCGATAAAGCGGCCATTGTCCATGCTTGAAGGGCGGCCCATAAAGGCTACCGTGGTGCCGTAGAAATACAGTTTCGGGTTGGCGCCATCACAGCGAACGAGGGTCTGGGCGTCTTTTTCGAAGAAACAATCGCGCACAATGAGGCGCACATTGTCCGAACTGATGCGAAGGGTTTGGTCGCGGTAGGTGCCGAGGTCATCCTCGTTGGTGGCGCGGATACCCTCCAGGGTGGTATTTGCCCGAAGCCGGAAGCAGCGGTCAGATGAGCCGCCGGAAGGAACCGTAGGCTGTAAAAATGGCCTGGTCACCGCCCCGGCTGCTGCACGGATGTGCAGGGGATAGGGGTTTTTGTCCGAACCTTTACCAATGTTTTCGATAGACCGGGTGAGCTTGTACACCCCGCCGTCCTGCAGTTCGTAGATGGTGTTGAGGTCAGTGCGCGCACCGGCAGCCGTGGTGTCGCCGTCAATGGCATCGTTCAGGCTGCCCACACCGGGAGCTACCTGCACCACGCGCTGCGCATTTAGCAGCGATATCCCGCACAAGGGGATGAGAATGAGGAGAATAAGGCTTTTTTTCATGGTGGAAAATTTGAGATTTACTGGAAGAATGAGGGGTAGTTGGTTAAAATGAAAGTCTTAGCCCGAGGTCAGCCGTAAAGCCAAAAAACTCCTGGTTGGCGAAGTTGGTATTAAACAGGGCCTGCTCAGGCTGGTTGGTCAGGTTGTTTCCGTTGAGGAAAATTTTGAGCTTCTCGCTGATTTTGATGGTGGCTGCGGCGTCCAGGCGCAGGGTTTCGACCGTAAACTGGTCACCCTCGGCGCGGTTACCCAGTGAAAACAAGGCGTCACCCTGGTACACCAGCGAAATACGCCCGCTGAATGGGCCTTTTTCATAGCCCAGAGAGAGGTTGTACAGCGAATTGGGCTGTTGAGGCATTTTCCCTTCCCGCTCCAGTAATTCGAAAATGGGCGCAAAAGGCGGCTCCGGACTGGTGCCGGTCCTTTCGAAAAAGGGATAAAAGGTGCGGGAATCGAGGAAGGTGAGGTTGGCACCCAGCACAATGCCGTTCCAGGGGCTGGGCAGCAGGCGAAGGTTGGTTTGCAGGTCAAATTCCACCCCGGCCACGGTACTGATACCTTCGGCGCTTTTGGGCTCGGTGAGCTCATAGCCCTTGGTGGGCCCGTCTTCGAGCACCCGGGTAACGGCATTGTAATTCACATCGCGGATTTCTTTGTAAAAACCGCCGATAGTAAGCAGGCCCCATTTGTTGTACATCGACCAGAACACATCGTAGTTCCACGACGGGGAATGCGGCAGATTGGGGTTCCCCCTGCGCACGGTGAGGTCGTCGTCGTTGATCCGCTGCCAGGGTGCGAGGTCGGCGTAGTTTGGTCGGGCGAGGGTACGCGTAACCGCCAGCCGGATATCGGCCCATTTGGCCACTTTGTACCGCAAATGAAACATGGGAAACAACTCCAGGTACGAACGGCTGTTGGTGGTGTCCCGCGGATTGAGAATGACCCAGGCCTGGTAATCTTCTTTGGTGAGCAGG
>SXGT01017182.1_pt1 | contig 13242 bp, 12 predicted proteins | sample 3176221 | NCBI WGS metagenome assembly SXGT01 (sample SAMN11356862, study PRJNA531348) | freshwater metagenome | isolation source: freshwater sample F1-120 | place: China: Fuxian Lake, Yuxi | collected 2017-12-25
CCAGTCGGCGATCTCGCCGAAGCCCTCGTCGCGCGCGGTCTTCGCCATGCCCGGGGACATGTCGGTGTACTCGTGCGTTTCGCCTGCGACGGAGGCTTTCAGGTTGGCGCGGGTTGCGCCGATCGGCAGGCCGGTGGCGGGGTCGCCGACCGACTCCATGTATTCCAGGTGGCCGTGAGCGTGCCCGGTCTCGCCTTCCGCGGTCGAGCGAAACAGCGCCGCGACGTCGTTCTGGCCTTCCACGTCGGCCTTCGCCGCGAAGTAGAGGTAGCGCCGGTTGGCCTGCGATTCGCCGGCGAAGGCGGCTTTCAGATTGTCGTGCGTCCTGCTTCCCTTGAGTGCAGCCATGATGGTCTCCTTGAGTGAATGCAGGGCTAGGGTAGTACCCCGATGCCCATAGATCAAATGGAAAAACGCAATTCCGTCGATTGACTTCCGCTATTTCGGGGCCGACAGGCGGCGTGCCGCGCTGCGCCGGTCGGCCGCCAGGAAGCGGTGCAGCTCGGTCAGCGCCTGCTGGTAGACGTCGCGCTTGAAATCGATCACCGCCTCGAGGGGAATCCAGTACTCGTGCCAGCGCCAGGCGTCGAACTCGGGCTTCTCGCAGGCGCGCAACTGCACGTCGCAGTCGCGGCCGACCATGCGCAGCAGGTACCAGATCTGCTTCTGCCCGCGGTAGCGCCCGCGCCAGTCGCGCCGCACCCACTTCTCGGGCACCTCGTAGCGCAGCCACTGGCGCGTGCGCCCCAGTATGCGCACGTGGCCGGGCCTGAGGCCGACCTCCTCCTCGAGCTCGCGAAACATCGCCTGCTCGGGCGACTCACCGTGCTTGATGCCGCCCTGGGGAAACTGCCACGCGTGCTGATTGACCCGCTTGCCCCAGAACACCTCGTTGCGCGCGTTCGCCAGAACGATGCCGACGTTCGGACGATAGCCATCACGGTCCAGCATGGCGCAGCGTCCTCTCTAAGTTAGAATCTCGCGACGATTTTTCCATACTTCGCGGGTGCGTGAAAGCATCCCGCCGCGCGCCAACGCCGCCGACCGGCGCAAGCCAGGAAGCCGACCAGCAATGCGAGCCAGCCGATATTTCATCTCCACGCTGAAGGAAGCGCCCTCGGACGCCGAACTGGCGAGCCAGAAGCTGATGCTGCGCGCGGGCCTCATCCGCCGCCTTGCCGCCGGCATCTACACCTGGCTGCCGATGGGCCTCAGAGTCGTGCGCAAGGTCGAGCAGGCGATCCGCGAGGAGATGGACCGCGCCGGCGCCCTCGAGCTGTCGATGCCCGTGGTGCAGCCGGCGGAGCTCTGGCAGGAGTCCGGGCGCTGGAGCGCCTACGGCCCGGAGCTGCTGCGCTTCAAGGACCGGCACGAGCGCGACTTCATCATCCAGCCGACCTCCGAGGAGGTGATCACCGATTTCGCCCGCGGCGCACTGAAGAGCTACCGCCAGCTGCCGCTGCACCTGTACCAGATCCAGACCCAGGTCAGGGACGAGCGCCGGCCGCGCTTCGGCATCATGCGCGGGCGCGAGTTCGTCATGAAGGACGGCTACTCGTTCCACGCCACGCACGAGGATCTGGTGCGCGAGTACCGCAGCATGTACGACACTTACACGCGCATCTTCACGCGCCTGGGGCTGCGCTTTCGCGCCGTCGCGGCCGATACCGGCGCGATCGGCGGCACCGGCTCGCACGAGTTCCAGGTGCTCGCCGACTCGGGCGAGGACGCCATCGCCTACTGCCCGCAGTCGGACTACGCGGCGAACCTCGAGCTCGCCGAGGCGCTGGCGCCGGCTGCGCCGCGGCCCGCGCCGGGAGAGGCCATGCAGAAGGTGCCCACCCCCGGCATGACGCGCTGCGAGGCGGTCGCCGAGCTGCTGAAACTGCCGCTCGAGCGCACGGTCAAGGCCATCGCGTTGATGCACGACGATGAGTTCCACCTGCTGCTGCTGCGCGGCGACCATTCGCTGAATGAGGTGAAGGCGAGCAAGCTGCCCGGGCTCGATCCGTTCCGCTTCGCCACCGATGCCGAGATCGAGCGTGCGCTCGGCTGCAAGCCGGGCTACATCGGCCCCGTGGGCGCGAAGGACGTGCCGGTAGTCGCCGACCGCGCGGTCGCCGCGATGGCGGATTTCGTCTGCGGCGCGAACGCGGAGGATTTCCACCTCGCCGGCGTCAACTGGGGCCGCGACCTGCCCGAACCCGAGGTGGCCGATATCCGCAACGTCGTGCCGGGAGACCCCTCGCCCGACGGCAAGGGCACGCTCGCCATCCAGCGCGGCATCGAGGTCGGGCATATCTTCCAGTTGCGCACCAAGTACTCCGCCGCCCTCAAGGCGATGTTCCTCGACGAGAAGGGCGCCTCCGCGCCGATGGAGATGGGCTGCTACGGCATCGGCGTGACGCGTATCGTCGGCGCGGCCATCGAGCAGAACCACGACGGGCGCGGCATCGTCTTTCCGCCGCACATGGCGCCCTTCGCGCTCTCCCTGGTCCCCATCGGCTACCACAAGAGCGGCGCGGTACGCGAGGCCGCCGATCGCCTGTACGCGGAACTTTCCGCCGTCGGGGCGGAAGTGCTGCTCGACGACCGCGACGAGCGCCCGGGGGTGCTGTTCGCCGATTCCGACCTGATCGGCATCCCGCACCGCGTGGTGCTCTCGGACAAGGGACTCGCCGCGGGCACCGCGGAGTACAAGGGCCGGCGCGAAGCGGCGCCGCAGCACGTGCCGCTGGCGACGATCGCCGGCTTCATCAGGGAACGCCTGGCGGCCCCGTGAAGCGCGCGGCGGCCATCGCCCTCGCCTGCGCGCTGCTCCAGCCGCCTGCCGCGCTGGCGGGCGCGCAGATTTACGAGCCGATGTCGGACAGCGTGCGCAACCGGCTGCAATTGGCGGTGTCCGCCAGCCGCGCGCCGGTGCTGCAATTCGACAGGGCGGAGGACGCGCATCGCTGGAGCTATCAGATGAGCTCCCGCCTTCGGGCGCGCATGCCCGACCGCAAGCAGCGCGACGAGTTCCTCAAGATGGTGCACTACTACTGCACGCAGCACCAGAAGCTCGATCCGCAGCTGGTCCTCGGCCTGATACAGGTCGAGTCGGGCTTCAAGAAATACGCGGTCTCTTCGGCGGGAGCAATGGGATTCATGCAGGTCATGCCTTTCTGGGTCAAGGTCATCGGCAAGCCCCGCGACCGGCTGTTCGATACCAGGACCAACATCGTCTACGGCTGCGCGATCCTGCGCCATTATCTCGATATCGAAAATGGCGACTATTTCCGCGCGCTCGGACGCTATAACGGCAGCCTCGGCCGGGCCGAGTACCCGAACGCAGTGCTGGCGCACTGGAAAGGGCGCTGGGCCTACGACGGCCCGACGCGATAGCCGATGAGGGCCTCCGCAGCGCTGCGCAACTGGTTCTACGGCTTCAAGCCCCCCGAGCGCGGCACCATCGTCCTCAACCACCGGCGCGTCTACATCGTGCCGACGCGCATGGGCTGGGTGTTCGGCGCGACCGTGGCGGTGCTGCTGGTGGGCTCGATCAACTACGCGCTGCAGCTGGGCTTCGGCCTCACCTTCCTCGTCGCCGGCATGGGCCTCGCCGGCATGGTGCACACGGCGCGCAACCTGGGCGGCCTCGCCATCGCGCCGGGCCGCGTCGAGCCGGTGTTCGCCGGCGAGCCGGCGCAGTTCCGGCTGCACTTCGACAACCGCTCGGCGCATGACCGGCCGGCGATCCTCTCGCGCCAACTCGCCTCGGGCAGCCAGATCGTCACCGACGTCCCTGCACGCGCCGCGGCCGAGGTGGTGCTCGCCGTTCCCAGCCAGCGCCGCGGCTGGATGCCGCTCGAGCGCGTGATGCTGGAGACGCGCTTTCCGCTGGGCTTTTTCCGTGCGTGGAGCTACATCGAGCCCGAGCAGCGCGCGCTGGTCTACCCGCGGCCGGAGCGCGCACCGCTGCCGCCGGTCAGCCCCGACGCCGAAGCCGGCGCCGCGCGGGCGCAGGCCGCAGGCAACGATGATTTTTCCGGCCTGCGCGCGTACCAGCCGAGCGACTCGCCGCGCCACGTCGCCTGGAAGGCCGTGGCGCGTGCGGAGAAGATGCTCACCAAGCAGTTCACCGGCGAGTCGAGCGCAGAACTCTGGCTCGACTGGGAACGCATGCCGGGCGGTCTCGGCGTCGAGGCGCGCCTGTCGCGGCTCACCGGCTGGGTGCTCGAGGCCGAGCGCGCCGGGGTAAGGTACGGCCTGCGCCTGCCGGGCCGCGAAATCGAGCCCGCGCGCGGCGACGAGCACCGCGCGCAATGCCTTGCCGCGCTGGCGCTGCACAACCTCGCATGACGGCCGTTCCCCATCCGCTGGCGCCGGAACAACGCGCGATCTCGCTGCCCGATCTGCTGGCGCTCGTCGCCTCGCTGGCCCTGGTCGCCGCGCCGCATGCGCTGCGCGCGCCGTGGTGGCTGACGCTCGCCACCGCGGGGTGCGTCGCCTGGCGCGGGCTGGTGCTGACGCGCGGCCTGCCGCTGCCGTCCCCCTGGATGCTGGCGCTGATCGCCGCAGGGGCGATGGGCGGGGTCTGGCTCGAATACCGCGTCCTCTTCGGGCGCGCCCCCGGCATCGTGCTGCTGATGCTGTTCGCGGGTCTGAAGATGCTGGAAATGCGCACCCACCGGGACGCCACCGTGCTCGCGTTCCTGTGCTACTTCCTCATCATCACCAACTTCCTCTACACGCAGTCCATCCCCACCGCCCTGCTGATGGCCGCGGCGCTCGCGCAGATCACGCTTACGCTGGTGCGCTTCGCCGCGCCGCAGCGCGCCGGCCGCGCCAACCTGCGCACCGTCGTCATGCTGTTCGCCCATGCCGCGCCGATCGCGCTGGTGCTGTTCATGCTGTTCCCGCGCGTGCAGGGCCCGCTCTGGGCCATGCCGCAGGACATCAACGCGGGCGTCACCGGCCTGGCGGAAAGCATGTCGCCGGGCAACCTCTCGAAGCTCGCGCAAAGCGACACGATCGCCTTTCGCGCCGAGTTCAGCGGCCGCCTGCCACCCCCGCGCCAGCGCTACTGGCGCGGGCCGGTCATGTGGGACTTCGACGGCCGGACCTGGCGCATCATCGGGCCCTTCGTCCAGCCCTTCGAGCCGCCGCTCGGCGGCACGCTGCGCTACCGCTACACCGTGCTGCTCGAGCCGCACGAGCGCAACTGGCTGTTCGCGCTTGAATCCGTCGCCACGTTGCCCGAGCGCTCCCGCATCACCTTCGACGGCCAGCTCATCAGCTACGCGCAGGTGCGCACCCGCCTGCGCTACGAACTCGAGTCGGTCGCCGACCCCGATCCGGCGCCGGAGGCCTCCGAGCGCGCGTTGCGCCGCGCGCTGCAGCTGCCCGAAGGCTACAACCCGAAGTCCGTCGCGCTGGCGCGGCAATGGCGCTCGGGCGGCGCCAGCGACGCGCTGGTGCTCGATCGGGCGGTCGACTTCTTCCGCGGCGCGAAGCTCGCCTACACGCTCGAGCCGCCGCTGCTCGGTCGGGATTCGATCGACGAGTTCCTGTTCGAGGCGCGCGCGGGCTTCTGCGAGCACTTCTCCTCGGCGTTCGTCTTCATGCTGCGCGCGGCCGGGGTCCCCGCGCGCGTCGTCACCGGCTCCCAGGGCGGCGACGAGAATCCCATCGACCGCAACATCACGGTGCGCCAGTCGGACGCGCACGCCTGGGCCGAAGTTCACCTGCCGCAGCGCGGCTGGGTGCGCGTCGACCCGACCGCCGCCGCGGTGCCGGGTCGCGTCGAATCGGGGCTCGCCCGCGCCATGCCGGAGGGCGAGCCGCTGCCCTTCATGATGCGCCCGCAGATGCAGTGGCTGCGCACGCTGCGCTACAACTGGGAAGCGGCTGCGCACAAGTGGAACATCTGGGTGCTGGGCTACAACCCCGAGCGCCAGCGGGAGTTCCTCTCGCTCTTCGGCATGCGCAACGTCGACTGGCGGGAACTCACCGCGCTGCTGTTCACCATCCTTGGCGGCATCACCGTCGTGCTCGTGCTGTGGTCGTTCCGCAGGCTGGCACGGCCGGATCCGGTGCAGCGCGCATGGACGGCGTTCTGCGCCAAGCTCGGCAAGCAGGGCGTGGCGCGATCCCCGCACGAGGGCCCGCGCGACTACACGCAGCGTGCCGCCGCGCGCCTGCCCGCCGCCGCCGCGGCGATCGGCGCGATCGGCGAGCTCTACATCGCGTTGCGCTATGGCGCGGGCGCCGCGCGCGAGCGGATCGACGAGCTGAAGCGGCGCGTGCGGGACTTGAAGCTCGCATGAGGGCGATCCTGCTCGCGGCCTTGCTGGCGATGGCGGCGCAGCCGGCGCTCGCCTCCGGCTACGACAAACGCTCCGAGGTGCACGCCTTCATCCGCGAGATGGCCGAGCGCCACGGCTTCGTCGAGACCGAGCTCAGGTTCCTCTTCTCGCGCACCAGGAAGCGCGAGCCGATCCTGCAGGCGATCGTGCCGCAGGAGGGCCGCCGCGCGCGCGCCTGGAGCGAATACCGCGGGCTGTTCGTCAACGAACGGCTGGTGCAGGGTGGCCTGGCGTTCTGGAAAGCGCACGCAGCGGCGCTGGCGCGCGCCGAGCGCGAATACGGCGTGCCGCCCGAGACCATCGTCGCCATCATCGGCATCGAGACGCTGTACGGGCGCAACATGGGCAAGTGGCGCGTGGTCGACGCACTCACCACGCTCGCCTTCGACTACCCGCCGCGCGCCGAGTTCTTCCGCGGCGAGCTGGAGAACTACCTCGTATTCGCTCGCGACTTCGGCTTCGACGTGTTCTCGGTGCACGGCTCCTACGCGGGCGCCATCGGCATCCCGCAGTTCATGCCCGGCAGCTACCTGAGGTACGCGGTGGACTTCGACGGCAACGGCAGGATCGACCTGCGTGGCAGCCCGACGGATGCCATCGGCAGCGTGGCGAACTTTCTCAGGCAGCACGGCTGGCGCCCAGGCGAGCCCGTGTCCTACCCGGCGAGCGTGAGCGGCGAAGCCTGGCGCGCCTATGCCGACGGCAGCGTGCTGCCGAAGCACGCGCTGGCCGACATGCAGAACAACGGGATCGCGTTTTCGGCCGGCGCGGCGCCGGCCGAGGGCATCCTGATCGAACTGGGAAACCGCGACGAGCCTGCGGAATATCGCGTCGGCCTGCAGAACTTCTACGTCATCACGCGCTACAACCGATCGAGCTTCTATGCCTCGGCGGTCACCGATCTCGGCGCCGCGCTGCGTGCGGCCCGTCAATAGCCGCTTCGTCAGGAGCGCGGCAGGTAGCGCAGCGGATCGACCGGCTTGCCGGACTGCCGTATTTCAAAATGCAGCTTGGGAGTGTCGGAGTCGGAATCGCCCAGCTCGGCGATCTTCTGGCCGCGCGTCACCGCCTGGCCTTCCTTTACCAGGATCTCGCGGTTGTGCGCGTAGACGCTGTTGAAATTGTTGTCGTGCTTGATGACGATCAGCTTGCCGTAGCCCCGGATTCCGGTGCCCGTGTACATCACGCGCCCCGCCGCCGCGGCGAGCACCGGGTCGCCAGGCTTGCCGGCGATGTCGACGCCCTTGCTGTTGGGCTCGGCGAAACCCTGGATCATGCGCCCGCGGTGAGGCCAGATGAACTCGATCGCATCGGGGTCCGCGGGCGGCGCGGCCGGCGCGGCCGGCGCCGGCTTGGGCTCCGCGCGCACCACGGCCTCAGGCCTGGGCGCGGGCTTGGGCGATTCGCCCCGCTGCAGCAGCGCGACGTTCTGCTCGGAATACGGCAGGCGCACCGCCTTGGGCTCGCTTTTCATCACTTCGCCTGCGGGCGCCGCGGGCGCGCCGGTCTCCAGCGGCCGGGCTTCCACCGGCGAAGTACCGCGCGCCGCGCTGACCTGCACCGGAGGCTTCTGCTCGCGCACGATGCGCAGCAGCTGGCCGATGCGCAGCTTCGAAGGCTCGTCGATGTTGTTCGCGGACGCCAGCTCGCGGTAGTCGACGCCGTGCTCGAGGGCGATGCTGTAGAGCGTGTCCCCGCGCTTCACGGTGTATCTCCCCGGTACGGCGGCGGTGGCGCCGGGGACCGTGGTTTGCTGCGCCACTGGCGGCTTGGGCGCCGGAGAAGCGCTCGGACGCCGGTCGTCCACCGGCGCGGGCGAGCGCGTGCTCGCGCATCCGGCGAGCAGCGCGGCACAGGCAACCACGGACAATGCCCATTTCATGTTCATGCCTTCCCCGCTTCCAGCGGAACGAACTTTGCCGGGTCGAGCACCGTTTCGGTGGTCCCGTGCGCCCTGCGCTCGATCAGCAGCAGGTGCTGGCCGCCGGCCCCCTTGTCCACCGGAAGGATCATTCTGCCACCCGTAGCCAGCTGCCGCAAAAGCGCCGGCGGCACCTCGCCGCCGGCCGCCGCGACGATGATGGCGTCGAACGGCGCCGCCTGCTCCAGCCCCAGCCGGCCGTCGCCGTAGGTCAGGCGCAGGTTGGACAGGCGCAGCGAACGCAGGTTCGCGCGCGCCAGCTCGTGCAAATCCTTGATGCGCTCGATGGAATAGACCTCGGCGGCGCAATGCGCGAGCACCGCGGCCTGGTAGCCGCAACCCGTGCCGATCTCCAGCACCTTGCCAACCTTCGGCTTCCTCGCCAGGACGCGCTCGATCATGGAAGCCACGACGAAGGGGTGGGAGATGGTCTGGCCGAAGCCGATCGGCAGGGCGTCGAACTCGTAGGCGCGGCTCGCCAGCGCGGCGTCGACGAACACATGGCGCGGCACCGCGCCCATGGCCTCGAGCACGCGCGCGTCCTTCACGCCCTGTGCGCGCAGCTTCTCGACCATGCGCGCGCGGGTGCGTTGCGAGGTCATGCCGATGCCGGCGGCGTCGCTGCGCGCGCGGGGCAGGTTCACGCCGCCGCCGCTCAAACCAACACCCAATCCTTCAGCAACTCGAGCTGCGCGTGGTGCGTCAGGTCCACCTGCAGCGGTGTAATCGAGGCGCGACAGTTCTCCACCGCGTGAAAATCGGTGCCCGGCCCGGAATCCGCAGCGCCGCCCGCGGGACCCACCCAGTAGGCCGTCACGCCGCGGGGCGTGAGCACCTTCTCCACCGGTTCGGCCTTGTGCCGGCGGCCCAGTCGGGTGACCTCGGTGCCCGCGAGCGCGCCGGGCGGCACGTCGGGCACGTTCAGGTTGAGCAGCACCGGCTGGCCGACGGGCCGGCGCGCGAAGCGCGCCACCAGGTCGACGGCAACGCCCGCGGCGGTGTCGAAGTGCCGCCCGTCCCTGGATGTGAGCGACACGGCAAGCGAGGGAATGCCGAGCAGGAAACCTTCCATCGCCGCCGCCACGGTGCCTGAATAGATGGTGTCGTCGCCCATGTTGGCGCCGAGGTTGATGCCCGAGACCACCACGTCGGGTACGAAATCCAGCAGCCCGGTGACGGCGATGTGCACGCAGTCGGTGGGCGTGCCGTTGACGAACCAGAAGCCGTTGGCGGCGCGGCGCACGGCAAGCGGCCGGTCGAGCGTGAGCGAGTTGGAAGCGCCCGAGCGGTCGCGCTCCGGCGCCACGACCGTCACCTCGCCCAATGCGCCCAGGCGCTCCGCGAGCAGCACGATGCCGGGCGAGAAGTAGCCGTCGTCATTGGAAACCAGGATGCGCATCGCGTCGGCCGATTCTATCCCGGCCACCCCGCGACGACGACCTTGCCGATCATGCCCTTGCTCTCCACGCGCAGGTGCGCGGCGCGCAGGTTCGCGGCGTTGAGCGGCGACAGCTTCTCGGTCATCGTCGTGCGCAACTCGGCCGCGTCGATCCAGCCGGCGACGCGACCAAGCAACCTGTGCTGCTCGACCATGTCCGGCGTGCCGAACATCGAGCGCGCGAACATCGCTTCCCAGGCGAAGCGCGCGCTCTTCCTCATCAACGCCTGCAGCTGGATCGGCGCGGTGCTGCTGACGATGGAGCAGATCGCGCCCTGGGGGCGTATCGCCTCCGCCATCTGCTCCCAGTAGGCGTCGGTGTCGACGCAATTGAGGATGCAGGCGACTTCGCCGACACCGGCGGCCTTGAGCGCTGCGAGCAGGCGATGGTCGCGGCCGATCACCACGTCGGCGCCGAGCTCGTGGCACCATGCGGCGCTTTCAGCGCGCGCCGCGGTGGCGATCACGCGCAGCCCGAGGCGCTTGCCGATCTGGATCGCCATCGAGCCGACGCCGCCCGCGCCGCCGATCACCAGCAGGCTTTGCCCCGCCGTCATCGCCAGGCGGTCGACGATCGCCTCGTAGGCCGTGATGGTGGTCAGCGGCAGCGCCGCCGCCGCGGCGAAGTCAAGAGACCTCGGCTTGCGGCCGACGATGCGCTCATCGACCAGCTGCAGCTCGGCGTTGCTGCCCGGCCGGATGTTGGAGCCGGCGTAGTAGACCTCGTCTCCCGGCTTGAACAGGCTCACGCTGCTCCCCGCCTTCTCGACCACGCCGGCGGCGTCGTAACCGAGGATGCGCGGTCCCTGCGCCTGCGGCGCGCCGCCGTAGCGCTGCATGCGCACCTTGGTATCGACGGGGTTGACCGATACGGCGTGCACGCGCACCAGCAGGTCGTGGCCGGCAGGCGGCGCGGGATCCGGGATTTCGACGTCCACCAGCGACCGTGGGTCGTCCGCAGGCAATGCTTCATTCGCAACGATGGCTCTCACGGCGTCCTTTCGACGGCAAGTTTGAAGTCTGCGAGGTCCGGGCGGTGCGTCATCGCCCAGGTGTCCACCAGGCGGAACGGTGACGGCGAAACCACGCGCCCGTGGCGGTTGCGGTAGTAGGTGCTCATGCCCGGGTGCGTCCACACCAGTTCCGCGTGCTCGGCTTCGACGTGGCGCACCCACTCGTCGCGCGCCTCGGGTCGGCATTCCATGGCGGCGAGCCCGCGCTCGACCATCTCGACGATGCAGCCCGAGATGTAGCGCGACTGGCACTCGGCGAGGAAGATGACGCTGCCGCCGTGGCCCATGTTGGTGTTCGGCCCGTACATGCAGAAGAAGTTCGGGAATCCCGGCACGCTCATGCCCAGGTGCGCGCTGGGATTCTCGTCCGCCCACTCCTCGGCCAGCGCGCGCCCGCCGCGGCCGACGATGCCCAGGCGCGCGGCGAGGTCGGTGACGACGAAGCCGGTGGCGAGGATGACGACGTCCGCCTCGCGCCGCTTGCCGTCCGCGGTGACCACGGCGCCCGCGTCGACGTGCGAAATCGGCGCCGTGACCAGTTCCACCTGCGGCTTGCACAGTGTCTTGTACCAGCCCTTGTCGATGAGGATGCGCTTGCCGTAGGGCGGATAGGAGGGAATGCACGCTTCCAGCAGGTGCGGGTGCGACGCGAGCTCACTCCGGATGTAGTCGGCCATCTCCTGCCGGTGCCGGTCGTTCACCTTGTTCAGCGAGCGCTCGGCGTGCGGCCAGTGCGGGTCCTTGCGCAGGAAACGCAAGAGCCCGTCGCCGTAGCGCCAGAACAGCGTGAAGCGGTTCCAGGTGGCGTAGAACGGCACGTACTCCAGCAGCCACTGCGTGCCCGGCTTCACCGGCAGGCTGTATTCAGGCACCGGCCGCACCCACTGCGGCGAGCGTTGGTAGATGGAAAGGCCCGCGACGCGGTCGGCGATGGTCGGCACGACCTGCATCGACGAGGCGCCGGTGCCGATGATCGCCACGCGCTTGCCTTCGAGCGAAACGTCGTCGGGCCAGCAGGCGGTGTGGAACAGCGGGCCCTTGAAGTCGTCGGCGCCCTTGATGGGCGGCAGCGCCGGCCGCTCGAAGTGACCAGTCGCCGACACAAGCACCTTGCAGCGCAAATCCTCCGCGCCTTGCGTAGTGCGCACCGTAGCCGTCCAGCACCGGCCGGCCTCGTCCCACGCCGCGCCCGCCAGCTCGCAGTGGAAGCGGATGTTCGCGCGCACGCCCGATTCCGTGGCGAAGCGCTCGACGTAGGCCTGCAGCTCGCCGCGCGGCGAGAAGTAGTGCTTCCAGCCGTGGTTCGGCGAGAACGAATAGGAATAAAAATGGTTTGGCGTGTCGACGCCGCAGCCCGGGTAGCGATTCTCGTACCAGGTACCGCCGACCTCGGGGTTGCGCTCGACGATGGTGTACGGCACGCCCAGCCTGCCGAGCTTGTAGCCGAGCGCGAGTCCCGAGAGCCCGGCGCCGACGATCAGCACCGGCATCTCCTCCAGCCGCGACTTTTCGGGCGTCGTGGTCCAGGCCGGGTCGCCCGCAGCGAAGCCCATGTCCTCGCGCATCATCGGCAGGTACTCGGGCGGCACGGCCTCGCCCAGGCACACGCTCATCATGCGCAGCAGCAGCTCGTCACCGGGATCGCCGATCGCTGGCGCGCGCACGCCGCGCTCGAGCAAGGACACCACGGCCTCGCGTATCTCCGCCTGCACTTCTGGTGCGAATCCCGCCTGCGGGTCCGCCACGAGGCGCACATCGCGCATCGGCCGGTACGGCGGCTCGAGCCAGCGCAACTCGCCCGTGAGGTGCACCAGGCACATCACCAGCACGCGCAGGTCGGCGTCGGCCACCGCGGCGCGCAGCGCTGCGGCCTCGGAGGTGGCACCCGTCATGCCCCTGCAACCCCCAGGCCCGAGGCAGCCCTGGCCAGTCTCGCGTCCAGCGTCCAGAGCGGTGCTCGGGCAATTGCGGACGCCGCGAGCAGGTGCATGTCGACCCAGCCCAGCCCCTTGCCCTGCAGCCTGTGGCGCTCGATGAACTGCATGACATCGTCGCTTCGCGCCTCGGCGGCAGACGGCAACGCAGCCAGGAGTTGCAGCGTTTCGCCGCGGTTTTGCAAATTGTCGCAGGCGAGTTCGCCGACGACAAACGGGTGGCAGAGCACCTCGCCCTGCTCGAGCAGCGCAACCAGCCGAGGCTCACCTCGCCTGAGGTGCTCCACCCAGACCGAGGTGTCGACCAGGACCATTCAACGTGCGCGGCGGCGCGGGATCTGGCGCAGGCGGCGTTCGCTGCCACCGAGCGCAGCCAGCCGCGCCGCGCTCGCCTTCGCGATCAGCGCCTCCAGGCCCATGCGTACCAGCGCCGTCTTTTCCGTGACGCCGGTGAGCGCGGCCGCCCGTGCAAGCGCGTCGCGATCGATGTTCAGGGTGGTGCGGTCGACGGTTTTCATGCATACGATGATGCCACAAACGTATGCATCGGGCCAGAGCGGGGATTGGTCGGGGCGAGAGGATTTGAACC
>SXGT01110384.1_pt1 | contig 13242 bp, 12 predicted proteins | sample 3176221 | NCBI WGS metagenome assembly SXGT01 (sample SAMN11356862, study PRJNA531348) | freshwater metagenome | isolation source: freshwater sample F1-120 | place: China: Fuxian Lake, Yuxi | collected 2017-12-25
CCGTGGCCGCGGTCGAGGCCCGGCTCGCCGCCGAGCTGGCCGCGCGCGATCAGCGCGCCGCCGAGCTGGCCGCCGAGAACGACGAGGGGCTGGCCGCGGCGATGGCCGCCTCCAGCCGCCGCGCCGCCGAGGAGCTCGCCGCCGTCCAGACCGCGTACGCCGAGGAGAAACGCGCGCTCGAGGCCGAACGCGCAGCCGAGCTGACCGCCGCGCTGTCGCAGCGCGAGGAGGCGGTGACGCAGGTGGAGGAGCGCATGGCCGCGGCGCTCGCCACCGCCGCCGCCGAACGTGCCGACGCCGTCGATCACGCCGACGCCGAGGCCCGCAAGATGGTGGCCGAGGTCGAGGCTCGCACCCGCGCCGAGCTGACCGAGCTGCGCCGGGTGCACGAGCAGGCGGTGGCCAAGCTGGCCGCCGATCACCAGGACCAGCTCACCACATCACGCGGCGAGGCCGACGCGGCGCGCAGCGAGCTTGCGGCACGCCTGCGCGCCGAAGCCGAGGCCGCGCTCGAGACGGCCAAGGCCTCCTTCGAGGAGCGCCTCACCGCCGCCCGCGAGGCCGGTGAGGAGGAGCTGGCCGCCGAACGCGAACGCCTGGCCGGCGAGCACGCCGCCGCGCTGGCCGCGCTCGAGGCCCGACTCCTCGGCGAACAGCGCGATCTCGAGGCCCGCTACGCCAGCGAGCGCGCCCAGATCGAGCAGGCCGTCACCAGCGAGCGGCGCAAGCGCGACACGCAGATGGACGCCGATCGCATGAAGCGCGAGGCGGACTTCTCCGAGGCGATGCGCACGCTGAAGGAGAAGCTCGACGGCGAGCACGCGGCCGCGGTGGCCGAGCTGACCGCCGCCCGCGACGCCGCGCTGGCCCGGGCCGCGTCCGAGATCGCCGGCCTCGAGGGCGAGCGCGACGGCCTGGCCGGACAGCTCGAGGCTGACGCCGCCGCCCACGCCCAGGCCCTGGCCGAGGCCCAGGCCACGGCTGCCGCCGCGGTCGCCGCCGCCCGCGCCGAGGGCGAGCGCACCACCGCGGAGGTGAAGCGAGAGCGCGACGAGCTCGAGCGCGGGCTCACCTCGGCGCGCGGCAACAGCCGCCGGCTCGAGGCCGAGCTGGCCGCGGCGCGTACGGCGATCAGCGATCGCGATCAGGCGCTGACCGAGCACCAGACCGCGATCTCCGCCCGCGATCAGCGCATCGCCGAGCTGGGCACCCAGATCGACGAGGTCGAGGGCGAGAACGCGACCTACCAGGAGCAGGTCCTCAAGGCCTACCAGAAGATCAAGTCGGACGAGGCGATCGTGGCCAAGGCCAAGAAGGCCCTGGCCATCGCCCTCACCGCCCTCGACGACGGCCCCAAGGCGCAGTAGCTGGATTCTGTGGCTGGGCCTCGGGCCTCGGGCCTCGGTCAGAAGAAGACGATCAGCCTGCTTCGGCTGGGGCGTCGTAACCCGGGTCCAGCCCGTCGTACTCGTCGCGGTAGAGGGTGCCGACCTTGCGGACGATGAAGATCTCGATGAGGTCGGGGTCGTACATCGTGCCCGCGCACTTGCGCAGGATCTTCTCGCACTCCTCGAGCGGGAGCGCGGCCTTGTACGGACGCTCGGTGGCCATGGCGTCGTAGGCGTCGGCGATCGCGACCAGCCGCGCCGCCAGCGGGATCTCGTGGCTCTTGAGCTTGTCGGGGTAGCCGCTGCCGTCCCAGCGCTCGTGATGGTTGCGCACCGCGCTCATGATCGGCTTGAGCATCTCGATGCTCTTGGCGATCTCGTAGCCCTTCACCGGGTGCTCGCGCATGTGGATCCACTCGTTGTCGTCGAGCGGGCCGGGCTTGAGCAGCACCGAGTCGCGGATGCCGATCTTGCCGATGTCGTGGAGGAAGGCGCCGAACTCGAGGGTCTCGAGACCTTCGTCGGGGTACCCGGCCTCCTTGGCCAGCACCAGGCAGTAGGCCGCGACCCGGCCGCAGTGGCCCTTGGTGTAGGGATCCTTGGCCTCGATCGCCTCGGCCAGCCCGAACAGGGCCTGGCGGTTGGCGGCCTTGAGCTTCTCGTAGCTCTCCTCGAGCTCCTTGGTCCGCTCCTTGACCACGACGTCGAGCAGGGTCTGGCGCCGCTGCAGGCGCTCGTGTTCGACCGCGGTGCGGCGGGTCAGCGCCTTTTGCTCCTCGACGAGGCCGAGCAGCTTGATGCCCTCGGCGACCAGCGCGACCAGGCGGCTCCGCTCGCTGGGGCGGGCCACGAAGCGCATGATCGTGCCGGCGTGGGCGGGCCGGTAATCGAGCTCGACGGCCTCGTCCGGCGTGGCCACCACCACGATGCGCAGTGCGTCGGGCGCGTGGGCGATCGTGGCCTCGAGGAAGGCGACAGCGTCGACCTGGGGCGGCCGGTGGCCGGCGATGATCACGTGCGGCATGGTCTGGCGGATCCGGCGGATCGCCTCGGTCGCCGACGTGGTGGTGGCGACGCTCAGATCGAGGCCCGAGAGGAGCTCCGCCAGCTCTCCCATCGCCTCGGGCTGATGATGCAGTACCAACGCTCGGAACCGCGCCACCGTCGAAGTATAGCCCTCGGGCGCGCGGACGGCGGCGCATGTCGACCGCGTAGATTCGCGTGCGCCACGAGACGTTTCGGGCGGTTGCCGTATAGTGGCGCCGAATGCCCCAGCGAGCGATCAGCGAGCGGTCAACAATGACTCCGGACGCGCGGGGTCTCACGATCCGTTCGGGGTCTGCTTCGTCTGCCGCTACCGGTGGCGAATGAACGAGGTGACAGGCAACACGGCCGGGCTCAAGGCCAGCGAGCTGAAGTCGCTGGAGCGGGTCTATCGGCGGCGGGTGGCACCGACCGAGGTGGTGAGCCCCGAGCTGGCCAGCTTCCTCGCCGAGATCTCGGCGTCGATGCACCGCCAGGTCGGCGTGCTCATCGATCGGCGTGGCGAGGTCACCCACGTGTTCGTCGGTGACGCGTCGAAGATCGTCCTGCCCGACGTCGGTCGTCTGCGCGGCGGCGCCGGGCGCTTCCGCGGCCTGCGGCTGGTCCATACCCACCTGCGCGGCGAGGCGCTGACCCGCGACGATCTCACCGACCTGGCCCTGCTACGGCTCGACCTCGTGTGCGCCATCGGCGTCGACACCGGCGGCCGCGCCGGTCGCCTCTACCTCGGCCACCTGCTCGTGGATGGCCCCGTCGATCGACCGTGGCGCGAACTACCGCCCGAGCCGTCGCACGCGCCGGTCACCGACTTCGCCCAGCTCATCGCCGCGCTCGAGGCCGAGCAGCACCGCGGGCGGCGCGGCGCCGCCACCGATCGCGGCACCGATCGCGCGCTGGTGGTGCACGTGGCGGTCGGACGCGGCGTGCAGAGCGAGACCCGCATCGGCGAGGTGCGCGAGCTGTGCCGCACCGCCGGCGTGAAGGTGCTCGACGTGATGACCCAGCGCCGGCCGGTGGTCGATCCCAAGTTTCTGGTCGGCCGCGGCAAGCTCGACGAGATCCTGCTGCGCGCCATGCAGCTCGGCGCCGAGCTGGTGATCTTCGATCACGACCTCACGCCCGGTCAGGCTCGCGCCATCAGCGACGCGACCGAGCTCAAGGTCGTCGATCGCACCATGCTCATCCTCGACAGCTGCGCCCAGCACGCCACCAGCCGGGACGGCAAGCTGCAGGTCGAGCTGGCCCAGCTGCGCTACACGCTGCCTCGGCTGATCGAGAAGAACACGATGATGTCCCGGCTCACCGGCGGCATCGGGGGCCGCGGCCCAGGTGAGACCAAGCTCGAGATCTCGCGCCGGCGCGCCCGCGAGCGCATCCAGCTGCTCGAGAAGAAGCTCGAGGAGCTGGCCGCCGACCGCCGCCTGCGCCGCTCGCGCCGTACCGACCGCGGCGTGCCCATCGTCGCCATCTGTGGCTACACCAACGCTGGCAAGTCGACCCTGCTCAACGCGCTGACCGAGGGCGAGACCCTGGCCGCCGACAAGCTGTTCGCCACCCTCGATCCGGTCAGCCGCCGCATGCGCTTCCCTCACGAGCGCGAGGTGGTGGTGACCGACACCGTGGGCTTCATCCGCGATCTGCCCCGCGACCTGGTGGCCGCGTTCCGCGCCACGCTCGAAGAGATGCGCGACGCCGACCTGCTGGTCCAGGTCGTCGACGCCAGCGATCCCGATCGCGATCAGCACCTCGAGGCGGTGGGCACGATCTTGAAGGACCTCGAGCTGGCCGAGAAGCCGCGGCTCCTGGTCTGGAACAAGGCCGACCGCGTGCGCGTGGGCGAAGAGCTCGAGCACCTGGCCCGGCGCGAGGGTGGCTTCGTGGTGTCGGCGCTCGACCGCGCGACCTTCGGGCCGCTCTTGCTGGCCATCGAGCGTGGCTTGTGGCGCGAGGGCAAGTCGGCGAGCAAGACGCTGCCCGCGCTGGCCTGAACGCGCCACCGGCTCGTCCCCGCTCCCGAAATACCATCTTTACAGCGTAAATTTTACGCTGTACAACCTTCAGGTGCCACGCGTTGCCCTGAAGGCCGATGACATCGAGGCGTTCCGCCGCAAGGCGACCGCGGCGGCGATGCGGCTGTTCGCGCAGCACGGCTACGACGGCGTGACCATGCGGGCGCTGGCGGAGGAGCTGGGGGTGAGCGCGATGACGTCGTACCGCTACGTGGCGGGGAAGGACGAGCTGTTCGCGCTGGTGCGGGCCGAGGCGTTCCGGAGGTTCGGTGACTGTCTGGCCAGCGCCGGCGGCAGGAGCGTGGATCCGAGCGAGCGGTTGCTGCGGCTCAAGAAGGCGTACATCGGGTTCGCGGTCGACGACGTCGACGCCTACCGGATCATGTTCGAGCTGCGGGCGCCCGACGATGCGAACACCGAGGCCGCCGAGCAGGTGGAGCGGGAGTCGCGAAGGGCGTTCGGCTACTTGCACGACGCGGTGCGGGCGGCGGTGGAAGCGGGCGAGCTGGTCGGCGATGCCCTGGCGGTGGCGCGGCTCCTGTGGGCGAGCACGCACGGCCTGGTGTCGCTGCACCTGGCGGGGCGGCTGTCGAGGCGCGCGCTCGAGGAGCTCGCGGCGATCGATCACGAGCTGGCTGGCTTCAGGAAACCCAAACGGAGAGCGCGATGAGCAGGATCGGACGTTCGTACAAGCAGCACGGCATTCCCGGCAATGCGGGCATCGGCAAGGGGTGGGACGCCATCGTCATCGGCTCGGGGCTGGGCGGCCTCACCGCCGCCAGCATGCTGGCGCGGCATGCCGGCAAGCGGGTGCTGGTGCTGGAGCGCCACTACACCGCCGGCGGCTTCACCCACACCTTCCACCGTCCCGGCTACGAGTGGGACGTCGGCGTCCACTACGTCGGCGATGTGCACCGGCCGGGCTCGCTCTTGCGCCGGGCCTTCGATCACCTCACCGACGGCGAGCTGGCCTGGGCCGACATGGGCGAGGTCTACGACACCATCGTGATCGGCGAGGATCGCTACGAGTTCGTGGCCGGGCGCGAGCGTTTCCGGGCGCGGATGCACGAGTACTTCCCGCGCCACACCGCGGCGATCGATCGCTACCTGGAGCGCATCCGCGACACGGTGCGGACCAGCAAGAAGTTCTTCCTGGAGAAGGCGCTTCCACCCATGCTCGGCCGGCTGTCGAGCCCGCTCCTGCGCGGCCCGGCCATGCGCGAGGCCCGACGCACGGTGAAGGAGGTGATGGCCGAGATCACCGACGATCCGCGCCTGACCGCGGTGCTGACCGGCCAGTACGGCGACTACGGGCTGCCGCCGTCCCAGGCGAGCTGGTTCATGCACGCGCTCCTGGTCGGCCACTACCTGGCCGGCGGCGCCTACCCGGTCGGCGGCTCGTCGCGCATCGCGGCCACCATCCTGCCGTCGATCGAGGCGGCCGGCGGCGCGGTGATCACGTCGGCCGACGTCGCCCAGATCCTCGTCGACGGCAAGCGCGCGGTCGGTGTCCGTCTCGCCGATGGCGAGGAGGTGCGCGCGCCGATGGTGATCAGCGACGCCGGGCTCGCCGTCACCTACAGCCGCCTGCTGCCGAAGGAGGTCGCGGCCCGCGCCGGCCTGCGGCCGACCGTCGAAGGCGCGCCGCCCTCGTACGCCCACATCTCGCTCTACGTCGGCCTCAAGCACGACGCGGCGTCCCTCGGCCTCGGCCGCTCGAACCAGTGGGTCTATCCGGGCGACGATCACGACGCCACGGTCGCTCGCTTCGTCCGGGACCCGGACGCACCGCTGCCGGTCGCGTACCTGTCGTTTCCGTCGGCCAAGGACCCCGACTTCGCCCGCCGCCACCCCGGCCGCGCCACCGTCGAGGTGGTCGGCCTGGCCCCCCACGCCTGGTTCGCGCGCTGGGCCGACACCACCTGGAAGAAGCGCGGCCACGACTACGAGGCCTTCAAGCAGAAGCTCGCCGACCGCCTCATGGCCGAACTGGTCCGCCAGTGTCCAGCGATCGCCGGCAAGGTCGACCACGCCGAGCTGTCCACGCCGCTGTCGACCACGCAGTTCGCGGCCCACCCTCACGGCGAGATCTACGGCCTGTCGCACACGCCGGCGCGCTTCGCCGCCCGTCACCTGCGGCCGCACACGCCGGTCGCCGGCCTCTACCTGACCGGCGCCGACATCTGCACCGCCGGCGTCGGCGGCGCCCTCATGGGCGGCGTGCTCACCGCCGCGGCCATCACCCGCAAGAACCTGGTCGGCGCCATCCTCCGCGACCGCGGCCCGCGATCACCGCGCCAGCGCCGCGAAGCGAGCGGCGTCGACGTCGACGACAGCGCGCACGCTGGCGGCGCGGCTGCGCTCGGGCGTGGCGACGGCGTCGAGGGGCGGCCCGGCGCACGCGTAGCGTGACAGGGCCTCGACCAGATCCAGAACAAGCGCTTCCAAGAGACCTGAGGACCGCAGCTTCCTGACGCCGTACCATCGCCGCTGGCATGGACGGAGACCCGCTGGAGGCCGCGTGGACGCGCGCCCGCATCGTCGGCCGGTTGTTCGGCGACGGCGCGGCGGAGCAGGTCGGGGTCGGGCGGTTCGCACTGCGCGAACGCATCGGCGCGGGCGGCATGGGCGCGGTGTGGGCGGCCCACGATCCCGAGCTCGAACGCGAGGTCGCGCTCGAGGTGCGCTTCGAGCGTGGCGAGCACGCGCGCCTGCGGCGCGAGGCGCAGGTGCTGGCGAGCTTGCGTCACGAGTACGTGGTCGCGGTCCACGAGGTCGGCACGTGGAACACCGTCCAGATCGCGCCGCCGTCGGTGGGGACGTACGAGTGCACGATCAGCATTCCCACCAACGACACCGACGAGAACCCGTTCGAGATCGTCGTACAGGGCGAACGCGTGGCCAGCAACTGACGCATCATCGCGTGGAGAGCTCGACCCGACGCGAGGGTCTGGTTGCCGCTTCTGGTGAACGCGGCCGACGCGGTCGGCGCCCCCGAGGATCTTTCGCTGCGCGGGGTGCGAAGATCGGGTTAGATCCACCCATGGGACGCACACCGCTCATCGCACTGCTGGCCGTCCTCCTGATCGGTTGCGCCGAGCCAACCGAGCCCGTCGCGCCAGGCGACCGGTTCGCGGGCGAGTGGATGGTCGAGCAACCCTTCCACGCCGGCTACGAGGCGAGCTGGTACCTCTTCCACGAGAGCGGCCAGCTCGAGCACCTTCGTGACTGCGTCGGACGCGCTGGATTCGTCAGCAACGCGAGCGACTCGATTCGTTGTCAGTTCGGGGACCGCTGGTCGGCCGAGGACGGCGACACGCTCGTCATCGACGGCGCCTGCAGCGACGCGCTCGGGCGCGAGATGGTCCTCGGCTTCCCGGCGGACACCAACGCCAACGCGGTCGGCCAGTCTGCGGTCGAAGTGGTCTCGGTGGGCGGCGAAGACGGCTGGCACTTCGAGTGGGACTGGGTCTGGCAGAAGTGCGGCGACGCCAGCTGTGTTCCCGCGCTTGACCAGTGCCGTTGACCTTGAGTGGATCGGGCTCAACCGGCATGGTCGACGGCCGCGTGCTGCCCCCAATCCGACGCCCGGGCATTCGACCTGGCCCGCACCCTCCCCTGACCTCCCGCCGTCCTGCTGATGCGACCGCTTTCCCGATCGCCCGACCTTTCGTAGGCGGTCAGCGGGCCAGCCACCAGATCGACGCGTTGAGCACGGTGGCGAACGCGACCCAGGCGAGGTAGGGCGCGAGCAGCCACGCCGCGGGCGGCGATATCCGGCGGAAGGCCACGATGGTGCCGACGATCGCGGCCAGGAGCGCCACGATCACGGCGAGGCCTCCGGCCGGCGAGCGCAGGCCGAAGAAGACCGGTGTCCACGCGGCGTTGAGCGCGAGCTGGATCGCGAACCAGACCAGCGCGGCCCTGCGGACGTTGTTGGCCGGGGTGCGCCACACCAGCCACGCGGCCACGGCCATCATCGTGTAGAGCGTGATCCACACCGGGCCGAACACCCAGCCCGGCGGCGCGAACGACGGCCGCGGCAGCTCGCGGTACCAGTCGGAGCTGGTCAGGGTGGCGCCCAGCCCGCCTGCTGCCTGACAGACGACCACCAAGGCGATGAGCGCGGCCGCCTGGAGCCCCCGCGCCCGCTGATCAAGGGTCGGGAGCGTAGACATCGTCGACGTCGCGGGCATGGCCCTTGGATGCCTGAGTCGCCGTCTGGTTACGGTCGGTCGCGAGGCCGAGGGGTGCTAGCGTGACCGGGTGCTGACCCAGGCTTCACCTCGAGGATCGAGCGCATCGCCGGCCTGGCGGGCCGCCGGGCCCGCCGACGACGACGCGATCGGCGGACTGTGCATGGCGCTCTACCGCGAGGATCCCAGCCCGCGCCAGCCGACCCCCGAGCACGTGCGCCGTACGCTCGCGATCTACCGCGCCGAGCCGGTGCGCGGCCGCGCCCTGGTCCTGGCGAGCGTCGACGGGATCGCCGGGTACGCGTTGCTGTCCTCGTTCTGGTCCAACGAGCTGGGAGGCGAGGTGTGCGTGATCGACGAGCTGTACGTCGGTCCGAACGTACGTGGCCGCGGCCACGGCGCCGACCTGCTGCGCACGCTCGCCGAGCAGCCCGGCGCGCTGTGGAGGGAGCGCGCGGTCGCGCTCGAGCTCGAGACCACGCCCGAGAACCACCGCGCCCGCCGTCTGTACGAGCGGATGGGGTTCCGCGGCAAGAACGCGCCGCTGCGACGCCTGCTGATCGACCGCACCGCGCCCTGACCCGCGGCTCGAGGAGCAGTCGGCGCCGGCTCCTCGGGAACGATCACCTCGGGCGGCCACGCCCCGGCGGATCGTCGCGGGCCGCGACTCCTTGACCCACACGACCTGGAAGATCGCAGGGTTCGTGACGTGGCGGTTTGCCGCGGGCGGGTCCACGACGTCCTTCACGTCTTCGACATCGAGCGCCAGCACTTCTTCGGCTCGCTCTTCGTGGGCGACCCGCGCCGCCGCCCCGGCATCGATCGCTGCCTCGACCTCCTCGTCGGCCGCGAGCCTTGAGACGGGCCTGCGTTCCATGAGCGCCGCACGATGGCTCGCCACGTTGTACCCTGGCGCACCATGGGGGACATCGCGGTGTACGCGTGGGCGTCGATCCTCGCGGTCGTCGTCGGGGGCAGCGTTGCTGCGCTCGCCGTCATGACGCGACGCCGTCGCCGTCGTTGCGACGCGTGCAAGATCGAGATGCGGGCGCTGAGCGAGCACGCCGACGACGCACACCTCGATGCCGGTCAACGCACCGAGGAGCGCATCCTCAGCGTGAACTACGAAGTGCTGGTTTGCCCGAGCTGCAAGGCGACGCGCACGTTGCGTCACAGCCGATGGATGAGCGGCCGCAGCAGGTGTACGAAATGCGGCTACAAGACCTCGTCGGCGGGCAGTCGCACGGTGTCCGCGGCCACCGAAGCCTCGGAAGGCATCGAGCACGTGACCGTGGAGTGCGAGCACTGCGGCCACGAGGAGACCTTCACGCATTCCATCCCTCGGGCGATCACGACCTCGTCGGACACGTGATCGACGAGTCGACCGGCCTCACCGGAGCGGCGGAAGCGGACCTCGCCGGTGAGGTCGCCGGCGGCCCTCCCTCCGCGCCACACCTGCCGGCGCCAGGGTGTCTTGGTGATCTCGGGACCCTCCTCGAGTCGGGCGCAAGCCTGGACCCGACCCGCCGCACGACGAGTGGGCCCGCGTTCGTCGAGGTTCTCGAGGCTCGCGGGTATCGAGGGTCGAACGCCGTCTTACGCTTCGAGCAGCCTGACCGCCTCGCGAAGCCAAGCCCGCTGGCTTCGGCACGCACGGTCACGCTGAGGTGGCGGCGCCACGGCGAACTTGTACGCTCGTATGGCCACGAGCGCCTGTGGTCGCTCGAGGCCGAACCGAGGACATCATGACGCCAGGTCTACTCTACGGGACCGCCTGGAAGGAGGACGCGACCGAGGGCCACGTGCTCGAGGCGCTGCGCGCAGGCTTTCGCGGCATCGACACCGCGAATCAGCGCAAGCACTACCACGAGGCCGGCGTCGGCCGCGGCATCGCACGCGCGATCGCCGCGGGCGTCGTGCGTCGAGACGAGCTCTTCCTCCAGACCAAGTTCACGTACGTCGATGGTCAGGATCACCGGCTGCCGTACGACCCGAAGGCGCCGATCGCGACGCAGGTCGCCCAGTCGTTCGCGACGTCGCTCGAGCACCTGGGCGTCGACCACATCGACAGCCTCGTACTCCACGGTCCGTCGCAGCGCGACGGTCTCGGCGCCGACGATCACGAGGCGTGGCGCGCGATGGAGGCGCTCGCCGAGCGTGGCGTCGTGCGCTTCCTCGGCGTCAGCAACGTGACCGCGCGCCAGGCCGAAGACCTCGTCGCGTTCGCGCACGTTCGCCCCGCGTTCGTGCAGAACCGCTGCTACGCGAATCGGCGGTGGGACCACGCGGTGCGCACGGTGTGCACGACACACGGCCTCACGTATCAGGGCTTCTCGCTCCTCACCGCGAATCGCGCGGTGGTCTCGTCGCGCACGGTCGGCGCCCTCGCGGCGCGCCACGGCCGGACGCCGGAGCAGATCGTCCTCCGCTTCGCGCAGCGGATCGGGATGTTGCCGCTGACCGGCACGACCGACCCGGTTCACATGCGTCAGGACCTGGCGATCGGCGAGATCTCGCTCGGCCCCGACGAGGTCGCAGCGATCGAGCTCATGTAGATGTACGCGCCCTCTTGGACCGCCGCGTCGAGGTCACCCACCGCCGTCGACGACATGAGCTCGTGCGTCCCTACCTCACGTTCGCTGGTGGAGCTCGATCACGACCCCGTCCGGGTCGCGGACGAACATGCCCCGGGCGCCGGGCCCGAACGTCTGCTCACCGCGGATCGGGTAGCCGGCGGCCTCGAGCAAGAGCCCCGCGGCGGCGAGGTCGTCGCAGAGGATCGCGACGTGGGTGATGCCGGCGTGCTTCTGGGGCACGTCCATCAGGACGTTGGGCTCGGTGTCGGTGGGTGAGTTGCAGACGAGGTTGATCTCGAGGCCGGAGGGGTGGTCGAGGATCACGACAGGCTCTGGGCCGAGCGGCCCCGCGGTCTTGGTGAACCCGAGCAGCGCGTAGAAGCGGAGCGAGCGCTCCCAGTCGTGGACGCGGATGCCCACATGAGCGAGGCCGCGGGTTGCGATCGTCATGGCGACACCGTACCCGACAGGAGGTGGACCGGCAGGTCGCCCTCGCCCTTGATCGCGATCGGCCCGCGCGGCTCGCCGATCTTCTCGATCCAGGTCGTGCGCTGACGGCGCAGCCAGGTTGCGGAACGCAACGTCGGCGCGATCGCGGTGCAGGCGAAACGCGCGGTTGACACCTCCTCGACATGGCACGCGATTTGTACCGGCTTCATCCGCGTCCGCGCTTGCGGACCGGAGGAGCCATGCTGTTTGCCCGCGTGCTCGCGGCGGCTTCGGCCGTCCTCGTTCTCGGTGTGTCCGCCGCGGTGGCTGCACCGCTCTCGCAACCCAACGGCGCCGCCATCCCCAGCCAGCTCGGCTGTAACGGTGGCATGCCCACCGGCCTCGCCGCCGAGCTGGCCTGCGAGTGCATCGGTGGCGGCGGGTGCAACATCGGCCCGGCCTGTCCGCATCCCGGACCGTGCGTGATCCCGCAGGGGACGTGCGAGACCACCCTCTACCACCAGGTCAACGACAACACCTGTATCCCGTCGGTCCTGACCGGCCTCGATCCGTGGCAAGACGGCGGGCTCACGCCCGAGACCTACACGCCGACCTGCGCGCTCACCTTCGAGGTGGTCAGCCGCGGCACCGCGCGCTTCAAGAACATCTTCGGCTGGTACAACGTCACCGGCCAGCGCCCGGCGCCCACCGCGCTGGTGCCGATGATCGACTGCAACGCCGCCGAGGGCACCGAGGTCGTCCTCGACGTGCGCAACGACGCGCGCTGGGCCGGCGGCGAGATCGGCTTTTTCCTGGCCACGCCCGAGGCTCACGGCGGCAGCGGCCAGTGCGCGGGCGGTGACTGCTGCGCCTCGGTCGATCGCCTGGCCACCGCTGGCCACGTCTTCTACTCGCAGCGGTCGCTCAACCCCGACGCGGTTGGCGCCCAGTCGATCATCCACCTCGTGGTCTACGACAGCGAGATCACCGAGCGGAAGTTCTACTTCGCCTGGGAGGACACGCTCGGCGCCGCCAACAACGACTTCACCGACCTGGTCACCAGCGTGGTCGGCGTCGAGTGCGCCGGCGGCGGCACCGCGTGTGACACCGGCATGCCCGGCATGTGCAAGTACGGGGTCACCCGCTGCCGCGGCGCCTCGATCGAGTGCGCCGGCGTGTTCGGCGCCACCGGCGAGTCGTGCGACGGCGCCGACAACGACTGCGACGGTCAGACCGACGAGGGCCTGGGCTGCGAGAACCTGGTCGGCGAGTGCGCGACCGTCACCTGCCCCGCCGGCCTCATCTGCAAGCAGGGCAGCTGCGTCGATCCTTGCGTCAACGTGTCGTGCGCGGCCGGCCAGACCTGCCTGTCGGGCGCGTGCGTGCCGGGCTGCAACCAGTGCAACGGCGCGGTGTGCGGCAACGGCTCGACGTGCGACCTCGACACCGGCGACTGCGCCGGCGGCCCCGGCGGCCCCGACGCCGGCCCTGGCAATGGCGGCTCTTCTGCTGGTAACAGCGCAGCACCTTGCGCGCATCGTCCTCGGCAAGATAGGTCCGGAAATGCGCCACGGTCTGCGTTGCCAGCTCATAGAGCAAG
>SXGT01303768.1_pt1 | contig 13241 bp, 11 predicted proteins | sample 3176221 | NCBI WGS metagenome assembly SXGT01 (sample SAMN11356862, study PRJNA531348) | freshwater metagenome | isolation source: freshwater sample F1-120 | place: China: Fuxian Lake, Yuxi | collected 2017-12-25
CACGGCCCGATCGCCCTCATCGACTCCAACCTTCCTGTCGTGGTTCTTTGCCCCAGGGATCGTAATCACGAGAAGACCCTCTCCAACGTGCAGGAAGTCCGCGCGCGCGAGGGGCGAGTCCTCGCAGTGGCGACGCAGGGCGACCGCGACGCGGCGGCCCTCGCCGAGGCCGTCTTCACGCTCCCCGAGGTGCACGAGGCGGTGCTGCCGCTCCTCACTGTCATCCCGATGCAGCTCCTGTCCTACCACGTGGCGGTGCTCCGAGGGATGGACGTGGATCAACCGAGGAACCTGGCCAAGACCGTGACCGTGGAGTGACACTCGAGGGAGCGCGGTTGGAAGGTCCTCGCGAGGTGGCTCATGTCCGCCTCGCGAGGGCCTTCCGGGGGTTGTCGGCGATATTACGTTGTAGCGCCGTGAACGCCAGAGCGGCGGGGGCCCCGGAGTCGGGAGCCCGCCGCTCTGTTTTGTCCTGTCCGTGTCGGAGCCCGTCACGCCGCCAGGAGCGATCGCTCGAGCTCGTACAACAGCCGCTCTTCGGGTCTGGCGGCGAGGATATCCAGGGACGCCACCAGGAGCTCGCGGGTCACAGGCTTCGACATGAAAATATCGAGCCAGTCCAGGTTGCCGAACGGGGGCAGATCGTCGGCGGAGAGCGCCACCACGGGAGTGCGGGGCGCTCTCCGGATCTGTTCGAATCGTCGGAGGCGTGCGATCAGCTCCCGCCCGCTCATCCCCGGCAGGTGCATGTCGACGAACATCACATCGTAGGTCGTCGCGGCGCACTTCGCGAGGGCCTCCTCGCTGGACGAGGTTGACTCGACGATGCATCCCGCGCATTCCAGGAGGGCGCATGTCAGTCTTAGGCTCATGGAACTTTCGTCGACGACGAGCGCGCGGCGCGCGGGGAGTGGGCTCATATCGGCGAGAACGGCGCGAACCCGTTCGACTTCAGGGGCGCTCGCCAGATATTCCATCTACGGGCGATAGGGGGCCGAGTCGTGGAACCGAGGGGCGCAGGCGCCGAGCACCTGCCGCAGGTCAGTGAGCCCCGCCAGGCACTTGGCCACACCGTCCTGCGCCAGCGTGGCTCCTCTCGCGGCGGCGAGCCGGCGGAGCTCCTCCACGGGCGCTCTCCGCGCCACGGCCCTCGTGACGTCGCCCTCCCCGACGAGCAGCTCGTGCAGCGCGAGCCGACCCTTGTAGCCCACGCCCCCGCAGGCCTCGCACCCTCTCGGGCGGTGAAGCTGCACTCCGGCCCCCAGCTGGGCGGCAAAGGTGGAGCGGAAGGCCGCCTTGCGGACCTGGATGCGCACGAGCGAGGCGATCTCCTCGGCGCTCGCGCTGTAGGGCTCGCGGCACGAGGCGCAGAGGGCGGGCACCAGACGCTGCGCGAGGACAGCGAGCAAGGCGTCGCCTAGCGAGGACGGCTTGACCCCCATGTCGAGCAGGCGCGTGATCGCGTCCGCGGGGCTGGTCGCGCGCGAGGTCGAGAGGACGAGGTGGCCCCTGAGGGACGCCTCGACGGCGGCGCTGGCGGTCTCGCGGTCTCGCGTCTCGCCTATCATGATCACGTCGGGATCGGCGCTTCGGAAGGAGCGGGTGGCGGTCGCGAAGGTGAGGCCAACGCTCGGGTGAATCTCCACCTGGCGGAGCCCGACCTGAGCGATCTCGATGGGATCCTCCGCGGTCCAGATCTTCATCTCCGGCGTGTTAAGAGTCGCCAGGAGGGCGTGTAGCGTGGTCGTCTTTCCGGAGTCTGCCGGACCCACGCAGAGGAGGAGACCGTGAGGTCTGGCGATCAGCTCCCGGAGCGCGGTGAGGTTGTGCGTGGTCAGGGAGAGGCTGTCCAACGGCCTGGCGCTGGCGAGGACGCGCAGGATCATGTCCTCGTCGTTCCCCGTGGGGAGGGTCGCGACGCGCAACTCGACGGTGCGATCTCGCATACGGAGCCGGATCTTCCCCTCCTGCGGTCTCTGTCGCTCGGAGGTGTCGAGGGAGGCCATGACCTTGAGGCGAGCGATCATCTGCCGCCGATAGGCCGGAGGTATTTCCTTGTAGACGACGCAGTCTCCGTCGATGCGAAGGCGGATCAGCGTGTTTCGATCGGCGCCGTTGGTCTCGATATGGACGCTGGAGGCGCCGCGGGCGATCGCATCGAAGAGGACGCGGCTGGTCCACCTGTCGGCGGCGGTCGGCTCCTGGCGCCACTCCGCCACGCGGAGCTCGCTGGTGGGACGCCTGCCCACCTCGCCTCGCACCTCCTTCTCCGACGTCGTTCGCACTCGGATCTCCGAGGCAGGACCCACCTTCTCGGACGGCGCCCCGGCCACCGTCGCGCTCTGGGCACGAACGGCGAGGTGGTAGAAGAAGTACTCGGCCACGCCCGAGGCCGGCGTGGCCGGATAAGCGAAGAAACCCTTCGTGGTCTTTGGCTCGAGGACGGCGTCCACCAGGATGCCGATCCCGGTCGCGAGCATGACCTCGAGGCGCGTCGTGGCCGCCGCCTTCGCCTTCGCGTCTCGCTCGAGCGCGAAGGCGAGCGCGGCGACCTGCTCGCAGGGGATGCGCATTCGCCCGGAGGCGTGTCCGGCGCGCGGGAAGACCTCGACGTCAAGCGTGTCGGCGGAGGGCGAGAACCGGAGCACCCGCCCAACCAGGACATCGCCAGAGGCGAGCTGGACCGTGGCAACGCGCTCGACGATCGAGGAGAGAGGCGGGGGGCGGAGGGACGTGGCTCGCATGGGCGTTCCGGTCAATTCTGGTACGGCCGCCCGGACCTGAAAGGTCATCTCCGAGCGGAGAATTGTCGCATGATCTCGGAAGTCTATTAATGCCCCCCCACTCCCGTCGTTCTGGAGATCATGAGCGACACCGTGCAACGGTCACCATCAGACTCACGAGAGCTGTACAACAAGACGGCGGGCGGATGGACCAGGCAAGGTCCGATATCGCTCTCCGACTTCACGGCCCGCCCCGTCGTCCTCGCGATGTGCGAGCCTGTGGAGGGGAAGGTCGTCCTCGACCTCGGCTGCGGGGAGGGGTACTGTACCCGGCTCCTCCGTCAGCGAGGAGCCGCCTCCGTTCATGGCATCGATCTCTCCGAGGAGATGATCTCCTCGGCCCGGAGCCAGGAGAGAGCCGCGCCTCTCGGCGTGAGCTATGGCGTCGGGTGTGCCACGGAGATCGGCCAGGTGCCCGGAGCGGCCCATGATCTCGTCACGGCGGTATTCCTCTTCAACTACCTGAACGTGGAGCAGACGCGGCGGTGCATGTCGGAGATCGTGCGGGTGCTGCGCCCGGGCGGCCATTTCGTCTTCAGCATCCCGCACCCCTCGTTCCCGTTCATGCGTCCTCCCGGGGAGCCGTTTTACTTCGATGTGGGAAACGAGCGCTATTTCGGGGCACGAGATCATAAATTCCATGGCCGGATCTGGAGGCGTGACGGGAGGGCGCTCAACGTACAGCTGGTTCATAAGACCCTCGAGGACTACATGGATGCGCTGGCCAACGCCGGATTTACGAAGATGCCTGTCGTGCGCGAGATGCGGGTCACCCAGGAGCACCTGGATCTGGATCCCACCTTTTTCGGTCCTCTTGCGGACATCCCTCTCCACATTGCCATGAGAGTGCAACTATGACTCAGGAACGCTTTCGTCAGATCGCCACTCAACACCAACTCTGGCGTCACGAACTACTTCTCAAGTGCCGAAGAGGCGATCTCCGCATCGAGGAGGTGCGTGTCCTCGCCGGGCAGATGTACAAGTTCACTCGCAACTTCGTGCCCATCCTCGCGAGCATCCTCGAGCGCTGCGAGGACGACGAGCTGGCGGTCGCGCTCGGCGAGAACCTCTTCGAGGAGCTCGGCGAAGGAGACGCCTCGCGGACGCATCCCGCCCTCTTCCGGCGCTTCGCCGCTGCCATCGGCCTCGACAGGGAGACCCTGGAAAACATAGCCTATTTTCCCGAGACAAGGCTCCTCGTCGACACGTACCTGACCATGACCGAGCGCTATGGCTCGCTCCCGGCCGTCGCCGCGGTCTGCTATGCGTCGGAGGGCATCGTGGCCGCGCTGTACGGGCAGCTCCAGCAGGGGATCGAGGGAGCAGCCCTCGTCTCCCCCGACGCGCTCCTCTTCTTCCATCTCCACATAGGCGTGGACGTCGGGCACGCCCGCCGCCTCGCCGAGGCCATCGCTCCGCTCGTCGACGACGAGGACTCCGCCGTGCGGATCGAGGAAGCGATCGCCCTTGCCCTGGATGCCAGGTGCGCGTTCTTCGACGGCGTGCTTCGCGAGGCGAGGGGCTGCTGGGCAGCGGCTGCCTGATCGTCACGGATCGCAGCGAGCTCTCCGGCGTGGGCGCGGTGCCAGTCACCCCCTTCGCCGGGGAGTCGGCGCTGCAGTGGGCGGTCCGCTCGGGCTCGCCAGAGCGCCGACCGAAGAGTCGGGAGGGTGGCCATCCCTCTCTTGGTTCTCCCCGTGATTTACAGGGAGAAAGCAGGCCAGGGTGACCGCTCGGGTGACTTTTCGGTCGGCACGCTAGGCGCGGACGGGCGGTCCGACATCCAACTCCGGCGCTCGACGACATGTGCCAGAACCCAAAGTTGGCTATCGAGCTGCTTTAATCCAGAGGCGACCACGTTGGCGCCGTCCTGGTAGACATTGACTCCGTCAAAGTCTACCAGGACGGCGCCAATGTTCATTTCTAGGCGGCCCACCTGCCCCGAGCCTTCGCGGTGTCCCGAGGGCCTCTCATACCAGGTTCATGTCAAGCTGGCCGCTTTGATGGGGAGGTCGGCGCGCATCGTCAAACCTGCCCCGTCGGCCCCGGGTTTCACCCCTGCGCCGAGGAGGCCCAAAGCAGCAGTCGCGTCCACCTCGGGCCCTGGTTGCGGGGGAGGTCCTTGGGGCGCCGCGGTGCACACTGCGGGGAAGGCTTCAGGGCTAGGGTGCGGCCTTGAGAGGGCGACAGTGCTATGCGGCTTGGTACGAGGTTCGCGCGACGAGGCGCGTCGCACCGCTCGTCGCGCTCGAGAGGGGGAAGATACAGCTCAGCACGGTGCCCACCCCCCGGGAGGACGCCACGTCGATGTGGCCCCCCAGCCCCCGTACGACCTCGCGGAGGGCGCCAAGACCCACGCCTCGTCCGGACAGGCTGCTGAGCTCCTCGGCCGTCGTCAGGCCGTCCAGGAACAGGGCGTCGAGCAGGTCGTCGCGCGTGCTCGCCGGCAAGCCACGCTCGCGCATGCGCTCGCCGATGCTCGCCCAGTCGATCCCTCTCCCGTCGTCGGCCACGGTCACGACGAACTCGTCGTCGAGCCGGTGCGCCGCGAGCACCAGCGCGCCTCGTTCTGGCTTCTTCGTCCTACCGCGCTCTTCGCGCTCCTCGAATCCGTGGTCCAAGGCGTTATTCACGGCGTGGACGAGCGCCGCCCAGAAGGGGCCCCACGTCTTGCCGTCGAGGCGCATGCCATCGTTCTCCACGCGCACCTCGATATCCTTGTCCAGGCGGCGGGCCAGGTCCTTGGCCCTCTCGCCCAGGCGTTCGAGCGCCGTCTCGACGGGTGAGAGGATCCATGAAGCGACGCGCTCGGCGATGTCCCCCCGCCGCTCCCCATTCAGGAGGGCCTGGACGACCTCGGTGATGTCCTGCTCGCTGACGGCGACGGCGGTCCGGTTGCCGACGATTCCGTCCAGGTGCTCGCGCAGGTTTGCCCAGCGGGTCGCGAGCTCCTTGCGCTGCGCGTCCCCGAGGCATCCCTCCTCCACGACGATGGATTCCAGTTCGTGGCACAGGTCGGCGATGCTCTGGATACCGTGGGTCGAGCAGTTGCCTTTCAGCGTATGAAGATGCCGCTTGAGCTCGACGGCTCCGAGCTCTCTGCCGGAGGCGGCGATCACCAGGGAGTCCGCCTCGCGGAGGAACTGGACCACGCCTTCCCGATCTCGCATCGTCCGCTCGATCACTCGAAGAAGATCCTTTTGAATGGCCTCCGTGCGCTCGGCGATCGTCGCGGCGGTCACGTCGCTTATCACGACGAGCATCCTCGCGCACTCGGTGCCCTCGCCGGCGATGGGGCGATAGCTGATCTGGAAGGTCCGGGCGCCGCATTGAATTCGCGCCGGGAGCTGATCGATCAGGAGCTCGAGCGGTAACCACTCGTTGGAGAGCTGCTCCCAACCCATCTGCATGGCGATGCGCGAGGTCTCGGAGGCCTCCCGGAAGAGATCCCATACCGTGGTACCCTCGGGTGGATTCTGGAACCAGTCATCGACCCTCGCCGATCTCTCGGCCTCCACGATCCCGTCCAGCGTCACCGTGAGGAGGCCCTGGTCCACGCTGTCGAGCACGCGTCGCACGTCGGCGCTCCGCTCGAGCAGCTTCATCGCGGCCTCGTTGGCCTCCCTCGCGCTGATGAGGTCCCGCTCTATTTCCTTTCGCTGGGTGGTGTCGCGCACGATGACGACGCTCTCGTCCGAGCCGCTGGCCGCCACGCGCACCTCGTAATGGCGTTTCTCGGAGGCCAGCTCGAATTCCAGGAACTGGCTCGACCTGGTCGCGCCAGCCACCGCGATCATCTGCTCCACGCGCTCGGCGACGTCAGCGGGCAAGAGCTCCTTGAGGCTCCTCCCTATGCAAGAGCCCTGGACGAGCTTCACCTCCTCCGAAGGCTTGAAGTTGATGCAGATCTTCTCGGCGTTGAGCTGGACGATGAGATCGGGGATGCCCGAGAGGAGCGTGGCATGCGCCCTGGTCTTCTTCTGCAGCTTGCCGTTGAGCCGATCCATGTCGGAGAGCGACGTCTGCTGCATCTGCAGGAGGAAGAGATGGTCGGCGATGGCGTTGTGAGGAGGCAGATCGTTGATGCCGATGCCCAGACCACGGAACTGGGCGGCGTCCGCCACGCACGGCGTGCCGACGAAGAGCGCTCCGCCCTCCACGATGGGCTCCACTTGCCCCTTGAGCATCAGCTCCGATCCCTGGACCTCGAGGACCACGAGCCTCCCCTGGTAGGTCCTCAGCGCCAGCGGATCGAGCGGCTCGTTGGGCTCGCGTAGCCGGAAGGCTTGAGCCGCGGGCGCTCCGACGACGACATGGGGCGCGAGACGAGTGAAGAGGCTGCCCAGGCGAAGGATTTGCCCCTCCCGGCCTATGGCCAGGTGAAACGGAAACAGACCATCGACCTGCGCGTCCGTCAACCCAAGGCTCGTCTCGCGCCCATTGTCAAGCATGACCCAACGTGTCCACTTTGCAGAATTTGACTTGGAAGGTCTCGTGGTCGACGCCGTCCGCGCGGGGTACGTGGAAGGTCTCGACGGCGGTGTCGAACCTCTTACCAAGCCCCCGCAGCAGCCCAACGATGAGAGAGGCCAGGCCCTCTCGATGGCTCTTGTAATGGAGAACGAGCGAATCGGACGTGACATCCGTACACCAGAACGAGGGCGGCTTGAGGTTCTTCAGCGAGGTCGCCACCCGGGCGTGCATGGCGTCCAGGGCCTGGAGGAACGTGGGGAAGGTGTCGCCCGCCATGTCCAGGAACTGGCCATACCCCTCCTGCGCCGTGAAGAGCACCCAGTGCTCGCCAAAGGTCTCGAGGACGGCGCTCGCCGGGATCCCGAGCACCTCGCTCGCCGCGCCGACCAGCTTGTACGTCACGCTGTCGTCGTAAGCCCCCATGCTCACGAACGCCTCGACCTCCACGCCGGCCTTGGCGCGGATGGCCTCCCACGTGGGCTCCCCGAACTTGGTGACGACCAGATCCTCCACCGCTTTGTTCACGAGTCCGTACATCACATCCTCCATCGGCGCCGCGGCGCTCTTGCTCACTCCAGGAAATGCAGTTCCACATCACACGTCGCCGACCAGCCGTCGAACCGCCGCCACGAGCATGTCTGGCTTGAAGGGCTTCACGATCCAGCCCTTTGCCCCGCCCTCCTTGGCACGCTTGAGGAGCGCTGGTTCGGCCTCCGTCGTGAGCATGATGATGGGCATCTTGGCGGCCGGCTGCTCGGTCCGGAGCGCCGAGAGCATGTCGAGTCCGCTCAGCTTCGGCATGTTGACGTCGCAGATGACGAGCAGCGCATCGAGGTGAGTCCCGATCACCGAGAGGCCCTCCCTCCCGTCGACGGCCTCGATGATCTCGTAGCCCGCGTCCATAAGCGCGTTGCGGACCTGAAGTCGGGCCGTCCTGGAATCATCAATCACCAGAATCTTCTTCGTCATCCCGGCCTCCTCGAGCCACGCAAGTATCCTTTAACCGTCGCCTGGCCGCATTCCGTCAAAAAGTTACCATTTCGCCCGCGTCGGCGATGTGGACAGGGGGGGGTGAGGTGCTGAACGCCACCTCGTCCGCGGCGGCGACCGCGCCGAACACCGCGTGCAAGAGGTCCCCTTGGGCCTCGAACACGAACCCCGCCGGCGGGCCAGCAAACGACTTGAATCGAAGCTCGGGCGCCGAGAGCGTCACCGGCAGGCTGACCTCGATGAGACAGTCCTTGGCCAGGAGCCTCCTCTTGATCTGACCGAGGAGCAGGTTGGTCAGCTCGGCCAGCCAGTCGGCGAGGTCCTCGTCCTGGGCGCCCCTCACCGGGTGGGAGCGCCGGAGCAGCGCCACGGGAACGCTGAAGGCGATCGAGCCGCGCAGCATGGCGCCCCCGAAGCCAGCCACGGAGAGCAGCTCCGCCAGCTTGATCTCCGACGTGGCCACCGTGCCCTTGAAGCGGGTGTCGATACCTACTGACGCGAGCACGTCCCGGATGGACATGGTCACCAGACCGTGCAGATGATCCCATTCGCCGTATTTCACGCCTGCCTCCAAATCCTGCTTTCCTTGGTGTTGGAACGGCTTCTACACTGCGACCTTAAGAGCGGCGCCGCTCTATTTGGGCCCATGGATCGGTACTTCGGCCATTAAGAAACATCGGCCACGGCCGTCTCTTTTCTCATGGAATCTTCGCGTCGGCTGATTCTCATTGACGGCTTGACGGCGACCCGCGAAATTCTCACCCGGCGCCTTCAGGCGCAAGGGTTCGTCGTGGACAGCGTCGCGGACTGCGCGGCGGGGGCCGAGCGCGCCCTCGCGGCGCCGCCCGCCGCGGTGATCGCCGATCTGTGGGGGCCTGGTATCTCCGGAGTGCAGCTCTGTCGCCTGCTCCGCTCGGAGCCCGCCACGGCCGTGGTGCCGATCGTCCTGCGCGGCGACCACGACGATCCTCGTAGCCGGTTCTGGGCCGAGCGCGCCGGGGCCTTCGCCTTCGTGCCCCGGGGTCGAGTGGGAGAGCTCCTCAAGATGGTCGCCAAGGCCGTGGCGAGCGCCCCCGCCGACGACGGCTTCTTCTTCCAGCTCGCCGGAGAGTCGGTCGACATCCGCGACCGCATCGCCAGGCACCTGGACGCGGCCCTGTTCGAGTCCGTCATCGCCGGCGAGGTGCGAGCCCTCGCCGGCACCTGCTCGTTCGAGAGGCTATTTGACTCGTTCTCGCAGCTCGTGTCCCAGGTCGCCCTCTACCGCTGGCTGGCGCTCGCCGTCGACTCCCCCGCGCGCCTGGCGCTCCATACGAGCCCCCGCGTCGGGAATCAGGCCGTCATCGAGGCGCTGGAAGCTCTCGGCGTGGGGCCGGATCCGTACATGTTTTACCTCGAGGACGACGACGCTTACGGCGACGAGGAGGGGCCCTCGCCCATCGTGCGCGAGATCGCCTTTGCTGGGGGGTTCGTGGGGCGCCTCGCCCTGGCTCCGGTGAAGGCCAATCAGGAGGTCGAGGATCTCGTGTCCCTCCTCGGTCGCGAGCTGGGCGGCCCGCTGCGCATCGCCTCGCTCGTGGCGGAGTCGCAGCGCCTCGCCACCACTGACCACCTCACGGGTCTACTGAACCGGCGCGCGTTCATGGACGTGGTGACCGCGGAGCTCTCTCGAGTCCAGAGGTACGGTCCGCCGCTGATGCTCCTCGTCCTCGACGTCGATCACTTCAAGCGGATCAACGACCAGAGGGGCCACAACGTGGGCGACCGCGTGCTCGAGTCCCTGGCCGTCGTGCTGCGGCAAGAGCTACGCCTCAGCGACACAATCGCCAGGTGGGGCGGCGAGGAGTTCGTCGTTGCCTTGCCCGAAACCGAGGACGCGGCCGTCGCCGAACGCCTCCGGTGCGCGGTGGAGAAGCTCGACGTGCGGGACGACCGCGGCGAGCATGTTCCCGTGACGGTCTCCATCGGCGGCGCCGCCGCACTCAGGACCGACTCTCTCGAATCTCTCGTGCAGAGGGCGGATATGAGCATGTACGAGGCGAAGGCGAAGGGAAGGAACCAGTGTGTCGTGGCCCCCGCGCTCGCCGAGGGACTGAAGACCGTTCCAGTGACCCTCCGTCCGGAGCCCAAGAGCGCGGCCTGACCCACGATCGAGTGGATTTGTCCTCAACCGAAGCGCCTGCTGTCGGGGTAGAAGCACGAATGACAAAGCGTCCACCGCTACCCTCGCTGGCCCCGTCATCGAGATCATCGCGCTCGATCGGTGCCCTGAAGCGCCAATTCTCTCGGTAACCGTTCACGGGGCCCCTCGCGAACCTCCGGCATGAACGCCGTGGCTCTCGAGAGCCGTGAACGGTTACCCTGGCGCCCGCCCACACCCGCGCTGGTGAGCGGGGCAGCGATGCGTCTGGCCTCTACTCACGCGTGAGAGGGAGAAGGTGATATCTCGCGGTGTTGACCGGAGAAGAGGACGCTTCTCGTTTGCCCGCGCGCGCTTGCTCCATCGTCTCCTCGAAGACCACGAGCGTATCGCTGCCGATGCGCAGCCAGTCGGCGTAGGGGATGCGAGAGTCGATACTATCGGGGCCGCCGGCCTCGACGGGGGGCACCATCGCGCGATAAGCGAGGTCGTTGAAGCGAAAGCGGAAGTCGATCGAGACGCGCACCCCCTCGGGCCGCTTCCGCACCGTCTGGTGCATCAGCCGCCCGTCGGCGATGTAGAGGTGCCCGAGCTTCATTCCCTTCTCGTAGGAGACGCTGATCGGGACGTCGCGTCCCTCGTCGTAGTCCTTCATGGCGCGCATCGAGCGTCGCTCGAGCTCGCGTGGCATCTCCATGCACTCGACATAGATGTTGTCGATGTCGCCGAGCACGGGAAGCACGATCACCGCCGCGTCGGCGGGCACGCCCGCCCAGACGTCGCTGTGCAGCTTCGAGCTCGCGAAAGGGGCTTTGAGCCGCGTCGGGTCTGCCTGGCCGTAGACCATCCGCACGTTGATCGGCAGATCGATCCCGTCGATGTGGTCGCCGATGCCGTAGTCACCGAAGGCCGCGGCGACGCTACGGTGCAGCATGTTGAACTCGAGCGTGTGCTCGCGCTTGGGCGCGAGCATCGCACCCGAGGTATAGTTCGGGAGCTTGCCACGATGCGAGAGGAGGCGCTCGCATAGCTGCGGTTCGTCGAGCGTTCGCGGACTTCCGAGCACAGCCGAGAGGTAGGCCAGCATCGACAGGCGGATCTGCGCGAAGCGCTCCGCGGAGAGCTCCTGATCGAGCAAAAGGCGCGTCCTCGTCGCCGAGGGAAACTTCGTCGCCAGCGCGTCGAACACCTGGTCTCCGCGTCGCGAGTACTCCATCTCTTTGTCAACCATCAGAAATGCTCCCCGACCGCGTCGCGGTCGCGTAAGGCAGTGCGTTGTGTATCACGTCGAGCGGCCTTGTCAGACCGCGCGCTGGCCAATTGAATCGGCGTTGGCGTGGACCTCGCCCATCGCTCGCTGAACGAGGAGGCTCAGATTCGCGCGTCAGCCAATAGGAATGCTAAGAGTAAATACGGGCCGTCCCATCGGCGATCGGTCAAGGAAATTCGGGCGCAGCCTGTCATCAAAGCGCGAATGCTTCCGAAGGGATGGCCCGCCAGTAAGGCCGTCGCTGGGTGAACGGCATGGGCTCGCGGGGTCCTCCCCGTAAAGAAGGGCCCTGCGGGCCCCGCGTCTTCCATGCGATACACCGCGGCAGCCTTACTGGCGCGTCATCCCGCGCCCCGGTGCCGTGGCCCGATGGGGTTGTGGTGAGATGGATGGGACACCCCATGACGAAAGGATCTAGAGCAACGCGAGCACGTCGTCGTCGATGAGATTGCATAGCTCGAGCACGGTGATATGAGGATGGTTCACGCTCAGCTCGATGATGTCTGCCACGGACGAGACCCCGTTCACCAGGCCGAGCGTGTGCATGCTGTGACGGCCGAGCTGCTTCTTCATGATTCGTTCTCGACTCTCGATGATCACCGGAACATCGTCCGGTGAGAATACGGCCTCGAGCTCGTGCTGGGAGCTCACGTGGGAGAAGAGCAGGAACGCCTTGATACGATCCGTCTTCTCCATGGACATCCCGCAGGCAGGCCTCGCCTTCGGGTAGACCCCAGAGGGTCTCATGGCGGGAGGCCGGTACGTGGGCGCCTCCGACGGTCGATATTCCGGTTCATCAGGCTGGATAGCTAGGCGCTTCGTGGCGAGCATGCCCAGCTACGGAGCAACGTTGGTGCCAGGCTAATTGGCCCTGTTTTTTCGGGTGTCAGGGGTGTGAGTGCCACGCGCTTGACGCAGGGTTGGGGCTCCTAGGGTCAAGTCATTGACATCTCGAGCGAAGCCTCGCAGGGCCCCTGTGTCGATGCTTGACCCGTTCATGCCGCGCTGCTCGTTCTGGCCCGCGCGCGCCGGCACAGCTCGCTGAGCTCGGCGACGAGCTGGCCGAGCGGCTCGCCTTTCCGCGCGCTCTCCTCCAGCCTCGCGGCGACGGCCGTGATCGAGGGGAAACCGTAGCCGCCAGCGGCGCCCTTGAGCTGGTGGGCGATGCGCCGTATCGCCTCGCGGTCATTCTCGCGCAGCGCGTCGGTGAGGTGGCCTGCGTGTTGGTGGAGCGACGGTACGAACCACGCCACGAGTTCCGACATCTCCGGTTGGTTGGCGAACTCGCTCACGACGGCGTGCTTCCGGTCGGTCCGGCCTGTGAACGAGAGGTGGAAGGGCCCGCTCTCGGGGACCGCCGACGCGTCGTGGCGCCCCGCGCTGCGCGCGTGCTCCGCCACTGTGGCGACCAGCTTCGCCCTGCTTATCGGCTTGGTGAGGTAGTCCGTGCAGCCCGCCGAGAGGCAGCGCTCGCGATCCCCGCTCATGGCGTGGGCAGTCAGCGCGATGATTGGTCCCTTGTACCCCCTGCGCCTCAGCTCCGACGTCGCCGCGTACCCGTCCATCTCGGGCATCTGCATGTCCA
>SXGT01852531.1_pt1 | contig 13241 bp, 10 predicted proteins | sample 3176221 | NCBI WGS metagenome assembly SXGT01 (sample SAMN11356862, study PRJNA531348) | freshwater metagenome | isolation source: freshwater sample F1-120 | place: China: Fuxian Lake, Yuxi | collected 2017-12-25
GAGGACGGCGGTCGAGGAAACGGAATCAGGAGGAGGCGAGAAAAGATAGAGTCAATCCAATCGTAAAGGTCACGCGAGGATCACGCAGCGCCGACGAAGAGCCGACGCCGAAGGCTTTTTCGTGCATAATTCAGGTTGAACGATATTGGGAAAAGAGGCGAATTGAGTCACTTAGAATCATGACCGAGGGAGTACCGGTTGGGACCAGACACGGCACTCGCCGGTCGCTGGCGTCGAGGCGCGCCGTGAGATCCTGCACCTGGCGCTCCGGGGCGTGGATGCGCGAGTCCATCTCCAGTAACACGCGCACCACCACCTCCGGCCCGGCATGATAGATCGCGAGCGCTTCTCCGCGCGTCCTCCTGAGCACAACCCCCGGCGGAAGTTCTTGATCATTGGATAGAGGTACAAATCCGTGACCGAAGTCCGGATCGAACGCTCGCGGTCGTTGCGTGTGCGCCGTGGGGTCGCGCCGAGCCGCCGCCAGTTGGCCGCCGGGTGCGCGCGGCCACATCCTCGAGCCGCCCCGTGCGTTGCGTAAGTCCCCGCGGCGGCAACGCTCTTCGCAAAGACGGGTTCTGACCCAGTCAGGATGTTCGGCCAGGAGCCCTTGGATCAGCCGATATCCCGGGCGCTCAATTCCCGGCCTTGTAACCACCATGACGCCTGTCATGGTTCATACGGTATGGCATGACTGTACTCCAAGTTCGGCGAAACGTAAGCCATTTTTCCGCTTGACTTACAAGGGGTGGGGGGCAGTACAATCCCTTAGGTGGCATCATGGTGGTGCCTGCCTGAACAATTACAACAAATGCATACCACTCCCCGCCGCACTTTCACACAGTTGGCAGCGGCGGCCTTTGCCCACAAACCTCTGGGCGCCAATGATCGAGTCCGCGTAGGCATCATAGGCTGCGGCGGCCGCGGGCGCGGCCTTTGGCGCACTTTTCTTGCGCAGCCTGATATAGCTCCGGTTGCCGCGTGCGACGTATATGAACCATTTCTGAATCGCGCCATTCAGATGTCCGGGGGAACCGCATCCGGCTATAAAGACTTTCGCGCACTTCTTGACCGCAAGGATATTGACGCTGTGATTGTTGCGCCGCCGGACCATTGGCACGCTATTCAAACGATAGAGGCGTGCCGCGCGGGCAAAGATGTCTATGTGGAAAAGCCCTTGTGCCGAATGCAGCGCGAAGGACGGGCGATGGTGGAGGCGGCCCGTAAACACAACCGAGTCGTGCAGGTTGGGAGCCAGCAGCGCTCCGGGGCGCACTATCACCACGCCGTGGGGATGATTCAAGCGGGAGCGCTCGGAGCCGTTCACCACATAACAGCCAACTGGACTCGCAACATGATGCCCGGATTTCGCCCTGTCAGCCCGCTACCTGTACCGGGAAAGGATCTGGATTGGGACCTATGGCTGGGGCCGGCGCCCGAGGTACCTTTTGACCCGCTGCGCTGTCTCTACAACTACCGCTGGTTTTGGGATTATTCCGGCGGACAGATGACCAATTGGGGCGCGCACAGTCTGGACATCGCGCGGTGGGCACTTGGCGCAAAGGCTCCCGTATCCGTGGCCGCTTTCGGGGGCCGGTTCGCCATCCGGGATGGAGGGGAGACGCCGGACATTCAGCAAGCCATCTATCGGTTTCCGGAATGCATCGTGAGTTGGACGGGAAGGGAAGTCAACGCGGGCAAAACCAATTTGCTGGAGTTCCACGGCACGAAGGGTAACATGATACTCACCAGGGAAGGCTTCGAGGTGACACCCGAGGTGTGGACCGGGTACGGACAGGATGGAAAAACCGCGGCGATGGCGGCTCTTCGCGAATCGGGTGGAAACCTGGACCAGTTGCACATCCGCAATTTCCTGGATTGCATAAAGAGCCGCAAGAAGCCGCATGGGGATATTGAAGAGGGCCATCTGACCGCGACAATGTGCCAGTTGGGCAACATCGCCACCCGCGTTGGCAGGGTTTTGAATTGGGACGAGGCGAAAGAAGAAGTAATTGGGGATGTGGAGGCAAATCAATGGCTTTTCCAACCCTATCGCAAGCCTTGGTCGCTAACTTAAGGAGAATTCCAATGAAGTCAATCACATCCGCGCTGCTGGTGATGTTGGCAGGAGCGCTGTCCTGCGATGCGCAGATACTCTATGGCTCGCTGCTGGGCAATGTCCGGGATGCGGGCGACGCCTCGGTTCCCGAAGCCGAAGTGCGGATCACGCACATGGAGACGAATCAATCGAGGTTGACGACGACCAATGAGGCCGGCGGGTTCACCTTTTCCAACCTGACGGCCGGCGCCTATGACGTGCAGATCTCGAAAGCCGGGTTTCGCGCGGTGAAGCGAGCCGGAGTGATGGTGTCGATCAATACGATCTCGCGAGTGGATGTGGCGCTCGAAGTGGGCGCGGTGAGCGAATCGGTTAACGTCACCTCTTCGGCGGAAACGCTACAGGCGGATCGTGCCGAGGTGCGGGCCGAGATCACCTCGAAGACTCTTTCCAACCTGCCTGTTCCACCGGGGCGCAACTATCAGGGGCTGTTCGTGCTGATACCGGGATTCACGCCTCCCGAGAATCGCCATTCGGTTCCGGGCAATCCATCACGGGCGCTGGTGTTCAGCGTGAACGGCAGCAGCGGCCAATCCAACAATACGCGCATCGACGGGGCATCCAGTTCGAACATCTGGCGCCCCGATGCGGTTGCGTACGTGCCCGCGCTGGAGTCGATTGAAACGGTGAACGTGGTCACCAATTCCTTCGACGCCGAACAGGGCTTTGCCGGCGGCGCCGCCATCAACGTGCAGATCAAGAGCGGTACCAACAGTTTGCACGGTTCACTTTTCGAATACTACAACGGCAACCAGACAAAGGCCCGGCCGTTCTTCCTGCCGCGGTCCGAGCGAAAACCCAAAGACGTGTTCAACCAGTTTGGCGGAACGGTGGGAGGCCCCATTGTCCGCGACAAGCTTTTTTACTTCGGCAGCTACGAGGGAACCTACAATCACCGCTTCGCTTCGGCGATCGGCAGCGTGCCGACCGCCGCAATGCGGGCCGGCGATCTGAGCGGCGCGCCGGCTGCACGTCCCATCTACGATCCCGCCACGGGTAGTTTCGATGGCAGCGGCCGGACTCCTATACCGGCGAATCGCATTCCGTTGTCCAGGATTCCGTCCGCGGTTCAGAAGATACTCCCGTTGTGGCCCGTACCGACGCAGAGCGGTTCGCTGAACAATTACTTCGCCGCGGGGCGTTTCACGCTCGACCGGAACACGATCGACAGCAAATTCAACTGGAATGCGACGCCGAAGTTCAACATGTACGGCCGCTACAGCTATCTGATGTTTGAATCGGCGAACCGGCAATTCTTCGGTCCGGAACTGGGCGGGGCGCCGATCGCGGGCGGGCAGGCGGGATTCGCCGAGGGCCACAGCACCAGTATTTCGATAGCGGGCACGTACGTTTTCCATCCGTCGTTCCTGGTGGATGCCTACTTTGGGTACACGCGCATGCAGGCCGACAGCCGGCAGCCTCGCCTGGATGAGAAGATCGGCCAGACTTTCCTTGGGTTGCCTGGCACGAACGGCGACCGCTGGTTTGAAGGCGGCTGGCCGCAGTTCAACATCGCCAATTTCAGCGTGCTGGGAGCACCGAACGGCTTCCAACCGAACATCCTGAACGATCCGCAATATCAATATGTGGCGAACGCAAACTGGAGCCGCGGTTCGCACAACATCCGGTTTGGGATTGACTTCTACCGGCAGTACCTCAACCACACGCAACCGGAATTCTTCGGCGCCTTTTTCGGAGCGGCGGGCGGATTCTCCTTTGCGGCCGGGCAGACATCGTTGCGGGGCGGCCCACCGACGAGCGAATACAACGCGTTCGCCTCGTTCCTGCTGGGCGCCACCAACACGCTGGGCCGCATCTACCAGGTGCCGGACACGTACACGACGCGCACGGGCCTGTACAGTTCCTACGCGCGGGACCAGTGGCAGGTGAACCGCAAGCTGACGTTTACCTACGGCGTGCGCTGGGAGTACTTCCCCATGCCGGTGCGTGCCGACCGTGGCGTGGAACTCTACGACTTCTCGACAAACCGGATGCGCGTTTGCGGGGTGGGAGCGATTCCGCGCGACTGCGGCGTGAGCATGAGCAAGAGGCGATTCACCCCGCGCGCCGGATTTGCCTATCGCGCCTCCGACACGCTGGTGATGCGTGCCGGCTACGGAATTACGAACGATCCTTACAATCTTGCGCGTCCCCTGCGGGTCAACTACCCGATTCTGGTTACGTTAAATCTCAATAGCGCCAATGGATTCGCGCCCGCCAGCAACCTTGCCGACGGCATCCCTCTGATTCCGACGCCCGCCTTGGGTAATGGCAACATCCCGATCGATGGCAACGTCGCGGTGAACACCATCATCCCGGACCAGTTCAAGCGCGGCTACATACAGTCCTGGAATTTTTCGCTGCAGAAGCAACTGCGCGGCGGGTGGATTGGCGAGGCGGCCTATGTGGCGACGCGGTCGGTTGGGCAACTGGCCTACTTCGACCGCAATATTGCAAACGTGGGCGGAGGCAATGGGAGCCGTCCGCTGGCGCAACTTTATGGGCGCAACGCCCGCACTGCGCAGATTACGGGCCTTGGCACCTACAAATACGATGCATTGCAGACCCGCCTGGAACGCCGTTTTTCGAGCGGGCTCCAGGTAATGACCGCCTACACTTTCTCAAAGAACATGGGCATCGCGGGCAACGAGAATGGCGATGGCACGCCCTCCATCGGAATCCCGTCCCACTATTTCCTGAACCGCTCCCGCACGACTCTGGACCGGACGCACAACCTTCAATTAAGCGGAATCGCGGAACTGCCCTTCGGGCGCGGAAAGAACTGGGCGAAAACGGGCGTCCTCGCGGCTGTTCTCGGCGGCTGGCAGTTCAACGCCATTGTCTCGATGTATACGGGCCAACCCTTCTCGATTACCGCGCCTGGCACTTCCTTGAATGCGCCGGGCAACACGCAGCGCGCGGACCTGGTGAAGCCCGATGTGCGCAAACTCGGCGGGGCCGGTCCGGGACAGAAGTTCTACGATACGACGGCATTCGCTGAAGTTTCTCAGGCTCGCTTCGGCACGGCCGGCTTCAACCTGCTGGACAGTCCCGGCACGTTCAATACGGATATGAGCCTTTTCCGGCGCTTCCAGGTAAAAGAACGGGTATCGATTCAGTTCCGCGCCGAAGCGTTCAACGCCACCAATACACCGCACTTCGGACTGCCGAATGGGGCGGTGAACGCCGGCGCCTTCATGGAGGTGAGCGGCGTGCGCGGGCTCGGACGCGATGGGATCGACGAAAGACTGTTCCGGTTTGGCCTTCGGGTAGGCTTCTAGACTGGAGACAGCCGCAGACGCGTATAGCGAGGCCGCGGCAGGGTCTTCGCGCCGCGAACCCGAATGATAGGGCTCCGCTCCGCGGGACGCGGGTTCTGCCCCCGTCGGGATGTTCGGCCGGGAGCCCTTGGATCTGGCCGATAATCCCGGGCGCTCAAGTCCCGGCCTGGACCACCACGATGCCTGTCATGGTTCACATCGTACGGCATGACGGCATCCGAGTTCAGCGGAAAAACTAAACCACTTTTTGTTTGACTTGCAAGAGGGGAACAGTATAATCCTTTAGGTGGCATCATGGTGATTCCTGCCTGAGTAGTTACACCGAAGGAACACGCCACTGGGTGCCCGGTCATGTTCTTTCATGACCCAACCGGGACCATTCCGCAGGGAGGGAACGATGCTGAGAAGACGACAATTGCTTCAGGCCGGCGCGGCGGCCCTTGCCAGTCCTGCGGGCGCCGCGGAATCGACTGCCGGTACGCGGGCCCTGGTTTTCGATGTTTTCGGAACCGTCGTCGATTGGCGATCTTCAGTGATTCGCGACGGCAATAGACTTAGCGCATCGAAGAAACTCGAAGTGGATTGGCCGCGGTTCGCCGACGCCTGGCGAGCGGGTTACGGGCCGTCGATGGACAAGGTAAGGAAGGGTGAAATGCCGTGGACCCGCATCGACGCTCTCCATCGTATGGTGCTCGACCGGCTGTTGAAGGAATTCCGCATTGGCGGATTGACGGAGGCGGAAACCGACGATTTCAATCGCGTCTGGCATCGGCTGACGCCCTGGCCGGATTCGATCGCGGGCCTCATTCGTCTGAAGAAGCGGTACATTGTCTCGACGCTTTCGAACGGCAACACTTCGCTGCTGGTGAATATGGCAAAGTTCGCTGGCCTGCCATGGGACTGCGTGCTCTCGGCGGAACTTTCAAAGCGCTATAAGCCGGACCGCGAGGTGTATCTCATGGCGGCCGACATGCTTGGGCTGCGGCCAAATGAAGTAATGATGGTGGCGGCGCATCTGGGCGACCTGCGTGCTGCCAAGGCCGCCGGGCTTAGGACGGCTTTCGTGGCGCGGCCGAGTGAATATGGCCCGGGTGGCAAGGCGGATCTAAAACCGGACGCGTCTTGCGATGTGAGCGCGGTGGATTTCGTGGATCTGGCGAGGAAATTGGACGCGTAGCCTAACGAAACGAGAACGCTGGTCCTTCCGCCGGCGGAAGCAAGAAAGACATCCGCTTCCACAGCGCTCATACCGCCGCCGGATTATCTCGTGCGACGGCCGGCTTTCATACGGCATCCATCCCAAGAGTGGCCTATCGTCCTTAGTGGCGCAGTCCTGGTAGGGCCACCGATCGGGCTGGAACAGCAAACTCCCATCTGGAGGCGAGACGAAGACCTCCCGTTTGAAATCATTCTGAGTTCGATCCCAGAGTCACAGCGAACTGGACGTCAGCCGCCTACAGCACCTGCTCTGACCAGCCTTCGAGCACGGCCTTGACCTTTGCGGTGAACTGGTCCGCGAGCGCACCGTCGATCAACCGGTGGTCGAAGCTAAGCGAAAGATAGCAAATGGAGCGAATCGCGATTGCGTCGTCGATGACCACCGGCGCTTTTTCAATGGCGCCTACTCCGAGGATGGCGACTTGCGGCTGGTTGATCACTGGAGTCGCAATCACGCTGCCGAAGCCGCCGAAATTGGTGATGGAGAACGTACCGCCGCTCACTTCGTCCGGCTTCAACTGGCGGGACCGCGCGCGCGTCGAGAGATCGACGATCGACCGCTGTAAGCCCACCACATTCTTCTCGTCCGCGTTCCTGATCACCGGGACGATGAGTCCGTTTTCGAGAGCCACTGCGATCCCGATGTTGACCTCGTTGTGATAGATGATACTGCCGCCGTCCATCGAGGCATTGAGCAGCGGGAAGGCCCGCAACGCTTCCGCCGCCGCGCGCGTCACGAACGGTAGATATGTCAGGGACATGCCATAGCGGGACTGAAAGTCGGCCTTGCTCCGTTCGCGCATCCGTGCGACCTTCGTGATATCCACCTTGTGAACCGTGGTCACGTGCGCCGAGGTCGCCTGACTGAACACCATATGCTCCGCGATCTTAGCCCGCATCGCGCTGAGCGGCTCGACGCGAATCTTCGCCTGCGCGGCGGGAGGCAGTGGAACGAATGCCGGCGGGACAGCCGGAACTGCCGGAACGGAAACTGGCGCGGCAATCGGCGTAATCGGGGCCGCGGACGGCTGCGCGAGGTACGCCTCGACGTCCTGCTTCGTGATGCGGCCGCCCGCGCCGGTGCCCTTCACGCGCGCGAGGTCGATGTTGTTTTCACGCGCCATCTTGCGGACGAGCGGTGAAAGCGGTCCAGCGGGTTCTTCGATGGAGGAAGGAGCCGCAGCTAAGGAAGGAGTGTAGGAAGGAACGGACGCGGGAGGAGCCGGCGGCTTGCCGGATGGAACTTCAATGGCCGCTGGTGCGGCAGCGGGCGCGCCGCCATCGGAGATACGCGCCACCACGGTATTTATTCCTACGGTTGTTCCTTCCGTGACGAGGATCTCCCCCAATGTGCCTGTGACCGGAGATGGAATTTCCGTGTCCACCTTATCGGTCGAAATCTCGAATAGCGGTTCATCCCGCTGAACGTGATCGCCGGGCTTCTTGAGCCACTTCGTCAGCGTTCCCTCTACAATGCTCTCGCCCATCTGGGGCATCACAACGTCCGTCATATCACCGTCTCCATGACTGGCTGAACCATATCGCAGCCGAATACTTTCCCAAAATGTAGTGCAAGCGCCACACGAACCGCCGCAATTTCCGCCTTTGACCCCAGTTGCTCCATCGACGTCACGGGTTTCCGAAGCCCGCATGGCACAATGTACTCGAAATAACTCATGCTGGGATTCACATTAAGTGCAAACCCGTGGGAACTCACCCAGCGACTCAAATGAACGCCGATCGCGCCGATCTTCCGCCCCTCGACCCACACCCCGGTGCAGCCCGGCACTCGCGCAGCAGCGATATCGAAGTCCGACAGAGCGCCGATCATCACTTCTTCGATGGCCCGCACGTACGCGCCGACATCGCGCTTCCATTGTTTCAGATCCATGAGGGGATACCCCACGATCTGGCCGGGGCCGTGGTAGGTGATGTCTCCGCCGCGGTCTGTTTCGTGGAACGCAATGCCCGCGGAGCGCAGCGCTTCCTCCGATGCAAGCAGGTTCTCGATGTGTCCGTTTCGCCCGAGCGTGATCGTGTGCGGGTGTTCGAGCAGCAGAAGCTGATCCGGGATGAGGCCCGCTTTCCGCCGCGCGACGAGATCGCGCTGCATAGCGGACGCTTCGCCGTAACCGGTCCGCCCAAGATCGTGGACCTCGCACGTAGGGCGCCTCATGAAGCGACCGTGGCAGTCGGGTTTCGCCGAAAGGCAGCCGGAAGAAAAGGACCGCCGGCCCCACTTCGTCCATCGTGGCGACAGTCCGGAGGCAGAGCCTTATGCATTGATGGCAAGACCGTAGACGGAGTTGAACGCTTCGCCTAATGCCTCATAGAGCGTGGGATGCGCGTGGATTGTGCTCATCATCGTCTCGACCGTGGCCTCGGCCTCCATCGCGGCCACGGCCTCGGCAATCAGTTCGAAACCCTGTGGCCCGATGATGTGGACTCCCAGAATCTCCCCTTGCTTTTCGTCCGCCACCACTTTGATGAATCCATCGTGGCTCCCGAGTATGCTCGCGCGGCTGTTCGCCGCAAAGGGAAACTTTCCCACCTTGACCGCGTAACCCTCTGCGCGCGCCCGCGCTTCAGTCAGACCGACGCTGCCTATGCCTGGCTCAGTGTAGGTTGCGCCCGGAATCCGGTCGTGCCGGATGGGCCGCTCCGGCTTTCCTGCGATGTGAGCCACCGCTGCCAGCCCTTCTGCTGTTGCGACATGCGCCAACTGCGGGCTGCCGGCCACCACGTCGCCGATCGCGTAAAGTCCAGGCTCGCCGGTCTGCATCCGCTGGTTGACCCTGATGAAGCCGCGATCGAGTTCTGCCCCCGTGTTTTCAAGGCCGATGTTTTCCGTGTTTGGCTTCCTGCCCACCGCAACCAGCAACTTCTCGGCCTCCATCTCCTCGGTATTTCCGCCGGCAAGCGTCACGGTCAACTGCACCCCGTTTTCCGTCTTGCGGACGTTTCCTGCTTTCGCGCCGGTTTCGATGCGGATTCCGTTCCTCTTGAAAACCCTCGCAAGTTCTTTTGAGACGTCCTCGTCTTCAACGGGAACTACCCTTGGGAGCATCTCGAGAATGACTACTTTCGTTCCGAAGCGGCTGAATATGGAGGCGAACTCCACTCCGACGGCACCCGCTCCGATGATGATCAGCGATTTCGGCACCGCCGTAAGATTGAGAATTTCAATGTTAGTCAGAATGCGCGCCGCGTCGGGTTCCAGGCCTGGCAGCATGCGTGCCTCCGACCCCGTTGCAACAATGATGTTCCTCGCCTCGACGATCTCCCCATTGACCTCGATCCTGCCGCCACCCTTCAACCTCGCGAATCCCTTGATGACATCGACCTTATTTTTCTTCATCAGGAATTCGACGCCGGCGGCATGTTTCGCGACGATCTTGTTCTTTCGCTCGATGACTTTCGGGAATCGCAACTTCGGCTCCCCGCACTCGATGCCCTCCTCCGCCGCGTGGACGAAGTGATTCCACACTTCCGCTGAGTGGAGCAGAGCCTTTGTCGGAATGCAGCCCACGTGCAGGCAGGTTCCCCCGAGTTTCGGGTCTTTTTCGACGACCGCCGTGCGTAATCCATATTGACCGGCGCGCACCGCGGCCGAATACCCTCCCGGGCCGCTCCCAATAATCACAAGATCGTAAGACATTCGTAATCCTATTCTACAATGTGAGGAGGCAGAACCGGATTTTAGAATGCTATACTTTCGCAATCCGCACGTGTGGCGAAACGAATGACACAGACCGGGCATTGGAAAACCGTATCGATCGTGCTGGGTGGAGTCGCGCTGTGCTTCGTTCTGACTTGGGGCGGCATTTATTTCAAGGATTACCTGATCGCGCCAGAGATTACCGCCACGTTGCCATCGGGTGTCCCAGGCGCGTCGGCGGCCCCCACGCTACACCCGTTGGTGGAACTATTGAAACTCGTCGTCGCGGCAATCGTCGGGATGGTGATTACGGCAGTCCACGGCAGATGTCAGCGCGAGAAGCCCATTCCACGATCGCTCGAACACGCTCAGGTCATGTTATGTATCTCGGGCGCGTTGATGATGATTATTATTGGGAATTCCCTGGCGCGAGCATTCGGTGTGGCGGGCGCGGCGGGGATTGTGAGGTTTCGCACGCCTGTCGAGGATGCGAAGGACGCGACCGTGATTTTTCTACTGCTTGGCCTGGGTATGGCTTGCGGGCAGGGAATGTTTGGAGTGGCCGGGCTGGGAGGTCTTTTCCTCTGCGTCTTCCTGTGGCTGATCGATCACTATGGAGAAAGCATCCCCCGCTCACTGATGCTTGCCATGACCGCTGAAGGGGCTTTTCCGTCCACCCATGTACAGAGTGTTCTGGCTCGCCACAAGGTCAGAGTGGAGCCGCGCGAGGTTTCGCCGGCCGGCGTGAAGTATTTGGTAACACTGGACACGCGTACGTCGCTTGAAGGCATCAGCGCCGAACTGATGGCTGGTGGGGCGTCGGGTCTCAAGTCGGTGTCATGGGAATCGCTCAAGAAGGGGCAGAGCTAGATGGCGCTGAAAGCGCCCGTGGTGAAGAGGGCTGCTGCGGAATCCGCTAAGCCCCCGGACCGGGTCGTATTCGCGATTGAGGAGCGGAGACCCAAGATCGTCGAGGTAATCGGCTCGGCGAAGAAGCGGGTCCTGATGTCGATTTTCCGTTGCGCGGATTTTCACGTACTGGACGCGCTGGCTGAGGCGCTCGAACGAGGGGTGCACGTCGAACTGCTGATGACGCCGTTGGCGAAGGGTTGGGAAAAGAAACTCACCGAGTTGGCCGGGTTTGTGGAGAGCCTGGGCGCGATCGTGCACAAGTATTCAGACCCGGTAGTCAAGTACCACGCGAAGTACATGCTGGTTGACGATGGACCGGCGGTTGTGGCTTCACTGAACATCACGAAGAAATGTTTCACGGAAACCTGCGACTTTCTGCTGATCACGCACGATCCGGCCGTGATTTCAGGCCTGGAAAGATTGTTTGAGGCGGATAAGTGCGCGCCTGAGACGGAGTTTCCGGAAGGCATCAGCGAGCGGCTGTTTATTGGTCCGGATCGGGCGCGAGCCCAGTTCACAAGTTTCCTGGCCGGTGCGAAACACAGCATCCGGATCATCGATCATAAACTTACCGATCCCGCCATCGTCACCCTGCTTAAGGCCAAGCAGGCCGAAGGCGTGGTGGTGGAAATCCTGGGGCAGGGCAGAGTGGCTGGAATGGTATCGCATGGCCGGCTGGCGATCGTCGACGAACGAAGAGCAGTGTTCGGCAGTATGTCTTTGTGCGCGCTGAGTCTCGATTTCCGCCGCGAGGTCGCGGTCATGGTGGACGACCCTGACTGCGTCGCGCGATTGAATCAGTTTTATCAGGAATTGGAAGAAACCTCGCCAGATGCTTCCGTGGGCAAGAAGAAACTTAAGAAGTAACGCGGGACAGAGGCTTGGCTGTTTGGTAGTTAGGCCTGTGGCCACCGGCGCGTTCCGTCCAGTTGGAAACCCTTCTGCTTTTCGCGGCCTACCTGGAGAGTCTTGAGTTAATTTGTAGAGGTCGGAACCCGCCTGCTCTATCTCCATACAATTACGACAGTTACATTTCGCACTTTCCGGTTAGCGCGTTTAGTATAATTCTTGCCCAGGGGTCTATTGTTATGATCAAGCCGCTCTCCATCTCTGCTTTGGCCGCGATCATTGCTCCGGCAATGTTTGCCCAATCTTTCACCGGGGCCATTCTCGGGACCGTGAAGGACCCCACCGGCGCCGTGGTGCCAGGCGTCAAGGTGGTAGTCACCAACACCGGCACCAATGCGAGAGCAGAGGTAGTATCCGACGCAAACGGCAACTATGCAGCGCAGTTGCTGCAGCCAGGCATGTATCACCTGGAGGCGTCCGGCGCCGGCTTCAAGAAGTTTGTGTGGGATGCGATCACCTTGCAGGTGCAGCAACAGGCTCGAGTGGATGTGGCGCTTTCCGTGGGCGAGGTGACCGAATCCGTGATGGTTTCGGCCGACGCAACCCAACTGGAGACCACGTCCTCAACAATGGGCAAAGTCGTGGACAACCGGCGTATCGTGAACTTGCCGCTCAACACGCGCAATGTCTATTCCCTGATTTTCCTCACGCCCGGAGTCTCCGGTTCGGTCAGCAATAACTACGGCGACATGCGCTATTCGGTGAACGGCGCACGGGCTCGTCAGATGGACACGCTGATTGACGGGGTGAGCGCCTCGCACGCCACTGTGACCGGATTCAGCGGCATCTCCGTGTTTCCCTCCGTGGACGCGATCGAAGAGTTTAAGGTGATGGGCGCCAACTATCCGGCCGAGTATGGCCGCAGCATGGGAAGCGTGCTCAATGTCATCTTCAAGTCGGGAACCAACCAGTTGCACGGCAGCGCCTACGAGTTTCTGCGCAACTCAGTTCTGGACGCCAACAATTTCTTCGACAACCGCCGAGGCGCGGCGTTGAGAAGCTTCAAACCTGACCAATGCATCATATCGCCATGCCCGTGAGGGTTGAGGCGCGCCCAACCATTTGGATGACCTCATAAACATGGGGTAAAACTGGAATTTGGCGGAGTTCGCGCTTCGCCAACCCACCCCAATCGAGGTCACCC
>SXGT01131684.1_pt1 | contig 13240 bp, 11 predicted proteins | sample 3176221 | NCBI WGS metagenome assembly SXGT01 (sample SAMN11356862, study PRJNA531348) | freshwater metagenome | isolation source: freshwater sample F1-120 | place: China: Fuxian Lake, Yuxi | collected 2017-12-25
GCCCTCTCGACCAAACGGTGCTCCGTCTTGCCTTGGCGGGTCCATCCCTCTAAGGTCTTCATCTCTTCGTCGCTGAGCTGAAATTTCGCGGACTTTCGGCGCATGACTCAACATACAGTAGTACCAGAACTAATGCAACTGGACACTAGGCTTTCGTTTCAGTACACCCTTCACCACTCTCGCCGTGATTTCGAGGGACGCGCCCGCGGCGGGAGCCGTGACCCTCGGGAACCCCTTGATGGCGCAGATTGCGGCGTATGGAGGCTGGAAGACGCTGCTGATTCTGACGAACACGAATCCCACCCAAACCCTGCGCTTCACTTTGAACTTGCGGTCCGGTCTTGGCGCGCCGCTGGTGCTGACGTTGAACCAGCTTGCCCCTCTAAGCCGCGTACTGACCAATCAGAGCGTTCTTTCGGATTCGATTCCGCCAGGGGGTTCGGTAATCTATGAAACCATCGACAATGCCGGCGTCAGCCTCACTCAAGGGTTTGCCGAACTCGTCGCGGGTGGCGAAAGCATTCGAGGCCAGGCGATCTTCCAACAGAAGAATGCGAATCTCGCTTACGAAGCTGCCGTATCCATGACGTCCGGAAACTTGAACTTCCTGCTCCCATTTGACAATTCGGGATACGTCACATCGCTCGCGATCGTAAACCCGGGAACATCGGCGGCGAACTTCACGGTGAGCTTTCGCGACGAACAGGGCACAAGTCTGATGCCGTCTCAAAACCGCTCGATGGGTGCCGGCAACCAGATCGCCGACTCCTCTGTGCGAATGTTCGGCAGCGGGCTGGACGGAAAGCGCGGCGTCATTGAATTCAAGTCCGACGCTCCACTGGGCGCTTTGGGGCTTCGCTTTAGCATACCGTTCACTTCATTCGCAATTATCCCGAAGTAACAAACAGGAACTTCGCACATCCGCTGGAAAAAGCGATGCCAGCGGCCGGAAATCGTGGGAGGCGTGAGAGGGATGATGGTGGAGGAGATTCCCGGAGCGGATTTTTCGCCAATAGCATCGGCCCGCAGGTGTGCTGCTCAGGTCCGGGAGAATTTTCCGCCGGAAAGTAGTCAGTTAGCCTGGAGAAACGTCCGAGGTGCTAGTGAGAAGAATCGTGTGTCGATTCGGGCTCGTCCGGCCGGCTTCAACCTCGCCGGCCCGGGTTCCGGAACACCGGACGTGAGCCGTGCTGAACTGAAGGGTGCCCGCGCGTAGCTCTCCGCCCGGTAAAACAAATCGTCGCATGGACCGCCGTTTTCGGGGATGTTAGCGGCGGCCTTACCCGGTGCTGCGCCTCAGTTGGTTCCAGCCGGAAAAAAAAGGGGCGACACGGCCTCCGAAGTCCGTATCGCCCCAACAGCAGTGCCTCCAGGAACTCCGCCCGCTGCCCTCAAGCAGAAGCGGTTTCCCAGGGGCTGGCACCGAAATCGGCGGCTATGGATGCCGCCATTGCGGTTCTAGTGGATGGCGTCGCTCCAATTCGCCAACATCCGCTCCACTGCCCGTAATCAAAAAGCCCGGCGCACACCGGTCTATTTGCCAAGTGCTTTTGCGCCGAACTTCGCAATCAGAAGCAAACCCGAACCAATCAAAATCATTGACGCCGGCTCTGGAACCGCCGCCGGAGGCGCCGCGAGACTCAGTGATGCCTCCACATTCTGAAGGCCCGCGACGTAAACGATATCGCCTCCCAGACGGCTCGAACTAAAGCCGGACTTTCCGGCGGCACTGCGTAGTCTGTGGGCCGCACTATAGCCTTCGTCGGAACTGGCCACTACGCGGCCTTGGCCGCTCGAACTATCCACCTTGTCCGCGGACGAGCCGCCCTCTCCGTTGAAGAGATTGCGAATCCGGATCGCCGATATTGACTCGCCGGCGGAGAGCCCAAAATCGCTCAAATCGAAGGCGACGGAATTCACATTGTTCGATGCTTGAAAAGAATCGGCGAACTCATAGCGGGCATCGGTAAACGTCCCCGACCCGGCCCGCTTCACGGAAACGGCAAACCCATCGTATGTACCGATTTCGTAAACCACGAAATCGTTCCCCGCGCCATTCGGAAGGCTCACGCCGGATCCCCAATTGACTTCGATGGTTGCCCTGTTTACATTCGGCGTTGGCGCCGTACCGCCTTTTTCCGGCAAAGAAGCGTAGCGCGAGCCGTCACCCAAGCCGCCGAGCAGACGTCCAATGGTCCGGCTGCGGTCGAACGAGGGGTATGAGGCTGCCGCCGCGAACGCGGACGTCGAAAACGTTCCTTCGATCGATCCCTCGATGACCGACGCAGCCGACACCGCGTTAAAGGGATCGAACGTGAATCCCCCAATTGTAACCGTCCCCGCTGTGGCGGTCCCGGTAAGGATCAGTGCCATCAGAGTCGATTTCATGTTTGCCTCTCTCACACGTCCATTATTGGGCTGAAACGGCGCTCCGACAATCACCTGAACGTACTCCATCGGTTTAGTATTAGCGTCCTACCACGAGACCGCGGTGGGTATAAACCTACGTGCACATTTCCTTAAGTGTCAATAACTTGTATGGCAGTACCCACCTGCCGGAGGTGTCGCCCCTAAATGCGGCGCATGACCGAAAGATAGCGTTTCGAAGGCGGAAGATCGGACTTCGGGAAACGATTGAAGGCGCGGAACCGGACTTCCGATCTACGGCTTTTGTTGAGAAGATACAGCTATGAGCGACTTTTCCAGGCGCGACTTGGCCCGGGCCGCAACTGCTGCCTCGGCCCTTAGTTATTCCCGGATCATCGGCGCGAACGATCGCGTCCGCATGGGCTACATCGGGCTCGGCAATCGCGGCGATCAGGTGCACGACGCTTTTCTCGAACACGGCGATCAGCAGACGGTCGGAGTCTGCGATCTTCAGGACGGCTACATGGACTTCGCCATTATGAAGTCTCGCGCCAAGCCCGCGAAATACAACGACTACCGAAAGCTGCTCGACGCGAAAGATGTCGACGCCGTCGCGATCTCCACACCGGACCACTGGCATGCCTTGATGTTCGTCGACGCCTGCCGGGCGGGCAAGGACGTGTACGTGGAGAAGCCGCTGTCGTTGACGGTCTCCGAAGGCCGGCGGATGGTGGAGGTCGCGGAACAAACGAAGCGCGTTTCGCAGGTAGGCATTCACCGGCGTTCGGCGCAATTCCTGAAGGAGGCCGGATTTTGTGCGGGGAGGAGGCATCGGGCAAGTGACGGTGGCGCGCGCGTATCACACCGTGAACCAATGGCCGGCGGGGATCGGCAATCCGCTGGACGGTGCGCCTCCAAGCGAGGCGCAGTGGGATCAGTGGCTCGGTCCTGCGCCGAAGGTTCCGTACAATCGCAACCGCGCTTACTATAACTTCCGCTGGTTCTACAATTACTCCGGAGGACAGTTGACGAACTTCGGGGTGCACTATATGGACATGATTCGCTGGTGTCTGGGCCAGGACGCGCCGCAGTCGGTTACGGCGATGGGCGGCAAGTATGCGGTGAAGGACAACCGCGAGATTCCGGACACGCTCGAAGTCATGTGGGAGTTCGCAGGTACGCCGGTTCTAGGGAAGACGCTCGTGATTTTCTCCCAGATCAACGCCAACGCCGCGCCCGGCAACGTGCAGAACTCGGACATCGAATTGCGCGGAACGAAGGGTACGATGTACATTCACGGTGCGCGTTGGGAAGTGGTTCCGGAGAATGTCACGCAGATGACCTCGTTCGCGCGGACGCCGCTAGACAGACAGAGCGAGAAGGCATACCGGCCTTCGATGAAGCCGGCGATGGAGGCGAAGAGCGCGAAGGGCAGCCAGGACACGGCACACCATGCGCGCAACTTCCTCGACTGCGTCAGGAGCCGCGCGAAGTGCACGTGCGATATCGAGATTGGGCACCGCTCGACGTCGGCGACGTTGCTGGGGAACATCGCGCACCGGAATAGGTGGTTCCTCGAATGGGACGGGAAGGCGGAGAGGTTCACGAACAACGAAGCGGCGAATGGGTTTCTGTCGTACAAATATCGGGCGCCGTACAAGCTGGGGTAGGGCGGAATGGCCCGTGGAATGGCTCGGCGATCATGTCATTGGATTGCACCAGACAATGGGGCAGGCGAGCGGCGTTGGCCGCGATCGCGGGGTCTTGTTCTGCCCGGCGTCGAATTCAAATGGTCTTTTCGGAAGCATATTCGAAAGGAAGGATCCCCGGCGCCTATTCACACCCGAACAGCGCCGAGGAATACGGCATAACAGCAAGAGTAAGGTGTGCGCCTTCTGCAAGACTCCGGTGTCCTGGGAGGACTTCACGATTGATCATGTCCGTCCTCACTTGCGCGGCGGGCGAACGACGTCGATCAATGCCGCGTTGGCGCACAAGTCGTGCAATTCCAGAGCGGGCGACAAGAAAGTGAAACGGCGGACGTGACGCTTCGGGTGGGAGGGTTGCGGGGTCCACCCAGCCCACTCGACCCCGTCAGGGAGTTTGGATCCGGTCCTCTAACTTTGGATCGATATCGAGAAAGTGCCTGGTGTTCCATGTGTGGATGACATCGGCCTTGATCTTCGCTGCGCAGCGAAGCAAGAGCGCGTCGTAGATGCGTCCGCCGGTAAAACCGCGCCCGGACGCCTGGACGATCATGCCGTAACATTCATCCACGTCGAGACTCACCGTAGTAAAGCGGTTCCGAACTTCCTCGACAATAAGAGAACCTGGTCCGGTGGGATCACATCTTTGACGGGTAACGCGGTCATGGTAGCGTAGACTTCGGCAAGCGTGTGAAGCCGGCAATACGAGCTATTCGGCTTGGCCGCGCTCACTCGTTTGAGGCTGGAGGTATGGTCGGGGTGGCCGCTCCAAAACGCGGCGCCAGAACCGAGGTGTCGAAAAAACTGCTTCATCGCATCAGATCATGCAAACGCTTTTCCCGCTCGCGGTCAATCAGGCCGGGAATCGAGGCATGAGTGGATTCGCCCTGATACAGCCAGACACCCAACTCCTTCTTCAGCAAAGCCTTCGGACGCAGCGGACGCAACGTGATCTCGTCGCCCTCGCTGATAATTTCGAAGGTGTCGCCAGGTGAAAGATGCAGCTCGTTGCGAAGCGCTTTAGGGAGGACTACCCGGCCTGCCCGATCCAGAGTCAACGTGGCACGCAGGTTGGAATCGTGACATGGGATAACCCATGTCAAACCCACTTTCAGAACGTCAGCCGCAATCCAAACTGAATCACGCGCGCGGGGGCCGCGGAACTGATCACGCCAACAGTGGCCGGGACCGAGATGTTGCTCGCCGGGTTGCCGAAATTCGCCTTGTTCATGATGTTGAAAAACTCGCTGCGGAATTGCAGGTTGAGTTTGTCCAGGAAAGTCACATTCTTGTAGAGCGAGAAATCGAACGTCAGCGCGCCGGGCCCGGTCAGGATGTTCCGGCCTGAATTCCCGAACGTGAACGCGGGCGGGATCGCGAACGCCCCCGGATTGAACCAACGCGCAATCGTCGAATCTGATAGCTTCGGGTCGCCGTTCAGATTGGCGCGGCCACTGGGCGAACCGAGCACCGTCGAGTTGAAGTTGACCGAAAACGGGGTTCCCGATAACGCGCTGGTGATGCCGGCAATCTGCCATCCGCCCAGGAGGTAGTTCGCCGCGCCGGAGTAGTTCAGGAACTTCTTGCCCTTGCCGATAGGCAGATCGTAAAGATAGTTCACGCGCAGCACATGCCGCGCCAGACCGTTGAGCGGGGCGCGATCGGCGCGGAAATTCCTCACGTCTTGCGGGCTGCCGTACGTTTCCTCCCCGATGGCGCGCAGGAACTGATATTCGCTCTGAAAGAGCAGTCCGTGCGAGAAGCGCTTGATTGCGCCCACCTGAAGCGAGTTCGAGAACCAGGACCCGCCCGAATCGTAATACGTAATGGCTCCCCATGGCTGAATCGGCCGTTGCGGTTGAATCGGACCCGCGCGGAAGGACCGCGGTTGATTGATGTCGTAGCCACGCCACGTCTGCAAATAACGGTTGCCGAGGTAGGTGACCCGCAGCGAAGTAGACCCGATCAATTCACGCTCGATCGTGATGTTCCACTGCTGTGAGTAACCGTTCTTCAGATCCGGATCGAAGGCCGTAATGGTTGGGTTGGCGGGGATGTTGCCCGCGCCCGGAAAGGCCCGCGCGAAGGTCAACGTGGGAACCGTATTCGATTGCGACTCAGTCGTCTCCGTGAGCACAAACGGAGGATTCTTGTCGGAGGCGAGCACTTGCGCTCCAAAGAGGGACCCGAAATAGATGCCATAGCCGCCGCGGACCACGGTCTTGCTGGTGATCCGGTACGCGAAGCCGAAACGCGGAGAGAAGTTGTTGTGATCGCCGCCAATGAGCTTCGACGGAAAGTTGGCTTCCTTATTCGTAACAACCGGTAATTGCGTCAGCAGCCGCTGAATCGCCAGCGGGGAGATGCCGCCGTCCCTGTCGGGAACCACGATGCGGTTGGTCTTCAGGTCGAAATTAGCATACTGGCCATCGCGGTCTTCCCATCGCGTCGCGATCTCATACCGCAGGCCGAAGTTCAGGGTGAGTCGCGGACTGATCTTCCAATCGTCCTGCACGTAGTAGCCGAGCACGGAAGCTCCCGGCTGGGTCGATCCATTAAACGCGGACGAGCGCTGCGCCGTAAGCGGAAAGCCGAGCAGAAAATCAGCCAGTGCATTGCGAGTGAAGTTGCTTCGGAAAGTAAAAAACCCACGCGGGTACGGGCGAATTGCCAGGCCGTCGAAGCTCTTTGCGAAGTTCATATCGAACCCGGCTTTGACGATGTGCTTCCCTTTGACCCAAGTCAGGTTGTCGATGTATTGGTGGCTCCACTGGCGGAAAAAGCCGCCGGAGAAAGTCCCGGTGTTTTCCGTAATCGCCGTGAATCCGAGGATGTCGATCGACGGCACGCCGCCCGCTCCCCGGCTGATGGTTGGAAGACCCGGGATGAGGCGCGAAAGGTCGAGATCGGGATTGGCCGTGTTCCGGAAATTGTCGTTGAAGACATAGCCGAACTTGAATTCGTTGGTCAGGTTTGGTTTGACGTTCCGGATGTAGGAAAAATTCGCGTTGCGGTCGAGGAATCCGAACAGGCCGTTGCCGAATTTCTCGGTGGCGGGTCCGGCAGAAAAGTAGGGTCCGTTGGTGAAAGAGAAATAGCGCCCGTAAATCCGGTCCTTGTCCGTGAACGTGTGGTCAATCCGAAGCGACCAGTTGTCGAGCGTAGGCTGATTCGACAGCGCCGTTTGAAAGTTGAATCCGCCGGCGCGATTCGGCAGCGGATAATAATCGAGCAGAGCCTTCGAGGTGTCCGTAATGCGATTGGCGGGAATCTGATTTCCGGGGAAAGGAGTTCCGCCGCCAAGCGGATCGATTATGGGCTGCGCCAGTGCGGAGAAATCGCCCGACCGCTGCTGCGCCGTGGGGACCGTCATCGTATTGACCCGCGGCGAGCGCTCGCGAAGGCCCTCGTAGCTGAAGAAGAAGAACGTGCGATTACGGCCGTTGTAGCGCGGCAGGCGCACAGGTCCGCCGAGCGATCCACCGAATTCATTGCGATTGAACGCCGGGTTGGTCGCCGCGAAAAAATTGCGTGCGGCGAATTCACGGTTGCGATTGTATTCGTAGAGCGAACCGTGGAACTGGTTCGTGCCGCTCTTGGTGATGACCTTGATTTGCGCGCCGCCGCGTCCATGTTCCGCACCCGCGTTGGCGTTGATCACCTCAAACTCGGCCACCGTGTCGAGCGACGGAAACGCTCCTTCGAGGCGGCCGGAAATCACGTCGTTATTCGTGGTTCCATCAACCGTGAAGTTATTGAACTGATTTCGCGGGCCTCCTCCCACGGATGTGTTCGTACCGGAACCCTGAATGCCCGGAGCAAGCGCGAGAAGCGAGAACAAGCTTCGGCCGTTGAGCGGCACCCCCAGGATCTGCTTTGTATCCACGACTGCGCCCACTGACGACGTCTCCGTTTGAATCACCGGGAGCATTGCCTGCACGTCGACGGACGTGGAGACTTCACCCGGCTTCAACTCGAAGTCGGCGCGAACCGTCTGTCCGATTTGCAGTAGCAGGCCCGTCCGCTTCTCGGAGCTGAAGCCTTTCGATTCAACAGCGATCGTGTAGCGGCCCACGCCGAGCGACGGGATAGCGAAGTAGCCTTCGCCATTGGTTGCGCTCGCGCGGACCGAGAGCGTGTCCTCCTGCGTGGCGGTGACTTGAGCTCCGGCGATCACGGCCCCCGATGAGTCCGTGATTCTGCCCAGGACGGTAGCGCCTTGAGGAAAGGCGGGAAGCGAAAATGTCGCAAGCAGCAGGCAAAGTCTGGACCCCTTCACGGCACGCCTCGAAAGTAGTTTTCCTAAATTATAAATTATACTTACTCGCGGTATTCCCCGAACACGCGCTTCAGGCGGCCGGCGATTTCGCCTACAGTCGCATAGCCTTCCGCAGCGCTCATGATGTGAGGCAGCAAATTTGCCGTTCCCCGTGCCGCTTCTTCCAAACTCGCGAGCCGCCGGTCCACGTCGGACTGGCTGCGCGACGCTCGAACCTCGCGCAGCCGTTCCACCTGAGCGGCTTCAAGATCCGGGTCGAGTCTGAAAGTCGGAATCGTCCTGGCTTCGTCCATCCGGAATCGGTTGACGCCCACCACCACGCGTTCGCCGCTGTCCACTGCCTTCTGGTAGTCGAAGGCGGCGTTCTGAATCTCACTCTGGAGGAAGCCCGTCTCGATGGCTCTCAACGCGCCGCCCATCTCGTCGATGCGCCCCAGATACGCCATTGCCTCACGCTCGATCCGGTCTGTCAGTTCTTCGATATAGTAGCTGCCCCCAACGGGATCGGCCGTATTGGTGACGCCCGTTTCCGCTGCTATGATCTGCTGTGTCCGCAGGGCGAGCCGGGCCGATTCCTCCGTCGGCAAGGCGAGCGCCTCATCGCGGGAGTTCGTGTGCAAAGACTGCGCGCCGCCGAGGACAGCGCCCATTGCCTGAAGAGCCGTCCGGATCAGGTTGACGTCCGGCTGCTGCGCGGTGAGGCTCGATCCGGCTGTTTGAGCATGGAAGCGCAGCGTCATCGAACGCGGATTGCGGGCATGAAAGCGGTCGCGCATCAGCTTCGCGTAAAGTCGCCGCGCGGCCCGGAACTTTGCAATTTCCTCCAGGAAATCGCTATGCGCGTTGAAAAAAAACGAAATGCGCGGAGCAAAGGAATCGACGTCCAGACCGGCGGCGATGGCGGCTTCGACGTAGGCGACGGTGTTCGCGAAGACGAAGGCCACTTCCTGGACAGCCGTCGATCCGGCCTCGCGAATATGGTAGCCGCTGATCGAAATCGTATTCCATTCAGGAAGTTCTCCGGCCGCCCAGGCGAAGATGTCGGTAATGATACGCATCGCGGAGCGCGGCGGATAGATATAGGTGCCGCGCGCGATGTATTCCTTCAGGATGTCGTTCTGAATCGTTCCCGAAAGCCTGGTGAGATCCGCGCCCTGCCTCCTGGCGACGAGCGCGTAATAACAGAGGAGAATGGCGGCGGTCGAGTTGATGGTCATCGACGTGGAGACCTCCGCGAGCGAAATGCCGGCGAACAAGCGCTCCATGTCGGCGAGAGACGAGATCGCCACACCCACGCGCCCCACTTCGCCCGAGGCGAGCGGATCGTCCGAGTCCATTCCCATTTGAGTGGGCAGATCGAAGGCAACCGAAAGCCCCGTGGTGCCCTGGGAGATCAGATAACGGTATCGGCGATTGCTCTCTTCGGCTGTGCCAAAGCCGGCGTATTGCCGCATGGTCCAGGGACGGTTTCGGTACATCTCCGGATGGATGCCGCGCGTGTACGGAAACTCGCCGGGCCGCTCGCTCATGACCGCGATACTTTGCGCGCGCGCCGGAACGATGTAATGCCGAAGTAAAGCATGACAGATACGAAAATGCCCACGATGACAAGCCGCCCAAGGCTCGCCGGGTCGTCGTCCAGGTCTCGGATGGCAACGTAGACGGAGCGCGCGGGCAGGAGGGCGAGGGCGATGAACATGAATCCGATTACCTCATGCCAGAGCGTTCTGGCCGGCTTGAGAAGGGCCGGTATCATGTGCTCCAGAAACTGCTTTCCGCGCGTAAGAACTTGTTCCGTCTTCACTAGAGTCATGGTAGCACTTGACCGGCGGGACAGGGCCCGTCCGAAGGACACGCGCGCAAAGTGTTAAAGGCCGGAAGGCGGAAGGAAACACAGGGCCCTCCCGCGCGCTTTCGCCGGAACGGAAAGCCGCGGCAAAGGCGAAGGCTCCAGCTCGGGGCAGTGTCGAGGAGCGGCGCAGCCCTCGCGGACCAGTTTGCGCCGCCCGCGTCTATCGCTCATACGCAGGACCAAATGGAAAGAAAGGGTGCGGCAATTCCGCCCGTGGGCCGGGTGCCTTGAGCGCACGACGCCCTTGCTCTCGGATGGGCCGTCCGCGGTGATGCTCGTGCCTTCGTTTGACTCGATCGAGGAGGTTCGCGCAGCCATGCCGTGCTCTTGGTCGCGGCTCAGTTGGCGAATATCGAAATGTTTAACCTTCGCCACTCGCGCAGCGAAGATCCGATCCGCGCCTGAATCCGCGGGCGTGAGCGGCCGCGGCCACATCGCCCGGGCGAATCGATCGGGACGGGATGGGAACACATCTCCGCCGATAACCTCGACGCCACCGGACGCTCGATCGGATAGCTGCTCGACGCACTTGAAATGCCCTGGGTAAACTCCCGGTCTGGGCCACCGGCTTTAGGATCTTGCGGCCCATCCGGTTCTGTTCTGGACGGTTGACGTCGACCTGGTCAATCGACCGCGCCGGCTGCCTCCCGCGTTCATCGCCGCTAGATACCCTTCGCGAGAAACCCGCCATCGACGGCGACGGTCTCGCCGGTGACGAACCTGCCCGAACCGGCCGCGAGGAAGATCGCCGCGCCGACAAGTTCTTCCACCTGTCCGTAGCGTCCCATTGGTGTGCGGGCCTTGATGGCCGCGGCGCGCTCCGGCAAGTCGAGAACGGCCGAGTTGAGAGGCGTCCGGAATACGCCGGGGGCGATCGCGTTGACGCGGACGTCAAACTGCGCCCATTCGCACGCCAGAGTTTCCGTGAGCATCACGACCGCCGCCTTGCTGCACGAGTATGCCGCCACTTCGTTGAAGCTGACGAAACTCGTAAGCGACGCGGTGTTGATGATGCAACCGCTCCGCTGCGCGATCATCTGGCGTCCAAACACTTGGCAGGCGCGAAACGTGCCCGTGAGATTGATGTCGATGATGCGGTTCCAATCCGACTCTGGAAAATCGACGGAGGCCATTTTTTTCGTGGTGCCCGAGGTCACGACGAGGATATCCACTTTCCCAAAAGCTGCCACGACTTCCTTGCAGAGGTTTTCGAGAGTAGCGCGATCCTGAACATCGCTCGTGATACGGAGCGTCTTCGATCCGAGCGACTCAAGCTGCGCAGCCTCCGCCTCCACCTTGCCCCGGTCGCGGCTGCTCGCGACGACAATAGCCCCCGAGCGCGCAAATCCGCGGGCGATCGCCTGGCCGATGCCGCTTGTGCCGCCCAGCACGACGGCGACCTTGCCTTCGAGGGAAAACAGTTCTTGCGTGAGATTCATAACCTACCAGTGTAGTTCAGGTCATGGCCGGTACACGCACCGCGCGGCACCTTTCCGTGATAAGCTTATGGGTGCCGTATCCTCACCGTGCGCCCGTAGCTCAGTCCGGATAGAGCGTTTGCCTCCGGAGCAAAAGGCCGTAAGTTCGAATCTTACCGGGCGCACCACTCCAAGTATTCCCCGCTCTTGGATTTACGGTCTTCCGGGGATTCCCCTTCCGCAACGGCCTTTTCTGCATTGTGCCCAGATTTGTGCCCACCCTAAACATCGCGCGCCTTTTCCATTGCCGCCCGCCCGGTGTCCATTGTTCGGGTGAACGTACCGCCGCTTGGTGCCGAAGCCACTATGCCCCGCGAAACAAGCGAGAGTGTACGGATCCATATGCGAAGACGACCGCGTCAGGCAAGGATGCCGGAAGGTGTAGAACGGCAACCGCTCGATCCCGGCCAGGTCGCGCGCTTTGTGATGGCGCTTTACCAGGGTGGATTGTTCCATGTGGCCGCTCTTGGTGGGTGCCGCGAAAACCCATTCCGAAGCCGCAACCGATTTCCGCATGTCGAGCAAGACCGCCGCTGCGATTCGGCAAAGGAATGGACCGCCGCGCGTTCGCGGTCTTACCGAAGGGAATGTGGAGAGCATTGTCCCGGACGTGCTCCCAACGAAGCCGATAGCATTCCTCCGGGCGGAGTCCGCAGTCAAGCAAGACCGTCGCCAGGTCGCGCAACAGGAAAGGATCGTCAGGATTGATCTGCTGTTCCTCGCGCGCGGTTGCCCGGATGCCCTCAAGCGCGCGCTCATAGGATTCCAGAATGCTCTCACTGATCTGTTGGGTGGCCTTCAGGTAAGCGGCCTCTTCGGTGGGACTCAAGACCCGCTCCCGCCGCCGTTCACCCGGAAGTAGCGAGATGGGCGGCCTTCTCTACCTTCCCCCATTCGACAGCAAGCCGAAGCATCCGGCGGAGCACCTGCAAGGCCCCTGCGCACCAGTCCGCGGCTCGGAAAAACCCTTCAGTTTCCTGTAAGGCGGATCATCTCCAGTCCATCTTACGAGTTCCGCTTCAATTGGCCGCATGCCGCGTAAATATCCCGTCCGCGAGGCTTTCGCAAGAAGCACGGAATCGAACGACGCACGATGGCCTGAAATGAAGCCACCCGCTCCGGCGTCGGCGTTTCATAGGGAATCCCCGGTCCCGGATTGAGCGCGATCAAATTCACCGTGCATTTCAGCCGGGCGAGCAGCCGCACAACCCTCTTCGCATCCCCGTCCGCGTCGTTAACCCCGCCGAGCAAGCAGTATTCGAACGTGAGGCGTTCCCAATTTCTGAGGGGATACGCCCGGCATGCGTCGAGCAAGTCGGCCAGATGATACTTGCGCGTGATCGGCATCAACTCCTGGCGCATCTCCTCGGTTGATGCGTTCAGCGAGATCGCGAGCTTTGGGCGCACTGGCTCGGCTCCGAGTTCCGCGATCTTCGGGATGATTCCCGATGTCGAAAGTGTTATCCGCTTCGGCGAAATGCCGACGCCGCTTTCGTCCGTCAGCAGCCGGGTTGCGCGGAGGACCGCCGGCAGGTTCAGCAGCGGCTCGCCCATTCCC
>SXGT01007904.1_pt1 | contig 13237 bp, 8 predicted proteins | sample 3176221 | NCBI WGS metagenome assembly SXGT01 (sample SAMN11356862, study PRJNA531348) | freshwater metagenome | isolation source: freshwater sample F1-120 | place: China: Fuxian Lake, Yuxi | collected 2017-12-25
GCCATTGGGGATCTTGCGGAAGTCCTCGAGTCCCATCTGCTTCTGTGGGGTGCAGAAGCAGCAGTGGTCAGTGGCGGTCGTTTGCAGCATACCCGCCTGCAAGCCGCGCCAAAGCGCCGCTTGGTGCTCCTTCGCGCGAAAGGGCGGACTCATCACGTAGTGCGCGGCCGCATTCCAATCCGGGTTGCGGTACACGCTCTCGTCGAGCACGAGGTGCTGCGCGAGCACCTCGCCGAAGACGCGCTGGCCCTCGAGGCGCGCGCGAGTGATGGCTTCGAGCGAGTCAATGCAGGAAGTGTGGACGAGGTAGAGCGGCACGCCGAGCACCTCGGCGATGCGGATGGCGCGGTTGGCGGCCTCACCTTCGACCTCGGGCGGCCGCGACAGCGGATGGCCCTCCGGTCCGCGGAAACCGGCGTCGTAGACCTGCTGTTGCAGGCGCGCGACGAGCTCGCCGTTCTCGGCGTGGACCGTGCACATGGCGCCGAGTTCCTTGGCGCGAGAGAAGCTGTTCACCAGCACCTCGTCGTCGCACATGATCGAGCCCTTGTAAGCCATGAAGTGCTTGAAGCTGTTCACGCCGAGCTCGCGGCACAGCGTGCCCATGTCCGCGTGCACGCTCTCGTCCCACCACGTGATCGCCACATGGAACGAGTAGTCGGCGGCCGCTTTCTCGGCCCAGCCACGCCACGCGTGGTAAGCGTCCAAAACGCGCTGCCTCACGTTCGGGATGACGAAGTCGATGCAGGTGGTCGTCCCGCCCGCGGCGGCGGCGCTCGTGCCCGAGAAGAAGTCCTCTGACGCCACGGTCCCCATGAATGGGAGTTCCATGTGCGTGTGCGGATCTATGCCGCCCGGCATCACGTAGGCACCCGAGCAATCGACGACCTCAGCAGCGGAGGAAACCGGGAGGTCGGGCCCGACCGCCGCCACGGTCTCGCCGACGACGAGCACATCGGCGCGAGCCTCGGACTCGGCTGTCACTACGGTTCCGCCGCGTAGGAGGATGGGCTTGGTCATGGAAATATCTCAGGAGACAAAGTTGCCGAGCGAGAACGAGCGGGCACTTAGCGGACGAGATCGCCGTAGGCTTCGGGGCGACGGTCGCGGAAGAACTGCCAAGTATTGCGAACCTCATCGATCTTCGAGAGATCGAGATCCGCGATCAGCAGCTCGTCCTTGTCTTCGCTCGCCACGGCCTCCATTTCCCCACGAGGATTCACGAAGTAGCTCGTGCCGTAGAACTTGCCGATGCCCCACGGGCCTTCGGTCCCGACGCGATTGCTCGCGGCGACGAAGTAGCCATTGGCCACGGCCGCCGCCGGCTGCTCGACCTTCCAGATGTACTGGGAGAGGCCCGCCACGGTCGCGCTGGGATTGAAGACGATCTCTGCGCCATTGAGCCCGAGCGCGCGCCAGCCCTCGGGAAAGTGGCGGTCGTAGCAGATGTAGACGCCGATCGTCGCGTACTTGGTCTTGAAGACGGGGTAGCCGCCGTCGCCGGGAGTGAAGAAGAACTTCTCCCAGAAGCCAGCGACCTGCGGGATGTGCTGCTTGCGGTACTTGCCGAGGTAGGTGCCGTCGGCGTCGATCACGGCCGCCGTGTTGTAGTACAAGCCGCGCATCGCGCGCTCGTACACCGGCACGACCATCGCCATCTGATACTTGCGCGCGATCGGCTGCAGACGCTCGACGGTGGGGCCGGGAACAGGCTCGGCCGCTGCGTACCAGCGCTTGTCTTGGCTTGGGCAGAAGTACGGTCCGCTGAAGATCTCCTGCAGGCCGAGGATCTGCACGCCCTTGCGCCCCGCTTCCTCGATGTACGGCAGGTGCTTTTGGAACATCGCCTCCGCGATGTCCGCCACCGGCTTCGATTCGTCGTTCATCGGGTTGGAGAGCTGGATCAGGCCGCAACGAACAATCTGAGAAGGATGGTCAGTCATGGGTTCCTTGGGGGCGCTCAACGGTCGTACAGCAGCCGGGCGAGCGACGCCTCGATCATGGTCAGATTACAGGGCCACGCATCGGCTCTTGGGAGCAGCGTCGAGCGTCGACCCTAGACGGTACGAACCTAGCCACCGAGCGAGGCCGTCTCGTTCTGGATGTCGCCCCGCCATGTCTCGGCGTCGCGATTGGTCTGGCCCCGGTTGCCAGCCTTCGCCGCGGCTTGGCGCGCGACGAGGTCAGCATGGGTCGTGAAAGCATCGAGGCTTTTTCCGACAAAGTCCTCCACGGAGGCGAAGCCATGCTTGTCCATGAAGGCCGAGAGATCCCGGCAGAGTTCATCGATGATCTTGTAGCCGCGGAGCATGGGACCCGTGCAGAGCTGCACCGTTCGGCACCCGAGCAGCATGAACTGCGCCGCGTCCGAGCCCGTCTCGATGCCGCCGATGCCCGAGAGCGCGACGCCCGGATGCGAGCGAGCGATTTCCATGACATGGCGCAGCGCGATGGGGCGAATCGCTTGGCCCGAATAGCCGCCCGGCACGGTGTAGCCCTCGACGTTGGGCTTGGGGCGCAGAGTGTCGAGGTCGACACCGATGACCGAGAGAATCGTGTTGATGGCCGCGATGCCGTCCGCGCCCGCGCGCAAGGCCGCGGCCGCTGGAACAACCGGGTTGCCCACGTTGGGCGTCATCTTGGCCCACACGGGGATGCGCGAGACTTGCTTCACCCAACCCACGACCTCTGCGACGATCTCAGGGTTCTCCCCCATCGCCATGCCCATGCGGCGCTCGGGCAGTCCGTGGGGGCAGCTCAGGTTCAGCTCGAAGCCATCGACACCCGTCTGCTGGACACGTTCGACGATTTCATGCCAAGCATCGCGACGGTACTCCTCCATGATCGAGGCGATCACCATGCGATCTGGGTAGCGCTTCTTGAGTTCCTTCAGCTCGTCGAGCCATGCCGCGAAGGGGCGATCGCTGATGAGCTCAATGTTCTCGAACCCGATCACCTCTCCGCTTTCGCGGCTGTGGAGCTTCCCGTAGCGCGGAGCGGTGTTGATCACCTTGCTCGCATCGAGGCTGAGGGTCTTGACCACGCATCCGCCCCAGCCGAGGTCGAAGCTCTTCGCGATCACGCGTGCGTTCGTGCCTGGAGGCCCTGATCCCAAGACGAAGGGATTCGGGAAGCGCATCCCGTTCATTTCGACGCTCAGGTTGGCCACCGAAATACGACCCTCATGCGATAGCGGATTGGAAGTTCGGAACTAGCCTCCGACAGTACCACTCCATCGGGCGGCCTGCGAACAGAACAGGCCGTCCACCGACGGCCCAGCCGCGAAGCCTTGGCGTTCAGGGGCGTCTGGCTCCGCGCTACCATGAGCCTGTGAAAGGGCTGTTCGAGCTGGGTCTGGCCGCGATTCTTGCACTTGGGCCGCAGGGACGTCAGGGAGTTGAACTCTGGAATGCGGGTCGCCGCGAAGAGGCGCTCGAGGCGTGGTGGCGCGAGCAGGAGCGGGAGCCGGGGGATCGGGCGCGGCTCCTGCGGATCGTGGAGGCGGAGCTGGCGGTGCATCGGTATGCGGCGGCGCTCGAGCATGCGCGGGGGTTGGGGCCCGAGGGCGCGAGGGTGCGCGGGACGGCGCTGTACCGGCTCGGGCGGCCGGCGGAGGCCTTGGGCGAGCTCGGGCGCGGCAGCGCGGCGGAGCTTGCGATGCGCGTCGACGCGCTCGAGATGCTGCAGCGCTTCGAGGAGGCCGATCGCGAGCTCGCGCAACTGGCGCGGGTGACGGAAGGCCAGAGCGCGAGCGTCGAGGCGATGCTCGGTCGCAGCGCGGTGCGGCGCGGGGACACGGCGGCGGGCGAGCGGTACTTCCGGCGTGCCTTGGAAATCGATCCGGTGGAGCCGGGCGGACTGCATGGTCTCGGCCTCCTGCTCCGCAGCGGGGACCGCAGGGCGGAGGCGCTCGCGCTTTTCAAGCGCCATCGGGAAGTGACCCCCCTGCTCGACCAACTCGAGTTCGCGCAGCGCGGCGTCGATCTCGGGCCGACGCACGCGGCGAACCACGCGGCCGTGGGAGATGCGCAGCGCGCGCTCGGGCGCATCGACGCGGCTCTGGAAGCCTACCGTACGGCGGACCGCCTCGCGTCGGGCGATGCGCTGGTGCCCGTCGCTTTGCGCCATGCGAGATTGCTCGCCGAGGATCGCAGGGATGTCGCGTCTGCCGTGCGTGTGCTCGAGAGCGCCTTCGAGCGCTGCCAGAATGCGAAGCTGCTCGTGCGTGCGGGCGACTTGCTGGCGGAAGCGGGGGACAAGGCTGGTGCGCGCGAGCGCTGGACGCGTGCCCTCGCGCTGCGCCCGCAAGATGCCGAGATCCGCGCGCGAGTCGAGGCCGCCGGAGGAAAGCAGTGAGCGGCGCAGCTGGGTTCCGAGGGAGACTCCAGATCTGGATGCGGCTTGCACACGCGCAGGGAAGCCAATGTAAGCGCCGCGCTCACGCGCACGCGAGCATCGGCCACCCGCGGCTCGCCCCCACGACGGAGGAGCGATTCACTTCCCGCTCGGTTCCAATGTCCAACGGGGCGGCGCTTCTTCGCGGCATCCAACGCGCCGCAGTGTTCGCTTCCAACGCCGCGGTCACGGCGCTTCTGGCGTCGTGCGTCGCGAGTTGCGGTGGAGGCGAAGATGAGACGCGGCCTGCCGTCTCCCCCATCGGAGGACCTTGGTTCGTGGATATCACGGCCGAGTCCGGAGTGAACTTCGTGCACGACGCAGGGCTCTCGCCCGAGAAGCACCTGCCCGAGACGATGGGCGCGGGCGGAGTGCTCTTCGACGTGGATGCGGACGGCGATCTCGATCTCTACCTCTTGCAGGGCGGGCCGATGCGTCTCGGAGGAGGTGAGCCCGGCACGTTCGTGGAGCCTGCGGGGCCGTTGCCGACCAACCAGCTGTTCGTGAACGACGGCCGCGGGCGATTCGAGAATGCGACGGCGAACAGCGGAGCCGCGGCGCACTCGGGGTACGCGATGGGCGCCACGGTCGGTGACGTGAACGGAGACGGGCACCTCGATCTGTACGTGACCAACCTCGGAGCCGACGTGCTCCTATTGGGCGATGGCACGGGCGCCTTCGTCGATGGAATGTCGTCGAGCGGATTGCGCGACGAGCGCTGGACGAGTGCCGCGATGCTGTTCGACGCTGACGGAGATGCGGACCTCGACCTGTACGTCGCGGGCTACGTGCTCGTCGATCTCGCGCGCCCATTGTGGTGCGGCGAGCGCAAGGACGGCTGGCGCTCGGCGTGCCATCCGGATGCCTATCCGGCGCTGCAGGACCGGCTTTGGATCAACGACGGTCGTGGGAAGTTCCGCGATGCGACGGTCAGCAACGGCATCGAGCAGTCCTACGGAAAGGGGCTCGGAGTCGTGCCCTGCGATGTCGATGCCGACGGCGACCTCGATCTCTACATCGCGAACGACAGCACCGAGAACTTCCTCTGGCTCAACCGCGGGGACGGCACCTTCGAGGACGGCACGCTCTTGTCCGGCACGGGTGTCGACGGCCGTGGAATGACCGAGGCGGGCATGGGGCTCGCCAGCGGCGACATGGACGAGGATGGGGACTTCGACTTGTTCGTGACGAACTTCGACGACGAGTCCAACACTCTGTACCGCAACGATGGCGGCGGGCTGTTCGACGACGTGACGCTGCTCGCCGGTCTGGAGGGGCCGAGCCGCATGCCGGTTGGATTCGGCACGGTGCTCGAGGACTTCGATCTCGACGGCGACCTCGACCTCGCGGTCACCAATGGACACATCATCGACAACATCCAGCTCTATCACGACGGCAAGACGCACGCCCAGCGCTCGCAGCTGTTCGAGAATGATGGGCGCGGGTCCTATCGCGAGCTCATGGCGGAGGCCGGGGCACTCGGCGCGACGCGCTTCGTGGGGCGCGGGCTCTACAGCGGCGATCTCGATGGCGACGGCGACGCGGACCTCGTCCTCACGCAGTGCGGGGGCCCGACGCGGGTGTTCCGAAACGTTCGCGGGGATGCGTCGCGCGCGCTCGTGATCGTAGGGGCGCCGGAGCACGCGCGCGTCGAACTGGTTGGGCGCAGCGGACGTCGGCAGCTACGCATGGCAGGCCCCCAGCCGTCCTACTTCGGTGCTTGCGGCCCGGCGATTCTGACGGCGTTGCCCGAGGACGAGGTGATCGAGGTCGTGTTGCGACCGGGAGGCCGGTCGAGCGAGCGAGTGAAGCTCGCGGCGCCGGTGCGCGCTGGCCGCATCGAGCTGGAGCAAGTCGACGGGCGCTGGCAGGCGCGCGTCACTCCACGCTGAAGTCGTCGGAGAGCTTCGCGAGCAGCTCGGCAAGCGCGTAACCAAGCACCATCACGACCGCGGCAACCCAGGGCCACGGCCAAGGCGTATCGCTGTAGAGCGAGGTGTGGTGCGTGCTCAGCATGAGCAGCAGCACGGACAGCGCCATGCCGGCGTTGTGGCGCTGGCGCACACGCGAGAGCGCCAGCGAGCTGGCATCCGGAGCCTCGCCTGCGGCGCGTGCGAGCAGTGCGGCGCGCTCCGCCGGCCAGATGCGCATCCAGACGTTTCCCGCCATCGCGGTCGCGAGGTAGGTCGCGATGTGGACGAACACGGCCCGATTCGAGAAGCCGGCCTCGCTCTCCAGCAGGCAGGAGAGGCCGATCGCCACGGCGAACCACAGGGGCAGGCCAAGCCACAGCGAGAGCGGCCCGCGCAGGAAGCGGACGCTGAGCTCGTACAAGGGAAAGGCCGCGAGCAGCGCGAGGAACCCGGGAATCCACGCGCGCGACGAGGGTCGACCATCCGGCTGCAGCAGGCTGCCGAGACGCACCGGATCGAGCTCTCCGGTGTCGAGCAGGAGCGGTGCGCGGTAATACAAGAGGAACAGCAGGACGAAGCCCAGCATCCATGTGGCGGCCGCACCCCAGCGCAGCCAGCCGAGCAGGCCGGGGAAAGCCTGCAGCGCGATGGATCGCCGAACGGACTCCTCGGAGAGCTTCTCCACGCGACGGCGCAGGGTGCCGAAGGCGAAGGCTGCGCCCACCCAGAACACGGCAGCGGCAACATGCAACCAGCGCAAGGTCGCGTGCAGGAGATCCACGGCGGCGTCGCTCATGTGCGGACTATTCAATGCACGTGTCGTGCTGTCAAACCGCGATGAAGCTCCGCTTCAGGGAAGCGAGAGCGTCAAGCTGGCCTCGACGCCGCTCGAGTCATCGAGACGCGCCTCGAACGCATGCTTGCCGAGCCACTCGTGCACGAGTTCGAGCTCGTAGGTACCCGACGAAAGCCCGGCGATCTCGAACGAACCGTCCGGGCGCGTCACCGCGAAGAAGGGATGCTCGAGCACATGGACATACGCTTGCATCCACGGATGGATGTCGCAGCGCAGCGCAATACCCGCTTCCGGAGCTTCGAAGACGAGTCTCAGATCCGGCGAGCCCGGCGCCAAGGAGCGGTTCGAAGCGTTGTTGCGCTGGCGCGCAGGGCGCACGTTGACGTTGTGCACGAGCGGATCCGAGTTGCGGACATCGAGTGCCTGTCCCACGCGCAGCGCAACGACGTGCGGCACGAACACGCAGCCCTGCTGGTCGAGCACGACCGGCTCCGCAGGCACGTCCCAGCGCGCATCCGGCGGCAGGCCGGACTTCACTCGCACGAGGACATTTGCGATTCCACGCTCGTTCACGACCAGCTTCTCCGCCGGAGCGGCCTCGCGGAGGGAACCACAGCCGTCCGTGGCTCCCAGCAGGATCGGCGGTGCGACGGGCACCACGCCACCGAGCAGGACTCGGCCTCGAATCGTTCCGACCGCACTGGACGTCGTCGTCTCGACGCTCACGGCGTGAAGATTTGAACTCGACACCCTGTTCTCGGGCCCCGAGTCGCGGCAGGCCACCAGCGAGAGCAGCAAGAACGCTGCACGCGCTCTCACGCGAGCTCCAGCATCAGCTGCAGCCGCAGGAAATCGACGTCCTTGAGCCGCACCGCGATGGGATAGCCCTCGGTAAAGGACAGCAGGGCTCGCCCGCGCTTGATGTTGATGGTCGGCCCCTTGATCTCGACCTTCTCGCCAATCGCCCGGGACGGGAGAAACCCGGTGACGTTGAAGTCCGCGAGGAACACCTCGATGCCAGAAGGGGAGACGCGATGAACGCGCGCCTTGAGCTTCGAGCCGATGTGCGGGTGCATCAGCTGGCAGACTTTGAGATCCCCCAGCGCATAGGAGCACATTTCCGCGACCTCGGCCTGCGCGGAGCTGTGCGCTGCGATCGCGTTGAGATCGTCCAGAAGCTCGAGCGTCTTGAGTTCGCGCGCGGTCTCCTCGGGGCGGTTCTCGAGCGCCCACAGCCAGCGGTGCACCATCAAGTCGGGATAGCGCCGGATCGGTGACGTGAAGTGCAGGTAGGCCTTGCGCGCGAGGCCAAAGTGGCCCGCGACGTCTTCGTGGTCGTGGACTTCGTACACGGCGCGCTCGATCAGGCCCATGATGCGCTGGATGAGCGCCTCGGCGTTCGGCTTCTTGCGTGCGGAGCGAATCAGGCGACCGATGTCGCGTCCGGTGAGGCGCTCCTTGGTCGGAACGCGAAGGCCGTGCTCCTCCAGCTGCTTGGCGACCGCCTCGATCTCCTCGGGGCTCTTCTCCTTGTGCACGCGATAGATCGTCGGCAGCCCGCGCTCCCGGAACGAGTCGCCCACGGCTTGGTTCGCCGCCAGCGCGGTCTCCTCGATGAGTGCCATCGAGAAGTATCGCGGGTAGTCGACGACGGCGGCGACCTCGCCCTGAGCATCGAATTGGAACTTGCGCTCGCGCGACTGCATCCGCATCGAGCCCTTCGCGTCGCGCAGCTGCTGCTGGCGCACGGCCCACTTGCGGAAATGTTCGAGCGACTCGCGCAGGTGCGCGATCGCGCGCGTCTCGTCCGTGTCCTTGCCGTCGAGCAGTTCCTGCACGACGCGATAGGTGTTGCGCTTGACGCTGCGGATCACGCTCTTCCCGATGCGCGACGAAGTGCGCTTGCCTGCGGCGTCGAACACCATGAAGACGGAGTACGCGAGGCGGTCCCGCCCCTCGACGAGCGAGCAGAGGTGGTTCGACAGCTCCTCGGGGAGCATCGGCACCACCTGGTCGGGCAGGTAGATGCTCGTGGCGCGCGCGAGCGCCTCGGCGTCGAGAGCGGTTTCCGGCCGGACGTAGTGGGCCACGTCCGCGATGTGCACGCCGACCTCGTAGGCGCCATGCTCGAGCAACTGAATGGAGATGGCGTCGTCGTAGTCCTTCGCGTCGTCACCGTCGATCGTGAAAATGCACTGCGAGCGCAGATCGAGACGGCCGCGCTTGTCCTCCTCGGTCGGGTCCTGCGGGAGGTGCTCGACCTCCCGGCGCACGTCGTCCGGGAAGACCGTGCGCACACGGAACGAACCGAGGATCTGCATCTCTTCCGACTCGACATCGCCATACACCTTCGGGCCATGCGTCATGGGCTCGAAGGCCTGCGGCCGACGCGAGATGCGCTCGCGCGCCTGCGCCTCGGCGATGTCGTCGATCTTGCGGTCCGTTCCGAGGTCGCTGATGAACTTGAACTTAGGCTGCGGCTCGGCAGGCTCGGGCTGCGCACCGCCGCGCTGCTTCGCGAGATCCTTGAAGCTGGTGAACTTCTTCTTCTCTTCGCTCATGTGCGCGCGGTCCTGCGCTCACGCCACTGCACCAGCAACGCCGCGCCGAGGAGTACGAGGAGCGGATCGAGGGGGAAGCGGTAGCGTTCGGAAACGTGGGTCACATAGTAAGGCACACCGAATAGCAGCAGGGACGAGGCGAGGAGGATGCGCACGTCGCGCTCGACGCGCAGGCCGCCTAGTGCGACCAGCCCGAAGACTCCCGCGAGCGCGAACGACAGGAACTTGACCCAGCTTGCCGGGTCCCTCGCCGTCCCCCGGCCGAGTTCGGTGCGCGTATCCAGCGTCGGTGGCTCGCTGATCCAGAACAGCGCGAAGCGCCGCAGGGAGAGCTCTCCGAACGCCTTGGGATGAGCCTCGATCCACTCCAGCGCTCTCCGGGAGTTGTCGGCACAGTAGGCCGACTCCCCCAGCCGCAGGTAGAGGCTCTGCTCGGCCTCGACGTGAGAGGGGTGGTACTTGAACGGCTCCGGCCGTCCGGCGGTCCGCTCATGATTGCCAAGGCGCAGCTCGACCCCGAGGTTTGGGCGCAGGCTGAAATTGCCGAGCGAAACCGCGTTGCGCAGAATCCATGGGAGCACCACCGTGGCCGCGCAGGCGAGGAACAGCGCGGCTCCGCGCACTCCCGAGCGACGCCCGATGAACCACGCGAACACGGGGGCGAGGCTCGTGGGAGCGGGATTGAGGAACAGCAGTCCTCCGAAGGCGACGCCCGCGGCAGCTGCGGAGCTGACGGAATCGTTCGCGCGCAGCACGAGCGAGACCACGAGGGTCAGCCCCAGCGCCACGAGCGTCGTGTCCCAGATGACCTGCGCCGAGTTGGCGATCGCGATCGGGTAGAGCGCGAACATCCACCCGGCCAGTCGCCCCGCACGGGCGTGGCCGATCTGCGCGGCGAGGCGCACGAGCGCCACGGCGGTCGCCGCGGATGCGAGCGCGTGCGCGACCGCGACGATCCAAGCCGTCGCAGAAGTCACGCCCCCTCCGAGCTTCATCGCCAAGGCGAGGAACAATGGGTACGGCGGCGTGAGCCACGCCGTCATGCCCGTGCCATGCCCCCAAGGATCCGCGAAGCCGCGTCCATCGAGCAGGGCTTGCGCGATGCAGGCGGACTCGTGGCCCCACTGCCAGGGCGTCGTTCCGGGCGCGACGTGGGCTGCATGCAGCGCAAACGTGGCGAGCAGGCGAAGCGCGAACGCCGACGCGAAGAGCGTCCAGAGGCTCCTTCGACTCGCGGCAGCGTTTTCGTTCACGGGCTCACTTGATGATGAAGTTGATCAGGCGTCCGGGGACCACCACGACCTTGACGAGCTCCTTGCCCTCGAGCCAGCTCGAGACGGCGGGTCGCGCCGCCGTCTCGATGTCAGACTGGGAAGCGGCCTTCGGCACGCTCACGCGGCCGCGCAGCTTGCCTGCGACCTGCACCACGATCTCGACCGTGTCGTCTTCGAGGAACTCCGGACGCACCTTCGGCCAAGCCACGCAGGCCAGCGAATCGCTATAGCCGAGGCGCGACCACAGCTCCTCCGCGAGGTGCGGCGCGAACGGCGAGAGGATCAGCACGAAGCGCTCCGCTTGGCTGCGCGACATCGCGGACTGCCGCTTGTACGCCTCGTTCACGAAGGTCATCAGCGCCGAGATCGACGTATTGAAGTTGAAGGCCTTGAACGAGTCGTCGATGCGCGCGACGGCGCGCTGCAGGAGCCTCTCCAGCTCGAGGGTTTCTCCTTCCAGCGCGCGATCGCCCTGATCGACGCGGAACTGCGGCCGGACCGCATCGTGTCCCTCGGGATCGACCAGCAACTTCCATGCGCGCTCGACGAAGCGTGCGCAGCCCGTGATGTCGCGCGGGTTCCACGGCTTGGAGTCCGCCAGCGGCCCCATGAAGCTCTCGTAGAGCCGCAGCGTGTCCGCGCCGTACTCCGCGATCACATCGTCGGGATTGACGACGTTCTTCAGGGACTTCGCCATCTTCGTGACGATCTGGTCGAGTGGCTCGCCATTGGCCTTGCGCACGAACTCGTTGCCGCGGGTCTCGACTTCGTCGCTCGCGACGAGACGGCCCGTCTTGTCTTGGTACGCGAAGGCCGTGATCAGGCCTTGGTTGAAGAGCTTCTGGAACGGCTCCTTCGTGTGCACGAGCCCGAGGTCGTACAGCACCTTGTGCCAGAAGCGCGCGTAGAGCAGGTGCATCACCGCGTGAGCGGCGCCACCGACATACAGGTCGACCGGACCCCAGTAGCTTTCCGTGCTCTTCGACCACGGGGCCGTGCCGTTGTGAGGATCCATGAACCGCAGCCAGTACCAGCACGAGCCGGCCCAGCCGGGCATCGTGTCGGTGTCGCGGCGCGCAGGAGCGCCCCTGTGCGTGGTCTTCAGCCACTCGCTCGCGCGAGCGAGCGGCGCCGAGCCGTCCGACGAAGGCTTGAAGTCCTCCATCTGCGGCAACTCGATCGGCAGGGCCTCGTCGTCCACCGCGACAGTGCTGCCATCGGCAAGGTGCACCAGCGGGAACGGCTCGCCCCAGTAGCGCTGGCGCGAGAACAGCCAGTCGCGCAGCTTGTAGGTCGTGCGAGCCTTGCCGACGCCGCGTGCGACGAGCAGCTCGATGGCCTTCTTCTTCGCCGGCTGCGTCGCGAGGCCCTCGATCGGCCCGGAGTTCACGGCGCTGCCGTCTCCGGTGAAGCAAGCACCTTCCGCGAGTCCCTTCTCGCCCTGCGGCGGCTTCACCACCTCGCGCACTTCGAGCGCGAACTTGCGCGCGAAGGCGAAGTCACGCTCGTCGTGGCCGGGCACCGCCATGATCGCGCCCGTGCCATAGGAAATGAGCACGTAGTCGGCGACCCAGATCGGAATACGGCCGCGCGGATCGCCTGCGTCGAAGGCCGGGTTGTGCGCGAACAGCCCGCTGAACACGCCGGTCTTGTCCTTGGCGAGCTCCGTGCGCTCGAGCTCGGACTTCGCGGCCGCGCTGGCGACGTAGGATTCCACGGCCGCGCGGTGCGATGCGGGCACGCGGGCGAGCAGCTTGTGCTCGGGAGCGACCACCATGAACGTCGCGCCCCACAGCGTGTCTGGACGCGTCGTGAACACGACGAGCTTCTCCGCGCCGCCCTCCAGCGCGAACTCGACCTCGGCGCCCTCGCTCTTCCCGATCCACTCCCGCTGCTGGATCTTGATCGACTCGGGCCAGTCGAGCAGCTCAAGGTCCTCGAGCAGGCGCTCGGCATACGCGGTGATCTTGAGCATCCACTGCTTCAGCGGCCGGCGCACGCAGGGATAGTTCCCGCGCTCGCTGCGACCGTTGATGACTTCCTCGTTCGCGAGGACCGTCTTCAGTTCCTCGCACCACCACACCGGCACCTCGGCTTGGTAGGCGAGGCCATGCTCGTGGAGACGCTTGAAGATCCACTGCGTCCAGCGGTAATAGCTGGGCTCCGACGTGTTGATCTCGCGCGCCCAGTCGTAGGAGAGCCCGATTTTCTTGAGCTGGCGCCGGAAGTTGTCGGTGTTCACGGCCGTCGACTGCGCCGGATGCACGCCGGTCTGGATGGCGTACTGCTCGGCCGGCA
>SXGT01783742.1_pt1 | contig 13233 bp, 15 predicted proteins | sample 3176221 | NCBI WGS metagenome assembly SXGT01 (sample SAMN11356862, study PRJNA531348) | freshwater metagenome | isolation source: freshwater sample F1-120 | place: China: Fuxian Lake, Yuxi | collected 2017-12-25
GCAAAAGCAGTCACGTCACCACTGGCTTGAGCACGAAACCTGGAACCATGCTTGCATACGGGCTCAGAGGAGCTCCATTGATAAGGCGGCCTTAGCTGCCGCCGCCCCCGGCTGATCGCATCATAACCGAACTGCCGACAGTCTCTTTCCTGTGTTCTTTCCTGGCATGACCGATTCAGTCGGTCCCCAGCTTGTATTGGACAATTCTGGACGCAGGAGTCGATCCCGCATAGGCTATGATAGGTTCTTTGGGACCACAATCGAGCATGGGCTCCACCGAGGGGACGTTTTCGTTTCGCCGAATTCCGAAGTGGATTCCAACCGCGCTGGGATACGTGGTTTCCGTCGCGTCTTTAATCTGGGTTTTCCGCGGCGTCGATCGCGAACAGATCCTGCGGGATTTCGCGTCGCTTGACTGGCGTTATGTCACCGTTGCCGTTGCGTTCGACCTGGCGGTTTATGTTTGCCACGGCTGGCGATGGCGCATCCTGCTTACTCCCGTCGGGCAAGTGCCATTTCTCCGGAGCGTTCAGGCTGTATACATAGGCCTGTTCTTCAATGAAGTCTTGCCCCTGCGCCCGGGCGAAGTCATCCGCTGCTATCTGCTCTCGTTCTGGAGCAGGATTCCGCTGTCGCTTTCGCTAGCTTCGGCGGGGATTGAACGTATCCTCGACGGGGTGTGGCTGATCATCGCTTTCCTTATTGCCCTCAAGACGACGCAACTTGATCGTGTCGCGGTCCTTCCGGAGAGCCTGGTCGAAGGCGCGCGGATCCTCGCGGCGCTGATCCTGGTTGGTGTTGCTCTGCTCGCGCTGATCGTTTTCCGCCGGCATCACGTTCGAACGGCGATAAAAGGGCACCGCTGGCAGGCGACTCTCGATCACCTCGTGGACGGCTTGCATGCCATGGGAAATTCACACACAGCTCTTGCAGCCACCGGAGCGAGCCTGCTTTACCTCGTGTTGCAGGTTGTTCCGGTCTGGGCGTTGCTCGAGGGCTACGGGGTGGAACAATCTGGTCCATGGGTGGCGGCCGCGGTTCTGATTATTCTCCGCATCGGCACGGTTGTGCCGAACGCGCCCGGCAACGTTGGATCGTACAATCTGGTCTGTGTCTTGGCTTTGGGCCTTTTCGGCGTCGATAAGACAACGGCGGCTGGCGTCTCGGTTGTCATGTGGACGGCACTGACTGTTCCGCTCCTGGCGGGCGGTCTTGTAGCGGTGCTGATCAGCGGACTGAAACTCGACGAAGTTCGCCGCCATGCGCACGAAGGCCACACTCGTGGACGCGCGGCCGGTGCGCAAAGACCGTAGGCCGCTACCCGCCGGCCGTGGCGCGATATAATCGCGTGTCATGCACAAATTCCCGCCGTTTGTCTTGCTGTCGATTGCCATGTCCGCTCAATTCATGTCCGGTCAATCCACGACGCTTCGCGTCATCGCCTTTGGCGCGCACCCTGACGATTGCGACATACGTGCCGCCGGAACGGCTGCCAAGTTCGCCGCCATGGGCCACGCCGTGAAGTTCGTTTCGGTCACCAATGGAGACGCCGGACATCAGACGGAGGGAGGCGGGGCATTGGCGAAACGCCGCCGCGCGGAGGCCATGGAATCCGGACGCCGCCTCGGTGTCGAATACGAAGTGCTCGACAACCACGACGGCGAATTACTTCCATCGCTCGACGTGCGCCATCAGGTGATCAGAAGAATACGCCAGTGGAATGCTGATATCGTTCTTGCCCCGCGCCCAAATGACTATCACCCGGACCATCGATACACCGGCGTGCTGGTGCAGGACGCCGCCTACATGGTGGTAGTGCCGAACGTGGCCCCGGACACACCTCCGCTGCGCAAAAACCCCGTGTTCCTTTACTTTGAGGACCAGTTCCAAAAGCCTGCCCCGTTCCGCGCTGACGTCGCTGTCTCCATAGACGAAACATTTGCGAAGAAGATCGACGCACTCGACGCTCATGTCTCGCAATTCTACGAGTGGCTGCCCTGGGTGGACGGCAGGCTTGACGAAGTCCCGAAGGACGTGGCGGAGCGCAAGAAGTGGCTCGCAGGCACCCGGTCGCGTCCCGTCTCGCGGGCTGTGCGCTCTGCGCTTGAGAAGTGGTACGGGCCCGAGAAAGCCGCGAAGGTCGTCCACGCCGAAGCGTTCGAGGTTTGCGAGTACGGCAGGCGCCCTTCCGATGAGGACTTGCGCAAACTGTTTCCGATGCTCAGGTAAACGCTGTGAGCACAGGGACAAGACGCGTCGGCGTGGTGGACTCGCACACCGGCGGCGAGCCCACGCGCGTGGTAATTTCCGGAGGACCGGAACTTGGCCCGGGTCCAATGGCGTCCCGTCTGGCGGTCTTTCGGGATTGCTTCGATTCTTTCCGCTCGGCGGTGGTGAATGAGCCGCGCGGGTCCGGCGTAATGGTGGGCGCGTTGCTGTGTGAACCCGTCGATCCTGCTTCGGCTGCGGGAGTGATCTTCTTCAACAATGCCGGCTACTTGGGGATGTGCGGGCACGGAACCATGGGGCTCGCCATAACGCTGGCGTACCTTGGACGTATCGCGGCGGGGAAGCACCGCGTTGAAACGCCTGTAGGAACCGTTGGCGTGGAACTCAGCATGACTTCTCACGCCTGTGGAGAAGTGACGATTGAAAACGTCCCAAGTTATCGCTCGGCGCGCCAGGTAAGCGTGGACATCGCGGGGCACGGCGCGGTGTCAGGAGATGTCGCATGGGGCGGCAACTGGTTTTTCCTTGCCGGCAATCACGGGCGGAACCTGACTCTCGCCGACGCCGACGGGCTCACCGAGTTCGCGTGGCGCATTCGCCAAGCCCTTGCCCGCGACGGAATCACCGGAGACAGCGGTCAGGAAATAGATCACATCGAGCTTTTCGGCCCTCCGAAGCGGAGCGACGCCGACAGCCGCAATTTCGTGCTGTGTCCGGGGAAAGCATACGACCGCTCACCGTGCGGAACCGGTACGAGCGCCAAAATCGCTTGTCTCGCAGCCGACGGTAAGTTAGCGGAAGGCCGGATCTGGAGGCAGGAAGGTATCGTCGGTAGCGTTTTCGAAGCTTGCTACCGGCGCCAGGGAGCGCATGTCGTTCCGTCAATCAAAGGTTCCGCCTTTGTGAACGCCGAGGCAACACTGATCCTCGATCCTCGCGACCCCTTTGAAATGGGAATTCGCGAATGAGCGCGCGAACCGCCGACGTCGTGGTTATTGGCGGAGGCATCGTGGGTGCGGCCTGCGCGGAAGCGTTTTCGGCGGAAGGGTCATCGGTCGAGCTCATTGAAGAGCGTGGCATCGGTGGTGGGGCATCCGGAGCCGGGATGGGGCATGTGACGGTGATGGACGATTCGGAAGCGCAATTCGCCCTTACGCGATTGTCGGTTGCCCTCTGGGAGGAACTCGCGGCGTCGCTGCCGGCGGAGGTGGAGTATTCCCGTTGCGGCGCCCTCTGGGTAGCGGCTGATGACGAGGAGATGGCCGAGGTGGCGCGTAAGCAGCGATTCTACCTGTCACGTGGCGTGCGCGCCGAAGCGCTCGATGCTCGTCAGGTGGCGGAGGCGGAGCCAAATCTCCGGCCCGGTCTTGCGGGCGGCCTGCTGGTTCCCGGGGACCGCGTGCTCTATGCCCCGTGTGCGGCGGCATGGCTTGTGAATCGGGCGATGGGACGCGGCGCGCGCGTTCATTTAGGAGTTCGCGCGACGGCGAACGATGCGGGAGTGGTGACGCTGAGCGATGGCGGCCGCATAGAAGCACGGCATGTAGTTGACGCCACAGGGGCGGCATCCGGTGGTCTCGTCCGCCCGCGAAAGGGGTATCTCGCGATCACGGATCGCTATCCGGGTTTCGTGCGGCATCAGTTGATCGAACTCGGGTACTCGAAAAGCGCGCATGGGCACGATGACGAATCGGTGGCGTTCAATGTGCAGCCGCGAGTGACGGGACAAGTGCTGATCGGTTCGTCGCGGCAGTATGGGGTTGATGACTCTCTGGTCGGTGCGCATTTGCTTTCGCGGATGCTTCGCCGCGCGCGCCTGTACATGCCGCGGATAGCGACGCTCCACGTCTTACGCGCGTGGACGGGATTTCGCGCGGCAACGCCCGATGGCTTACCGCTCATCGGCCCATCGCCGCGAAACGCGCAGGTTCTGCTCGCCACGGGCCACGAAGGTCTCGGCATCACGGCTTCTCTCGGAACGGCACGTTTGCTGGCTGACTGGGTAGCCGGCCGGACGCCGCCCATTCCCATGGAGCCTTATCTGCCGAATCGGTTTCCGGCGGAGGTCCCGTCTTGATTGAAATTCTGGTCAACGGAAAGCCGGTGCGCGTAGCCTTCGGCACGACGGTCGCGGCGGCGATTCTTATGGCCGGCGAGGTGGTCTTCCGGCGCTCGGTTCGCGGCGAGGCGCGCGGGCCGCTATGCGGCATAGGGATTTGTTTCGAATGCTGCGTGACGATCGATGGCCTTCCGAATCAGCGGTCGTGCCAGGTGCCGTGCCGCGATGGGGCGGAAGTGGTGACCGCTTGCTGAAACCTCTTCGGCCGCCTCCGCTACCCGATTACTACACTATTGTTTCTGGCCAAGCGGCGCTCGTGAGCAAGCCGCGCTTCCCGCCGCCTGCTTACGCGCACGGTGCGGCTAAGGGCGTGCGGCTGGCGAACGAAATCGTCGCGGCATCTGGGAGGTTGCGCCTCCCGCGGCTACGCGCCGCGTACTGGCTGTCAATACCTTGTTACGGTAATGAAGGATAGCCTCGCATGCGAAATCGTTGTCGTCGGCGCAGGGCCCGCGGGTTTGGCGGCCGCGTGCACCGCCGCCGGGCGGACGCGAAGCGTCGCCATTGTGGATGGCAACACTGCGCCGGGAGGGCAGATCTGGCGCGGAGAGGTTCGTATGCCCGGGATCGACCGCGCCAGGATATCGCAGGTGCGGTTGCTCTCTGACACGCTGGTGGTCGACTGTCCCGGAGATCATTCGCTCCTCGCCGTCCAGGGAGACCGGGCAGTCGAGATCCGCTACGAGAAACTGATCCTCGCGACCGGCGCTCGCGAGCGATTCCTGCCGTTCCCGGGCTGGACACTCCCGACCGTTGTGGGCACCGGTGGGCTTCAGGCGATCGTTAAGGGCGGAATGCGCATCGCCGGAAAACGCGTGGTTATCGCCGGAAGCGGTCCGCTCTTGCTGGCCGTCGCCGCGTATCTGTGCAGGCAAGGCGCAAGAATCGCAATGATTGCCGAGCAGGCGCCTCGCAGCGCGGTCTTCCGGTTCGCGCGGACCGTGGCCCGATCTCCGCGAAAGCTCCTTCAGTCGATCAGCCTCATGCAAAGCCTCACGGGAACGCCTTACCGCACCGGATGCTGGCCCATTGAGGCAGTGGAGGGCGCGGTGACGTTGAGCCGTGGCGGGAAAACGTGGAGCGAACCGTGCGATTACCTGGCGTGCGGTTTCGGACTCGTGCCGAACACGGAGTTGGCCGCGTTGCTCGGCTGTGTGTTGCAGGACGGCTTCGTGGCCGTCGACACGTGTCAGCAGACCACGCAGCCCGGCGTCTTTTGCGCGGGTGAACCAACCGGCATTGGCGGAGTCGAGCCGGCTATCGTCGAAGGCCGCATTGCCGGATATTGCGCCACTGGACGCATGGATGAAGCCGCGCGGCTCTTCCCTGAACGTGATCGCGGAAACCGGTTCAGAAGGGCGCTCGAAGAGGCCTTCCGCCTGCGGCCGGAACTCGCGGGCCTTACTGGTCCCGACACCATTGTGTGCCGGTGCGAGGACGTCACATTCGCACGCATCGCCAAACACGGCAACTGGCGCGCAATCAAGCTTCAGACGCGCTGTGGCATGGGACCCTGCCAAGGCCGCGTCTGCGGACCGGCCGTCGAATTCCTGCTCGGCATTCCGCCGGACTCGGTACGGCCGCCGATCTTCCCCGTACCCGTTGGGCTGCTGAGTGAAGACCTGTGATATGCTCTCCCCATGCCCAAGAATCCAGTGTCCCGGCGTTCCTTCATGGCCGCCACCGGCGCCGCCGCCCCCCTCGCCGCGGCCGCAGCCAACACCCGGCAACCGGTAGTTGTACCGCAGGTAGCTGTGAGCGATGTCAAAGCGCAGCAGGACCCTTTGATCATCGTCACGATGTACCAGTTTGAGCCTCACGAAGTTCAGAAGATCAAGGCCGCCGCCCCGAATGCCCGCGTTGAGATCATCATTTGCAGGACACGCGAAGAGTTCGAGCAGAAGTCGAAAGAGGCCGAAGTTGTCTACGGCGACATTAAGGGCGATACCCTCCAGTTCGCGAAGAAGCTTAAGTGGGTGATGTCAGGCGGTGCGGGCGTCGAAGGCATGGACGAGGTGATGCGCAAGAGCCCTGTGGTTCTCACCAACTACGCCCGCACGTTCGCTCATGGCATCACGGAGACCGGGATGGGCATGCTGCTCTGCCTCACGCGCGGGATCACGAAACACTACATGCCGCAATTCGCCAAGCGCCGGATGGAGCCGGTGGGCACCGTGAAGTCGGATCACCACGTGGAACTGGTGGGGCGCACAATGGGCATCGTCGGCCTGGGAGGCATCGGGAGCCTGCTCGCGCGGCGCGCCTACTATGGCTTCGATATGAAGATCGTTGCCACTGACGCCAAACCTATTCCTAAACCCGAGTATGTCTCCGAGCTTCACGATCCCTCCTGGTTCATGGAAATGGTTCCGCAGGTCGATGTGCTCGTGGCCGCCGCGCCACACACAAAACAGACCGAGCGAATGTTCAGCGAGAAAGTTTTTCGCTCAATGAAGAAGACGGCCTACTTCCTGGCACTGTCTCGCGGCATGCTCTACGACGACGTGGCGCTCGCGAAAGCGCTGAAAGAGGGCTGGATCGCGGGCGCGGGCTTGGATGTTACGCCGGTGGAGCCTCCACCCTCAAGCAGTCCGCTGTTCGACTGCGACAACGTCGTGATGACCGCTCACACGTCGGGCTGGAGTCCCGACCGGCAGATTCGCCTGATCGATCTGTTCGCCGAGAACGTCCGCCGTTACACGGGCGGGTTGCCGCTTATGAACGTGGTGGATAAAGGCCGCGGATACTAGCCGCGGCCTGCCGCATAGCATTCAGCAGGAACACGGAATCCACGGAGTAGCAGAGGTACCGGATTCCGGCGTCGAGCCATCGCCGGGCATGATCCTCGCTGTTCGCGAACACGCCGGTAGCGACACCACGTGCCTCTGCTTTTCGTGCGAGCGCCGCTCCGGCCTCGAAGACAAGGTCATTCGACACGTCGCCCGGAATTCCCAAACTCTGCGACAGGTCGTAAGGGCCCACGAACAGGACATCGATGCCCTCCAGTTCCAGAATCTCCCCGGCTGCCGCAATGCCTTCCGCGCTTTCGATCTGCAAGATAAGCGCCACTTCCTCGTTCGACCGCTTCAGGAAATCCCCTACGGGCACCGCGGAAAACTTCGCGGCGCGCACGAACGGATTGAGGCCGCGCCTTCCCGCCGGATGAAATCGGGCGGCCTGTATCGCTCTCCGCGCGGCCCCCACCGATGCAATCTGAGGGACCTGAACTCCAGCCGCCCCCGAATCGAGGGCATGCTGGACAGCGGATTCTTCGTTCGATGCTACGCGGACAATCGGCGCGATTCCAGCCGCCTCCGCCGCGCGAACCATCCCGGGCAGCGTATGGGCCGTGATGGGTGCATGTTCGCAGTCGATAATCACGAAGTCCCATCCCGCGATGCCCGCGATCTCCACCGCCTCCGGAAGCGGCAACTCGCAGAAAATGCCGCATGCTCGGTTCCCGCCGGCGAGTTTCGTTCGCATCAGCGGCTCTTCTTCAGATCGAAAAGGCGGACGATGCGTTTTTGCAGATCCTTGAAGATGGCGTCGGGAGGTTTCGAAGCGTCGATCACATCGAAATTGTACGGCTTCGCCATGCGGTCAAGGGCCCGGATGAGCAGCGCCTGATACTTTACGAAGCTGTCGTGCATGTCCTTGCCGAATCGCATATCCATGCCGCTTTCCCAGTAATCGAACGCGCCGCGGCCGAGGACCACTCGCGAGACCAGGTCCGGCACGTCCGCCCGGAGGTAGTAAACGGCGTGTGGAATCAGGGCGAAACCCGCAACATCGGCGATCCACTTCGGATCCCAGCCCCGGGCGATTGCGCGCGCCATGATCGAGAAGATGTACCGGTCCGTCAGGACGACGAACCCGGCGCGAAGCGCGGGAATAATCTCGTTTTCCAGCCGGTCCGCGAAATCGGTGGCGTAAAACAACGTCATCGTCAGCGGCGCGAGTGTGTTCCCCTCCTTCGCCTGCTGGATGCCCTTTCCGGCAAGCGCCGACCGGGCCATGCCTGTATCCAGCACGGCGTGGCCTTTGTGCTCAAGCCAGAGGCGGAGTTGCGTCACTTGCGTGGTTCGCCCGACCGCGTCGGGACCCTCGACTACGATTAGCTTACCTTGCAGTTCCGAGGTGTCAATTCCCGGAAGCGCTTCACCGTAGAACTGCAGCGGCACGTGCGTCGGCACCAGATTGTCCTCCTCGCCATCTCAGTACTCCGTTCTCCAGACTTTCACCGATCTTTTCGGCTACGATTTCGCGCATGCACTTCTGCTGTTCTTCAATCGAACCGGTGGCGTCGATCACCTGGAAACCGAGTTCTTCAGCCATTGCGTCGTACTCGTCGATGATACGTCCCTGGAAAATCCGGAAGCTCTCTTCGATGTTCTTGCTAAGCTCCAGGTCCATGCCGGCTTCGTAATACTTCAGCGCGTCGCGCCCGCCAAGAATGCGGCCAAGTGCCACGTCAAGCGGAACCCTGAAATAAAAGCACAGATTGGGTCTAACCGCAAAGCGGTATAGATTCCGCACCCAGGTCCGGCTCACGCCCCGGGCGACGTCGCGGGCAAAGGCGGTGTAAGCGTAGCGGTCAGCGCACACAACCGCGCCGGCTTTGAGCGGCGGCACGATTTGACGTTCGATTCGGTCGGCGAAATCGGTTGCGTGGATCAGACTGAAGGTCGTTGGCGTGAACATCGCCTTCTTCTTTCCGCGGCGTGTGGTTTCCCTTACCAGCGGCGACGAGTTCCACTCGCTGAAGACCACGCCAAAGCCCTGCGAGCGAAGCCACTGGCTGAGAAGCGAGATCTGAGTCGACTTGCCGGAGCCGTCAATGCCCTCGACAACGATCAGTTTTCCCTTGTAACGGTTTGGTATGAGGAGCGACATAAGAGCCGGGTTGGCTTCTGAAGCAACCCGAATTATATCAATTGGGAGTAGAATGGCGTAATCGTCCATGGTAAAGCGATGAAAAACCCTTCTGCGATCGAACTGCAAAAATATGCGGCGCTTGAGGCCGCGGAGCGAATCCGGCGGCTGGCCTTCGAAATAAACCGCACAGCCAAGCGCCCCGACGAGGAGTCCATCCACGACTTGCGGGTTTCCACGAGGCGGCTCTCCCAGTGTCTGCTCGCGTTCGACGATTTGTTCCCACGCCGCGCCGCCAGGAAGGCGAACAAGCGTATGGGAAAGATCATGAAGCGGTCGGCCGAGGTGCGTAACCGCGATATCGCGATCGGGCTGTTGAAGGAATCGGGCGTGGAGGGAACCGGGAAAGTCGTGGAGGCGCTGTCGAAGGAGCGGAAGCAGGCCGCGACGGCCCTTTCCGCGGACCTGAAGGGTCTTAAGGACAAGGAAATCTCGCGCCGCTGGACCGCGAAACTGAAAGTCGGATAGACGCCCATGAAAAAAACGAACCAGTGGGATCCCGCAAAGCCGGCGGCCGAGAATGCGGCGGCTGTGCTCCCGGTACTTGCCGAGGCGTTTTTCTCGGGGGGAAGGGAACTGGCGGCCTCGACGGAGATATCCGTCACCGCTCTCCACGCGTTTCGCCTTTCCGCCAAGCGCTTCCGCTACACGCTTGAGTTGTTTCGGAATTGTTACGGCCCCAGCCTTGAAGAAAAGCTGGAGTCGCTGGCATCCTTGCAGCAGGTACTGGGAGAAATGAGCGACTGCGCCGCGACGCGCGCACTGCTTGAGAGCGAACGATTCGATTCGTTCACGCTGCGTGCGGAGTTTTTTTCACGGCTCGATGAGGTGCTTGTCGAAAGGACGGCGGCGTTTGGAAAGTTGTGGCGCTCGACCTTCGACACGGACGCCGAGCAGCGCCGCTGGATAGCGTATTTGCACCGTCCGGCGGGGAAGACCAAAGCGAAAGGAAGTGAAACGGCGCCGGACGAAACTGCCGGGAAGAAGAAAAAGCAAAAGAGGGCAGGTTCGAAGGTGTGAAAGGCTAGAGCATTTTCATATAAATTGAGGCTGCTCCGAAGTTCATCGACTTTTGCCGGCAATCAGAGACTGCGAACCTACTTTATATGAAACTGCTCTAATGGTGGCGCTATTTTCCACCCAGTACACATTGAAATAACGCATCTTGAAGCGGATATTCCGATGAAACATTCCCGGTCTTGTCGCCTTCTCAGTCAGACATTCTTCCGTTCGCGTACCGCGATTGTGGATATAATCACCTGGAAGTAGAGAACAGTAAGGCCCTTAAGAGGTACAGACGATGCGCGTGCTCTATATTGCGGCGGAATGCAAGCCATTTTCAAAGGTCGGTGGAGTTGGGGACGTGGCGGGAGAGCTGCCGCCAGCACTTCGACAGGAAGGCGTAGAGATTGAGATCGCAACGCCCCTTTATCGGGACAAGATTGGGAAATTCGCAAGTTCGCTGTCCTTCTCTGGCATCACTTCCATCGTGGATGATGGGGGAACGAGCCGGAGCGCAAAATGGCTCTGCACTCAATTGAAGGATGTCCCGGTGTACCTCCTTGACAGTCCCGAACACTTCGTGGGTCCGGTATACATCAGCAGTCCTCCGGATCGACCCTACTGGGATGATGCGGTTCGGTTCTCCCACTTCAGTGCCGCGTGCCTCGATCTTATTGAACGGCGCCAACCAGACATAGTCCATGTCAACGACTGGGTGTTGGGCTATCTGCTTGGGCTGATGGACCTGCGAAAAATGCCTCAAGCCCGGGTGCTCACCGTTCACAATGTCCAATACCAAGGCAATTTCTGGTCCGGACTTCTGCGCTCGAACAGTATCATGGAGAGACTATCGCTGGCCTGCGGCGATTCGTTCCGCGACCCTCATCCGGGCTGGGATTGTGTGAACGCATTGCGGCTGGGGCTCGAAAAGTCCCACATGGCCAACACCGTGAGCCCAAACTACGCGCGGGAGATGACTAGGCAACCTGCCGATGATCGTTTCTTCATCGGCGGTTGCGGCTTGGAAGGAGTCGTCACGGAGCTTTCCCCTCACCGATTCTTGGGTGTCCTGAACGGCTTCGAGTATAAATCCGGCCCGGCGGACGACGTTGCGTTTCGCGCTGCCCTTCAGTCTAAGGCGGAAGCCCGCGCCGCTGTCGCCTCCGAGTTTACTTGCCCGGGGGACTTCCTCCTGGGTTTCGTGGGGCGGGCGGTGGAGCAGAAAATCCGGTTGCTCTCGGAGTCGCTTCGTGGCCGCCCGGTCTTGGAACATCTGCTCCAAATCCCTGGTGTGAACTTGGCGCTGGTTGCCAGCGGGGAGGCAGAGTACGAGTCGTTCCTTCGCGCAATCCCCGCGGAACGTGGCGGCGTCAGAAACTTCTCTGCCTTGATCCGGTTTGACCCACAGCAGGCGGATCTTATCAGTCGTGGTTGCGATGTCTTCCTGATGCCCAGCCTCTTCGAGCCTTGTGGCATCACGCAACTGGAGTCGATGGCGGGAGCTACCCCTCCTCTTGTGCGTCGTACAGGTGGCCTTGCGGATACCGTGATTCCCCACACGGAAGCGGGCGGTACTGGTTTCGTCTTCGACGGGGGCTCCGGGGAAAGTGTCCTCGATGCTCTCGTCGAGGCTGTGCGAACCGCCGTCGGCGTCGCGAAGAGTCAGCCCGAGCGGTTCCTCCAACTTCAGGGGAATGCGTTTCGTCAGCGCTTCACTTGGCGCTCGTCCTCAATGCGGTATATCGAAGAAGTCTACAAACCCGCTCTCAGCAACGCGCGAGCGATGCTTTCGTGACAGGAAGTTTTTCCCATGGATCCTCTCCGTCTCGGTTTCCGAAGCATTGTCGGGATTACGATGCCTGGTACAATCGTGGTTCTCTCTGTCCTCTACGGCCTCTGGGCAATAGATAAGCTCCCGCCGATCGGCGGGCCCGACTCCATCACCGCCGCGCTCTGGGGCATCGCATTCTTCCTCATCAGCTATGTATTGGGCAGCATCTTGAGTCTGCGCGCTTGTGGCCGCACCGACAGATTATCTGGAAGCTTGGTTCCTGAGAGGGAACCTCTGTCCGTGGGGGGGGGGGGGCAGGGAACCCTCTGACATTGGGTGGAGTCAAGGATCGCTTGCTGAGCTTTCCCACTCCCGAGGCTGCGTGGATATGGTTTTCCCCGGGCGGGGCCGAGGATTCTAATAGGCTCACAGAGCCCCTACCTTCCGGGCAGCCCGCGAGACCCGCGGATTGCCGGAACCTGTGGGCCTGCGACGTGTTCCCCTACCCATGTTGGTCTCTTGTCCGGCTGGGCTTGTACATTCCAGAAGAGGTTTTCATGTTTTATTGGCAGTACCGCAGGCAGATCCTTGCCCAAGTCGGCAACTCGCCGCACTTCTTCAACTACTGCAAGATGGCTGTGTACGCGGGAAACGGGAGCGACTCCAACCCGCTCGCGGCGGAAATCCAGGAAGCCGAAAGCGCCGTACGCTTTCTCGCCGGAGCCTTCGACGCTCTCGTGATTTCCTCGGCGTTTCTCGTTTCCTGCGTCATCTATCATGGATATCTTGGAAGACTTCCATTTGTGCTCCTCCCAATAATCGCAGTTGGCGCACTCGTAAAGCCCCCGGGACGCATGGATACGGAAGGAACGACTGCCGTCGGTGGAACAAGTCGTGCTCGATGGATTACGCGGATATCTCGAGTAATTGGTGAGTTTACTGGCGGCCGCGGTGTGCTCTGGGCCTTTTACTCCGTCGGCATTCTTGCCTTAGCGTGTCTTATTACCCCTGAGCTATGCGCTGTAGGAGGCGTCTCGGCGAAGTGAATTGAGAGCCAACCATTTGGGGACCCCGTTATCATGGGGTGAAACTGAAACTTTGCGGAGTCGCGAGCTTCGCAAGCCAACCGCATGGAGGCCACCCAAATGGTTACGAACAGAATTCAGGATAGCGGGAACAA
>SXGT01835628.1_pt1 | contig 13233 bp, 9 predicted proteins | sample 3176221 | NCBI WGS metagenome assembly SXGT01 (sample SAMN11356862, study PRJNA531348) | freshwater metagenome | isolation source: freshwater sample F1-120 | place: China: Fuxian Lake, Yuxi | collected 2017-12-25
AACGTTTTCCCGCGCTCGAAGGCGGTGTATCGGGTAACGACCAACCACGAATTCGCGCAAACCATCGACCAGCTGTTCGGCGCATCAGGCGTCCCCGGATACACTGATGACAGTTCTGTCGGTGATTTGCTGTCCACGCTGGACCAGGATGAAGGTGGAGAAGGTGAAGGCAGCGGCGATGACGTTTCCGCGGCGTCCGACAACGAACTGGTGAAGCTGGTCAACAAGATCATCATCGATGCCTATCAGCAGGGTGCCTCCGACATTCACATCGAACCCGGCATCGGCAAGGACAAGGTTCTGGTGCGTTTCCGCAAGGATGGCTCGCTGTCGAAGTACATCGAGGTGCCGGCAAGCTATCGCAATGCGATGGTGGCGCGCCTCAAGATCATGTGTGATCTTGACATCGCCGAACGACGCAAACCTCAGGACGGCAAAATCAAGTTCAAGAAGTTCGGTCCGCTTGACATCGAACTCCGTGTCGCAACCTTGCCGACCACCGGCGGTGTTGAAGACGTCGTTATGCGGATCCTTGCGGCGGGCGAGCCGATTCCGCTGGACAAGCTCGGCGTCCTGCAGACCAACCTGACCAAGCTTAAATCGACGATCTCCAAGCCCTACGGCCTGTTCTTCGTTTGCGGACCGACGGGCTCCGGCAAGACGACGACACTGCACTCGGTGCTCGGCTACCTGAACACCGTGGATACCAAGATCTGGACAGCCGAAGACCCGGTCGAAATTACCCAGAAAGGTCTGCGTCAGTGCCAGGTCAACAAGAAGGTGATCGACTTTGCCACGGTCATGAAGGCCTTCCTCCGTGCCGATCCAGACATCATCATGGTGGGCGAAATGCGCGACGCCGAAACCACCGGCATCGGCATCGAGGCCTCGCTGACGGGGCACCTGGTGTTCGCTACCCTGCACACCAACAGCGCGCCGGAATCGATCATCCGCCTGCTGGACATGGGCATGGACCCATTCAACTTCGCCGATGCGCTGCTCGGCATCCTGGCTCAGCGTCTGGCCAAGCGTCTGTGCAAGTGCAAGGAAGCCTATACGCCGGACGACGAGGAAGTGCGCCTGTTCATGAAGGAGTATTGCAGCGAGCTGGAGAACACCGAGTATTTCAAGAAGGACATGGCAACCGCCTACGCCGCAACCCAGGCGCGTTTGCTCAAGGATTACGGCAAAGAAGGCAAGTTTGTGTTCACCCGTGCCAAGGGTTGCGATACCTGTGGCGGCAGCGGCTACAAGGGGCGTGTCGGCCTTCACGAGTTGATGATTGGCACCGAGCCCTTGAAGAAGCTGATCCAGGAGCACGCCCGCGTCGTGCAGCTGTTCGCCCAGGCACTTGAAGACGGCATGCTGACGTTGAAGATGGACGGCCTCGAAAAGGCACTCCAGGGAGTAACTGATATCAAGCAGGTGCGGGCAGTCTGTATCAAGTAAGGAATAGGCATGGATACATCCAGCGACCTGTTTCGCCGCCTTGAACAACTCAACGAGATTGGTGCCGCGCTCTCTAAGGAGCGTGATACCAATCGCCTGCTTGAGTCCATCCTGATCGCGGCCAAGACAATTACTCTGGCCGATGGCGGTACGCTGTACCGCATGACGGAGGATGGTCGAGCCCTGCGCTTCGAGATCCTGCGTACGGATTCCTTGCACATTGCGATGGGCGGCACTACCGGCAACCCCATCAATTTCCCGAACCTGCCCCTAAGCAACGAGCAGGGTGAGGCCAATGATTCGATGGTAGCCGCCTATGCGGCGATTCACGACAAGACGGTCAACATTGCCGATGCCTATACCGAGGCGGGCTTCGACTTTTCCGGTACCCGTCGTTTCGACGAGCGCACCGGATATCGCTCGCAGTCCTTCCTCACCGTGCCGATGAAGAACCACGAAGGCGAGATCATCGGTGTGCTGCAGCTGATCAATGCCCAGGACCCGATTGGCAAGGCGGTCAAACCGTTCTCGTCCGAGGACCAAAGCCTTGCCGAATCGCTTGCGTCGCAGGCGGCGATCGCCCTGACCAATCGTCTATTGATCACCCAGCTCGAAGAATTGTTCGAGTCCTTCATCAGCCTGATCAACCTGGCGATCGACGAGAAGTCGCCCTACACCGGCGGCCACTGCCAGCGTGTTCCTGCGCTGACCATGATGCTGGCCACGGCTGCGGACGAAACCGCAGAGGGGCCCCTGGCCGCATTTCGCATGGATGAGCGCGACCGCTATGAACTCAAGATCGCGGGACTGCTGCATGATTGCGGCAAGGTCACCACACCGGTACACGTGGTCGACAAGGCGACCAAGCTGCAAACCCTGTTTGACCGGATTCATCTGATCGACACGCGTTTCGAGGTGCTCAAGCGCGATGCAGAAATTTCCGCGCTGCGCCGGCAATTGGCCGTGCGCGGCGGCGGACATACCAAGGCTGACGAAGCGATTCTTCACGACTACCACGAAGAGGTACGCATCCTCGACGAGGAGCGTGAATTCCTGCGCAAGGCCAATGTTGGCGGCGAAGCCATGAGCGAGGCTGACCTGCAACGCGTGCGCAACATCGGCAGCAGCCGCAAGTGGCGCAATGTCGACTCGATCGAGACCGAGTTCCTCACGGCTGACGAGGTGGTGAATCTGACGATACGCGCCGGCACGCTTACGCTGAAGGAGCGTGACGTCATCAATCACCACATCGTCGCCACTATCAGGATGCTCGAGCAGCTGCCCTGGCCCAGGCATCTCACGCGCGTGCCCGAGTACGCCGGTGGCCACCACGAACGCATGGACGGCAAGGGCTACCCCAAGGGCCTGACACGCGAACAAATGTCCTGGCAGGCGCGGATGATGGGGATTGCCGATATTTTCGAGGCACTGACCGCACGCGACCGGCCCTACAAAGCCGGGATGAAGTTGTCGCAGGCGATGTCCATCATGGCCAACTTTAAAAAGAATGGGCATATTGATCCGGATCTATTCGATGTCTTTGTCCGCAAAGGAATTTACCGGCAATACGCCGAGCAATTCCTCGATCCCGGACAGATCGACGCGGTGGACGAGGCCTCTCTGGTTTCCGTCTGAGGCGGTTCCAAAAGTCGGCGCTGGCACTACGGTGACGCCGGCTTTTGTGACCAATCCCGTAGGTAACTGACGATTTTTGTCACTTCCCGTCCGGCTCGTTCCCCCTGTGCCAGCCCCATCAAGCGTATGCGGGCACTTTCTGCTGGTATGTTTTGTGCTTAAATGTTCGGCAGCGACAACCGTCGCGCTTCTTCTCTAGGAGAAACCATATGACCAAGCTGCAAAAGGGTTTTACCCTGATCGAGCTGATGATCGTTGTCGCGATTATCGGTATTCTCGCTGCCATTGCTATCCCGCAGTTCAGCGAGTACACCAAGAAGGGCAATGACAAAGCTGCCCAGTCCGATGGCAAGAACCTGCTGACGCAGTCGACCGCCAACTCAACCAACTGATACGGAGCCTAATATGAAGAAGATTATTCTCGCATCCGTGCTCACGACTGTTGCTCTGACGTCGATGGTTGATGCAAACGCGGCCACCAGCGGCATTGTTTGCTCTGCCCCGACTTCGGCCGGCAACGGTACCCTGAGCGTCGACACCAGTTCGACCAACGAAATGGTGGTCAATGCCTTCACCCCCAAGTGCTCGGCCAACGTGCACATGGTGTTTGACCAGGCCAAGGCCTATTTCCGCATCGGTTCCGTATCGGCTTCAGGTAGCCGTTCCTTCCGCGGGTCCACCGCCGGCGGTTCGGTGACCAGCGAAGCAACCTGTACCGGCACCGGTTGCGGGTCCGCCGCTGCCGTTACGGCGCGCGACAGCACCAGCAACCCCACTTCGGGCTGATTCCGGGGTAGTTTCTGTTGGGTTAAGATGGCGGGCGAATCCTCGGGTTTGCCCGCCTTTTTATTTGGCAAAAATCATGTATTTTCAGGCAGTTGAATTCATCTGGTCGGGCATGCTTTCGGGTTTGCGCGGTCGTAGCATCCAGGTGACCTTTGCACTAGGCTTGGTTCTCATTGCCTTCGCCTACCTCGCCGCCAGTTTCTCGCCGCGGCAGCCGCAGACCATTGCGCTCGACATCGGGTTTTCGGTGGTGCGATTCACAATGGTTCTGCTGGCCCTGTTCTGGGTCCAGGAGCTATTCACTCGGGAAATTGACCGCAAGATCATCCTCCATTCCCTGGCCTTGCCGGCGTCGCGTGCGTCCTTCTTTATCGGACGCTATCTGTCTATCGTTGCCCTTGTGACGATTTCAATTGTGATCCTCGGATTCTGTCTCCTCCTTGCGGTGCTGTTGGCCAGTCCCAGCTACGAGCAGGAGTTTGCCGTGAGGCTGGGCTTGCCCTTCTGGATCGCCCTGGCGGGCATTGCCATCGATGTCGCGGTCGTCTCCGCGGTCGCGTCGGCCATCGCCATGATATCGACCGTGCCTGTGCTGCCCCTGGCCATTGGCGCCGCCTTTGCCATCGGCGGCAAGGCGTTGGGCGCGTCGGTGGATTATCTTGCGGGCGGCGCCGATGGTGATGCGGCCCTGGTCGGAAAATTGGGACCGTGGGTCGATACCGTGCGCTGGCTGATCCCTGACCTTTCCCGCCTGGATTGGCGTCAGTGGTCCCTGTATGGCGCAACACCCTCTATTGAGCAGATTGCCTGGGCAGTGATCATGGCCTTGTCGTATGCCGCCATTGCCGTCGGCTTGGGGGTGCGCGCGTTGCAGCAGCGAGAGTTTTCTTGAAGGCGTTGGCGGCAATGGCTGGCCGCCATGGAAATGGCTTGCTGGTGGCCTGCGCCGTGGGCGTTTTTGCGCTTTCGAATCTGTACGGTCTGCGCGAATCGCCGCACGAGCGCAGCCGTGAAATGGTGGTGCGCCTGCCGGTTGTATTTCAAATCGCCATGGCGGCAGGCGACCGGTATCTGGCGGCGAATCTCGCGGGGTTTCGCATCCTGGTTTCCGAGGCCTACCGGATGGGCCCGGAAGAACTTAGGGTGCAGGCGCAATTGCAGCGTGATATTTCCTGGCTGAATCCGGCTCACGAGGACAACTACTATATTGCGGCGGCGATACTGTCCGTGCCGGAACTGATCCCCGCCGCGCAATATATTCTTCGTCGCGCCGCTGATGCCAGGCTTGACGATTGGCAGCCCTTGTTCTACCTCGGCTTCAACAAGTATTTCTTCGAAAAGGATCCTGTGGCTGGGGCGCAGGTGCTGCTTGAGGCGGTGCCGAGAATGCGCGACGAGGGCGAAAGCTGGACCATGCAGAACCTTGCGGCCCGCTGGGTCGAGCGTGGCTATAGTGCAGGGGATGCGGCGCGGATAGTCGGCGGCATGGCCGACAACGCGTCACCTGGCAGGTTCAAGCGCTATCTTGGCTTCCGGGCGCAGCGCCTGCGTGACCTGGCGACATTGAAAGCGCTTGCCCAGCGCTATCGCGAGATTCACGGCAAGCCGATCGCGAGGCTCGAAGACCTGGTAAGCAGCGGATTGATCGACGGGATACCGGCGGATCCGTTCAAGCGAGGTTATGTTCTCGATGACAAAGGCGAACCAGTTTTTGCGGTCCGGCGCTGAGTTCCCGCGCGGGGTGGTCCAGGTGGAGTGGTGATGCTGGCAATTCAAATCGAAAATCTGGAAAAGATCTATGCCGAAGGCGTGATGCGGCGGCCGGTTAAGGCCGTTTCCGGGGTGTCGCTCGACGTCCCGGAAGGTGAGGCCTTCGGCTTTGTCGGGCCCAACGGCGCGGGGAAGAGCAGCACGATCCGGATACTCATGGGGCTGGCGCGGGCGAGCCGTGGCAGTTGCAAATTGTTCGGCATCGACGCTGCGCTGCCCGAAGCCCGCCTGCGGGTGGGTTACGTTCCCGAAAACCCTTGCCTGTACGACTACCTGACGCCTCTCGAGATCCTGTCGATGAGTCTGCGCCTGCACAAATGCCATGAAGGCGGCGACACTCGCGGACAGGCGATGAACTGGCTTGAAAAACTCGGCGTGGCCCATGTCGCCTCGGCACCGATACGCTCCTTTTCGAAAGGCATGACCCAGCGCGTGACCCTGGCCAATGCCATGGCCGTCAATCCGCGGTTGCTGGTGCTGGACGAGCCGCTGAGCGGCCTGGACCCGATCGGCCGGCGCGAAGTGGTCGATATTCTTGCGGACTACAAACGTGGCGGCGGCACCCTGTTTTTTACCTCCCACGTGCTGCACGACGTGGAACGCCTGGCCGACCGCTTCGGACTGATCCACAAGGGTGAATTGCGTTCCGTGCGATCTCCGGCCGAACTGGTGGGCAACGAGGATCTGGTGATGGTCCGCACCAGCGGTGTAGCCGCATTTGCCGGAGCCCGCCAGGAAAGTGCAGGCAACTGGGTGGCCGAAGTGCCACAGTCCCGCCTATGGAGCGTGCTTGAGGAGATTCGCAGCCAGGATCACCAACTGCGTGAAGTAAGGCCCTCCTTGTCGCTAGAAGCGGCATTCATGCATGCTGTTGCGGACGAAAAGCCGCGAGAGGTTCTATAGATGTCGATACCTGAAGCCATTCGGACGCGTATTTCCGCCGGTGAAAAACTACGCGATGGTGGACGCCTTGATGAGGCTTACGCCGTCTTTGCCGAAATTGTCAGCGAACATCCGGCGCTCGCAATCGGGCACTTCAAGCTGGCGACCGTGCTTGCCCGGCTTGACCGCTTTGACGAGGCCGAGGCCACCTACCGCGCTGCCCTGGCGCTTGATCCGGGCTACCCCGAGGCCAACAACAATCTTGGTGTGCTGCTCAATGCCAAGGCGCAGTGGGGGGATGCGGAAGCGCATTTGCGCCGGGCGCTCGCCGAGCGGGTCGACTATTACGAGGCCCACCTCAATGCGGCGGATGTGCTGCAAAAACTTGGCCGATTGCCCGAGGCGCTGCATCATGCGCGCAGGGCAGCCCAGCTGGCACCGGAGTCTCCGGCAGCGTGTGAACGAACCGGCTCCGTGCTCAACAGCATGGGGCGCATGCGTGACGCGATAGATCACCTGGAAACAGGTGCGGAAAAGGCCGGCGATTACGGTCCCTACTGGACGACGCTTGCGGTGGCGCTGCAGAGCCTGGGGCGGCATGCCGAGGCGGACCTGGCCCACACCAGGTCCGTGGCTTTGGCGGGCGATGGATTTTTGCCGCGGATGAACCAGCTGTACTTTTCCAACTACCTCGCCATCTCCAATCAGGAGCTTTGGGACAGGCATAAAGCCTTCGGGCTGTGGGTGCGTGAGTTGCTGGGAGCGCCACTCGGCGAGTTCCATGATGTTTCCACCGATCCTGAACGGCGCCTGAGGATCGGATTTGTATCCGGGGACTTTCGCCTTCATTCCGTTTCCTATTTCCTTCCGGGTGTGCTGGATAACCTGGATCGCCGACAATTTCACCTTTACGCCTACAGCGTTTCGCACTACCAGGATGACGTCACTGCGCGGCTCAAGCCGATGTTCAATGTCTGGCGGGACGCCGCGTCGCTGGACCATATGGCTTTGTTCGAGCAGATTCGGCGCGACCGGATTGACATCCTGATCGATTTGTCGGGCCATACCAACGACAACCGCCTGATGGTGTTTGCCCGGCGCCCAGCCCCGGTTCAGGTCAGCTATCTGGGCTACCCCAACACCAGCGGGCTGGATACGATGGATTTTCGTATCACCGATGCCATTGCCGACCCCCCGGGGTGCGACGACGAGCATTACTCGGAATTCCTCTGGCGTTTAGATCGCTGCTTTCTTTGCTATTCGCCGCCGGATGAAGCGCCGGAAGTGAGTAATCGGCCCGCTGGCGCGCCGGTGGTTTTCGGCTCGTTCAACAGCCGGGCGAAGTATTCGGACGAATGCCTCGCGGCCTGGAGCACGCTGCTGAAGCGCGTGCCGAATTCGCGTCTGGTGCTCAAGTCCCTGGTTGGCAATGCCGACCAGGGCGGACGCGATGAGCTTGTCGAACGCTTCGTGAGCCTTGGCGTCGCGCCGGAACGCATTGAAGTCTTGCCTCGCATCAACAACAAGTCCGAGCACTTTGACACCTATTCGCGCATCGATGTGGCGCTGGACACCTTTCCCTACAACGGCACCACCACCACCTGTGAAGCGCTGTGGATGGGGGTTCCCGTGGTTGCCCTGACGGGTGACCGCCACGCCGCGCGTGTCGGCGCAAGCATCCTGCATGCGATCGGCCTGCCGGAGCTGGTCGCAGATTCGGTCGACCACTACATCGATTTGGCTGCAGCCCTGGCGGCCGATGAAACAAGGCGGCGGACCCTGCGGGCAGGCATGCGGCAGCGGATGGCGTCGAGCCCGCTGGGCGATCGCCCCGACATGGCGCGCGCGATGGGCGACGCCCTGCGCGGAATGTGGCGGCGCTATTGTAATGAGCACAGCACCGGGACAGTAGCGGATGCAGGGGCGCGGTCAAGCGAAGTAGTCGAACTGATCAAGCTGCATATCGGTGGCGTGAAAGTCAAGGAAGGATGGAAGATCCTGAACATCGAGGACGCCGAGGGGGTCGATTTCCTTGGCGACATTCGCAAACTTTCTGCCTTCGCTGACGGTAGTTGCAGCGAGATCTATGCCTCGCACGTGCTCGAACATTTGTCCATTGCCGAGGCGTTGCCGGTGTTCCACGAGCTTTACCGAATGCTGGTGCCCGGCGGCAAGCTGTATGTGTCGGTGCCGGACCTGGAGACGATGTGCTGGATGTTCACCAGCCCGACCTACAATGTCGCGGACAAGTTCTCTTTGATGAAGGTGATCTATGGCGGACAGACGGATGCCCATGATTTTCACCATATCGGCTACACCTTCGACTTTATGGTCGACATGCTGCGCGACGCCGGCTTTCAGAGCGTGGAACATGTCGAGTCACTGGGTCTGTTCGAGGATACGAGCGAATTGGTGTTCCTAGGCCAGCGGGTTTCCCTGAACCTGATCGTCAGCAAATGAAGCGCCGGGTGAATCTGTCGTCACACGGTGCGCCAGCCGGGTTGCCAACCTACGCGGATGCCGACACTCGACGCCTGATGCCGCTGGTCGAGGCGCTGCGCTTTGGCGATGTCGAGCGTGCGGCGCGCGAGATCCTGCAGCGCAATGCGCGGCACCCGCTGGCGCTCAAGGCGCTTTCCTTCGCTCTGGTCGGCCTGCGGCGCTTCGATGAGGTGTTGCCGCTGACGGAGCAGGCGCTGCAGCACTCCCCGAACGACGGAGAATTGCACAACAATCGCGCAATTGCACTAGCGGAGCTCATGCGCTGGGAAGAGGCGGTCGCATCCTTCGAAAGTGCCTTGAAGTTTGTGCCGAAAGATCCCGAAATCCACAAGAACATGGGCCTGGCCCTGTTCCGGATCAATCGCTGGAACGAGTCGGTGCCACCGCTTATGAAGGCCATCGAGCTTCATCCCGGAGACTATCTCGAGGCCGTGGAAATCCTCGCCAAGAGCCTGTACTACGCCAGGCGCATGGATGAGGCGTATGCCGTGTGCCGCGCCTTGCACGAGGAGTATCCGGACAATCCCTATCCACTGTGTCGGCTTACGGACGTGGAACTGCATCGCTGCAGTTGGGGTGATCTGGAGCGGAATGTCGCGAAGATCGGGCAGATCGTCGACCTGCCGACCTGGTCGACGAGTCCATGGGTGCTTTTCAAGTATTGGAACCTGGGCCTGCCCGAGTATCGGCGCATGGCCGAGCGCTTCGCTGCCGCGATGATTCCGGAGTCGGTCAGGCAGTCGCCCGATGTTCTTCCGCTTTCCTGGCGGCGCGGGGGCAGACCCCTGCATGTGGCCTACCTGTCGTCCGACTTCGGCAATCACCCGGTCTCGAACGTGGTCGCCGAATTGATCGAACGGCACGACCGGAGCCGGGTGCGTGTATCCGCGTACGCGCTGAACTCCGATGACGGCACCCTGATGCGCCGCCGGCTGGAAGGAGCTTTCGATTCCTTCGTCGCGGTGGATCGTAGCTCGGTGCGTGAAATTGCCAACCGCATGCGCGCCGACGGCGTCGATATCGCGGTCGATCTGAACGGTTGGACCGGCGGCTCGCGCGCCGAGGCGCTGGCCTTGCGGTGTGCGCCCATCCAGGTCAATTGGCTGGGCTATGCGGGGACCATGGGCTGGCGCGGGCTTGCCGATTATCTGATCGGTGATGCGGTGGTGACTCCACTGGAGGATCAGGCCTGGTACACCGAAACCCTGATGCGGATGCCAAACAGCTACATGCCGGTGGATACCCGGCATCCGGTAGGTGCCGTGCCGACGCGTGAAAGCCAGGGCCTGCCGCCGGAGAGTTTCGTACTCTGCTCGTTCAACAACGGTTACAAGCTCAATCCGCCGCTGTTCGACCTCTGGTGCGGCATGTTGCGGCAAATGCCCGACGCCGTGCTCTGGCTGTCACAAGGCAACGATACCTTGAAGGCAAACTTGCGGCGTGAAGTCGAACAACGCGGGGTCGCCGGCGAACGCCTGGTGTTCGCCAAGCATGCGCCGGATCGGGCCGACTATCTGGCCCGCATTGGTCTGGCCGACCTGGCGCTCGATCCCTTTCCTTACAACTCCCATTCGACGGGCGTCGACGCGCTATTGTCCGGCGTGCCCATGGTGGCCAAGATTGGCTCGACGTTTCCAGCCCGTGTCGGCGCCAGCCTGCTCAAGGCAGCCGGCCTGCCAGAACTGATTGCCGCCACGGATGATGACTACGCGGTCAAGGTCATGGCGCTGTACCACGATCGCGCGCTTCTGGCGCGGATGCGAAAGCGGCTGGTGGATGCAAGAGCGTCGGCACCTTTGTTTGACATGCAAGGTTTTGCCCGGGATCTGGAGGACCTTTATTTCACGATGGCCGATGAAACGATTATTTCGCAACGGTCGATCGATCCTTGCCGGGCGGCACCAGCGTCGGCACCTTGAACAGCCACTGAAGCAGCGGCAGGTCGAGTTTGCCCAAGTAGTGCGGTGCCAGATAGCCGCGCTGGGCTTCGACCAGGCTCTGCCCGTAGTTCGGCGGTGTTGGTTTCCAGAGCAGGGCGCGGGCGATTTCGAAGCCCGGTGTGATGGCTCCGGTGGCAAGCACCACCACCAGTCCGGCGGCACGCCAGGAGCGCCGCAGTTCGATCGCCGGCCCACTGAACTCGGCCAGAACCAGCACCAGCAGGGCCACCAGGCAGGGAGTGGAGATGCGCAACATCCAGTCGTTGGAGGGCCCAAGGCGCAGCAGTGGCAGCGCCAGCAACAGCGTCAAGGCCAGCGCCAGCATCTGGCGGCTGGCAACGGTCGCCGGGCGCAACAGCAAGGCAAGGATGCCGAACTCGAAGGCCGCGAATTGCAGATAGGCGATCGCCGTCTCCACAGTTGACCAGCCGGCCGCCGCCCCACCGGCTGAGTTTGCAAAGGAGTCAAAAGCCAGCGGGGTGGCTTCCATGCCGGGACGGCTCAGATAGGCGAGCAGCACGGCGGTCAGTGCCAGTGCCGCTGCCCACTGGAACGGTTCGGTCGCGCGCAGCAAGGTCGCCACCGGCTGCCGGCGCTGCCACAGCGCCCAGGCGGCCCAGGGCAACAGCCCGATCGCAAACGGGGTCCATAGCAGTGCCACGGGCAGCAGAACCAGGACCACAGCCGGCAGGGCATCGCTATCTCGATGGCGAAGTATCAGCGCCGTGCCCAGCCAGAGCGGCAGGGCATGGTTCGGTGCCCAGAACAGTTGTCCGCTCAACGAGGTATAGGTCCATGGGCGCCACCATTCCAGGGGAAGCGGAAACATCGGCGTGTGTCCATGCACCGTGAGTATGGCCGGATAGTCCAGGCCGCTGAAGCCGACGACGGCCAGCGAAAGCAGCACCAGTCTCGGGCCCAGGCGTGCAGGTAGCGGCAACAGCAACAGGAACAGGAGCGTGCCCAGGGCGCTCCAGGCATACAGCAGCCAGCGCGCAGCGCCGATCCCGGCGATCTTGGCCAGCGCGGCCGGAGCGAGGAAGAAACCTGTCGCCGAGCGCAGGACGAGATGGATTTCCCCGTCCAGGCGGTAGGCGGGCGGCCATGTTCCGTAAATCAGGTCCGAATACACCGCATCGCGTGTATGCCAGTCGGGGTTGGCGAAGACGAAGTGTCCGGCGCCGCCGAGCCCCGCCCATAGCGCGGCGAGGGCGAACAGCCAGGCAAGGGCGGCTGGCTGCGGTGGCGAAATGTCAGCTATCGACAGGTGGAGAAATAGCGGTGCCACGGCCGCGAAGATGAGCAGGGAGAGCATCACCCCTGGTACCGTTTCCAGCCAGCCGATGCAGAACACCAGCGCCGGTAGGCTCAGGTAGGCTAGTGCAGCCGCGGCAACCCGGTCAGGCCGCCCAGTCATCAATCGGTGGGCTGAGGTTGATGCGCTCGCGCTCGATCACCAGCGGACGTTTCTGTACCTGCGTATGGATTTGCAGGATGTATTCGCCAAGCAGGCCGATGAAGAAAAGTTGCACCGAGGCGAAGAAGAAAAATCCGATCAGGATCGGCGCCAGGCCGAAGGACATCTGATCCCACTGAATGAGCTTCAGAACCAGATAGGCTACGGCAATCAACAGTGAAACGGCGGACAGCGCAAAGCCGGCCATGGTGGCCAGCCGCAGCGGCACCTTGGAATGGCTGGTGATGCCCAGCATCGCCATGTCGTAGAGCGAGTAGAAGTTGTTCTTGGTGATGCCACGCTTGCGCATCGGCTGGGTGTAGGGAACCTCGGCGTGGCTATAGCCCATGTCGGCGATCAGGCCACGGAAATAAGGGTAAGGATCATCGATGCGGCGGAAGCTCTCGATTACTTCCCGGTCGTAGAGGCCGAACCCGGTGTAATGCGGAATCAGGCTCACGTCTGCAATGCGGCCTACCGTGGCGTAGTACAGGCGGCGCAGGGCGAACATCGGCGCCGTCTCGTGGCTTTCCGGCTTGACGCCGACAACCACCTTCCAGCCCTGTTCCCATTTGCGGATGAAGTCACCGATGAGTTCAGGCGGCTCCTGCATGTCGGAGGCCATGTTGACGATGGCATCGCCGCGGGCCTGCAGCAGGCCGTGGTTGGACGAGCGGATGATGCCGAAATTGCGGTTGTTGACAATCGCCTTGACCCGGGAGTCGGCGCTGGCGAGACGGCGAATCGCGGCTACGGTTCCGTCGGTCGACGCGTTGTCGACGTAGATGTGCTCGTAGTCATACTGCGGGAACG
>SXGT01023093.1_pt1 | contig 13231 bp, 13 predicted proteins | sample 3176221 | NCBI WGS metagenome assembly SXGT01 (sample SAMN11356862, study PRJNA531348) | freshwater metagenome | isolation source: freshwater sample F1-120 | place: China: Fuxian Lake, Yuxi | collected 2017-12-25
CCCGCCGAGGCACCCGAGAAGGGCATCCCCGAGCACATCGACGTGACCCGCGCGCTCGAAGCGATTCTCATGGTCGTCGACGAGCCGCAGAGTGTCGTGGGGCTCGCGAGCGCTGTGGGTCGACCGGTGAAAGTCGTACGCGCGGCCATCGCCGAGCTCGTTGCTGACTTCGACGGCGAAGCCCGCCCCGACGGTACCCCCGGCACGCGGCGCGGCTTCGAGTTGCGCGAGGTCGGTGGTGGGTGGCGCATCTACGTGCGCAGTGAACTCGACGAGGTCGTGCGCGACTTCGTGCACACGCAGAGCCCGTCGAAGCTCTCGCAAGCTGCCCTCGAGACGCTCGCGGTCATCGCCTACAAGCAGCCCATCAGCCGCGGGGCGATCGCCTCGATCCGCGCGGTCAACGTCGACTCGGTCGTGCGCACGCTGCTCGGTCGCGGACTCATCACCGAAGCCTTCACCGACAGCGAGACCGGTGCGATTCACTACGAGACCACCGATCTGCTGCTGACGCAGCTCGGCATCAACTCGCTCGATGAGCTGCCGGCGATCTCGCCGCTGCTCGACGACGGCAGTGAAGGGTTCGACGATGTCAGGTAAGGGCGGGGCTGGAGGTCGAGACGAGCGCCGCAACAGCGAACTCGTGCCCGACGTGATTCTCGACTGGTCGAGCGCCGAGTCGTCGAGCAACCAACGCGACGGTGACTCCGCGACGAGCGAGCGACTGCAGAAGGTGCTCGCAGCAGCGGGGGTCGCGAGCCGTCGTGTGAGCGAGCAGCTCATCGCCGCGGGTCGCGTCACCGTCAACGGCCAGGTGGTCTCTGAGCTGGGTTCGCGCGTCGAGCCGAGCGTCGACGAAGTCGCGGTCGACGGTGTCGCCATTCAGCTCGACCCGAGCAAGCGCTACATCATGCTCAACAAGCCGACCGGCGTGGTCAGCTCGATGGCCGATGAGAACGGCCGACCCGACCTGCGCACCTTCACCGACCGATTCGAAGAACGACTCTTCAACGTCGGCCGGCTCGACGCCGAGACGAGCGGACTGCTGCTGCTCACGAACGACGGCGAACTGGCGAACGTGCTCTCGCACCCGCGCTACGGCGTCGAGAAGACCTACATCGCGCAGGTCAAGGGCGCCGTCACCGCGGCGGTGCTGCGTCGTTTGCGCGACGGCATCGAGCTCGATGACGGACCGATCGCCGCCGACAAAGCGCGACTGCTCGGCGAACCGAGCAACGGCCGCAGCATGGTCGAGCTGACGCTGCATTCCGGACGCAACCGCATCGTGCGACGCATGCTCGCCGAAGTGGGGCACCCTGTCGTCGATCTCGTGCGTCGCCAGTTCGGGCCCCTGCACTTGGGCACGCTGCCCGCTGGGCGTACGCGTGAGCTCAACGACCGCGAGCGAGGAGCGCTGTTGACGCTCGCTCGTGCCGCGCGAAGCAACGACTCGACGAAGGGGGAGTCCGGTGACTGACCGCCGCCTGCAGGAGGACGTGCTCGTCATCGGCGCCGGTCTGCTCGGCACGAGCATCGGGCTGGCTCTCACCGAGAAGGGCGTCGACGTGAGCTTCGCCGACGTCTCGCCGACCGCTGTGCGGCTCGCCGTCGACTATGGTGCGGGGCGCGCAGCGCGCGCTGGCGATGAGCCCGGGCTCGTGGTGGTCTCGGTGCCGCCGGATGTCACGGCGTCGACGGTCGCGCAGGCTCTGCGGGAGCATCCACGGGCGCTCGTCACCGATGTTGCGAGCGTGAAAGGCAGCGTGCTCGCTGAACTGCACGAGCTCGGCGCCGATGTCAGCCGCTACCTCGGCACGCACCCCATGGCGGGGCGCGAGCGCGGCGGCCCCATCTCGGCGCGCGCCGACCTCTTTCTCGGTCGGCCGTGGGTGCTCGCGGGGCACGACGGCATCTCCTACCGCCGTGCGGGCGCGATCGAAGACCTCATTCTCGACGTCGGCGCGGTGCCGATCGAGATGAGCGTCGACGAGCATGATCGTTCGGTCGCGCTCATCAGCCACGTTCCGCAGCTCGTCGCGAGCGCGATGGCGGCGCGGCTGCGCACGGGCGGCAATGCGGCTGTGGGTCTCGCGGGACAGGGAGTGCGTGACGTCACGCGCATCGCGGGCAGTGACCCGGGGCTCTGGGTGCAGATTCTCAGCGCGAACGCCGAGCCGGTCGCCGAGATTCTCACCGCGCTGCGCGACGACGTGGATGCCCTGCTCGGTGCCCTGCGCGACCCCGAAGCCCCCGGCTCGCGCAAGGCGATCGCCGAACTCATCGGTGCCGGCAACGCCGGAGTCGCCCGACTGCCTGGCAAGCACGGCGACGACCGCCGCTTCGCGCAACTCGTCGTCATGATCGACGACACTCCTGGCCAGCTCGCGCGCTTACTCACCGAGATCGGCGAACTCGGCGTCAACATGGAAGACCTGCGGCTCGAGCACTCGCCGGGCGCCCCCATCGGCTTCGCCGAGGTCTCGGTGCTGCCCGAAGCGGAAGCCGAGCTGGTCTCGGCCCTGGAAGAGCGCGGCTGGCGCATCGCGGGCGCGAGTTGAGCATCCACCGCCTGTACTGCAGCACCGTGCGTGCGTGCATCCCCGAAAGGAACCACCCGTGAGCGACATCATCGTGGCCGTCGACGGCCCTGCTGGCAGCGGCAAGTCGAGCGTGAGCAAAGAGGCCGCGCGTCGACTCGGCTACGCCTACCTCGACACGGGTGCCGCCTACCGCGCACTCGCGTGGCACTGCCTCGACGAGGGCGTCGACCTGGATGACCCGGCCGGCGTGCTCGAGCGCGCGCAGCAGTGGGACTACGCGATCGGCATGGACCCTGATCGCTACTTCGTACGGGTCGGGGGAGAAGACATCACTGCCGACATCCGGGAGCCGCGCGTGAGCGCCGTCGTGAGTGCGGTGGCGCGGGTGCCGGAGGTGCGGGAGGTGCTCACGGCGATGTTCCGCGAGCTCGCGGACGAGCATCCGGCGCCCGGGGTCATCATCGAAGGCCGTGACATCACAACGGTCGTCGCGCCGCACGCACAGGTACGAGTGCTGCTGACAGCGGCTGCTGAGGCTAGAATGGCCAGAAGGTCGGCTGAGTTGAGCACCGAGTCGGCCGAGGCGACCGCGCAGCAGTTGGCCGCGCGCGATGCCCAAGACTCTCGTGTGGTCGACTTCATGAACGCCGCCGAAGGAGTCACCACTCTCGACTCCACCGAGCTCGACTTCGAGCAGACGGTGCAATCACTCATCGACATCGTGCGCTCGGGAGCCTGATCACAGGTTCTCGGGCGAAACACACGCCGCCCGCGGGCGGCGGAACAAGTGGGAGGATCCCATGACCGAGAACACTGCTGTCAACCCTGAGCCTGGCGAGGAATTCGTCGCCCCGGAGCTTGACGCCGATCAAGCGCAGGCTGCCGCTGAGCGGCTCGACGCGCTCGACGACGACCTGGTCGCGAAGCGAGCGGATGCCCTGCGCGCCGGCCTCGCCGAGTACGACCTCGACGACGAAGACCTGCACTTGCTCGAGGGCGTCGAGCTCGGCGACGACGGCGTCATCATGCTGCCCGCGCTGCCGGTACTCGCGATCGTTGGTCGGCCCAACGTCGGCAAGAGCGCGCTCGTCAACCGCATTCTCGGCCGTCGTGAGGCGGTCGTCGAAGACAAGCCCGGTGTCACGCGCGACCGCGTGACCTACAAGGGCGAGTGGAACACGCGGCAGTTCACCCTCGTCGACACCGGAGGGTGGGAGCCCGACGCGGCCGGCATCAACGCTTCCGTGGCGGCGCAGGCTGAAGTGGCTGTCGAACTGGCGGATGCTGTGCTCTTCGTCGTCGACGCCATGACCGGCGCGACCGCGACCGATGAGTTCGTCGTGAAGATGCTGCGGCGCTCGAACAAGCCCGTCATTCTCGCCGCCAACAAGATCGACGACGCCCGACAAGAGCCGCAGGCCGCTGAGCTGTGGAGCCTCGGTCTCGGTGAGCCGTGGCCGGTCTCGGCGCTGCACGGCCGTGGTGTCGCCGACTTGCTCGACCACGTGCTCACCGTGCTGCCCGAGATTTCAGCCGTCGCGAAAGAAGAGGTCGGTGGTCCCCGTCGTGTGGCGCTCATCGGTCGCCCGAACGTCGGCAAGTCGAGCCTGCTCAACAAGGCGGCGCGCGAAGAGCGTGTCGTCGTCAACGAGCTCGCCGGCACGACGCGCGACCCCATCGACGAGCAGATCGAACTCGGCGGGCGCGTGTGGCGCTTCGTCGACACCGCCGGCATTCGTCGTCGAGTGCACTTGCAGCAGGGCGCCGACTTCTATGCCTCGCTGCGCACCGCCGCAGCGCTCGAGAAAGCCGAAGTGGCGGTCGTGCTGCTCGACGTCACCGAGCCGCTGAGTGAGCAAGACGTGCGCATCGTCGACCTCGTGCTCGAATCGGGTCGTGCGCTCGTGCTCGCCTTCAACAAGTGTGATCTGCTCGACGACGAGCGTCGTCGGTACCTCGAGCGTGAGATCGATCAAGACCTCGCGCACGTGTCGTGGGCACCGCGCGTCAACATCTCGGCGCGCACGGGTCGTCACCTCGAGAAGCTTGTGCCTGCCCTCGAGACCGCGCTCGAATCGTGGGATACCCGCATTCCGACCGGCAAGCTCAACGCGTTCATCGCTGAGCTCGTGGCGGAGCATCCGCACCCCGTTCGCGGTGGTAAGCAGCCGCGCATTCTCTTCGCGACGCAAGCCGCGACCAGGCCGCCGACGTTCGTGCTCTTCACCACCGGATTCCTCGACCCGCAGTACCGCCGCTTCATCACGCGTCGACTGCGCGAGGTGTGGGGCTTCGAAGGAACCCCCATCCAGGTGAACATGCGAGTCAGGGAGAAGCGGCAGCGCTAGGCGCGCGGAGTCGAGCCTTCACGGTCATCGGCCGTCGCGGGCTCGCCGTCATTCTCGAGCGCCGCACCCGCGTCGTCGACGAGATCCACCCCGAGCTCCTTCACCGCCTGACGCCGCGTCGCCATGAGGCTCGCGATCGTCGCCACGGTGATGGTCGCGGCGATGAAGAGCAGCGACAGCCAGATGGGAATCTCGGGCACCCAGAGCAGCGGCTCTCCGCCGTTGATGAAGGGCAGCTCGTTGACGTGCAGAGCGTGCAGCAGCAGCTTCACGCCGATGAAGGCGAGGATGACCGCCAGCCCCTGCGCCAGGTAGACGAGTCGCTCGAGCAGTCCGCCGATGAGGAAGAACAGCTGTCGCAGCCCCATAAGCGCGAACGCGTTCGCGGTGAAGACGATGTACGCCTCTTCGGTGAGACCGTAGATCGCCGGAATGGAGTCGACGGCGAAGATCAGGTCGACGAAGCCGATCGCGACGATGACGAGCAGCATGGGCGTGACGAAGCGGCGGCCGTCGATCTTCACGGTGAGCTTGTCGGCGTGGTACTCGTCGTGCACGGGCAGCACCTTGCGCACGAGCTTCATGAAGCGACCGTCGGCAGGGTTCGACTCGCCGTGCGCAAAGGCCTGGCGGTAGGCGAGGAAGAGCAACAGCGCGCCGAAGATGTAGAACACCCATGAGAAGTTGGCGATGAGAGCGGCACCCACGGCGATGAAGATGCCGCGCATGATGAGGGCGATGACGATGCCGATCATCAGCACCTTCTGCTGGTAGATCTTGGGCACCGCGAAGGCGCTCATGACCAGCAGGAAGACGAAGAGATTATCGATCGACAGCGCCTTCTCGGTGAGATACCCGGCGAAGTACTCGCTGCCGTAGGTCCAGCCCGAGACCATGCCGATGCCGACACCGAACAGCAGCGCGAGCCCGATGTAGAACGCCGACCAGCGGGCGGACTCGCCGATGCTGGGTTCGTGCGGCTTGCGCACGTGGGCGAAGAACTCGTAGACGAAGAAGAGGATCGTGACCGCGATGGTGATGATCCAGATGAGGGGCGTGACGTTCACAGTGGTCTCCAGACAGGACGGCAGCACGGATACGTGCAGCGGTCTTCTCCATCTCGCGCGCGATAGTGGCGTGCAAGACCGATGGGCCGGGATGCTGGGCATCCGTAGTGACGAACCCACCGTGGCGGAGTACTCCCCGATGACCTCGCGAGTCTAGGTGAGGGGCGCGGATGCTCCCTGAGCGTTGCCCGAGCGCACACCCTGCCCGCGCACACCCTGCGGGCTGGCGAATCGCGTGATGACCCCGGGATGCCCGAGCGGCATGGCGAGCACCGAGTCGGGTGCGCGGTGAGCGAGTGCCGGGAAGCCCGCGGCGGCGAGTAGCTCGTCGTCGAGGCTGAGCAACTCGGCGTCGACGAGCGGCCAGGGTTCGTGCGTGTTGCGGGCGTAGATCGTGCGCCCGAGCTGCCGCTCGTGAAAGCCCCACCGCGCGGTGAGAAAGCGGCTGAGTGCAGTGTCGACGAGTGTCGCGTCGCCACGGGCGGGAACGCGCACGTGGATGCTCGTCGCCGGCCGCGAGCCCGTGCGACGTTGCGAGCGGTAGTGCAGGGTGTCTGCGTCGCGCGAGAGTGAGCCGCGCATCCACTGGTAGGGGAGTCCGAAGAGTGCGCGTGCCGCGAGCACTGACGGCAACTGCTCGGCGTCGAGCGATCGAAAGACGACACCGCGTCGACCGTGAGCGTCGACCGAGTACAGGCGCACGTTGATCTCGATGAACGTGCCGAGCCCGGGCACGGCAGGCAACGGCAGAAAGGCATGCTCGCTCAGCACGAAGGGGATGAGCCCCACCCACGTGTCGCCGTGCTCGTCGATATCGGGTCGCGTGCCCGGTGGCAGATGGTGCGCGACCTCGGCGGGAGAGACGCGCCAGTGCAGAAAGACGATGTCGCTCCAGCGCTGCTGAATCGTTGCGCGGCCGGGCAGTGGCGGGGCCGTGTTCGTGAGCGGTTCGGCCGGCGCGAAGCTCGCGAGCGCAGCAGGCGCGGCAGGCGCGGCCGCTGCCCGGGCCGGCCGGTCATTGCTGCGAGATTCGGGCACGAACACAGTCTGCTCCCGTAGCCTGGGCTCACGATGACCCAGCAGCCCCCGCCCCTGCCGCCCGCGCACCTGCGCGACCCCGGCGACGCGTGGGTCGAAGGGCCCGACGGGCAGCGCTTCTGGGGTCGCTTCGGCGCGGCTGGCCTGCTGGCGTGGCACCCTGAGGCGGGCATCCTGCTGCAGCATCGGGCCGAGTGGTCGCACCATGGCGGCACGTGGGGGCTGCCAGGTGGTGCGCGCAAGCTCGGCGAGTCGGCGTTCGAGGCAGCAGTGCGCGAAGCCCAAGAAGAGGTGGGCGTGCCCGATGAGCCGCTTGAGCCGCTCTTCGAGAGTGTGCTCGACCTCGGTTTCTGGAGCTACACGACCGTCGCGGTGCGCGTCGAGCGAGTGTTCGCGCCGATCGTCGCCGACGCGGAAAGCATCGGTGTGCGGTGGGTTGCGATCGACGACGTGGATGCTCTGCCGCTGCATCCCGGATTCGCCGCAGCCTGGCCGACTCTGCGTGATCGGCTGCGCGCGCTCTAGCTGTTGCTCGCGGTGGTTTCGCGGGGCGAGTCGCCTTCGGGCACGCGCGGAATAACGTGGCGCGGAGCTGTGAGGCGCGGAATGAGTTCGGCGCCGCGCTCGGTGCGTTCGACGCGCACCATCGCGAGCACTGCGGCGAAGGCGATGAGCACGCCGAGAAACTCTGCTGACTCTTCGAGCATCATGACGAGCTGGTAGGCCGTCCAGGCGCCGAGGTCGGTCTCGAGGTCGGCCGTGTTGGCGATGAAGCCGCACACCGCTTCGAGCACGGCGGCGCCGAGCAAGTAGACCGAGCCGCCGAGAATGAGTCGCCACCGCAGTGTGCGGTCGATGTGGCGGCTGAGCCACAGCGCGAAAGCGCCGACGACGAGTGCGAAGGGCACGCCGAGAATGAGCCAGTCATAGGCGAAGTCGAGGGTGAGGCCGAGCGCTTGTGAGCCGCGCGCGAAGTTCTCGTGAATCTGTGCGGTCTCGTCGAGGGAGAGGTAGAGCGCGATGGCGCCAAGGGCGATGTAGACGCGCCACCTGGTGCCCGTGGGTCGCAGTAGTGCGGCGAGCAGGAAGAACGCGACACCGAGCAGGGCGATCATGAGGGCCGAGAACCAGCTCCACAGGTTGCCTTCGGCATTGGGGTAGGTGAGCGAGCGCACGAGGTTGATGACGACGCCGAGTGGTCCGCCGGGGTCGAGGTGCGTGACGATGAGGCGAGTCGCGGTGCCGATGACGGCCACGGCGATGCCGGCAATGCCGATGCCGAGGATGATCTTGCGGCGAGCAGCCACGTCGCCGGCGTGCGGGGCGGAGTCTGCGGCGGAGTGTGCGGCTGCGTGGTCGGGCGAGTGTGCGGCTGGGTGGTCGGCGGAGTGTGGAGATGGGGTGGCGTCGGGTGTGAGCGGAGCATCCTTGGTGTGGGTCATGCCGTTTCTCACTTCGCCTCGGGTTCACCCGACATTTATCGAGTGTTTCTCGAACACTCTAGAGGTGAAAAGGAGCGAGCCTCGAGTCTCAGCTGTCGTTCGCCGTACTCGGCAGCAGTGCGAGCATGTGCTCGGTGATGAGCGGGGCGACCGCGTGGGCGGGCATGTCGCGGGGGTGCATCCACTGCATGTCGTCGATTTCGGCGGCTGCGGTGAGCGTGCCGGCGAGCGGATCGGTGGCGGGGTCGATCGCGGGGGCGCGGAAGACGTCGGCGACAAGCGTGGTGCGGGCTTCGTTGGCGGCGGCGGTCGTGAACTGTCCGAGTGGTTCGAGAGCGTCGGGGTGGATGCTCACGCCGAGCTCTTCGTGCAGTTCACGCGCGAGCGTTTCGGCGGGGCTTTCGCCGGGTTCGGGTTTGCCGCCGGGCTGCATCCACACGCTTGTGCCGCGCTTGCGTACGACGAGCAGGCGGCCGTCGCGGTCGACGGCAAGCAGCGCCGACACGCGGATCACCGGCTGCTCTGTCATGAGCGCTGCTGTGTCATGAGCGCTGCTGTGTCATGGGCGCTGCTCTGTCATGGCCACTGTCTTCTCCTTGGCGATGGGCCGTCATGGGCGCTGGTCGACAATGGTTGTGATGGCGATGCGGATGCCGCGCTCGAGCTCGTCGAGCGTGAATCGTGGGTCGCCGCCGAGCTGGGGTGTGGCCGGCACGTGGATGAACCCCACCTGCAGCGGCTTGCCGTTCGCACCGGTGCGTTGTTCGGCGATGCCGAGTGCGATGTACATCTGTGCGTTGCAGACGTAGGTGCCGGCGCTGAGGCTGACCGCGGCGGGGATGCCGGCGGCGTCGATGGCGTGGGCGATCTGCTTGACGGGGAGGAGGGTGAAGCGGGCGGCCGGTCCGTGGGGCTCGAGGGGAGCATCCGTCGGTTGGGCGCCGTCGTTGTCGGGGATGCGCGCGTCGGCGAGGTTGAGGGCGACGCGCTCGGGGGTGATGGCCTGGCGGTCGGCGGCGAGTCCGAGCATGATGACGATGTCGGGCTGGTGTCGGTCGATGGCGGCGGCAAGCAGCGCGGGAGCCTGCGCGAACGAGACGGGCAGCACCTCGCTGACGATGTGGGCGTCGGGGTGTCCGAGTTCGCCGAGCCGTCGGGCGACGTCGCCGCTGGGGTTGTGGTCGTCACCGCCGAACGGCTCGAATCCGGTCATGAGCACTGTGGGCATCGGAGCGGTCGGCGTCATGGCTCTAGCCTGTCACGCGCTCGCCAGCTCGCGCACAGCACCGCGCTCAACACCTTGCGCACCGTCGCGCCGTGCGTGGCGCAGCGCGTCGCGCAGGGCACCGCTCGTGCTCGGCATCTCCACGGCGTCAGAGCGCATCCCGCCGGGCGGCACCAGCAGGTAGCGCGGGCCGTCGCGAATGATCTCCCACCCGTTGTTGTGCGCGAGCAAGTGGTGATGTCGGCAGAGCAAGATGCCACTCTCGACGTCGGTGCGGCCCTGATCTCGATGCCAGTGCTCGATGTGGTGTGCTTCGCACCAGGAAGGTGGTCGCTCGCAGCCTGGCCAGCGGCATCCTCCATCGCGAGCGGCAAGGGCAAGACGCTGAGCCCTACTGAAGAGTCGTCGTTCGCGCCCGAGTCGCAGTGGTTGGCCGGCGTTCTCAGCACGCGCATCGACGGTAAGTGTCACGGTGCCCGCGCTGCAAGCGTGGCGTTCGATCGTCGCGATCGACACCGCGTCTGCGTGGCCTTCGATGAATCCGCGGCCCATGCGCTCGTGCAGCGACGTTGCGGCGACGATCATGCGGACTCCGATGGGAGCATCGGCGAGCAACTGCGACGTGTCGGCGGAGACTCCCTGGCGCAGAAGCTCGATGAACACGTCGCTCGCGCGCTGCTCGGTCGTGCGGGTGTCAGCCAGGGCGACATCGGTGCGGTCGGCCGCGGCGCCATCGACATCGTCAAGGCCATCGCCGTTGCCGTGGCCCTCGTCATCGAACCGCGGCCCGCTACGCCGCGGCGAGGTCACGCGATCATAAACATCGCTGACGAGCGCGAAACTCTCGGGGTCGAGCACCCAGTGCGCGTAGCCCATGCCGTCTGCCCGGCGGCCGAGGCGGAAGGAACGCTGGTCGCGACGTGCCTCTTCACGGTCGGCGATGCCGTCGAGGTCGAGCAGGTCGCGCACGGCGCGAGCCTCTCGCGCGGCTCGATCAGCATCGAGCGCGGAGAGTTGAGGCAGGAGTGTCGAGGCGGCCTCGTTGAGCGCCTCAGCGCTGAGTGCCTCGGTCGGCTGGCCCAGCCCGACTCGCACCGCGTCAGCAACCGCGACACTCACGGTGCCGTCGAGCACCGCGGCAGCGAGAACGTCGGCAGCGATATCGCCGGCCGAGCCAGAAGGCTCAACGTCAGCACAGCCAGCAGCAACGAGTGACGCGCCAACGCGCACCGCGGCACGAGCATCGGCCACGCGCGTGCCCGTCGTCACGCGCACGAGCTCATCGGGCGTGCGGTGTCCGGTGCGCTGCGCGAGCCCGTCTGAACCGAGCTCGGGGGAGGAGCGACGCGCGATCTCGCCGGCCAGCAGCGACACGTGCAGTTGGGCCAGGCGCACTTCGTCGGCGGCGAGGCGCATGAGGTCGAGCAGCGCGTCGTCGGCAAGAGTCGCGAGGGTGTGGGGCTCGCGGGGAACGGCGGCAAGAGCATCCACCGCGTCAGACAGGGCAGGGCCGATGCTGGTCACGCTCACTCACCTCCTGCCGGTTGCTTCGATGTATCGAACATACGTTCGACTACCGACATTCGGGGAGGTGCGTGAGGAACTGTGGAGAACTAGGTCGGCCTGCCGTCGCTCTCGCCAGAGCCGCCGCCGCTTTCTCCAGAACCGCCGCCGCCGTGCCCGCCACCGAGCGTCGATGACAGCGAGAAGAACACGACCCCCAACCCCAAGAACGAGATGCCGAGCGCCACGTTGTCGGGCGTCACGAGGGTGAAGATGACGCCGACGACGAAGAAGCTGATGCCGGCGATCATCCAGAGCACGCGGGCGGGTGGCATGCCGCGGGGAGTCTCATCCATGGCGTCCACGATACGGCGCGATGACGGGCCCACCCAGGCGTAGCATCTCGACCATGGCCACCACCCTCAGCCCACGCCGCGCGCGACTCGTGCTGCTGGTGGTGAGCATCTCGCTCATGACGGTAGTGAGCGCCGTCAGCGGACTCAACGTGGCCCTGCCGAGCATCGCCCTCGCGACGGGTGCGAGCCAGACCGAGCTCACGTGGATCGTCGATGCCTACACCGTCATCTTCGCGGGCCTGCTGCTGGCCTCGGGCGCGATCGGCGATCGCCTCGGCCGCAAGGGCATTCTGCTCGTCGGACTCGCCATCTTCGGCACGGCTGCCGCGGCCGCCGCCTTCGTCGAGACCCCTGAAGCGCTCATCGCCTTGCGCGCTGTCATGGGCATCGGTGCGGCCGCGATCATGCCCACGACGCTCTCGGTCATCACGACAACCTTTCCGCCCGAGCAGCGCGGCAAAGCCGTGGGCGTGTGGGTGGGTGTGGCCGGTGGCGGTGCGGCGATCGGCGTGTTCGTGGCCGCGCTGCTGTTGCAGTGGTTCGAGTGGCCCTCGTTCTTCTGGCTCAACGTGGGCCTCGCAACCCTCGGCTTCGTGGGCACAGCACTCGTGGTTCCGCCGGGTCGAGACGAGCATCCACCTCGATTTGACGGCCTCGGCGCGGTGCTGAGCCTGCTGGCGGTGGGCGGCATCGTCTTCGGCATCATCGAGATTCCTGAACGAGGTGGGGATGACCCCCTCGCGCTCGGCGTGCTCGCAGCTGGCCTTGCCGCTCTGGTGGCGTTCGTGCTGTGGGAGTGGCGCTCGCCGGCTCCGCTGCTCGACCCGCGACTGTTTGCCGTGCGTGGGTTCGGCATGGGCAGCCTGTCGCTGGCCGTACAGTTCTTCGCGGCGTTCGGCTTCTTCTTCGCGGCGCTGCAGTACTTGCAGTTCGTGGCGGGGCTGAGCCCGCTGCTCGCGGCGAGCTGCCTGCTGCCGATGCCGTTCATTCTCATTCCGCTCGCGCGCTTCTCGCCGAGGCTTGCCCAACGCTTCGGCTACCGGCGCGTGGCGCCGCTGGGTCTGCTGCTCATCGCGGCCGCGTTCGTGGTCTTCTCGCAGCTCGAGGTCGACCTCAACTACGCCGTCTTCGGAACGGGCATCGTGCTCTTCGCCGTGGGCATGGCCCTCTCGGGAGCGCCGTCGACCACGGCGATTACGCAGTCGTTGCCCGCCGGCAAGCAAGGCGTGGCTTCAGCCGTCAACGACACCGCGCGCGAGTTCGGCAGTGCCCTCGGCATTGCGGTGCTCGGCAGTGTGCTGACCCAGACCTACCGTGCCGGCGTCGCGGACGTCACAGCAACCCTGCCCCCCGAAATCGGCGCGGCCGTCGAGTCATCGATCGCTTTCACCCAGTCCGACCGTGTCGCCGAGTTCGGTGCTGCAGCCCAACCCATCATCGACGCGGCCCGCACGGCCTTCCTCGACGGCGTGACAACGGCCCTGCTGGTCGCGGCTGCGGTCTTGTTCATCACGGCCATCATCACGGCAACATTCGGCCCCCGTCGAACCCCGCCCACCCCTGCGGCGCCAACCCTCTAGCTACTGCTGCACGCTTCGCCTCTGCAACGCACCCTCCGCCCGCCGCCACGTGCACCAACCCCCGCCCCCAACCCGCTAGACTCTCTCTTCGTGCCCAAGGGCACGGCCACGGGCTGTGGCGCAGCTTGGTAG
>SXGT01262019.1_pt1 | contig 13231 bp, 9 predicted proteins | sample 3176221 | NCBI WGS metagenome assembly SXGT01 (sample SAMN11356862, study PRJNA531348) | freshwater metagenome | isolation source: freshwater sample F1-120 | place: China: Fuxian Lake, Yuxi | collected 2017-12-25
ACGGCGCAGGCAATCTCCAATCGGTGCTGCAGGAGATGCTGGTGCAGTACGAAGGCCGGAAGATCCGCCTCCTTCCAGCTTGGCCCGCCGGATGGAGCGCCCGCTTCCGGTTGCATGCCCCATTCCGGACGACGATCGAAGGCGAGGTCCGAGACGGTCGCCTCGTGCGCTTCGAGGTCACGCCTCCGTCCCGGCTCGCGGACGTCGTCGTGCCCTGACACGGCTTCGGCCCGCAGGGAACGGCGAGCCGAGGGCCGTCCCGCGCCGGGTCGATGCTCGGGTCGAACCGCACCATCGCCGGAGACCGCACGGTCGCCTTCGAGTTCCGGGATGCAAGGCGGCAAGGCAGCGTCGCAATCCTTCGAGTTCGCGCCGCGGAAATAACGACTTGCGACGGATTCGTCGCCGGCCGTAGCGCCGGGCCTTCCACGGGCATAGGATCCGGCGACCATGCCGACACGACGCGAACGGATCGAAGGCGGCGTCCTCGGGGCTTTGGTCGGGGACGCCTTGGGGGTCCCGTTCGAATTCAAAGCTCCCGGCGAGATCCCGCCGCGGGACCGGATCGAGATGGTTCCGCCCGCCGGCTACTTCCGTAGCCACGCCGACGTCCCGCCCGGCACCTTTTCGGACGACGGCGCCCTCCTCCTCGCGCTGCTCGAATCGCTGATCGAACGTGACGGGCGCTTCGACGCCGACGATTTCGGCGGAAGGCTCGTCGCATGGCGGCGGGAAGGCCGCCTCGCGGTCGACGGACGGGTGTTCGACGTCGGCATTCAGACGGAGGACGCCATCCGCCGCATCGCCTCCGGCACGCCGGCCGCCGGCGCCGGCCCCGCAGGCGACCGAGAGAACGGCAACGGCGCGTTGATGCGCACGCTGCCCGTCGCCTTCGCCGTCCGCGGCGACGACGCCGACTTGATCGAAACCGCGCATCGCCAGAGCCGCGTCACGCACGGACATCCGCGGAGCGAGGCGTGTTGCGCCCTCTATGCGCTGTGGGCCCGCCGCACGTCGGAAGGGGCGATCGATCCTTGGCGCGAAGCCGTCGCGGTTCTCCGTAAGAAGTACGCGAAAGACGTCGTTCGCGCCCGCGAATTGGAGGAGCACGTCAGGCCGGACGATCCGGCGCCGGGCGGCGGCACGGGCTACGTGGTCGATGCACTGCGGAGCGCGCGATGGTGCGTGGCGGCCGGCGACTTCGAACAAGTCGTCCGCGCCGCGATCAGCTTGGGTAACGACACGGACACGACGGCTTGCTTGGCGGGCGGAATCGCCGGACTTAGGGACGGCATCGTCGGCATTCCACGTCGATGGCGCGACGCTTTGCGCGGGGCGGAGATCTATCGCCCGCTCCTTGAACGGCTGCACCGTCTCGACTTCGGCGGCGGTGCCGCAGCACAAGCGGCGGGCGGCGGCGCACCGATCCGGCTTTACTGAGGTTCCGACCCGAAGTCGACGCGAGCGAAAGCCGACGTCCTCCGGTTGCCGTAGAGTGCGGGCCGGAGAATTCGATGCCCGCCGGATCCGCCCCGTCGACCGAACCTATGGTGAACTGCCCGCAGTGCGGGCACGGTTTCAAGCTCACCGAAACATTGGCCGCCCCGATCGTGGCCGCCGAAAAGCGCGCGCTGGAAATCCGGCTCCGCGCAGAGTTCGGGGTCGAGCAAGCGGAATCACGGCGCCTGCTGGAATCCGAGCTTTCGGACGCGAAACAGAAGGCGGCGGACGCCGACAAGCGCGAGCTCTCGTTGCTGCAACGCGAGCAAAAACTAAAGGCGGACGCCGACGGTTTAGAACTCGAACTCGCCAAGAAACTCGCCGCGGAAGAAGGCAAGATCACGGCGCGCGCCAAGGCGACGGCGGAAGCCGAGGCGGCGCGCAAGCACGAGGTGCTCGAACGGACGTTGGCTGAGAAGCAAGTCAAGCTGGAAGCGGCCGAAAAGGTCGAGCTCGAGGCCATGCAGCTGAAAAACCGCCTTGACGACGACCGCCGCACCTTCGAACTCGACAAGGCCCGCGCCGTCGAAGCCGCCAAGCAGGAGTTGTTCGCGAACGCCAAGAAGGAAGCGGTCGAACAATCGAAGCTGAAGGACGCCGAGAAGGACAAGCGGATTTCGGACTTGATGTCGGCGCTCGAGGACGCCAAGCGGAAAGCGGAACAAGGCTCGCAGCAGTTGCAGGGTGAAGTGCAGGAATTAGAGCTCGAATCCCGACTCCGAAGCCGCTTTCCGACGGACCAGATCGAGCCGGTCGGCAAAGGCGAAACCGGCGGCGACGCTTTGCATCGCGTCTACGATCCTCCGGGCGTTCTTTGCGGCACGATCCTTTGGGAATCGAAACGAACCAAGGCTTGGAGCGACGGCTGGCTACCGAAACTGCGCGACGATCAGCGCGCCGCGAAAGCCGAAGCCGCGATCATCGTGTCGCAAGTCCTTCCGAAAGGCTTGGACGTCTTCGGGGAGATCGACCGCGTGTGGGTCACGTCACCGAAGACGGCCATGGCGGTCGCCGCCTGCGTGCGCGAGGGCTTGGTCGCAGTTGCGGCGGTGCGCCGTGCGGACGAAGGGTTGGAGACCAAGGCCGAAGCCCTTTACGCCTATCTGACGGGTTCGTGCTTCAAGCAGCGGGTCGAGGCCATGGTCGAAGCGTTCCGCACCCTGAAGGAGCAGCTCGATTCCGAACGTCGAGCCTTCGAGAAGCAATGGGCCGTTCGTGAAAAACAGCTCGATCGGTTCATGAAGGCGACGGTCGGCATGTATGGGGACGTCCAAGGAATCGCCGGATCTTCGGTGCCGAAGATCGCCGCGCTCGAAGCCGATATCGACGCCTTGGAGCCGGGTGCGGGAAACGACGGCTGATCGGCTATCCTCTTCGAAACACGGAGATGATCGCGTGAAGAAGCCCGCACCGCGCAAGAAGACCGCCGGACCGAAAGCCAAGACCGTCCGGAAGCCGAGTCCGAAATCCCGCACCGCCAAGACGACCGCGCGCGCCGCCAAGGTCGCGCCGTCGTCCAAGGCCGCGCCCGCCCTTCCCGGCTTCGACCTCAAATCGCTCCATCGCCACGCGGAAGACAAGCGCGGATCGTTCGAGTCCCTGCTCCGGCAGTGGGTCGAGATCCCGAGCGTCTCGATGGACCCGGACAAGAAGCCCGACGTCGATCTGATGGCCGATGCGGCGGCGCGTACGCTGCGCGAATTCGGCTGGGACGCGAAGGTCCTCCCGACGCGCGGACATCCGATGGTCTTCGGCCGTCGCCATGTCAGCGACTCATGCCCGACGATCACGATCTACAACCATCTCGACGTCCAACCGGGCGGCGCCAAGGAAGAATGGAAGACGGAGCCGTTCGTCTTCACGCAGCAGGGCGACACCTACTACGGCCGCGGCACGACGGACGACAAAGGCCCGGCCCTTTCGGCGTTGTTCGGCGCCTCGTATGCGCTCGAGCACGGCGCGCAAGTCAACGTCAACTTCCTTTGGGAGCTCGAAGAAGAGATCGGCAGCCCCAATTTCGAAGCGGGCATCAAAGCCGCGGCCTCCGAACTCAAAACGGATCTGGTCCTCGTCTCCGACACCATCTGGATCTCCCGCAAGCGTCCGGCGGCGCCGGCCGGCCTCCGCGGCCTGCAGTGCTTCCGGATCACGCTCGAGACCGGCCTCGCCGAACGCCACTCCGGATTGACGGGCGGCGCGGCCCGCAACCCGCTCACCGAACTCTGCGATCTCATCGGCAAGATGGTCGACGGCAAGACCGGCGAAGTGAAGATCCCCGGGTTCTATAAGGACTGGAAGAAGCCGACCAAGCAGGAGCTCGCGGACTTCGCGGCCTCGGGCTTCACGGTCAAGAACTTCATGGAGGCTCATGCCTTCAAGTCGCTTCGCTCGAAGGACGCGCTCGACGTCATGACCCGCATTTGGGCGAAGCCGACCTTCGAAGTCCACGGCATCGCGGGCGGCTACCAAGGTCCCGGCGTCAAGACGGCCGTTCCGCCCCGGGGCGAAGCCAAGCTTTCGATGCGCCTCGTGCCGCGCATGGAACCCGAGAAGACGCTCGCGCTCGTCAGGGCTTTCGTAAAGAAGCATCTGCCGGACGCCGTGATCCATGCCGAGAACGGTCTTCGTCCGTACGAAGGCACGACGACGGGCCCGCTGGCGGATCTCGTCCGCTCGTCGATGAACTTCGCCTTCGGAAGGCCGCCGGTGTTCGTCCGCGAAGGCGGATCGATCGGCGCCGTGAAGACGATGGAGGACGTGCTGTCCGCCCCCGTCATCTTCCTCGGCCTGTCGCTCCCCGAGCACGGCTATCACGCGCCGAACGAAAACTACGACTGGGCGCAGGCGAAGGGCGGCTTGGCCGCGTTCGCCAAACTCTTCCACGAGGCGGCCTCGCTGCCGCGCGGCGCGGCCAAGGCGGCGCTCGCGGCGAAGAAGGGCCGGTAGTCTTGGCGGCGGCGGATCGGCGCCCGCGCCGGGGAACGACCCGGCGCGATTGGCTGCGATACGCCGCGGCCGTTCCGCTCGCAGGTCTTGCGGCCTGCGGGGACGGCGGCGCGAAGACCGCGCCGGTCGCCGGTTCCGCGCCGGCGACCAAGCCCGCCTCCGTGCCGGGCGGCCCGAAACCTTCGGTCCTCATCATCGGCGGCGGCCTGTGCGGCCTCAGGCTCTTGGGGCTCTTGCGAAGCCGCGGTCACGAGGCCTCGCTGCTCGAAGGCTGGACTCGCCTCGGCGGCCGTGTCTACACCGTCTCCCATGGATCTCTCAGGGTCGAACTCGGCGCCGAGCGCACGACCGCATTCGACGCCCGGGTTCATGCGTTGGCGGCCGAAGCCCGTGCGGAACTCGTCGCCTATCCCCCTCCGAATCGCCCGACGCCGCTCCGTTTCGGCGCGCTCAAGACGACGCTGGAGGATCCGTCGCCGGAATTGCTCGCGGGTTTGTCGGACGCCGAGAAGCGGCTCGGACCGCATTTGGTCCACCTCTCTTTGATCGAAGGCGCGACGTCTCCCGCCGACGACGATTCCCGCAACGCCGCCCGTTGGTTGAAAGACCTAGGCCTCGGCGAGCGCGGCGAAGCCCTCGTTCGCGCGTTCACTTATCACGACATCGACGCCCTGCCGGCGGCCGCCTTCGCGCGGTTCGCGCGCCGCGAACGCGACGGCCTGCAATCCACGACGATCGCAGGCGGATCGGTCCGGTTGGTCGATGCTCTCCACGGAAAAGTCGCCCGGTACGTCGAGCGCGGCTTCGTCGCCGCGTCCGCCGAAGAGACGACGACCGGCGTCAAGATCTCGTCGCGCGACGGCTTGGTCCGCACCGCGGATCTAGCCGTGTTCGCCGTGAGCGCCGCTGCGCTCGATCGCATCCGATTCGTCGGCGGAACTCCGAAAAGCATCGCCGAACGACTCTCCGGCCTCGCCATGGGCCACGAACTTAAAATTTCGGGCATCGTGCCCGCCGCTGCCGAGGCCGCGGCCGGCTTCGCCCTCGCGGATCGCTTTCCGCGCGCGACTTGGCCGATGCCCGAGCGCGATCCCGATCGTGCTTTCGTGTTCAACACTATGGCCGTTCGCGAGGACTTGCCCGCCGCCCGTGCGGCGGCTTCGGCGGGCACGGGCGCGCTCGCTCGCTACATGGAGGAAGTCCTGCCCGAACTCAAGGCCCATCAACCGCGTTGGTTCACGCACGACTGGCAGTCCGATCCGCTGATCGGCGGCGCGTATGCTTTCGCGAAGTCGACCGCCGGTCTCGCGACCGGCCCGGTCGCGGCCGGCCGGTTTCGGGTCGCGGGTGCGGATTTCTCGACCCTTCCGGGATGGATGGAAGGGGCGCTCGAATCGGCGGAGGCCGTAGCGGAGATGCTCGTCGGATGAAGCGTTACGGACCATTCCTCCTCGCCGCCTCGGCGCTCGGCCTGACGGCGCTCGCCGTGATCCCGACGCTGAAGGCTCCTCCGGAATCGGACCGCCTCGCAAAGGCGGAAACGCTGATCGCCGTGCTCCGCGCCGCCTGCGAGAGGCACCGGGCCGATACGGGAGCCTACGCGCGCGAATATGCGGACCATCCGGCGTTGTTCCGCGACCTCTCCGCCTCGCGGCCGACGCCCGGATGGAAAGGCCCCTATCTTCCGGCGCCGCTGCATTCGTGGGACGCGGCGATCGCGGCGCGTCCGTTCGTACTCGCCGAAGCCGACCGTCCGCCGTTCTCCGACGGTTTCGACTTGGACGGCGACGGCACGATCGAAACGCGGGGGTCCTGCAACGTCCTCCGTTTCGACTACGCCGAAGCGCACTGGTCGCGCTCGCTCGACCAAAGGCTCGATGCCGGGATCCCCGGCGACTGGCGCACGACCGGACGCGGACGATTCTTCGGCGAGGTCGAGGGCAAGCCCGGGACCTACGACGTGCTGCTGGTCAAATGAACGGTGCGACTTCGCGATAGGCGGAGAGCAACGCCTCCGCCTCCCTATCGGGCGCGAAATGACGTTGCACGAACTCCCGGCCCGAGAGGCCTTCCCGCTCCCGAAGCACGGGATCGTTCGCGAGGGCCGCGAGCGTCGACACAGCATCGTCGTCCGTGCGGAAGATCGCGAACTGCGCCCACGGCGGCACGGCCGCGACGTTCGCCGGGATGTCGGCGGCGACGACGGGGCGGCCGATCGATTGCGCCTCGAGCAACGCGTTCGAGAGGCCTTCGTACCGCGACGTGTTGAGGATCACGTCGGCGTCGGCATAGGCCTCGATCATCCTTTCCGCAGGGACGGTTTCGGCGACGACGACGCCCGGGACGACGGCCGCACGACGGCGGACTTCCGCGCTAAGCCCCGCATCGATCGGCAGTCCGAGGAAGACGAGCGCGACGTCCGGCACGAGCGCCCGCAGGCGTGCGAACACCTCCAAGGCGCGCAACGGGTCTTTTCCGGGACGGATTCCCGACGCGAAAAGGACCAGAAACGTCCCGGGGGCGATGCCGTAGGCCGAGCGAAGAAGTCCGTTCGTCGAACGAGGCATCCACGGTCGGGTTTCGACCGCCCGCGGCAAGAGCCGTGCCTGCCTCGGGGCGACGAGGCCCGCTCCGAGCCATTCGAGGCGGGACGCTTCGGTCGCACAAAGGATCAGAGCGGCACGGGAGACGACGTCGCAAAGAACAGGACGAAGTCCTGGATCGCCCGCGACGAGTTCGAATTCCGTCCCGCCTTCCGAAAGCACGAACGGCAAACCGGTCGCGGCGAGCGCCGGCCCGGTCCGGAGCGCATGGTGGCCGTGCAGCACGTCGAAACGTCGACCCGCCGTCCTCTCGGCGACCGCCGCCGACAAAGCCTGCCCCTCGCCGTACACCCAATCGACGACGAATCCATGACGGACGGCGGCAGCGCGGTAACGGCGAACCGTCGTGGCGTTGCCGCGGCGGGCATCCGGACCGTAGGCCGAGACCAAGAGCAACGAGGGCTTCGACGACGGTGACACGGTCGTGGTTGTATGCGACGTTAGACTGGCGCGCCATGCCGACATCCCGCGCCTGCCGCCGATTCCTCGCCGCCGCCGCGGCCGGTATCGCCCTCGCCGCATCAGGCTGCGGCGACGCCCCTTCGCCGGAGGGCGACGCGGCGCGGCGCGGCGATTCCTCGTCCCGCCGAGCCGAGGTCGGCCCCGAAGTCGCAGGTCGAAAAGCCGCTACGCCCGTCGCCGCAACCGGACCTCGGACCTTCGTCGAAACGGGCCTTGCCGCAGGCGTCCTCGCGGTCATCCGTTCCGGGACCCCGGAACAACGCTACATCCCCGAGGTCAAGTCGCTCGGAGTCGCGATCTTCGACTACGACGGCGACGATCGTCCGGACCTCCTCTTTACGGGCGGATCGACGCTCGAGCGTTTCGTCCGCGGCGAACCCGGATTCGGTTGTTTTCTTTATCGCAACATCACGACGCCGGGCGGTCCCCTCCGCTTCGAAGACACGACGGCCGCGGCCAAGCTGCCTTCGACCGCTTGGGCGAACGGCCCCGCCGTCGCGGACTACGACGGCGACGGCGATCTCGACGTCCTCGTCACGGGCTTCGGACGCGCCGCGCTGTGGCGAAACCGAGGCGACGGGACGTTCGAAGACGCGACGACGGCCGCGCGGATCGCCGTACCCGGCTGGTCGAGCGGCGCGGCGTTCGGCGATCTCGACGGCGATGGAGATCTCGATCTCTACGTCGCCCGCTACCTGCGTTTCGATACGGCGAATCCCCCGGAACACGGCGCGCGATTCACCTGCCTTTGGAAGAACCGGACGGTCCTCTGCGGGCCGCGCGGATTGGCGGCCGAGCCTGACGTCGTCTTTCGAAACGACGGCGACGGAGGATTCACCGACGTCACCAAGGACTGGGGTTTCTCGGCGGTTCCGCCCCAATACGGCCTCGGCGTGCTGATCGACGATTTCGACGACGACGGTCGCCAAGACGTCTTCGTCGCCAACGACTCCGGCCCCTCGTTCCTTTGGCGGAACGCGGGCGGAAACTTCGTCGAAGACGGCTTCGCCGCAGGCGTCGCCTACGAAGAGAACGGGGCCGAGACCGCCGGCATGGGCGCCGATGCGGCCGATCTCAACGACGACGGGATTCCGGACATCGTCGTCACCAATTTCGAGGGGCAGTCCAACTCGCTGTTCGTCTCCCGTCCGGGCGGCGTCCGGCTCGAGTCCTCCCGCGCCTTCGGCGTCGCACTCGCCTCTTTGCCCGACCTCGCGTGGGGCTGCGGCTTCGAGGACTTCGACCTCGACGGCGACCTCGATCTCTTCACCTCGAACGGACACGTCTATCCGCAGGCGGCCGAGCCCGGCCTTTCGGACGGCGGCTACGCCCAAGCCTGCCGGATCATGCTGCGCGACGGTGCGCGTTTCGTCGACGGCGCGGCGACGCTCGGGGCGGGATTGCGCGACGCAAAGCGCGTGGGCCGCGGCGCCGCATTCGGCGACTTGGACGGCGACGGCGACATGGACGTCGTCGTCGTCAACCTGAACGACCGCCCGTCGGTATTCGAGAACCGCGGCGGCAAAGCATCGTCGCTCCGCGTGAGGCTTAAGTCCGCAGACAAGAACCGCGAGGCCGTCGGTGCGCGGGTCCGCGTCGGCGGGGTCGAACGGACCGTGCGCCGGAACCGATCGTTCCAAGCGAGTTCCGAAGCCCGGCTCGTGTTCGGCCTCGGGCCGGCCGCGTCGGTCGAGCGGGTCGCGGTGCGGTGGCCCGACGGATCCCGTGAGACGTTCGGACCGTTCGAGGCCGGCGCTTCCGTCGACTTGACCGCAGGAACAGGCCGCAAATGATCCTTCGCGACGGCGACGGATCGCGCGGTTTCGAAGCCCCGCGGAAGCCCGGCGGGATCTCCGCGGGGTTCTTACGCGGTGCGGCGCGTGCGGCGCTGTGCGGCGCGCTCTTGCACGGAACCGCGTTCGCACAGGACTCCCGCCCCGGGCGGCCTCCGGAAGACCGGACTGCGGCGACACGGCCCGCCGCCGATCCGGCGCTCGCCTTGAAGCAAGGCCAAGCGGCCTTGCGCGAAGAGCGGTTCGAGGACGCACTCGCAGAGTTCGAGGCCGCGCGGGCGGCGAATCCGCGCTCGATCGACGCGACGATCTTCTGCGGCGAGGCCCTGTTCCTCCTCGAACGCTTTTCTTCCGCCGTCGATCGTTACGAGGCCGCGGTGAAGCTCGACCCGGACGTCGCCGCGTCCGTCTACAACCACGGGGCGGCGCTGCTCAAGCTGCGGCGGCCTTCGGAGGCGAAGCTCCGGTTCGATATCGTCGCGGCCAAGGCGCCGCGGCCGGACGCTCGCGCCCGCGGAACCTTCGGGGTCGGCGCCGCGCTTGCGGATCTCGGCGACGACGCGGGCGCCGAAGCCTCCTTCAAAGCGGCGCTTGGCCTCGATCCCACGCTTCTACGAGCCAAGTATCGGTTAGGAACGCTGCGGTTACGGGCCGGTGATCCGACGACCGCCGTCAAGCTGATCTCCGAAGTGATCGCAGCCGATCCCTTTTACGACGGCGCCGCCTACAACCTGGCCCTCGCCCACTCCGAGCTTAAGAACGACGCCGAGGCGGCCCGGTATCGCAACGAGTTCCGCCGCCTGCGCGACCTCAAGAACCGGATCGACGGCTGCAAGTTGAGGCTCCGCACGGAACCCTCGGACGTCGAACTCGTGTTGACCATCGCACGCGGCTACGCCGAAGCACCGGCGTGGCGAGACGCCGCGCGTTGGTTCGGTCGTGCGGCCGGATTGCCCGGGTTCCCGCAAGGTGCGTGGCTCGAGTACTCCGAAGTCCTCGATCGGACCGGCGACGTCCGCGGAGCTGCCGCCGCGCGGGCGCGCGCCGCGGCGCCGCGCTAGGCTCCAAAAACGACGACGCCCCGCACACATCGAAGTGCTCGGGGCGTCTCGGGCGTCGCGGGCCGAAGCCCGCGACGACGAGGGATCAGAAGGTGCGGGTCTCGATGTTCGACAGCAAGGTCTGCGTGCCGACGAGCGCGACCGAACGCATCTGCCACGTCCAAGCGATCGACTGCGGGAACGTACCGGCCGGGAAGTTGAAGTTGTACTGCCCGACGCCGTTCGTGAGCCCGACGAACGGCTCGCTCGGATAGAACGCGGTGAAGATCGGAAGCGCCGAGGCGTCCAGTCCGAAGAACGGACCGGTTCCGACGTTCACGATCTGCGACAACGAAACCAGATTGAAGACCGGGTAGTTCGTCGGAGCGCCGTCGACCGCGATCGTCATACCGCCGGCCACGGGCTCCGAGAGGAGCAGCGTGAATCCGGGCGCATTCTGGGTGAAGCAGCGGTACCCGGTGCAATTCGCATAGACCATATCCTTGCGGCCGTCGCCGTTTAGATCGATCACGGCGATATCGTGGGTGCCGTTCGTGTGGAAGTTCTGGCAGCCGCCCGCGGGAAAGACGCAGCCGGAGGTCGCCGCGTAGGGGTCGGTCAGAATTGAACCGGACGCCGACGCAAGGTTGCGCAGCAACGTTGCATGGCGGCCGCAGTCCGGGACGTCGACGTCGACGTCGCCCATGACGATGTCGTTACGACCGTCGTTGTCCATATCGATGATCTGCGCGTTGCCCGCGAAGCCCGTCGTGCCGGGGCTCGAGGTAATCACGGTCGTCGTGAAGGTCGGAGACTGTCCGGCGACGGTCGACGTGTTCAGGTTGTAGGCGTCCTGACCGTCGCGGCCCTGATAGAGGTCGAGCCAACCGTCGTTGTTGAGTTCGCCCGCCGCCAACGTGTAGGTCGCCGCGTTCGGAACATTGACGAGGCTGTTGAACGAGCCCGCGCCGTTGTTGATGCGCAACTTGACGAGTCCGACGGTGCCGTCGGAGATCAGGATGTCGTTCCACCCGTCGTTGTTGATGTCGCGAACGAAGATGTCGACGGTGAACGTGCTGGCGGTGCCCGCGGGGATCCGCACCGCGGTTTCGTCGGTGAAGACGCCGGCGCCGTTGTTGATGAGAAGTTTGTCTTCGAGCGAGTTGTTGTAGTCGCCGAGGTAGAGGTCGTTATCGCCGTCGTTGTCGATGTCGCCCGCGTCGCCCGCGCAGAAACGCGCGCAAGGCGCCGTGTACTGCGGGAAGCGGCCGACGGTGTCGTACTGGATGCCGAGCCATTGGCCGAGGCCGTTCAACCCGAGGTTCCGGTGCATCTGGAGCTGATTGCCCGTCGTGCAGCCGGAATCATTCGTATTGACGATGATGACGTCTTCCCAACCGTCGCCGTCGAAGTCCTTGATCGCCGCGATGCGCCCGATGCTCGTGTTCGAGAGGAACCCGGGCGCGAGAGTCGCCGCTTGGTCCGTGAAGACGCCGCCGGTGTTGATCAGCAAACGGTGCGAACGGGGCCCGACGGTGGAGTAGATCGAATTCTTCTGGATGTCGATGAGGTCAAGGTCGCCGTCATGATCGATGTCGATGACGGTGAGGTCCTTCTCGTCCGGGTCCGTTGTGAATCCGGCGTCCGTCGGGAGACGCGTCGACGTCTCGTCGGTGAAGGAGATCCAGGCAGGAGACTGCGCGAAAGTGCCGGCGCACATCAGCGTGCACAACAAACCGGCGGGGACGGAACGAAGCAGTCGGCTCATGAGTTCGAACTCTCCAGTGTCAAGCCGTGCGGCCTGCGCAGACCGCACGGGTAAATTGATTGCAGCAATGATGTCGGGGTAGGGGCGAAGCACCGGACGGCCGACGTTTGACCCGCAGGTCGGGAAGCATAAACGACAAGCCGCCAAATATCGAATATTCGGGTGTCGGTCGGCGAGAACCGCGCGACACCCCGACCACGATCAGAAAACCGTGAACTGAATCGCGTCCGAAGCCACGACGCCGTCGGGCGAGGAGGGATCCGTCGCCGCAAACTGAACGAACAGCGTGACTTCCGACAAATTCGGGTCGTTCGGGATGTCCCAGTTGAAGCTGAAGTAGCCCGTGCCGGGAACGCCGGTGATGCCGCCCAACGCGAACGGCCCGAGGACGATCGCGTTGAGATCGACGTAGACGTTGTGAATTCCGATCATCGTTCCGACCGGCGCCGGATCGAAGCTGAACGCCGCAAGACCGGCAGCCCCCCCCCTCCCGCCTGCGACGCCGAACGAGAAGCGGTCGTTGCCGTAGAACGAGGGGTGCGGGCCGTAGACGCGGAACGGATGTCCGCCCGCCGCCGTTTCGGGCGTGCCGAGGATCGCCGAAGAAGAGATCTCGGAATGCAAGATCGGACGGTCGAAAGGCGGCAGTTCGAGAGTGACGCGCGGATCCGTCAGACCGTTCGAAACGAAATCGGCCAAGGCCGTTTCTTCGGTGTGCGAAATGGTCAACGGCTGCATGCGCGGGTCGATGTTCGTGAGGAAATCGCCGCCGAGTTTGTAGAAGTTAATGACGAGCGACATGCTCGACTTGCCGCCATGATGGAAGAACGGCGCACGAAGTCCGGAGTTTCGCAGCGTCGGGATCTTGAACTTTCCGAGATCCGACGGGCTCGAAGTGACTTCCTCTTGCCCATGATCGTCGCCGATCGGGCGAAGACCGATGTTGGCGAAGGAATCGTCGGTGAAGTTCGGGCCCACATGGCACAAGTTGCAGCGCCCGTTCGTGTTGAAAACCGTAAGGCCCAACTGCTGGCTCGCAGTCAGGGCGGTGGTGTTGCCTTGATTGAAGGCGTCGAACGGCGTTTGATCGGCGATCAGCGTGCGCTCGTACGCGGCGAT
>SXGT01364852.1_pt1 | contig 13230 bp, 18 predicted proteins | sample 3176221 | NCBI WGS metagenome assembly SXGT01 (sample SAMN11356862, study PRJNA531348) | freshwater metagenome | isolation source: freshwater sample F1-120 | place: China: Fuxian Lake, Yuxi | collected 2017-12-25
CGGTGGATCTCGAACGGGGTTCGGAGCTGAACCCTGTCCGCCACTGGGAGCCGGAGTTGGGTCGTTCTGTTCGGAGTGATTGCCTGCGCCATTAGAGGGGAACCCCCATGTTCACGCCGAACGCATCTCCGCCGAGCCCCATCTGGGACCGTGCGGCGTTCAAAGACCTGATGGCGGCGCCGGTCCTTGGGCCGCCTCCGTAGGTTCCAGGACCAACGAGCGCCCTCGTGTTGTTGTTGAGGGCCTGGGTGTTCTGCTGCATTGCGTTCGGCAAGGATCCGGCCGAGGAGTAGTCTTTCTCTCCTAGGAGTTTGGCAATCCAATCAGCCACGGGGTTGAACACTCGGGCGAGGTCGCCGGCCAGTGCGATCTTCATGTACTCCATCCCGCGGCTGATGGCTCTCATGTTCTCGTTCCATTGATCGAACGCAGGCATGTTCTTGTCCATGAGACGTTGGAACGACGGGCCGATTGAAGGATCCTTCGCCCGGTCGTTGATCTCACCCATCTTGTCGGTCAAGTCGAGTTGCTGCGCTCGAAGTCGACGGAGTTCAGGGGGAAGCCCCGCGAGGGCATCCATCAAGTCACCCAGGACCTTGGCTTCGTCGACGACCGCCATATTCTTGTCCGGGATGTAAGGCACTCCGAGTTCAGCAGCGGCCGCCGCCGCCCATCCGCCCGAAGAGATTGCAGCACGAACGCCCGAGGCTCTGCCTGCGATTTCGTCTGCGCCGAAGCCGTAACCGGCCAGGTTTCCAATGGATGATGCGGTTCCGTTCGATCTTGATCGGGCCGTGGCGTAGGCCGCCCCGTGATTGATTGCGCCTGTGATCGCTTCCGCGAGAGCCTTCGCGATCTGGAATGCAATGCTTGCGTAGAAAGCGGCCCCCAAGATCTTGTTCTGCATCCCGAGGTTCTTCGACAACTGTGCCGGGTTCTTTACCCCTTGGGTCGAGAGTCCCGGCATCAGCATGTCGAGAGCACGGCCGGCCAACGGGAAGAATCCCCCAAACCCAAAGCGGTTCGACCGCAGGAACTGGTTCTGTTGGTAGGCCCCGCCCTGCCTCATCGCGTTGAACGCGTCTCTCTGTGCTTGTCTCTGCGCCGCCGCCTGCGCCCTTGCCGCGTCTCGCGCCTGCCGTGCCATCGCGTCCATTGCCCGTTTCTGTGGGCCGCGATACATCATCGTTGTGTTATATGCTGGATTTGGGAGTTGCTGAGTCGCTTGTGCCCAAGCAGGCACAGGAGGCAAAGGCTTCAGCGGGATCCGTTTAAGGGTGTTCCACTGGCCTGTCTGAATGGTAGGGGGGAAGGTCGCGCTTGATGGGGATGCAGCCCTGGAAATCCTCTTCGCGCTCTTCCCGAGGTTGTCAAGGCGATCTGCGAGCTTGTCGATTACATCCGCGAGCTTTTGGATGTCTTTGACGTTCTGAACGTCAACTGTGATGTCGAGGGCCACGTCATCGACCTTTCAAGCTGCGGTTGAACTCTCTGTCTGCCTCCTCAAACGCCTTCATCTCTGCGTTCTTCTGGTGCATCCAGGTTCCAATCGTCTCACCGAGCCAGTCGAGAGGCAATTCTACTTCCTGACCCGGACCGCCTCCAACTCGTTCGTTGATCGAGTGAAGCAGCAGCAGCATCGTGTTCCAGAGGTCGAAGTGCCCGACGCCTGTTTCTCCGCAAGCCCGAATTGCAACCATTCGGGCTTGCTGTGCTAGTTTCCCTCGTCTGTCTCGACTGGGATGACTTCCTCTGTCCATTCCAGGACCGCCGCAAACAACGCAGGGACCCCGAACAGCATCGCAAGGAACTCGTTCGCACTGTACCGTTCACTCGGGTCTGTCGGCGATTGGACGCTTGCGAGGTAGGCTGCAACGTTGAAGTGTTGCTCGCACGGTGTGAAGAACTCTCCCCCCACGTGGACCATGTTCCGGGTCCCGTCGTCCGAGATCGGATAGAGAGACTTCAGGTGGTCGATGTCTGACTGCGCGTTGAGCCGCTCGGCAATCCCGGGCCGTCGAACCGACAGGGTGAGCACTTCCCCGTTGACCGGAAACTCGTCGAAGGACCTGGTGAAGACCGGTCTTGCGACCGGCCTCACGATCTGGAATGCGATCTTTCCCATTAGGCCAGGGTGTCCTCAAGGCCGACAGGGCGGAAGGTGGCATCCAGGAAGACTCCGCCGGAACCATCTGCCTGCACATTGTGGTTTTCGAGAATGCAGACGTCGAGCGTTCTGGTCTTCCCGCCGTAGACCCAGACGATCTTCCAATAGTCCTTGCTCTCCAATGCGCCATCGAGAGAGTCCCCGAGAACTTCAATCGAGGTGAGGAACAGCCGGAGTGAGAAGGAAAAGGTCGACTTCGTGATGACGTAGTTTTCCATCAACGCCGTCATCGCACTGATCTCGGTGAGGGTCTTGCTGCGGTCGTACGTGATGCTCTGCATCACCGCGGTGGCAGTAATCACCGGGGTCGTGTCGGTCGCGGCGCCGGTCACAGCACTGATACTCTGCGGCGTCATCACTAGGGTGAAAGTGACTGACGACTTGTTGGTGATCAGTGGCAGTTGGATCGTAGGCATAGGGGTCTCCTAACGGGCCTTGAGGCCCCTCTTCACTGCAAGGGCCGCGAGTTCTGTTCGCACTACCCTGTTCAAGACATCCTGAACAGCGCCTTCCTGGCGAATGCGCCGGCCGATTGCTTGCTTCGGCCCTCTCCGGATCATCTTCGAAGTCCCTGAAGGGTAGAGGTCAGAGTCATGGTACTTCGCATAGGGTGAAATGTTGAAGAGGTGGATCTGGGTTCGTCCGCCGGCCCCGCGATTGAACTCCACTCTCCAGGAGTCGACCAGGTGCGGCCCATCCTCGGCGGTGCGTCTCTGGTAGTTGTAGTTCAAGACTTCCTGCGGGAAGTAGCCGAGGGATTCAAGGTTCCCTTTTGGCCCATACCGCTTGGCGTAGGGGTGCCCGGCATTTCGTAGATCGTCCGCGCCCCACGGCCCGTTGGTCTGATCGACGGCATACCCTAGGATGATCTCGCGGATCTCTTTGTAAAGATCGTCCATCAAGACCTTCTGGAAGTTCCGAGCTGCTCCGAACGCACTCTGCGCCATCTACTTTGCCTCACCCGCAAGACACTGGAACGTCACAGCCCCAGCTCGTAAGGGCGCGTTGACCCGCAAGAAATAGTCGTTCGGCATCACGCGGTGGTCGATCGAAACTTCAGGATGGCCAACCATACAGCCATAGTCGAAGGTGTTCCCTAGGACCGTGGTCTGCATCGTGAGAAGATCGGCAAGAATGTCGGTTTCCCAGTCCTCTGTGTTCTTCACGACGCGGTAGAGTGTCACGGGGCCGGAGGCACACTGGTTTGTCATTCCCCAGTTCGTGACGGGAGCCATCTGGTCGTCGATGAGCGCAAACGGGATCCTATCTGTCTGGCTGAGAGCCTCCAGCGGGATCGTGAGAACTTCCGCCATCATAAAGATGCCGTTGTCGACTACATCCGGCCACGCGATCGCCACGAGAGCACGTATCGAGTCCGTGAAGGATTTCCTGTTCACGGGATCCCTCCGGGCTTGTGAGGCAACTTCGCGGCTCCAACGACGGCCTTATGAGCCCGCCAATCACTGATTTTCTGGTCACCCCGAACCATGAACCACCGGCCGACTTCGTTCGTTGGCCCAACGAGGAGTTGGAGAACGTCGGCGGTTTTCAGATCGGCGCTGGAGTGGTGGTGGAACTCATCCAAAGTGAACAGGTTGTCGTTCTCGGCCAACAGGCCGCCCGCGGGCGCGAAGTTCGACTCTCCTTGTCGGAGATAGCAGGGCAGGTAGTCGTAGAGGATCGAGTAGGTGGGATCGACTGGCTTGCCGAGCGCCGTCACGGTGTTGGATGGACGCCAAACAGCCACGCGACAGTAGTAGAACTGCCTCTGCCGCGCCGAAAGGGCCGTCGAAGGGAAGGATCGAGTCGTCAGCGGGGGAGCCGCCGGCCGAATGATCCGCCCTTCGTCCGTGATGCCTTCGTAGCAGATTGCAGTAATACCAGGCACGTCACTCTTCACATTTCAGGCAGACGTTGCAGGTGACCGCCTCCGTAGAGGTGACTTCGATCCCGAGCCTGCTGCCGCCCTTCGCGATCAAGGGGGAGTTCCAGGGGAAGTCTACGATGATGCCTGATTGGGTGTGACAGCGGAAGGTGGCGAGAACGTCACTGGCCGTTGGTTCGGCCGATGCGTTGTAGCCCGCCGTCGTCTGGATCGTCTCATCGTCGGAGTTGTTGTCCTTGATGAGTGTGAGGCTCGTTACGGTTCCCGCCGTGGTCTGCCGCAAGACGCGAATGGTCGCGGGTGCCGCCACGGGGTTCGTGCCTGCGAAGGTCACACTCATACTACGGACGAGCACCCTTTGGTTCGTCGGCGCGATGATCTGCAAGACGGTTTTGGCGGTCGCCGCGGAGAGGCTTATGTCTCCCGGGGTTGCTCTGAAGAGAAGTCCGGCCATCAGGGTTCCTCCTTTGCGATCTGTTTGAGTCCGTTGGCCTTGAGGATTACTGCAATCCAGGTCCATTCTCGCTCGCGCAGATCGTCGACAGCGGCGATGTAACCGGTTTCGGCAAGAACGGTGGGGAAAGTCTTCTTGAGCCAGTTCTTCTGTGTCGTGTCGGCCCACTTCGCCCAGTTGGTCGGCGGGGGAACGCTCGTTCCGTCGGCAAGCGCGGACAGGAAAGACCCCATCTGCTCCTGCGTCAGAACCCCAGAGACACCATGGAACTCTGCTGGATCGGCCCCGGAGGCGCTGTAAGTCGCCATCAGGATCTCACCTTCGCCAACGACGGCGGCATACCACGCCTTCGCAGCGTCGACTCGAGCTGAAGGGCAAAGACACGTCACGCGCCAGGGTTGATCAGTGATCGCCATCAGAAGGCCCCCCATCTCAGGTTGAGGTAGCTTTCCACTAGAGCTATTTCTGCGTCCGTCAGTTTTTTATTCCAGATGCAGATTTCGCACATGTCTCCCAGGTAGGTGAAAAGGCCCCCCGTGTAAGCGCCAACCAGCATTTGTGTTGCGGGAGAGATGATAGCCGCCGATCCGTTCGTGATCGCTCTAGCGGCCCCGTCCTTGCGAAGGTCAGCTCCATCGGCTGCCGATCTCCGAGCAGACCAGATCGCTATGTCGGTGCCTGTAGCACCATCGTTCTGAGCTGCCACCCCGGTGTTTTGCAGGAAGTAGGTTCCAGAGTTGTTGGCCATCTCGTGGCCGTTCGCTCCCGTTCCGTTCTTCACGACATAGTAGAGTCCACCTGTGCCGGAGAACTTCAAGGCGACCGCGATCGTGTACTCATCGCTCGACTGGACGTTCCGGATGAAGTAGTCGTCTACCCCGTCAAACCGAACAGCGTTGCGACCATTCACCACTGCAAGTTTCAACACAGGGCGGGAAGCCCCGGTGCTTTGCACAAGATGATTTCCGTTGCCAGTCTGATCGACCCAGCCACCCACAGGGTCTCCGTCGGCTGTTGCAGGGGTTGTCAGCCCACTATCCTGGCAAACGTCTTTGTCGGCGCGCTGCCAGGATGTAAGACCGGATATGCTGGCGGGGCTCCAAGCCGTTGTCCCGAGCAGCAAGAGCTGCCTTGCGGCATCCATCAGAGTGGCGAGAACACAAGGGTCACAACACGGTTAGCCGCCTGATTGACGGGGGTCCCAGAGGTTCCGGACCGGACCTTCACACCAGCCACGCGGAGGAACTTGTAAGGCTCCAGCGCGATGGCTTTGCTTGCGACTGCGACAGAGGATGAGATCGCAAGTTCGCCGTCTTTGTCGCTCAAGTCGAAGTAGTTCGTTCCGTCGTAGGTGACTTGAAAGGTAAGACCGGCCGTTGTCCACGTTCCGGGAAGTACCACGGCCGCGAGTGTGAATTGGTCGAGATCGGCCGCTCCGGAAAGAGAGGCTCCGCTGGCAATCGTAACCGTCGTGGTAAGAAGTTGCTCGCTGACTGCCATAGGTGCCTCAGATCAGGTAGGGCCGGACGAACCCTCGCAGGTTCATTTTGGCGATGTTTGCAAGCCGTGTCAGGAAGGCCCCGGAACTGTCCGCGCCATACTTCTCGGAGACGTCGGCTTCGCGCCAGTCTTCCGCGCCGATGTTCTGGGTCTCTCTGATCGCCGGCATCAGGTTCCACTGCGCCACGGCAAGCATTGCCTGCCACACAGGCTCTGGGATCGTCGATCCGTAGCCCCAGGTTCCCGTGATGACGAGAGCCCGCTTGTTTCCTGGCCACACTGGCGAGTAGTAGGACGTGGCGAACTCGATCCTGTTGATCGGGATGCCGTCGGTCGAGTAGTTGTAGGGCTGAAGCCAGTATTGCTCATTGGCGGTCAGGGTAGACCCCCCGAGCACGACAGAAGAGATTGCTGTGGCCTCCACTGGAAGCCACAGCGTTCTACCGTTTGTCACAGGGTCGAAGTACCGCGCCGTGGATGATCCCGCAAGGAACACCCGGTTGCAGTACTTCTCGACCTGGACCTGACCCGACTCCGCAGCACCGGCCGCAAGAGACGAGAGGTACGGGTAGTCGGTCGTCAGGATGCCTGCCGACGCGAGCGCCGTTATCACGTCCGATGCGGTTGGGTACGCGGGCCTGGACATCGTTTACGGCTGTGCCGTGAACACAGGGGAAGCCTGGGTTCCAGTGTTCACGTATACAATCGCGTTCGTGGTGTCCAGATACTGAGCGCCCTTCGGGATCTGGTTCGCGAGGGTCGTGCCGTTTACCGGAGCGCCCCCGTACCACGGGCCGATGCAGCCGGGGATGACGGCCGCGGACTGCTCAATCACTGCCATCAGAACTGCCCACCGTTCAGGCCGATGTCGATGAACGAGATTTCGACGGTTCCAGCCACATCCGTGCCGTGAACAAAGATGATGCTCGGAATGAGTACATCTCCACTGTCGAAGGTGAAGGCCGCCGTAACGGTCGGAGCCGCGTCGTTGATCTTGTAGGTGACAACCCCAGCAGCGGACACAAGGACTGTGAAGCTGACCGCCGTAGCGTCAGCCGCATTGTCAGTCGTGTCGGTCGTGGTCGTCGCCGCGTTGTTCAGGATCGTGGCGATCTTGATGTCGCCAGCCGTCCCGTTGATCCCGATCCAGGCCCCGTCAGTGTAGTCGTTCCAGTCAGCCGCGTGAGACGCCTGCTTGCGGAACCCGATCATGAACGGGTCGGCCCCGGACACGTCGGCGATCTTGACGGTGCACTTGAACCCGAACGCCAGATCGGTTCCGACGGTGAAATTCAATCCGCCGCCAAGGATGGGGCCGGTGATCTCGATGCCGTCGTTGTCGGTCTGATCCATCCCGATTTCAAGCCCGAGGGCCGAACGAGTCGGGGCGGTGATCGTCTGGGTGCCGATGACGTTCCAGCCGAGCGCAAGCCCGGCGTTGAAGATCGTCTGGTTCGGAAGGATCATCGCGTTTCGGTCGCCGGCAGTGCCGGTCGTCCCGCCGCTGACGGATCCCGAAAAGACCGGTTCGCCTCCAAGCGCGCCGTCCCAGTACCAACGCTTGTTACCGTAGGTCACGGGCGAGCCGGAGCCAATGGGGAATGTGGGGGAAGTGACGCTCATTGCCTTGCTTGCTCCTTAGATTCCGGTGACCTTGCAGAAAGCCTCGTCGCGGTAGTGGACGAGAACGCAGCGCATCGTCACCTTGACCCGCTGTACGTCGAGCAGGAAGTCCGTGTCGTGAGAGTTGGTCATCTGGACCGTGATCCCTCGACGGAAGAACAGTTCCGAGAAGTTGGCGAAGTCGCCGACCAGGGAAGTCCCCTCGGTGATGTACGTCGACAGCGCCACGGGCAGGCCCCAGAGCATCGAAGATACCTGGAGAGACGGGTCCCCGAAGATGTAGTCGCCGACGGCCGTCCGCAGGAGTCTGATTTCCTGCCAGTCGTTCGGGTGCATCAGGATCGCGTTCGGGGTGGTCTTGCCCGTCACGCGGATCTTGGTCATCGCCTTCATCACGGCATCGACGTTCGGATCCGTTCCCTTCGCCTGCGTCTGAATGCTCGTCAGGTTCAAGGTCCCGAGCAACTGCGGAGCCGCGCCGGTCCCGGACAGCAACTGGGTCTCAAGGGTCTGGCCGACCATGAACTCAAGGCGAGAGGTGATGTACGCTTGCGCGTTCGCCACGTCCTCGAGCTGCTCGTCGGTCACCGGGATGCTGACGCCGATCTTCTCGACGTTCTGGGTGGTTTCCGTCAGCCTGAGTGTGCCTTCTGGGATCGCCGCACCTTCGGCAACGTTCGCGGCTGCGTTCGTGAAGGTGGTCTCCTTCATGTACTTGTAGCCGGCCATCGTTGTTGTTCCCTTCGGGTAAAGGTCGACGACGCGGAGTGCTTCCTGGGCGGACAGAACGACCTTGCGACTGCGGATGACTTCAGGCTCCCATCCGGAGGTCGTCAGGAACATCGACTTGAACTCGATGTCCAGGCCGCCGTCCTTCGCGAAGATCGCGTCAGGCAGTTCCGTGACCCCGTGATTGATCCCGGCGGATCGCATCTTCATAACGGCGTCGTAGATCGCCTTACCGGAACTGACCGGCTGGGCAGCCGAGTCCTTGCGCTCGGGCGCAGATCCGGTGAACACAGGGCGGCGAACTTCACCGAGTTGCGAGAGGATCTCCTCGTTCTGCTTGCGGATCTTCTCCAGAGCAACCAGATCGTCGTGCTTCCTCTGCAAGTCCCCGAGTTCTTCGTTCCTCTTGCGGACTTCCTGGAGTTCGGCGCTTCCGAGGTTGTAAGTCCCGTCAGGCAGTGTCGCCTTCTTGAACAACTCGGCCAGCTCTCCTCGCTTTTCCGCGAGTTCCTGGGCGATGGTGGGCATTGTGTGCTTGCTCCTACAGGGGCACGCCGAGGGAGCGTGCCTGGATGGCGAGAAACTCTGCTTCAAGCGCAGCCGCCTTGCTCGCGTTGTCGGCATTACTCATCGAGAGTTCCTTCACAACGTCATCGAGTTCGGCAAGGATCTGCTTGAGAGCAATCGCGAGTGCCGGGGAGAGGGTTCTCCCGTCCTTCTCGCGCAGACGTTTCACCGCGAAAACGCGGTCTTTGTACTCCCCCAGTTGAGCAAGCACTCTGTCGGAGTGTTCAGAGAGGGAAATGCTCGCATCGCCCTCGTTCTTCACACCCATGATAACCGCGCCTTTGTTGGCAGGGATAGTCACGGGTGAAATCTCGTACAGTCGGGCCTTCCTGATGACGCGACAACCCTTCGAGGACTTCGAGAGGTCTTCGTCGGTCGGACTGTAGCCCCACTGCGCCCATTGGGTCTTCATCGCGGCTTCTTCGAGGTAGTCTGCCCCGTTTGGCATCACGCGGAAGCCGACACTCACCGTCTTGATGACGCCATCCCGCATCAGGGTCCGAGCGTCTCGGCCTCGAGCTGTGTCGCTGATCTTCGCGGTGAACATCAGGCCCTCGGGGGACGAACAGGCCTCAATCGGCCTACCGATCGGCTCATTCCAGTCGTGGTTGAGGCCCCCAATGAAGCCGTCGCGCAAGAACAAACCAAGATCGGAGTCGAACGCACCAGGAGCGATAACGTCGTTGTAAGAACTATCGTCGACGCGGTAGTACGCGGAAGCGCATCCGTGGAACACGCCTTCCTCTTCACCGGACTTGAACTCACAGGGGAAGGTGCTTCGCGCCATCAGGATGCCTCACGTTCAACGTCGGACTCTTCATCTCCAACCAATCCCTGGGATCCGCCGGTCGCCGCGCTGTCTTGCTTGCCTGCGCGGCCTGTGCCCGTCCAACCTGGTTGAGACTGTTGTCGAGGTGACAAGAGTTCGGGTTCTATGAACAACTTATCACCTTGAGGATCATTCATACTAGGAAGACCCATCATCACACGGGTTTCATTCAGTTTCGTGACGCCTGCACGGTAGGAAAGACGCCAGGTTTTGGCGGCATCGTCGAAGGCCGGTTGGAGCGCGAGGACCAGGGAGTAGTTCCACCGGCACTTGACGTTGGGATCGCCCCCGACCTCGGGAAGCAGTCCGAATTCGATGGTTTCGGCAAAGACGGACTGGAGAGGCCGCAGACACATGTCATAGAACTGCTGGATGGCCTGCCCGTAGTTGTCGAACGTCGACTTGTCGCCGGAGGATGTGATCCCTGCGACTTCGACGGGAACCTTCATTCCAGCGCAGATCCGGTCCTCGGGGATGACGCGCAGGGTTCCGATGTCGAGTTCGGCCGGCGAGAGCCCAATCGAGTCGACCTTCGTTGTCGAGGACAGGATGACGGGCATTCCCCGCTGGTCCCCCGTCGTGTTGGCCATCACCTGTGCTTTGAGGGCCGCGGCGTCGTCTAGGGTGAACTCCGTCATATCGGAGGCTGGGGAGAGTAAGAGGGCCTTTGCGCCGCCCTGCTTCATCTGCCGCGCCAGCCACGTCGAACCTTCGTTGTCCGCGGCGATCTCGCGCATCAGGGCTTCGAGAGGAGAGATGCCCCACCGAGGGTTGAGGGGGTCGATCCCGTTCCTGAAGTGCAGGATGGAGTCGAACGGAACGTCAATCCACTGTCCGTTTGCGAGGTACTGCCACGACGTGATGAACTTCCGCCCTGAGTCGTCGTAGCACGGGCGCACCTCCCACGGGAAGAGAGGGTAAAGTTCGCGCACGACTCCGGCGCCGTCTTTGCTTTTGAACCAGAAGGCGTTGCCGTAGCAGCAGAAGCCCAGGATCGTGGGCGCCCAGAGGCCCGAGGCGGGGTAGTAAGGGTTCGGCCGTGCGATGAGCTGCGCTAATGGGTGATCGGGGAGAATCTTGTCGTCCCCTGTGGCGAGCTGCGGCCCGGGCTTGTAGACCTGAAACACGGGCTCGTGGAAGTTAGACACGATCCGGTCAAGACAGATGGAAACAACAGGGTTCCTGTGAAGGTCTCCTGTCTCTTGCTTCCAATCGACCTGCGAACCTGGGAGTTGGCCTGCAAAGGGATAGACGCCCGACCAGAAGGTTGAAGTCCCCGCGCTGCCCGGCCCAGAGGAGAAGAAGGCATTGAAGATGAGCCGTGCGCCCTTGAGGGCGAGTCCGAGCTTCTCTCTGGCTCCCAGTTTCATGCGGTCAACACCTTAATAGGTCGGCGAGAGGCCATCCCGTGAACGGCGAGGAGTAGAGCAACAACGGCATCGTCGTGTTTGCCCGGCGGGGCCGCCACGCGCTTGAACTGTCCGCCCGGTGTTGACTGATACTCGTACGAGAGGAGTTCGATCGTCTGAACAGGGATGTCCATCAGCCTGACCTCTCCGCGCTCGAACGCAAGGTTGAGCCTCGTGCACATCTCATACTTGTTGGAGTTCGTCAGTTTGACGCCCTTCACTCGTATGTTCTCACTGTAGAGGGTTTTCCTCACACGTTCAACGACGGGTTCCCCAACACCTGTTGCGTCCATTATGACGCTTGCGTTGTACTCTTTTGCCGCCTTGACGATCAGACCTTCGTTCTTCTCCCAGTCGATCCGATTGTAGCGCCGAAAGAAGACCTGTCTCCCATCGTTGCCGATGACGGTCAGAACGGTGAAGTCAATCGTGGCTGCAAGGTCAACACCCATGAAGTAGGAGACGCCCGGCCTCTTCTTCTCGTTCTTGTCTCTTCCGCTGTCGATACAGGCATTGACGTTGTGGAAGACGCCTCCAGCGTCCTCGACAAACTCAGCCATGATCTCCTGCCGGAAGACTCTCTCCGCCGTGTCTCTCTTGTAGGCAGCGATGGCGTCAACAGGGATGTAGGGGTTAGAGAACGACGGCTTCCTGAACGAAGCGTATTCAGGATCTCCAGACGTTCCCTTCTCAAACAGCTCCGCAAAGTAGTTGAGACCGTTAGGAGTGCCAAGGATAAGAGCAGAGCCCTTGTAGTCCATCAAGGTCGGGAGGATAACAGCCTGCCACGCCTTCTCGAGCTCTGGAGCAAACGAGGCTTCGTCAACAACAGCCCTGTGGTACTTGACGCCTCTGATCGTGTCAGGCCGGTCAAGAGACCAGAACCGCAAGATCCCTCCCCCGGCAACCGTCATCCGGTGCTCAGCCTTGTTCGCTGACCGTATCAGACCCCCAAGACCGTAAACAACCGCATCCCACACCTCAACCAACGCAGGGTAGTTCGGAGCAAACCAGCCACACGCCTCACCCCTCTGCGCCCCCTCAATCAGCCAGTTGATCCCCAGAGTCGTCTTCCCAAACCGACGCCCACAACACACAACCCTAAACCGAGCAGAAGACTCAACGATGTCTACCTGCCCAGGATGCGGAGCCTCAACTCGAACAACGATCTCTCTGTCCATCTCAAACCAAGCATACCCCACTCCACCAAACAGCGTTACCAGCACTACCCAAACTAGGAAAGGGGGGAACCTTAGGAGGGGGGATTGGTACCCAGTACAATAGATCGTATTCAAGATCGTAGATCTTGAACAGATACCTTCTTAGGGCCTACGGCCGCAATTCGACAACCCCTCACAGCCATTGGGACCATTTAACGCAAAAGCCGATTTTCTTGCTCGCGTCTTTTGTTTGGATGCACCCCACCCCACGAGCCGGCTCAAATCCCTGGCGTAACACCCATGCACTCATATTTCATACCAGCCCAGTACTATTGGTCTACTCACAAACTCGACGAGTCCAACAAGAGGCTAGGTGTCGAAGTACGCCGCCTTCGGCGTCGCTACCGAGCTGGGGAGAAGTGTGATATATAAGCCCAACCCACTATTCGAGCTCTGATTTATAACCTGGCCTTATGATCCGCAGCACAGCTCGCCGGCACGGATCCTCTCCAACAGATACCCCCTATGGGTATGCAGTACGTACAGGAGGGTCCTGTTCCCAACAATCACACAACATTATTGGGTTCTACTTCGTGTGACATTCCCTGCTGCATCGACCATACTATGAGTGTAAGGAAGTCTGGCTTGATCCAGAAGGAGAACGAAGATGTTTGAAGTGAAGATGAAGGATGACTTCGGTTGGACGGGGAGCTCTGTCGAAACGCTGGGGGACGCCGTGGCGTGGTTCGAGTTCCCTTTGGGTGAGCTTGAGTGGCACGAGATCGAGCGGGGCTTAGTCGCCTACCAGCAGGTGTCAGACCCTGGATCCGAGGAAGGGCCCTTCACGTTCATCTATCAGATTGAAGGCGACTTCACCCTTGCCGAGTGGAAGGAAGCCATTCACACC
>SXGT01359215.1_pt1 | contig 13229 bp, 6 predicted proteins | sample 3176221 | NCBI WGS metagenome assembly SXGT01 (sample SAMN11356862, study PRJNA531348) | freshwater metagenome | isolation source: freshwater sample F1-120 | place: China: Fuxian Lake, Yuxi | collected 2017-12-25
AGACCTGCCGCCGGCTCAAACAGGCCGAGAGCACCCGCCAGATCCCGGTGATCTTCCTGACTGCCCGCGACGACACCCCGTCCCTGGCCGAGGGTTTCAGGGCTGGAGGGGTGGACTATGTGGTCAAACCCTTCCAGAAGGAAGAGGTGCTCATCCGCCTGCAGACCCACCTGGAACGCAGCCGGCTTGCCCGGGCCCTGGCCGAGGAACACGCTGCCCTGGAGGCGCGCACCCGCGAGCTGGAGGAGGAGATCGCCCAGCGCAAAGCCATCACCCGCGAACGCAATAAGCTGTCGGACCACCTCTCCCTGGTCTCGCAACGCGAAGCGGAACGCTGGGGCTTACACGGCTTTGTGGGCCAGAGCCAGACCCTGCGCCAGATCCTCGACGAGGTCGGCCTGCTCCAGACCACCCAGAATATCGCGGTGCTGGTCCTGGGCGAGAGCGGCACTGGCAAGGAACTGATCGCCCGGGCCATCCACAATGGCTCGGCCCGCCGCCAGGGGCCTTTCGTGGCGGTCAACTGCGCCGCCATCCCGCGCGACCTGGCCGAGTCCCTGTTCTTTGGCCATGTAAAAGGCGCCTTTTCCGGGGCCGACCGCGACCAGGCCGGGTACTTCGAGTTGGCCCACGGGGGCACCCTCTTCCTCGATGAGGTAGGCACCATGTCGGCCGAGCTGCAGCCCAAACTGCTGCGCATCCTGGAGGACGGGCTGGTACAGCCCCTGGGCAGCCGCGAACCCAGGCAAGTGGAGGTGCGGGTGCTGGCCGCCACCAATAGCGATCTGCCCCAGCAGATCCAGGAGGGCCGATTCCGCCAGGACCTCTACTACCGCCTGGCCCGCTTCACCGTGCGGGTGCCGCCCCTGCGCGAGCGGCGCGAGGATATCCCGCTCCTGGCCGGTCATTTCCTCCAACTCCTGGCTTCCGAGATGGGCATCGAGCATCCCACCCTCAATCCCGAGGCCCTGGCCCTGCTGGAACAACAGGATTTCCCCGGCAATATCCGCGAGTTAAAAAACGTGGTCGAACGCGCCCTCATCGAGAGCCGGGGCCAGGAGATTCGCCCCGAGCACCTGCATCTGGCCGAAGGCACCCCCTCGGTGCCGGCTCAACCTTCCGGCCTGCCGGACCTGCCCCTGAACCTGGAACAAGCCGAACAGGTGTTGATCCAGCGCGCCCTGGAGCAGACCAGGGGCAATGTCTCCGAGGCCGCCCGCCTCCTGGGCGTCGACCGCAACAAGATCTACCGCCGACTCGACCGCCCCGCCTCCTGATCGCCCCTGCTCACCCGTGAGCAACCCTGCTCCCCGGCGAGCAGTACCCCGCCCCTGCCGGTATCTGCGGACAGGGGCCTTTTCATTTAATCGTCTGTTCTCCAAGAGGTTGGACAAATCCCTCCCCGGGTGGCACGACCCTTGCAAAGGATTGTGCCGACAGGCTTTTCTTTTTTATACAGGAGGGATCAAATGAAGCGAATAGCTACCAAGACCCTGATGGCCCTGGCGATGATGGTGCTGATATCCGCCACCGCCACACCCTCAGTCGCAACACCGACCTTGCAGTTTTTCCAGATGGGAGATCTGCCGAATCAGGAACCCGCCGGGGCCTGGTTCGCCTTTCCCACTGACAACTACTGCGGCCTTTTTCACCTCTACTTCATCCAGGGCACGGACCGGAATGGTCCCATCTACAACCCGGGTGGCAGCTTCAATCTGCCCTTGGAATATGGCACCCACGACTTCACCTTGCTGGGTTCTGGTGGAATCACCGGCCCCGAGGCCAGTCTGATCCTCAACTTTGCCGAAGGCAGTTTCACCATCGACACCCTCCACCCCAATGGGAGTATGACCTTCGGCGAGACCACGGTGACGGTCACGAATTTCACCTTTGAGAACTATGGCGCCCCTGGCCTCACCGACCGCATCGGCACCTGTAACCCCAATCCCGATGGGATCACCGACGCGGTGGGCCACCTCACCATCGAGGTGTCGCCTACTACCATTGACCTGACGGGCGCGAATGTCTTCGATGGTTATTTGGGGGGATACCACGCCTATCCCGAAAGCCAGGGCTGCGGGATTTTCCACCTCTATATGATCGAGGGCACTGATCCGAACGGCACCATCCTCAATGACAATGCCCCCCTCAGCCTCAGCTTGACCCCCGGCACCCACACCTTCACCCTGCTGGGCACCGAAGGGCCGACCAGCGGGCTGATCGACTTCAACGATCTCAGCAGCCTGCCGGCCCTGACCCTGAATCTGAGCAATGGCCCTGACTCGGGCACCCTGACAGTTGCCCATGGCGCTACCGAGACGCTCGCCCTGGGCGGGCTGAACATCACCGCGACCCAGTTCACCTGGACCCCCTACGATCAGAGCAGTGTCAACCGCGTCGGCACTTGCGGCATCGGCGCAGACCCCTGGAACGACGCCGTCGGGCACCTCACCCTGGTGGTCCACTCCGAGGCCTCACCACCCCCACCCCCGCCCCCATCCAACGGGCCCATCCACCTGTGGTCTGGCGAGGGCAATGCCGACGACTCCGTGGGCAATGCCGACGGCACCCTGGGCGGGACCACCCCCTTCGGAACCGGGCTCAGTGGTGAAGCATTCTACTTTGACCACCAGCAGTCGTCTATCGTCAGTCTCCCGGTGGACATCAGCCCCGACGCCCTGCCGCAGATGACCGTGGTGATGTTTGTGAAGCTGGATACCGGTCCCTACTTCAACGATTCCTCCGCCCTCGGCTGGGTGTTCGGCCACGACAACGGCGGGTACGACCGCTCCCTGAATCTGCACGATACCCGCTACGGCAGTGGTGTCCAAGTTGCCGGCGGGACCGGGGTCGATCCCCATCAATCCACCCTGCCGCTCACCTTGCACCAGTGGCATTGCGTCGCCGCTGCCTATGACCGGGACAACTCCACCGTCACCTTCTATGCCGATGGGGCTACCCAGACGGTCTATGCCGCCCCTGGACCCGGCGAGCCCACCGCCAGCTTGGGCGGATTGCTAAACTTCGGGGGGCATACCATCCAGGGACTCGTAGACGAGGTCTCCCTCTTCGACCGCGTCCTCACCCCGCAGGAAATCGACGCCATCAGCGCCCAGTTCCCCCATGCAGCGCCCGTGGCCAATGCCGGCCCGGACCAGACTGTGGAGTACGCTGGCGACCCCACCTTCTTTACCCTGGACGGCTCTGGCTCTTATGATCCAGATGGGGCCGATTTGATCTATAACTGGGAAAGCGCTGGCAGTGGGTTCGGATCTGTCAGCGGCGTCAGCACCGTGGGATCTCTGAGCGAACCTTCTTCGGTCACCCTCTATGTGACCGATGCCCAGGGCAATGTCTCCATCGACGAGGTGTTCATCAATCTGGTGGATACCACCCCACCCGTGGTCACCGCCCCACCAGCTGTGATTGCCCCCGGGCCGCTGACCGCCAACGATATCGGCACGGCCACGGCCACCGACAACTCCGTGGTCGATGTGATCAGCAGCAATGCCCCGGCCACCTTCCCGCTGGGCACCACGGTGGTCATCTGGACCGCCACCGACGTCTTTGGCAACAGCGCCAGCGCCACCCAGAACGTCACGGTATTCCAGTCCGACACCACCCCGCCGGTAATCGCGCTCAACGGCGCCAATCCGCTGCTCTTGGAGCTGGGCACTGCCTACACCGAGCCCGGCGCCAGCGCCCTGGACGCGGTGGACGGCGACCTCACCGCCGCCATCCAGACCAGCGGCGGCGTGGACGCCAACACCGAAGGCAGCTACACGGTCAATTATTCGGTGGCCGACGCCGCCGGCAACACCGCCAGCGCCAGCCGCACCGTGCAGGTGCTGGTCACCGCCAACAGCTACGGGCTGATCGCCACCCACAGCCTGCACCTGCGCCAGAACGCCCGCATCACCAGTGGTTTTGCCGGGGTGGTCAACCAGGGCTCCGCCCCCTTCCTGGCCGGCAAGGTGGAGCTGGTGGTGGGCACCCGGGTGCAGACCGATGCCGGGGTGCGGCTCAGTGCCCCCAGGGTGCGGGTGCGCCAGCACGCCGACATCGACGGCCAACTGGTCTACAACCAACTGGTCGCGGTGGGCAAACACGCCACCATCGTCCAGCAGACCCAGGTCCCGGCCAACTACTTCCCCCTCTTCCAGGGCACGGGTCTGCCGGTCTTCCTCACCAGCACCCCAGGCACCCAGGACGTGGAGGTCAAGCAGAAGAAGTCGGCCACCCTCAGCCCCGGCGCCTACGATGAGATCAGCGTCAAGCAGAAGGGCACCCTCACCTTCGCGGGCGGCACCTACCACTTAGGTGACCTGGATGTGGGCTCCAATGCCGAGATCCGTTTCCTGGCTCCTACCACCCTATTAATTCGCGGGCAGCTCTCCCTGGACCAGAACAGCACCTTTGGTCCGGCCTCGGGCTCGGGGATCGACGCCTCGGATATCCTAGTCTACGTCGAGGGCCGCAATGGCCGGCTGGGCAATGGCCACGACGACGACGAGGGGGACGACGAGGAGGACGATGCCGAAGGGCGCAACCTGCGCAAGACCCCCAGAGCCGCCAAGATCGGGGTGCGGGTCAGCTTCCAGGGCAACCTCTATGCCCCCAACGGCACCATCCACCTGCGCCAGGGTTCGGCATCGGTGGGCTCTTTCATCGCCCGCGATCTGATCGTCGGGGTGCGGGCCCAGGTAGCGGCACAGAGTGGCTGGAACACCCCAGGGGTGATCTATCAGCCCCAGGCACCCGCAGCCCTGGCCAAGTTGGCCGATGCACAGGCCGAGGCTGGCACACTGCCCGAGGGCACCGGGCTCTTGGCCAACTACCCCAACCCCTTCAACCCCAACACCACCATCCCCTATGTGCTGGTGGAGATCGCTCCCGTGAAGCTGAGTGTCTACAACGTGCTGGGTCAGCAGATCCGCGTCCTGGTCGATCAGTTGCAGGTACCCGGCAGCTACACCGCCAGTTGGGACGGCATGGATGCCGCAGGGATACAGGCCGCCGGTGGCGTCTACTTCTACCGTCTCGAAGCCGGCGAGCACCACTCCGTGATGAAGATGCTCTTCGCCAAATAACCCGCACCTGAAAAGCATCGCGTGACAAGAGGCCCGGCGGTTAACCCCGCTGGGCCTCTCCTAATTGTCCTCCCCCCTGTTTTGATCCGGCCCTGGGCTTTGTCTACCTTATCAACACCGCCCTGATTGTCCTTGGGGGCGTACCTGATCGTCAAGGCCTTGCGCAAAATCCACACCTTCGACAAGATGTTCGACGAGTTGAAGGAAAAAAACCACGCCCTCTCCCCCTTTCTCGAATGACAACGACCTCGCATCCCCGCCTCTACCTCGCGGCGGCAGACCTGCCCCGCCTGCGCCGGTTGCGCGGCATTGGCCACCACGCCGGCATCTGGCAGAACCTCGAAACCTCCGCTGCCTGGTGCCTGGGCCAGCAGCCGCGGCAGCAACGCATCGCCCCCCTCTCGCCCGACCCGGTCTACGAGAACCTCTACGACCGCTTCTACGCCATCATGGCCGACCTGGCCATCACCGAACACCTGGCCTTTGCCTACGCCCTCAGCGGCGCACAAGAGTACGGGGAAGCGGCCAGGCAGTGGACCCTGGCCAGTTGCCGCGCCTGGAGCGCCGAAGGAGAGGAGCCCCCGGACGGAGGCAAGGCCTATGCGGTTCTACGCCTGCTCAAGGGGGTCGCCACGGGTTATGACCTGGTCTGGGAATGTTTCTCCCAGGCCGAACGGGAGGAGGTGCGCCAGGTCCTGGGCCAGATCGGCCAGAACTACTGGGAACACTACTTCTCCACCCCGGCCATCGCCGGCCCCGACTTCCACGCCCACCACGCGGTGGTCGAGTGGAGTTCCTTCGGGGTGGCAGCCCTGGCCCTCTTGGGCGAGGTGCCCGAGGCCGAGGTCTGGCTCGAAGCGACGATCCGCAAATTCGAGGAGCACCTCTTGCCCCTGGGCCTGGCCCCGGACGGGGCCCAGGTGGAGGGCGCCACCTTCTGGGCCTCGACCATGCAGTACCGGCTCTTCTTCATGGATGCCCTGCGCCGGGTGACCGGGAAGGATCTCTTTCCCCGTTTCGCCCCGTGTATGAACGCCGACCTGGCCCTGGCCGCCATCGCCCTGCCCAAGGAACCCGGCCACGACCAGGACCACCAGAGTGTGATCCTCGAACCCAGTTACGGCCAACTAGACTACTACGCCCCGGTGCTCTTGGCCCTGGCCCGCCAATACCGCCAACCCCTGCTGCAACACCTGGCCCTGTGGGACCAGTCTTTGGGCGCCCTGCAGCACACCCGCTACATCACCCCGCACGGCGAGGCCCTGCTCTTCTCTCTGGGCGGGTACGCTTATTTGTGGTACGACCCCGAGTTGCCGACCCAGGTGGAGGACGCCCCGCTCTCCTACCATTTCCCCTCAGTGGGCGAGGCGTACCTGCGCGCCTCGTGGGAGCCAGGCGACTTGCTGGTGGGGGTTCGCAAGGGAGAGGTGGTGATGCACGCCGGCGGCCAGACCCTGCTCATCGAGCCCATCACCTGGCGAGAGCCACCCGCCGGCCTGCGTATCGAATCATTGGAAGACGACGGTGAACAGGCCCACATCCACTGCGCCAATCCCGAGGGGCACTCCCTGCACCTCACCTTGCACCGCCCCTTGCGCACCCTGCACCTGGAACGGCGCGTCCCCGGTCCCTGGCAGTGGTGGAGCCACGCCTGCCCCACCGTCGAGGGCAATACCCTCAAATGGGATCTGGCGCATCTACAGATAAAAACAGGCACCCTGCAGACCCTCGACCCCATCGGCTTCACCTCGCAGCTCTCGGTGGGCAACGGCCTACTCGACCTGGCCGACCCCGCGCCTCGGTTGCTGCCGCTGGTGACCATGACGCCTGATGATGAAGGATTGATAGAGCTAGAGATCCGCGCTGCCAACCCCAAAGGACCCCACTGAGATGAACCCCAAAGCCAACCCCAAAGGCGAGATCTTTGTCGAGCGCAACGCCCCGGGCCGGCCCCACCATGGCAAGGTCCTGGCCGCCATCCAGCCCCATTCCGACGACATGCCCATCTACAGCTCGGGCACCGTCGCCAAACTCATCGACGAGGGCTACACCGCGTACCTGATCCAGGTCACCAACGACGAGAAATGCGGCCCCACCCACAGCTTTGGGGAGACGATCTTAGCCAACGAAAACGACGTCGAGGCCCTGGCCAAGGTGATGGGTTTCAAACAGACCTTCTACCTGGGCTATCGCAACCATTTGATGGACGAGGCCCCGGCGGTGGAGATCCGCGCACGGATGATCTTCCTCATCCGCGCCCTCAAGGTTGATACTGTATTTACCTTCAATCCCTGGGGCCACGGCGAGGAGAACCCCGATCACTGGGTCACCGCCCAGGCCGTGGAAGCGGCCTGCTGGATGGCCGGCAATGCCAAGGATTACCCCGAGCACCTGGCCGCCGGGGTCATGCCCTATTCAGTGAGGGAGAAGTACTACTGGACCGCCCGCCCCGGCCAGCCCTACAACCGGGTGGTGGACATCAGCGACTACATCGAGCAGCGCATCGCCGCCAACCGCGTCAACCAGGCCCAGGGCCCGGCCGGTTGCCAGGGCTCCCGGCTGCGGGCGCACCTGGCCGCCCAAGGGCGGTATCTGCCCGAGTTGGGGAACGACGACGACACCGCCGACCGCGAGTACATCCGCCTCTTCTGCTGCACCGCGGCCCGCGAACTGGGCCAGCAGTACGGGGTGCAATACGCCGAGCCCTTCTACCACGTCGGCCCCGCCGGCAGCGTCTACGGCTTTGCCACCGGCGAGGAGGTCCAGGCCTACATCGACACCCACGCCCGACCCCTCAAAGAGCGGTGAGCCATGTTTGCGCTCAAACCCGACTATGAGCAGGTGATGGACCGCTACGAGGCCTGGTGGCATGCCCAGGTCCTCGACCGGCCCCTGGTGAGTTTGACCTTTGCCAAACCCGCGGCCGAACGGGTGCCCCCGCCGCCGCCCAAGGTATACGCCAGACCCCACGACCACTGGATGGACACCGACCGGGTGGTGGCCCATTCCCTGGCCTATGTACACAACCACGTCTTCTTCGCCGACGCCCTGCCCATGGTCTGGCCCAACCTGGGCCCCGAGGTCTTCTCGGCCTTCTACGGCTGTCCCATGGATTACGTGGACGACCGCACCGGCTGGAGCGAACCCGTCCTGGCCGACTGGTCGCCCGCGTCGGTGGCGACGCTGCGCCTCGACGAGGAGAACCTCTACTACCGCAAACTGCTCGAAATGACCGACGCCCTGCTCGAGGTAGCGCGCGGGCAGTTCATCGTCGGGTACACCGACCTGCATCCAGGCGGGGACGCCATCGCCGCCTTCCGCGACCCGCAGCAGTTGTGCCTCGACGTATTGGATTACCCGGAAGAGATCAAGGCCCTCTGCGAACGCATCACCGGCGACTTTTTGCGCCTCTACGAGTTCTACCACCAGAAGCTGTCGGCCGCCGGCATGCCCAGCACCTCCTGGCTGCCGGCCACCTGCCGGGGCAAATACCACATCCCCTCCAACGACTTTTCCTGCATGATCTCGGATCAGCTCTTCGCCGAGCTCTTTTTGCCCGGCATCGTGCGCGAGTGCAGCCACATGGACCGCAACATCTACCACCTCGACGGCCCCCAGGCCCTGCGCTACCTCGACACCTTGCTGGAGTTGCCCCAGCTCCACGCCATCCAGTGGGTGGCCGGCGCAGGTCGCGACCACTGGGCCGACTGGATTCCCGTGTACCGCCGCATCCAGGCCGCCGGCAAGGGCTTCTCGATCACCGTGCCCGCCGCCGAGTTGGAACTGCTCTTTGCCGCGCTGCGGCCCGAGGGCGCCTGGCTCACGATCTCGGGCATCAACGACCAGGACTCCGCCCAGGCCGCGCTCAGAGCGATATCCCGCTGGGTAAACTGAAGGAGGAGGGATGGAGATCTACAACATCCATTGCGACCTGAAAGAAGGCGTCAAAGACACCGACTTCAGCGACGCGGTACACGCTTTCCTGGGGAAATTACAGCAGGAGGGGAAACTGGCTGCCTACCGGGTGACCCGGCGCAAGCTGGGCCTGGGGCCGGCCCAGATCCCGGAGTGGCATCTGGTTCTGGAGTTTGAAAACCTGGCCCAGATGGATCAGATCTTCGCCGAGGTCTCCTCGCGCGCCGAACCCACCGAGTCCTTTCACCTGGCCGTCAATTCCAAGGTGCAGAATCTGATCTTCTCGCTCTACCGGGATTTCCCCGACCCAGGGCGGGTGCGAGGACAGGAGCGGTTCTGACGCTCAGAACACGATGCTCGACACCGCCTTGGAGATCAGGGCCACGGCAATGGAACTCATGCCCACCAGGCCCATGCCGCAGGAGTACCCGGCCAGCAGGATGGGGGTGTAGACCCGCCAGCGCGCCTCGCCGAAGCGGCGCTCAAAGTAGTAGCGGCCCAAGAGGGCGCCGGCCAGGTTGAGCATGGAGAAATGGGGCCAGGCCCCCAAGCCCCCGATGAAGCCGTAGAAGAGGGTGATGGGCGCCCGCAGCAGCGAGATCAATCCCCACACCCCGCAACTGCCCAGGAAACCCACCGCTACATAATCCCCCCGCACAATGCCCTGGATCAGGCTCTGCCCGCCGGCCTCAGGCAGGGTGGACTTGACCCAGAAGCTCTGCATGGTGGCGTGGAAGGGCCAGAACTTCTGCACAAAGGGATAGGTCGAGGAGGGGATGGGGCCCAACTTCCAGATGAAGGACCAGAAGATGAAGCTGCAGACAAACATGATCAACATCGCCACCGCCGCCAGCTTGACCACGCTGCCAAAACTGGTGCGGGTCAGCTCCAACTGCTTAAAGGCCGCCACCTCGCCGCTCGAATCGAAAAGGGGGATGGGCGCGAACCACACCGCTGCCCCCTGGTATCCCGACAGGTAAAACGACCCCTCGCGCAGGTAGGGGAAGGACGACCCCTGGGGGCTGCCGGTCAGGCCGATCATGCGCGCCCCGATATAGGAGAAGACCGGGGTGCAGACAAAACCGAAGAAGGCGCTGATCCACCAGGGAAACTCGGGCACTAGCTGGCTGACCAACACCACAAAAAGGGAAGTGCTGCAGGCCCAGATCAGCAGCGCCTTGTAGATGGCGATGTCCCCCCGCCCCGCCGGCGGCCCCTCCACTCCCCCCGCCCGCCGGATGCCGCGCATCTTCGCCAGGGTGCTGCCCACCATCCAGAAGCCCATCAGCGCCACCAGCACCGCCCCGCCGATGGAGAAGCTCAGCCAGAAGTCGAAGGAGTTCGAGATCACCGTGGGAATGGCCGACATGCCCGGCTCCCAGGTGTGTAACACCCCGGCGCTGTAAAGCAGGGGGTTGGCCACCAGGTTGACCAAGAGCGAGGCGGTGCAGCTGCCCACCGCGATCCAGAAAGGCAAGACAAAGCCGATGAGCACGTGGCCCAGATCCGTCGCCACGCCCATGATCCCGGCCGGCATCAGTGCCCGCATCGGCACAGTCAGGTCGATGAAGGGAATGGGCAGCAGGGTGACGGTCTCGGTGAGAAAGATCCCGGAGATGGTGGGAATCACCACGTAGAAGAGCCCCCAGATCACCCCGATGAAGGCCCCGATGCTGAACACCTCCCAGCGCCAGCCTTCGCGGGCCTGCGAACTCTCGGCCAGGGCCGTGGCCCCGCCTGCCTGCACCGAGGCCATGGGGAAGGGCAGGCGCTCGAGGTCGTTGGTGATGCGGAACATCACGTAGCCCAGCGACATGCTGTTGATCTTGCCCAGCACAATCACCGCCAGCAAGAGGCCGATGGGCTTGATCCAGTCAGGATGGAGAAAACTGCGCTGCTGCAGGGCCTCAGAGCCGCGCGGGGGCACCACCCAGTCGGGGATATAATGGTGCAACTCGTCGGTCTGAGGCGACTGGACGAGGAACTGGTCCCAGATCAGGCTGCCGAAGGGCCCGCCGAAGAGGTCGGCCCCGGTGCCCAGTTTGCCGCCCACCGCCACCAGGCCGCCGGCCACCCAGTAGAGGATGATCACCTCCTGGGTGCGCAAACGCACGAAGGAGCGCTTGGCGATTTCGATGAAGAGGATCAGGGTCACCCACTCGGCCCCGCCGGCCATACTCTGCCCGGTGACCAGCCCCAGATAGATGGCCCCCGGCAGCATCAGGAAACCCACAAAGAGGGCCGCCCACACCGTCCTGAGGCTGAACCCCGGGGCGAACTCCAGATCCGGGGGGATCAGGTTGTACTCCGTCTTGGCCTTCGGCTCTTCTTCGGTGGCTGCCATCTCAATCCCCGTACAGCGGGTGGCCCTGGCCCGGGAACCAGATCATGTCCACCACAAAGGAGATCCCGATGCCGGTGAAGTACCCCAGGATCACCCCGATGAAGAAGGGCACTGCCTTGTAGTAAAGCTGGATGCCGCCCGAACGCATGATCACCCATTTGCAGAGCCAGGCCAGGAAGATGCTGAAGACGTAGATGTTCATCGGGTACCCGCAGATACCCACCGGCAGGCCGATGGGATGAATGGGCCACCAGGGGAACCGATAGCGCATGAAGGTCAGCGCCCCCATCAGGCCAGCCCCGGAAGCGGCGTGGCCCAGGCGCACCCAGTCGGGTCCCTTGGTGTCGGTGATCTTGCGCAGCACCTCCACGTAGGGCACCTGCGAGCCCAGGCCGAAGATCCAGCCCCCGTAGTTGTACGCCCCGTAGGAATACCCCATGTACAGCGCAAAAACGATGGACACCACCACCGCCACCAACGCCGCCAGCAGCACGTAGAGGGTGGCGGTGCGGCGGGGCATCTTCATCACGTCGGTGATCTTGGCGCTGTTGGCCGCCGCCGCCATGAAGAAGCCCTTCAGCTCGTGGTGCCATGAATAGGACAGGCCAAAGGCGATGTGGCTCTGCACCGGCATGTTTGGCCCGCCCAGGGCATAGCCCACAAAGGTCTGCCCGATGAGCGGGCCGCGGATGAAGAGGGTGCCGCCCTCGACGACGATGCGGGTGACCCCGGTGTAGAGCACGATAGTGGCCAAAATAAAAAGCGAAAGCCCCAGCACCGACATGCCGGAGCGCCACAACCAGAAACCGATATAGAGCACGGACAGGAGGGTGCCCAAGACAATGGTGCGATAGGACATCATCTCGTTCGAGTCGTCCACCGCTGCATCGCGGTGCCAGGCCTTGCGCCAGATGTCGCCCAGGTGCCGGCGGGCCATCCAGAAGAGGTTTAGCACCATGACGATCATGGCGCCAAAGGCCTGCCAGCTCACTCCCTCGTGGCCCAGGGAGTACACGTCGCGGCCGGTGATGGTGTAGCCGAAGCGGTTGAAGAGCCCCTCCTGGACCATGGTCAGCAGGGTGAAGAACCACAGGCTGAACGACACGTCGAGGTTGACGAAGAAGGTGAAGCTGAGCACCGCGTAGTTGATCGAGGTGGAGATGGGCGGGAACTCGCGGCCGATCTGGATATTGCCCGACAGGTCCATGGGGATGGGCGGGAAGGCCGGGGTGAAATAACTCACCACGTTCCACATGACGATGAAGAAGGGAATCGCAAAACCGATCCAGAACTGCCGGCGGCGCACAAAGCCCGGCCAGGGCGAGCCTTCGGGTGTGGCGATCAGCTGCTGGGGCACCTCCATCAGCGCGTAGGGCAGGCGCTCGTGCTCCACCCACTGCTTGCGCAGGGCGGCGACGATACACTGACAGAGGAAGAAAATGGCCATCACCAGGCTGATCCACCAGAACAGGGGCACCACCCAGACCTCCCAGGGGATGGGCTGGCCGGCCGGGATGCCGTTGTAAAACCACTTGAGCGCCGTCAAATCGCGGGGCACCAGCCACTCGGGGATGTACTGCACCACCTTCTCGTTCCAGGCGTTCTCCGGCGAAGCGAAGTACTTGGGCGCGGCGATCACCGCGATCAGGTAGGTGGAGGTCCCCCAGGTGGGGATGGAGGCACCCACCAGGGCCATGATGAAGATCAGGCCCAGCTCGGTGGCATCGAGGCCGCGGATCTTCCACAGCGACACCAGCGCCGCGTTGAGAAAGACGATGCCGGTGAAGAGGAAAACCACACTCAGGGGCAGGTAGCTGATATCCCATTGCGAGGAGTGCAGGATGTACAGGCCGTACGGGGCGCCGACGTTGATCAGGCAG
>SXGT01477185.1_pt1 | contig 13229 bp, 23 predicted proteins | sample 3176221 | NCBI WGS metagenome assembly SXGT01 (sample SAMN11356862, study PRJNA531348) | freshwater metagenome | isolation source: freshwater sample F1-120 | place: China: Fuxian Lake, Yuxi | collected 2017-12-25
ATCATGGATCGGCTCCATCACAGCATTCGGCGCAGTTGTTACCACGCAGACCGTGCGCAGTATGTTTCCCTCAGGGGATTTCCAGGATTCCCACAGACCGCCCATCGCCATAGGTTCGCCGGATTTCTGACGGATGTAATAGGGTTGCTTGATCTTGCCTTCGGTCTTCCACTCATAAAAGCCCGAGGCAGGAATCAGGCACCTCCGACGTTTGAAGGCATCCCGAAACGACGGTTTTTCCGCCACGGTTTCACCGCGCGCGTTGTTGAGATTGGCGCCGATGCCCGGATCCTTGGCCCAGTGCGGGACCAGGCCCCAACGTAAGAGATGGAGGACACGCTTGCCTTCCGGGGACTGACGAATCACCGGAATATCGGTACCGGGAGGGATGTTATAGCGCACGCTGTAGTCAGCGCACTCGTCGAGACCAAAGCGGGTGACGAGTTCCGAGGGAATGGCGTTGAGAGCGTAGCGGCCGCACATAATCCTTACTGCGGGTCCTTTGAGTCCATGGAAATTGTCACCGGACCGTCATTGACCAAACTCACCTGCATGTCGGCGCCAAAGACACCCGTCGGCACCGGTTTCCCCAGGGCAACGGAAAGCAACCCGACGAACTGATCAAATAACGGTTGGGAAATATCTCCCCTTGCCGCGCGTCCCCATGAGGGCCTGTTGCCTTTCTTCGTTGATGCGTACAACGTGAATTGCGATACGGCGAGGATGTCACCACCGACATCTGCGACACTGCGGTTCATCACGCCTTGATCGTCAGGAAATATCCGTAGCTTGACGAGTTTCTGGGCCATCCACTCCAGATCGCCAACCTGGTCGGCTTCCTCGAATCCGGCCAGCACCAGGAGTCCATTCCTGATTTGCCCGGAGACATTTCCATCGACGGTGACGGACGCCTGCTTGACGCGCTGAACGATCACCCTCATTGGGAATCATCCGTGGCCGGAAAATCCTTCAGGCAACAACGCCCGGAGGGGTTCCGGGTTTCGCAGGCGCAGTTGCCTGCCCGTGTTTGTCCGACGACGTAATCGCGCACCCCTGGCATGGTGGCATCGGACTTGTTGATACCGTAGCAGTAGCACAGCGGAGCGTCGGCGGAGGTTTCCTTGACGCCAACGCGGGTTCGAAGTTCTGTTTTGCGAATGGTGCTGTCGTCCTCGCCGAAATAGACGACATCGCAATCCGGATCGTCGCAGAAGAAGTAGCGCTGCGCGTCGGGCTTCCATTCCCATGGATTTTTGATGTGATGCGTGATCGTCCGGACGGACACTTCCACGTACGCTTTGCCGTTGTCGGGACAGCGATGTTTCTTCGAGGGGGGGCAATCCGGATCGGATGCCGTGCAGCAATGGCTCATGCGAACTATTCGATGTTTGTTGGAGTATGGATTATCCATGCTCCTGTCGAGTTCAAGCTTTCCATGTCCTCCTGAACCGGATCACCGACGTTATCGGAACCATGAACGCGCTCACTTCTTTCCTTATGCTGTTTGCCATGGCCATGCCATTCACGGCATTCGGCGGCGACAGATCATTCCTGATCGCCGAAGCCAGGATCTACGACGGGTCCGGCCGCTATCAGGGGCGCACGGACAAACAAGGGCGCCACTACGACAGCATGGGTCGTTACGAGGGAAGGATCGAGGAATCGGGGCGTGTCTTTGACGCCATGGGCCGCTATCAGGGCCGGATTGATGATGGCAAAGGTTCCGATCGCCACTACGACGCCATGGGACGATTCGTCGGAAGACAGGACGACAACGGACGCCGCTACGACGCCCAGGGAAGGTATCAGGGGCGTATCGAATCCAATGGCCGGCAATACGACGCGCAGGGGCGTTACGTCGGCCGGATCGACAAATGACCGGTTACATGACGACAGGGACTTGCGCCCAGTTCGTCGTGTAGGCCGGCGACATCCGATCTCGTTTCATCTTCCAGGATTTCTGGATCCCCTCGGCCGCCGAGCGCAGCGTCCCGCGCCCCCAGATTCCGTTGATACGATCCATCACTTGCATGACCTTGGTGTTGTCTTTGCCCACAGCGAACAAACTCCCCTGCACCTTGGCAGCGTCGCTCAGGTTCAGCAACGCGACGCCGGCCTTCTGATAGGCATAACCCGGCCGATAGATCCTCCTCAGGCCCCACAACGCCGCACGCGTGAGCCGCAGGGTATCGTCCGTCGCCTCCGGCAACGGGATCGTCAGACCACGCTGATACTGCGGGGCGTTTTCCTTGTGCGGATTGGTTCGGACATACACTTGGACCATGCCGGCCAGCGAACCCTGCGCCCTCAGTTTCTCGGCCGCGATGGCAATGTAGCTCGCGACTGCTTCCTTGAGCGGCGCCAAGTCATACACGTACTGGCCGAAAGACCGCGACGACATGATCTGCTGCTTGTTTGGAACGTCATGCTCAATCTCAATGCAGGACACTCCATTCAGCTCGGCCACCGTCCGCTCCAGCACCACCGAGAACCTGTCACGCAGGGTCTTCGCATCGGCGGTGCGCAGATCCTCGACGGTGCCAATTCCCATGTCGCCGAGTTTCTTCGTGAGTTGCCCACCAACACCCCACACCTCACCAACCTCGATTCCGTCGAACAGTCGAGAACGTTCCGTAGTGGTGTGCCGGGTCAGGTCGCATACCCCGTCCGCGCCGGCCAATCCCTTCTTCGCGCAGTGATTCGCCAGCTTGGCCAGGGTCTTGGTCTCGGCGATGCCAACGCAGACCGGAATGCCCACCCATTGCCGAACCTGTTTGCGGATGGCGCTGCCATACGCCACGAGATCGAAATGATCGAACCCATCGAAGCCCAGAAAGCACTCGTCGATGCTGTAGATCTCCTGGTCCGGTGAGTACTGCGCGAGCACGGACATCATGCGGTTGCTCATGTCGGCGTACAGGGCGTAGTTGCTGCTCAAGGCGATGATGCCGTGCTTCCTTGCCAGGTCCTTCATCTGGAACCATGGCATTCCCATCTTCACCCCGAGCGCCTTGACCTCGTTGCTGCGGGCGACGGCACAACCATCGTTGTTGGAAAGCACGACGACAGGACAATTTTCCAGCTTCGGGTTGAAGACCCGTTCGCAGGAGACGTAGAAGTTGTTACCGTCAATCAGGGCGATGGTCATACCTGATGGATACTCCAACGAACTACGCCCCAGACCTGAAGATCCTGGTCACCGGAAACCAGGATGTCGCGGTGGCCGCTCGCCCCGGAACGCAGGAGAATGCCGTCAGGGATCCGGCAAAGTTGTTTGACCGTGAATGCACCATCGACGACAGCAATCACCACGTTACGATCCTGCGGATCCAGGGCGCGATCTACCACCAGGAGGTCTCCGTCGTGGATGCCGAAGCCGGTCATGGAATGCCCCTGAACACGGACGAAGAACGTAGCTTCCTTGTGTTCAATCAGATGTTCGTCAAGGCTCAGGCGCTCCTCAAAGTAATCCGTCGCCGGGGACGGGAAGCCGGCGGGAACAGGCATGGCCAGCACCGGGTATCCCGGCAAGGGGATGCAGGGCGGCGGGAGCGAAAGGGATCCCCCGGGGAGGTTTGGGCTCCCCATGGTGTTCAAGCGCGTCATGAGGAACCGTCAGTGCTGGTAACGTCGAACGAGACCGGTGACCACGCCGAAGACTTCCAGTTGTCCGTTCGGCCGGATGATCGGGTAGGCCGGATTGTGCGGCTTGAGAGCGAACTTGCCCTTCTCGAGAATCAGCTCCTTGAGTGTGAATTCGTCGTCGACGATGGCAATGACGAAATCACCCGCCTGCGCGGCCTTGGCTCGCTCGACGACGACGATGTCGCCTTCCTGAATGCCGGCGTCGATCATCGAATCGCCTTTGACCGGCACCATGACGGTTCGTGACGGGTGCCGAACGAGATATTGATCGACGAGAAACAGTTCGCCCTGGGTGCCATCGATCATGTCGGGGCCGCCGGCACGGACCGGGGTGGCCGCCAGGGTACGCTCAAAGAAGCGTGACGAAGGAATCCATGCGTCGTCGTCCGGGGTGCGTTCGACGAAGCCGGCCTTTTCCAGACGCTCGAGCAGTTTCTTCGCAGCCGTCTTGGATGCGAAGCCCATCAGCTCGGCAATACGCTGATGCGAGGGGATACGCCGCGCGTCGGCGTAATAGTCGCGCAGCCGGTCAAGGTAACTCTGGTCGCGTTCAGTGTCGGAGGGTGGCATGGCGGTTTCTCCGTTAGGTGTCCTTACGATCACCATGCTAGTGTCCATATGAACACCTGTCAACCGTTCCGTGAAATTGTTGTTATTGACGGCGTGTCATGCGGTTGTCACGCAAGATGACCAACATGGCATGGCCAATAAACAGGAGAGATAGAACGATGGAATGCGAAGATTTTCTGGAACCCCCAACAGACATCGAATACGACGACGATCTGTAACGGGGCGGGGATATATCCTGGGATGAACGAGGCCGCCATGGGCGGCTTTTTCTTTTTCTGTCGCTCAACCTTTTTTGCCACCGTCCGTTATCAGTATCAACAGCACGCGAGAACTCACAGGAACAAACCCTTTCGCGTCACAGAATGTCCTGCGGTGCCAGTCTCAAAAGTGAAGTCGTCTGCAACAAGGTCTGCAACCCTAGCGTCGCTGTTGTGAGCGTTCCAGTAGAACGCACCTGAAGCGGCCGGAAGTGGACCACACTCGAACCCGATCTCCACGGGCGACATCGCAGGAACCCTTTTCAAGCATTGCGCACCTGGTGGCCCCAAGATGGGGCCGCTGGGTTTTCTGGCTACCGAAGTATTGGCTTCGCGAGATGATCAATCATCGCCTTCACCGCGCGGATCTGCACACCCTCGCGGGTGACATAGTTCTCTCCGGTGTATCCCCACCAGTCCCAGCATCCCTTGGGATTCATGATGAACTTCCATGACCCTATGGCCAGTCCATAACGAGACCGGGTCTGCGGGTAAAGGATGATCAGCCTGTTTGTGTCGGCCCACCGGTTGTAGCCGGCCTCTTCGACAAAGCGGGTGCCGACCGTGTCGGCGTTCTGGAGGCAACCGTGGAAGGCGACATGGATCCGGCACCCACCGGCATCGCATGCTTTCGGCACATAGGCGTAGCCCTCATCGGCCAGGCTGGCATCCCTTGGGTTGTCAGGCACAAACGGATGCTGGTCGAAGCGAACCAGACGCCCAGTCGCCTTGGCCACTTTTCCGTTCAATGGCTTGAGAAGATGCCCAAGCATATCGCCCGCCGCGTCGAGGTCCTGGCACCGGTTGATGAACGGCGGCTCAGAACTCGCGCAGGCATTTCCATTGCCGGCATCGACGGAGGGCATGGCATGGCCAGCTTCGGAATGTTTCACGTACCGGATGGAAGATTCAGGCATCGCCGACTGATAAAAGCCGGCCAGCGCATCCATGACCGGGCGTTGAACGGTCTTGTCGCTTCCGCCCGAGAACATCCAGACACGATGAGCACGCAGATGATCGGGGTTGTCGATCTTTCCATTGGCCGCCAGCGCGTTGATCGACTGCTGCTGCGTCTTCACATCCGGCGTTGGTGTTCCGGCGGTTGGGGCCATGCAGTTTGCGAGAGCCCGCTTGACCTGTCCCTGCGCGCAATCATACGGGCCACCGGCAACCACGCCCGCGCCGCGCACGATGGAGGAATGCGCAACCTGGAATTGCACCGCCATGTAGGCACCGGAGGAAATCCCCGACACCGTCAGCATCTCGGTGGTGGCATTCAGTTGTGGCAACGGCGGTGCTGCCTGGGCAACGCCGTACCATACAAACAGAAGAATCTTCCAGAGCGTTTTCATGGTCATGCCCGACCGAGCCGACGCATGATTTCCGTGTGCAGTTCCCGGAGAGATCCGTTCCAGAACCACACAAGACCGCACATCCAGAACAGCGAGAGCGAGGCCGGCCAGTTGGCGTCGCGCATGAAATCGAGCGCATGCGGATCGGCGATACCCCAGTAGAGGGCGTAACAGCCGTCGACGCACCACCAGGTCAGGAACAACATCAGAGGCCAGTCGCGCCAGCGCCGCTCAACCATCACATGCATCGACCATCCCGCGCACAGGTAGGTAAAGCCGGCCATGATGAAGGAGATGGGGATGTCCCAGTCGGGCGCCGGAAAGGCATAGGAACCGACAATCAGCAGGGTCAGGCCGATCGCGAGGGTGAAGAGTTTCCATGGACGCCGCCATTCATGAACGATCATGGCGATCAATCCATTTTTGCCCGCTGTGTCGATGGTTTCGCAGCTCGCTTTCATCGCAATTTACGCTCGCATATCCAATCGTATAGTACCGCAGAAGTACTAAATACATGTTTTTATTGAATAACTATTGACTTTTCCGTGCATCCAATGTACTATGCGTTCTGTCAGGTGGACGTTAATCTCGGTTCGAGTCCGCGCCATCGGGAAAATGTTTCACTGACCAGCTCACGCTGGGGAGGCGGGTTCCGCATCCAGGGATTTCAAAAAAATCCCACCAGGTCCGACCTGACGTAGTCACGCGAAAAGACGGAATCAGCGTGGCCAATCCTTGGTTCATTTTTTCAACCAGGGATCGGCCACGTGTGCGCAAAATTCCCTGTAGGTATGCATGCATGGCGATCCCGCAAGTCGGAGATTGACATGAGTTTTCCTCATCGTACTCGCTTCAAATCGGACGCTTCATCGCGCCCTGTTCCTTCATCCTCCATCAACGCGGTTCGTTCGTATCCAACCGCATGCGGCGCAACTGTCGAGCTGACAGAAAAATCGCTTCACCACCTCGAAGCTCATCCGGATGTGTTTGACATCCTGCCGGAGGCAATCGCAAAAATTCGCTTTCCTTTGGGACAACCATTTGTAGAAATTGAAGTCGATATGGGGCGCGTCATCGGAACTTCCGGTTGTGTGCCTACAACAAGGATTCATCCCAACGATAAGGCGCAGTTTGCCCTGCGTAAAGGGAGAACATCTCCAAGTCGGGTTATCACCGGTGTCAGCGGTGTGTCCACACAAAAAGCCGTGGTAATCGCCAAGAAGATTCATGGCAATCGCTACTCCCTGGTGACATCCTGGATCGGGTCGCTTGCTAAGAAGGAACCCTGGGATCCCGCAATTCGTAGTCCCCAGCAGGCTCGCGAGTGCCTCGATTTCTGGTGCAACCACGCGCTGATCCACGATCCGGAGATGATGGGACAGGTCTTCGAGTCGTCATGGAATCAAGTTGCCGAATTGCGTACAGATTTTTCTTGAGGGGAACTGACATGGCTACGAAATTCAACATCGCCCGCGACGACACCTACGGAGCGATCATCCGCGCGACCAACGTTGCCGGGATTGATCTCCGCGCACAAGCGGATGCTTTGCTCCGCGCCTTGATTCAAGCCGGAAAGATCACGGCACCCTATGTCGAGGTCGACCGCAAGCACCGTGGATCGGCCTTGAACTACGATTTGTATGACATCGAAACCAGTCGCGGCAAGGTGACACGCGCCCTGTATCAGCAGCGCGAAACGACATGCACAAAATACGGCAACAGCCCTATCAAGGACTATTTGCTGATTACCAAAAGTCGGAAGAAAGTCCCCGAGTTTTGTTGGCTCGACCATGAGGAGAAAATCCGTGTGGTCAAGTTAGCAAAACGCGCCGTTGAACCAGGCGAAGTAATTGACGTAGTTGGACGCGTAAAAATGGCCGCATAAATGTTGGCATGGGCGACCCCAAGCGGGGCCGCCTTTTTCCACGTCATTTGACGAGCACAGAGTCGTTCCGGATACTCTCCCCATGAACACCGCAACCCTCTTCATGGGCGGCATTCGCCCCCTCCCGCCCGAGAACCGTCCCACTGGCATCTTCAAGCACGAGATCGTCATGTCGGCATGGCTGGGCCACGAAGGTCTCGCCGGCGACGCCCAAGCCGACCGCCGTGTCCATGGCGGACCGGAGAAGGCCCTGCATCAGTATCCGGTCGCACATTACGCGAGGTTGGCCGCAGCGTTTCCTGAAGCCAGACACCAACTTGTTCCTGGCTCTATTGGAGAGAACCTGTCTGTCCACGGCTGGAACGAAGGGAACATCTGCATTGGTGACTTGTTCCGTCTCGGGAATGCGCTTATTCAGGTGTCCCAGCCACGTTCGCCCTGTTGGAAGATAGATCACCGCTACGATGTGGATGGCATGGCAAAATTTATCGAAGAAAAAGGAATTACCGGCTGGTATTTCCGTGTCATCGAAGATGGATGTGTGGAGCCAAACTGTACATTTGAGTTGCTCGACAGGATTAACCCGTACCTGACGATACAGGCCGTGCTGACGATGTGGCAGGAGCATCGACCCGATCCAACAATGATGCTGACTGCGGCATCGATGCCAGGTCTTGCTGACAACTGGGTGAAAAAGCTCAAAGACCGAGCTAACCGCTTGAAGGGTATGGCGTGACACAACCCGCGGGCAAGATGTTCTGGATCTCTATGGTACTGGTTGGCATGGCCATGATTTTGTCGCTCGCCTTCGTCGCCAAACTCAAACCAAACAGCACCGGCGCCTGGTTGTTCTTCGCAACATGGTTGTGCCTTCCCTACGCGATCATGGCGATTGTTTTGATGATCAGGCAACGGCGCCGGCAGACCGGCGCTCGCCAGACAGTTGCCGTCGGCATCGCCGTCGTTGCCGGAGTGTTGATGCTTGCCGACATCATCATATGGCACCCGGATGCCCAGGGCGCGATTGCGGTGCTGATGGTTCCGCCGATTCAGTTTGTGTTGTGGGTGATCATGGCTTTCGCGATCAACAAGTTGGGGCGAGCCTGATGCAACTGCTGGCCATTTTCATCGCCTACCCCTGGGCCGCATTGCTCGTCGGCATTGCGTTTCTGTTGTTGTTCGCCCGCCGCCGGATTTTGTCCGCCGGTGTTGCCGGACTGCTGTGGTCCGGCTACGCCGGTTACGAATACCTGATGCTGACCCGCGTCCTCTGCACCGGCGAGTGCAACATCCGCGTCGATCTCCTGCTGATCTATCCGCTGTTGATGTTCGTGTCCATCCTGGCCGTGGTTCTGGCGTTGCGAAAGCCGACGCATCCACCTCAACATGAATAACGCTCGCGCGTCCCTCTGGTCACAATCCGGCCAGTTCTGGCTCGGCGCATTCATGATCGCCGAGGTACCGGCTGGGATTGCCATCACAATCATGCCTGATGCCACCCATGCCGACCTTCTGGATCGGGTACTGCAAAATGGCTGGGCCATGATTCTTGCCCTTGCCGTTGTAATTGCCTGCGGCCTCCTGGTTGGATGGATTGCCCATCGAGTGGGCTTGGGCGAGTAATCGGCGCGGCCTTGGTTTCGCTTTAAACGAGCAAGGTCACCAGCATTCCAAGCGCCAAACCCAGTGACACCGGTGCCGGAATTGACGAAGACAGTTTTGTGCCTGCGGATCGTCCGATCCAATTCAGGTCTGCCTCGCTCGGCTCGAACCACCGCCCCCAGAATATTCGTTGTTCAAACGGTGCAGCGACGAGCAGAAGAATGCCGGCAATTACGCAAACAAGGATAAACACGAAACCCGATGCGTCAGGCATGCCGGATGCAATCAGGTTCGCGGCTCCCCAGCCCAGCAGAGCGCCCGTCGTCATACAAACTAGGTATGCGACAGACTTTGTGGCGTGAGAGACCATGGAAGACTTGCGGAACATTCCTGATGGATGTGCTTGGCGTAAGGCTTGCTTGAATTCCGCTTTATACCGAAAGGAGCGTCAATGAGCATCAACACCGCCTTATCTACCGGCCTTCAGGGCATTCAGGCCGGCATGCAGCGGGTCAATATTGCCGGCGGCCGCGTTGCCACGTCGACTGTCGATCCGGATGTATTTGCCGCCAGCGCCGTTGAACAAATGTCCGGACGACACCAAGTAGGAATGTCCGCGCAGGTGGTGAAAGCGGCGGATCAGATGCTGGGCACGCTGATCGATCTGAAGGCCTGAAACTATCCGGTCGCGCTGCGCTTTGCCGATGGCGTCAGGTCCGGTGATGGCTGACCCGCCATCACCGTCAGGATCTGGCTTTCGCTGACCCCGGACTGGATCAGCCATGTGGCAATGAGTCCACGCTCGATCGGCAACAGGTGTTCGTTTTCCACCAGGGCGTGAGCAAATCCGACATACCCAGAACGAATGTGCTCCATCAGGCGCTTCGAAAGGCAACGAAGCTCTCCGCCATCATGCCGTCTGGTGGCATGCCGGGATGGTTGATTAACGACCAGTCGAAGGTTCGCGCTCATGATGTTCTCCGCTCACACAAGCAATATCGGCAACGTGACGCGAAGAAATAAGCCTTGACCATCAGTAGGCCGAACGTCCCCACAGTTCCATGGGCACGCCAAGGGTCTTGCGCAGCTCATCACGGACTTTCGCCGCGGTGACTGGAATCTTGAACGTGATGACGTGGGCAAACTTCTGGCCGGCAAGGCGATAGAACCAGGTGCGACGACGAACGATCATGACAGTCTCCCTTGAGAAATCCCCGAAGCGTGCTTACCTGTCCTCACGCATCAGCCGTGCCAGACCGGCAACCCGTTGAATCCGTGGAAGTCCCACCATGATCGGCGACGCGTCACGGCAAATGCATGTTGAAATGCGACAACTTTTGCCGGCATTTCCGACCATTGCGACATATTCGATGGTCGTGTCGTGGGTGCCGGGTAAATCGATCACCAAGTCATGACCATGATGTACAACCGAGACGAACCCTCAAAATCGAACCAGCATCAGGCCTCCCACTCGGCGCTGCTCATCGACAGTCATCGCCGTCTGCTTGGGCATGATCTGTTGTCCCCGCATGGCAATTCCAATCAGCTTGCTAGGAAACTGTATGAAGCCCCCTTCGTTGTCCTGGCGCACGACACTGCCTCCGATCCGGTCTTCTTCTACGCCAACCGGCAGGCCCAGCAACTCTTCGAAATGACCTGGGAACAAATGGTCGCATTGCCCTCCCGTCATTCCGCGGAACCTTTGGCGCAATCGGAACGGCAGCGTCTGCTGGATCGGGTGGCACGCCATGGGTACATCGACGACTACACCGGCGTACGCATATCCAGAACCGGCAAGCGCTTCCTGATCGAACGCGCCGTGGTCTGGAACTTGATCGATCAGACGGGCACTGTGGTCGGACAGGCCGCAGCCTTCGATCACTGGTCACCCCTCGCGTAGTCATGCCGACATTCGAAATCCTGAGCCTCATCCTTCTGGGCGTCGTCGTCTGGTTCTGGCTGGACGGCATGAAGGTTCGCGACATCGCAATCCGCGAGGCCAGGGACGCTTGCGAAGCGGAGGGTCTGCAATTCCTGGACGAAACCGTGGCCACCGCGAAGATCAGGTTTGTCCGTGACGACGATGGACGCCTGGTCCTCCAGCGCGTTTATGCTTTCGAATTTAGCGACACGGGGAGCAACCGGCGACCGGGAAGCATCGTCATGCGCGGACAGGAAGTTTTGTTCGTGAATGTCGGTCTGCGTCTGGCCAAGGTGTCGCCGACGCTGCACTGATGGCCATGCCATGAACTTCCTCGCGCACGCCTACCTGGCCGGCGACGTTCCCGCCCTGATCGTTGGCGGCGTCATCGGAGACTGGATCAAGGGGCCGCTCCCTGGCGTTCTCCCGGTAGACTTGGCACGCGGAGTTGCCCTCCACAGAGCCATCGACAGCTTTGCAGAAACCCATCCGGCCTTCCGTTCAAGCCGCACGCGCATATCCGCACACCGTCGCCGTTACAGCGGCGTCCTTGTCGATGTGTTTTACGATCACCTGCTCGCCGCCCAATGGGGCAACCATTACGACTCCCCGTTGCCCGACTACTGCTCTGAGGTTTATCGATTGATTGCCGAGCGCATCGACGACATCCCGGAGTCCGCCCATGCGGCCATGAAATGGATGGCCCAAGAGGACTGGCTGTCGAGCTACGCGCGCGTCGAGGGCATCAGCGACATTCTCGTCCGCATGGCACGTCGCGTACGACGCACGAATCCACTGGCTGGAGGTGAAGATGAGTTGCTGTCCGATCTTGATGGATTTGCCAACGACTTCATGGCATGGCTCCAGGACGCTCAACGGTTTGCACATCAGTGGCGTTTGCAGCACTGAACTTGCCGGCAACGCCCGATCGAGATCCGCGTATCCTTCGCCGTTATTCAGTATTGACCATCAGGAGGCTTGACCGTGAAGTACCCGTTGCTTGGTATCCAGGAAATCGACGAGCAACACAAGTTGTTGGTTGAAAACCTCCAGCAACTTCAGGCTTGGTGCGGCAAGGGGCACGGTTACTCGGCGGCCCTGAACGCGTTCTTGAGCCTCGGCCAGTATGTTCAGAGCCACTTCCGCGACGAAGAGGCCTTCATGGAACGGCACGGGTATCCCGAACTGGACGAACACACGGCTCAACACCAGCAGCTTGTTGCGAAACTGCAAACAATCGAACAGCACGTCATGAACGGTGACGACATCACCGAGGAAATGATGGCCGTTCTGTCGCAGTGGCTCATCGAACACATCGGCGGGGACGACATGAAGATCGCCACCTACCTCCGCTCAGTAGCCTCGCCGGCATAACGCAGTCAATCGGCCGCCGCGAATTGACATTGTTTCGCCTAAGCCGAAAACCTGTTCGTGAGAGAGCGGGACCTGAGGCGTAGCGTTTTCGGCAACGAACGTAGCCTATATCGCTACATGCCAACCAAGAATGTTCAGGGCATGGTTTCCCCATAAGTGCCATTTTGATTTGCATTGCCCCGGCGCGATTGGATTGATACGATTCCCTTGGTGCGTGGCATTGCCAAAAAAAATGCATATCGCACATGGAGCTCGCCGGCTCCCGCCGAAAGGTTGCACAATCTTTTTCCATGGGTTCGTCGCTGGTACCGTTCCGGTACTGCACGCCGAACGACGGAAAAAGCCGTGAGAAATGGGCGCAAAAGCGCTGTGCAGCACCTTGGTAGCAGCAGGCCGGGAGATCATCCCGGCTTGCGCGCCACCATCCCGATCAGCGCCGACCGCCCCTTGTGGCCCAAGCCCTCGTTAACTTCGTCTTCGTACTCGACGAGTTCTTCTATGGCCCAGCCACGAAACAAATCCCGAAGAATCTCCGGGGTGTAGAGATTCTCGACGGCGGAGGGTCCGCCGGTTTTGTATTCAAGCTGCTGCGGCATATAGCCCTGTAGCAGGACGCATCCTCC
>SXGT01736086.1_pt1 | contig 13229 bp, 13 predicted proteins | sample 3176221 | NCBI WGS metagenome assembly SXGT01 (sample SAMN11356862, study PRJNA531348) | freshwater metagenome | isolation source: freshwater sample F1-120 | place: China: Fuxian Lake, Yuxi | collected 2017-12-25
ATGCGCGTATTAATGCGCGGGTTGATGCGATGATGAAACGTGGACTTTTGGCAGAGGCTCGACGGCTCGGAAAACGGTACGCAGCAGAATCCCGGGCCAGCCCGATCCCAGCACCACCACCATTTCACCGGCGGGCGCGGGCCGCGCCTCCAGGTTGATCAGCGCGTAGGACACGGCTTCGTCCACGTAGGACTGCACCATGTCGTCATCGAAATAGGCCAGTCCGTAACGACCACCGCCACCCGAAGACCCGGACTCGCGGCGGCCCGATTGTTCGGCGATCACGGTGACGGACAGACGGATCAACGGGCGCACGTCGGCGGCCAGCGTACCGTCGGCGCGTGCGATCAGCACCACGTCGTATTCGCTCGCCAGGCCCGCCATGACCTGCTTCACGCGCGGGTCCTTCGCCTTCGCCAGCCGCTCCACTCTTTCCAGCAGTGCCACCTTGGCGGTGCTGTCGAGTGTGGCAATGGGGTCGATGCCCGGGTAGAGCGATCGCGACTTCGCCACCTTGGTCGAGGGCACGCGCGCCTTGCGGCCCTGGCCTTGCGCCGAGATCGAGCGCACCGTGTGGGCGGCGTCCAGCAGCGACTCCCACGACAGGTCGTCCGAATAGGCAAATGCCGTCTTCTCGCCACTGACCGCGCGCACACCCACGCCCTGGTCAATGCTGAAGCTGCCGGTCTTGACGATGCCCTCTTCCAGGCTCCAGCCTTCGCTGCGCGTGGTCTGGAAATACAGGTCGGCATCGTCCACACCGTGCGACATGATCTCCCCCAGCGCACGCTGAAGGTGAGAGGGACTCAGACCGAAGGGTTCGAGCAGGAGGCTTTGGGCGGTGGCCAGTCGGGCCAGGGTGGGTTCGCGAGCAATCATCGGGCCATTGTAAGAAGCTGGCCCTCGCGCACGGTCTTCAGGGTCTTGAAGGCTGCCGGCGCAGGAACGTGAGCAGCGCGCCGTCGTCCAGCGCGGCCATGCCGGCCTCATGGGCTTGTTCGAACACGCGGGACGCGTGCGCGCCCAGCGGGCCCTCGAAACCCGTCGCGCGCGCCGCCGCCACGGCCAGGCGCGTGTCCTTTTCCAGCAGCGTCACATGCGCGCGCGGCTCGAAATCGCCGGCCACCGCGCGGCGCATGCGGTCGCTGCCAATCCAGCTCTGTCCGCTGGAACGCTCGATCACATCGAGCGTGGTCGACAGATCCAGCCCCATGCGCTCGGCCATGGCCATGGCCTCGGCCGCACCCACCAGGTTGATGCCGGCAAGCAGGTTGTTGACCAGCTTGGTGCGAGCGCCGTCGCCGACGCGCTCGCTGATGCGCATCACGTGGTCCGACAGGGCTGCGAGCAATGCGGATTGGCGCGCCAGCACGGCCGCGGGGGCGGCCACCATCAGGCTCATGCGCCCGTCGCGGGCGCGGAGCGGGCCGCCCGACATGGGCGCATCGATGCAGTCCACACCCTGGTCCGCCAGCCGGGTGGCGATCGATTCCACGTCTTCCGGCGCGATGGTGGGGCACAGCATCACGGCCTGGCCGCTTCGCAACCCGGCGGCCGCGCCGCCAGCCCCCCAGAGCACCTCGCGAACCTGCGCCGCGTCGACCACCACAACGATCAGTGCGTCGGTGGTTCCCAGCGAAGCCGCCACCTTCAGCGGCGACTGTTCGACAGCGGCACCGGCGGCGCTGGCCTGGGCCTGGCGCACGGGGTCGATGTCGCACACCGAGACGCTCCAACCCGCCTCGCACAGGCGTTCCACCATGGCGCCGCCCATGTTTCCCGCACCGATCACGCCCACCGATCCGGTGCTCATGACTGCATGAACCTTCGGGACTTGGCGATCGACATCAGGATGCCCAGTCCCACGCCCATGGTCACCATGGCCGTGCCGCCGTAGCTCACGAAGGGCAGCGGCACGCCCACCACCGGCAGGATGCCGCTCACCATGCCCATATTCACGAAGGCGTAGACGAAGATGTTGAGCGTGATGGCCCCCGCCAGCAGGCGCGAGAACAACGTGGGCGCCTCCACGGCAATGATCAGGCCGCGGGCGATGAGGAACAGGAAACCGGCCATGAGCGCCAGCACACCCACCAGGCCGAATTCTTCGGAAAAGGCGGCGTAGATGAAGTCGGTGGTTCGCTCGGGGATGAACTCCAGGTGCGTCTGCGTGCCCTGCATGAAGCCCTTGCCCCAGACGCCGCCCGAGCCAATGGCGATCATGCCCTGGATGATGTGAAAGCCTTTGCCCAGCGGGTCCTTGGAGGGATCGAGCAGCGTGCACACCCGCTGGCGCTGGTACTCGTGCAGCACGCGCCAGTCCACCTCAGGGGCGCACAGCTGCGGCTCCATGAAGATCAGCACCACGATGCCCACCACCCCCAGCACCACCGGGGGCAGGATGAGCTTCCAGCTCAGGCCGGCAAAGAAGATGACGAACAAGCCCGACGACAGGACCAGCAGAGACGTGCCGAGGTCGGGTTGTCTCATGATGAGTGCAAAGGGAAACAGCAGCAGAATCCCCGCCACCACGAAGTCCAGCGGCTTGAGCTGTCCTTCGCGCCGATGGAACCACCAGGCCAGCATCAGCGGCATGGCGATCTTGAGGAGTTCACTGGGCTGGATGACGATGCCCACGTCCAGCCAGCGCTGGGCCCCTTTGCGCGCAATGCCGAAGAACTCCACGCCCAGCAGCAGCAGCACGCCAAGCGCATAGATGGGCACGGCGAGCGCCATGAGCCGTTGCGGCGGCACTTGCGACACCACGAACAGCACACCGGCGGCCAGCAGCATGTTGCGACCGTGGTTGGCGAATCGCGTGCCGTGGTCGAAGCCCACGGAATACATGGTGAGCAGGCCGGCGCCCGCCATGATCAGGATGGCCAGCAGCAGCGGCAGGTCAAAGCCCAGGAAGATCGGGGCAATGCGCTGGAGTGGTGTGGGTTTGTCAAAGACGACGGCCATGGTCGCCGATTATCCTTCCCTCCATGCAATCGATCGCTGCGACCACCCACCTGCTGTACCTGCACGGCTTCCGTTCGTCTCCCGGCTCCATGAAGGCGATGAAGATGGCCGAGCGCGTTCGCCGCCAGCACCCGCAGGTGCGCTGGTGGTGCCCGCAGCTGCCCCCTTCACCGGCCGAGGCGATGGCCCTGGTGCGGCAAGGCGTCTCGGACTGGCCTCGTGACCGCATGGCGGTGGTGGGTTCCTCGCTGGGTGGCTTCTACGCGCGCTGGCTGGCGCTGCAGACCGGCTGCCGTTCGGTGATGCTCAATCCGGCGGCTTTTCCTGCCCGGGATCTTTCGAAACACATCGGCGAACAGACCGCGTGGCACGATCCCCGCGAACGGTTCTTCTTCCATCCCGGCTACGTCGACGAACTGGTCGCCTTGCAAGACGACATCGAACGCCTGGCGCCGGCCCGACCGGCCACGCCCGAGCATCAGATGGCCATCATTGCCCAGGGCGACGAGGTGCTGGACTGGCGCGAAATGCAGGCTTTTTGCGCCGGCGGCCAGATTCGACGCCTGCCCGGCAGCGACCACGCCATCAGCGACTTCGATGAACACATCGACGCGGTGCTTGAATTCCTCTTCAAACAGACTTGAATCGGCCAGGGGGTCCGCCCCCGCATGGGACAATCGCGCCCATGCACATTCTGTTTGATGAAGCCGGCAAGTTGATGACCGGCCGCCTGCTGTCCGAAGCCGAAAATTCGCTCCAGGTCGAACTCGATTCGGGCAAACGTGTCAAGGTCAAGGCCGCCAACGCCCTGCTTCGCTTCGACAAACCCGCACCCGCGCAGTTGATGCCTGCGGCCACGGCCCTGGCAGATTCCATGGAACTCGAGCTGGCCTACGAGTTCGCGCCAGAGGACGAGTTCGGGTTCGCGGATCTCGCCCACGAGTACTTCAGCGCCAACGCGGGCACACCCGAGCAGGTGGCTGCCCTGCTGTGCCTGCAGGGTGCGCCCCACTATTTCCGCCGCGCCGGCAAGGGTCGGTACAAGAAGGCACCGCCCGACATCCTGGCGCAGGCGCTTGCCGCCATCGAAAAAAAGAAGCAGGTGCAGGCGCAGATCGACAGCTGGGCTGCCGAGCTTGCGGCCGGCCAGTGTCCGGCACCGGTGCGCGAGCAGCTCTACCGCATCCTGTTCCGACCCGACAAGAACGCGCCCGAATACAAGGCCGTGGTGGAGGCATCGCATCTGAGCCACACGGCCCCGCTGGCGCTCCTGCAGAAGGCCGGTGCCATCACCAGCGCCTACCAGTTCCATTGGCAGCGTTTCCTCTTCGATCAGTTCCCCAAGGGAACCGGCTTTCCCGCCCTGCAGGCGCCCGCCATCACCGAGGACCTGCCGCTGGCGCCGGTGCAGGCGTTCTCCATCGACGACTCGCAGACGACCGAGATCGACGACGCGCTCTCCCTGCAAGGCCTGGGCAGCGGCAAGGTCACGCTGGGCATCCACATCGCCGCGCCGGGCCTGGCGATCCAGCCCGATGGTCCGCTCGACCAGGTGGCGCGACTCCGCCTCTCCACCGTCTACATGCCCGGCCACAAGATCACCATGCTGCCCGACGAGGTGGTGCAGGCCTACACGCTCATGGCCGGGCGCGACTGCCCCGCCGTGTCGCTGTACGTGAGCTTCGACGAAACCACGCTGGAACAGGGCGAGAGCCGCACCGCGCTCGAGCGCGTGCCGATCGCCCTCAACCTGCGCCACGACCAGCTTGATACGGTCATCACCGAGGCCTGGCTGAACGGTGAGCGCCCGGCGGGCGAAGCGGCACCGGAGATCGCTGCACTGCAGCCCACGCTCGCATTTCTTCATCGCCTCTCGCGCCACCTCAAGGCGCAGCGTGAGGTGGTGCGCGGCAAGCCCGAAAACTTCAACCGACCCGACTACACCTTCCGCCTCGAAGGCGTGCAGGGCCTCGAGCCGTCGGGCGATGAGCGCGTGTCGATCGGCACCCGGCAGCGGGGCGCCCCGCTCGACCTGATGGTGGCCGAGGCGATGATCCTGGCCAACAGCACCTGGGGCAACTGGCTGGCCGACTGCGGCGTGCCCGGCATCTACCGCAGCCAGGCCAGCATGGCGCCGGGCGTGAAGGTGCGCATGGGCACCAAGGCGCAACCGCACGCCGGCATCGGGGTCAAGAGCTACGCCTGGAGCACCTCGCCGCTGCGCCGCTATGTCGATCTGGTCAACCAGTGGCAGATCATTGCTTGCGCACGCCACGGCCGCACCGCTGCATTGGTCGCACCCTTCAAGCCCAAGGACGCCAACCTGTTCTCGGTGATCAGCGCCTTCGACGCGGCCTACACCGCCTACAACGGCTTCCAGAACGGCATGGAGCGCTACTGGACACTGCAGCACCTGCGCCAGAACGGCACGACGGAACTCACCGCCACGCTGATCAAGGACAACCTGGTGCGCGCCGACACCTTGCCACTGGTGTTGCCGGTCATGGGGTCGGACGGCCTGCCACGGGGTGCACACGTTCGCGTGCGCCTGGGCGAGATCGACGACATCACGCTCGATGTGCACGGCACCGTCATCGAACGGCTGGACCTGCCGGTGGACGACGTGGCGCAGGACAGCGGCTCCGGGGAGGACGGCGAAGAGGACGAACTGGCCGCCCCGCTGGCCCTGGCGATCGACGTGAACGAGGCAGAGGAAACCGCCCAGCCGCCGCAAACGCCCGACCCGGCCACCCACTGAGCGCCTCACCGGTTTCACCACACATAATGCGCCCGTGAAGTCTCCAGCCAAGTTCCTGAAACAACTGAGCACGCTGCAGCTGGCGCTGGCCGTGTCGGTGGTGGTGCACGCGGCGCTGCTCACGGTGCGTTTCGTCAACCCCGAAGGCTTCAACCGCGTGTTTCAGGACACGCCGCTGGAAGTGATTCTGGTCAATGCGCGCAGCGACGAAAAGCCCGAGAAGGCCACGGCCATCGCGCAGGCCTCCCTCGCAGGGGGCGGCGATGTCGAGCGCGGCCGGGCCACATCGCCCCTGCCGCCGGCCACGGTGGCCCGCATCGGCGACACGCCGGAAGAAGACGAACGCATGATCGAGGCGCTTCGGGAGCAGCAGAGCCAGTTGCTTGCGCAGGTGCGCCGGGAACTCGCCACCATGCCCCCACCCGATCTCGCGTCGCTCACGCCCAGCCGCGAGTCGGTCGAACGCGAGCAGAAGCGCAAGGCGCTGGTGAAGATCCTGGCCGAGATCGAAAAGCGCATCAACGAAGAGAACGCCCGGCCGAAGAAGCGCTACATCAGCCCGGCCACGCGCGAGGAAATCTACGCCGTCTATTACGACGAGTTGCGCCGCAAGATCGAGGACCGCGGCACGTCGAACTTTCCGGAAGCCGCCGGGCGCAAGCTGTATGGCGAGCTCACCATGATCATCACCGTCAACCACAGCGGCGCCGTGCTCGACACCGAGGTGGTGCAGACCTCGGGCACGCCGTTGCTGGATCGGCGCGCGCAGGCCATCGTGCGCAGCCTGGCGTTCGGCCGGTTCAACGACGCCATGCGCCGCCAGGCCGACCAGATCGTCGTCGTCTCTCGTTTCCGCTTCACGCGCGATGAAACGCTGCAGACCCAGATGACGAGCCAGTAGGCACCGCGGCGCATGAGATCGTTCGGACGCTGGTTGCTCTGGATCCTGCTCGCGGGCGTGGCGCTTCAACTTTTCTTTGTGGCCCGCATTGCGCTGATGGTGGTGGTGGACCCGGCGAGCACCACGTTCATGCGCTCCGAGGCCTGGCGCACCGCCAGCAGCGGGCGCGGCACCGACAAACCGTGGAAGTGGTCCCACCGGTGGGTGGACGACGCGCAGATCAGCCCGCACCTCAAGCGCGCCGTCATTGCTTCCGAAGACGCCGGCTTCGTCGAACACGGAGGGGTGGACTGGGCGGCGATCGAAGGCGCCTGGCAGAAGAACGAGCGGCGCCAGCAACTGGCCGAGAAGCGTGCGGCCAGCCAGCCCCAGAGGCCCGCGCGCGAGCCCAAGATCGTGGGCGGCTCCACCATCACGCAGCAGCTGGCCAAGAACCTGCTGCTCTCGGGCGAACGCCAGTTGCTTCGCAAGGGTCAGGAGCTGGTGCTGGCGCTGCTGCTCGAAGCGTTGCTCGACAAGCGTCGCATCCTCGAGATCTACTTGAACAGCGTCGAATGGGGCGAAGGCGTGTTCGGTGCCGAGGCCGCCGCACAGCGCTACTTCGACAAGCCGGCCAGCCGCCTGACCGCGCATGAAGCCGCGCGCCTGGCCGTGATGCTGCCGTCGCCCAAGTTCTTCGAGACGCGCCAGGGCTCGGCGTATCTCGCCCGGCGCACCGGCACCATCGTCGCGCGCATGGGCGGGGTCACCCCACCATGAAACTGCCCGCCGCCTTCATGAGCGTTTTCCTGCTGGGCCTCGTGCGCCTGCTCACCGGCGCGCAGGCCCGGTGGCACGGCTGCCCGCCCAAGGCCGAGCAACGCATCTACTTCGCCAACCACCAGAGCCACGCCGATCTGGTGCTCATCTGGGCCGCCCTGCCGCAAGAGCTGCGCAGCATCACGCGCCCGATCGCCGCCAAGGACTACTGGACCGCCTCCAGCTTCAAGCGCTGGATCACCACGGAGGTGTTCAACGCCGTGTATGTGGAGCGCGAACGCAAGGGCGAGGAAGACCCGTTGCAGCCGCTGGTGAACGCGCTGGACAGCGGCGATTCGTTGATCCTCTTTCCCGAAGGCACGCGCGGCCACGAGGAGGACCCGCAGCCGTTCAAGTCGGGGCTGTACAACCTTGCGCAGCGCTTCCCCGGCGTGGTGCTCGTGCCGGCGTGGATCCACAACGTGCAGCGCGTGATGCCCAAGGGCGAGGTGGTGCCGGTGCCGGTGCTGTGTTCGGTCACGTTTGGCGAACCGGTGGCCCTCGGCGCCGACGAGCCGCGTGCCGATTTCCTCAAGCGCGCGCGCGATGCCGTCATCGCCCTGCGGGAAGTCTGATGGGCACCTTCCTGCGCAACCTCAGCCCCGACCAGCAGGTCAGTCTGGTGTTCGTGGTGCTGTTCGGCCTGTTGCTGATCGCCAGCGGCGTGGGCGTGCTGCTGTCGCTGCGCGAGCGCCGGTCAGCCGACGACGATGCCTCCGGTGTGCGCGCGCTGCTCATGCAGGACAACCAGGCGCTGCTGCGCAGTTCCTGGATGATGATGCTGGTGTTCTGGGTCGGCTGGGCGATGGGCGAAGGGTTCGCCATCGTGCTGTTCGGCCTGGTGTCGTTCTTCGTGCTGCGCGAATTCATCAGCCTCTCCCCCACACGGCGCGGCGACCACCGCAGCCTGGTGCTGGCATTCTTCATCGTGCTGCCGTTGCAGTACGCGCTGGTCTGGACCGAGCGCTTCAACCTCTTCACCGTGTTCATTCCGGTGTATGTGTTCCTCTTGATCCCGGTGGTGAGCGCCCTGGGCAACGACCCGCAGCGCTTCCTGGAACGCAACGCCAAGCTGCAGTGGGGCATCATGGTGTGCGTCTACGGCATGAGCCATGTGCCCGCCCTGTTGTTGCTCAACTTCCCCGGCTTCGCGGGCAAGACCGCGTTCCTCGTTTTCTTTCTGGTGCTGGTGGTGCAGACGTGCATGCTGGTGCAACACGTGGCGGCGCGCGGACTGCGCCATCCAGCCGCGCCCGCCATCAGCGACAGTTTCCACTGGCGCAGCTGGGCGATGGGCCTGGCCGCCGGCGGCCTGCTGGGCGCGGTGCTGTCCGGCTTCACACCGTTCAAACCGCTTCCCGCGCTGGCCATGGCGCTCGTGGCGTGCGTGGCCGGCAGCCTGGGCCACCTGGTCATGAAAGCCATCAAGCGCGACCGCGGCGTGACGCACTGGGGCCTGGGCGGGCGCTCGGTCACTGGCGCCAGTGGGCTGCTCGACCGTGTGGACGCGCTGTGCTTCGCTGCGCCGGTGTTCTTTCACTCGGTGCGCTGGACGTTCAACCTATGAGGATCCTCGGCATCGACCCCGGCCTGCAATGCACGGGCTTCGGCGTGATCGACACCGAGGGCGGCCACCTGAGCTATGTGGCCAGCGGCACCATCCAGACCAGCCCCAAAGACGGCGCCCTGCTGCCCGCGCGCCTGAAGGTGCTGTTCGACGGCATTTCCGAAGTCGTGCAGCGCTACCAGCCCGAGGTGTCGGCCTGCGAAATCGTGTTCGTGAACGTCAACCCGCAGGCCACGCTGTTGCTGGGCCAAGCGCGCGGCGCCTGCCTGACTGCCCTGGTGGCCAACGGCATGCCGGTGGCGGAGTACACCGCGCTGCAGCTCAAGAAGGCGGTGGTGGGTTACGGCAAGGCCGCCAAGCCCCAGGTTCAGGAAATGGTGAAGCGCCTGCTGCAACTGCCCGGACTGCCCGGCAAGGACGCGGCCGATGCGCTGGGCCTGGCCATCACCCACGCGCAGGTCAGCCGCACGGCCATGGCGATCAACAAGGTGTCTGCCCTGCAGGCACGCACGCACGGCGCGTACAAAGGTGGCCGAAGCTATTGACTTCCATTTGGTATGACCATTTTGGCTTGCTCGGGTATATTGCCACCACCTGAGGAGACGTCCCCTTGAAACCGCAACGCAGAGAAGGCTGGTATTTCGGCTGGAACATCGTGGCCGCGGCCACCGTGCTGACCCTGCTGACCGTGGGCATGCGCATGAGCATCGGCCCGTTCTTCCTACCCATGGCCGAAGACCTCGGCTTCAGCCGCAGCCTGCTCTCGGGCATCATCGCCGCCGGCATGCTGTGCTACGGCATCGGCATGCCGTTGGCGGGGTACCTCGTGGCGATCCGTGGCACGCGTTTCGTGCTGCTTACCGGCACCGCCATCGTGGTGGCCTCCACCATCTGGACCGTGCTGGCCCGCGATCCGGTCAGTTTCTTCCTCGCATTCGGCGTGTGCTCGTCGATCGGACTGGCCTTCACCAGCCCGGTGGCCCTCACACCGGTGCTAAGCCGGTGGTTCGTGCGTCGCCGCGGCACGGCGCTGTTCTTTCTCTCCACCGGTTCGATGGCCGGCATCGCCATCCTCACGCCCGTGTTCTCCTGGGCCATCGATGCGGTCGGCTGGCGATACACCCTGCTGGGTTTCGCGGGCGCCTTCGCGCTGCTGGCCTTGCCCACGGTGCTGCTGGTGGTGCGCGACGAAGCGCCCACCCACGCGGACCAGCGCCCCCAGGACGTGGCGACCGCCGCCGCCCACGCCACCAACGCGCCGGCGCCCTTCACCCGCGTTCGGGACGCCTTGCGCACGGCGACGTTCTGGCAGATCGCGTTCGGCCTCTTCACCTGCGGATTCAGCATGAACCTGATGGGCACGCACGGCATGCCCATGCTGATGGACCATGGATTCGATGCGGCGACCAGTTCGCTGGGCATCGGCACCATCGGGCTGGTGGCCATTTTCAGCACGATGGTGCTGGGCCGGCTCTCGGACGTGATGCCGCGGCGCACGCTGCTGGCGGGCATCTACCTCGTGCGCGGCATCGGGTTCTTCGCCATGACCGCGGTCACGCTGCATTGGGAGCTGTACACCACGGCGGCCATCGGCGGGCTGGCCTGGGCTGGAAGCATCGCGCTGTCCTCGGCGATCCTGGCCGATGCCTACGGCGTGCGCCTCGTCGGCGTGCTCTACGGCTGGACCTATTTCGGCCATCAGGTGGGCGCCACCATCAGTTCGCTCATGGGCGGCTGGGCGTTCGACACCTTCGGCACCCACTGGGTCTCGTTCGGGTCGGCAAGCGCGCTGCTGCTGTCCGCCGCAGTGGTGTCGATGAGCTTGCCGGTGCGGATCAAACCCGCTGCAAAACGGGTGCCGACCTAGATCACGCGCTCGAGGATCAGCACGGCGAAGAAGCCGAGTGCCGCCAGCACCGTCCACTTCAGGATGACGATGCCCCAGTGGCGAAAACGCATCTGTCCGGTACCGATGTAGAAGGCGAAGCACACGCCCGCCGCCAGCAGCAGCAACAGGACGGTCCAGCGGAACAGCAGCATGTGCGGAGCGAGCCGGTTTACCAGGCCGGTGCCAGCTGCGCGAAACCGCTCGGCGCTTCGCGGTCCTGCTCGAAGCTCACCACCTCGTAGGCGTCGGGCCGTGCCAGCAGGGCACGCAGCAACTGGTTGTTCAAGGCATGGCCGCTGCGGAACGCGCTGTAAGCGGCCAGAAGCGGTTTGCCGATGATGTAGAGGTCGCCCATGGCGTCGAGGATCTTGTGCTTGACGAACTCGTCGCGGTAACGCAGGCCGTCCGCGTTGAGCACCTTGACGTCGTCCATCACGATGGCGTTGTCCAGACCGCCGCCCATGGCCAGTCCGTTGGAGCGCATCATCTCCACGTCCTTGGTGAAGCCGAACGTGCGGGCGCGCGCAATCTCCCGCGCATACTGGCCACTGCCGAAGTTGAACTCCACGCGCTGGCCGGTGGAGGTCACGGCCGGATGGTCGAACTCGATTTCGAATGCCAGCTTGTAACCGTGAAACGGATCGAGCCGCGCCCATTTGAGCGACTTTCCTTCGCCCTCGCGCACTTCCACAGGCCGGGTCACGCGAATGAAACGCTTGGGCGCTTTCTGCATGACGATGCCGGCGCTTTGCAGCAGGTAGACGAAGGAGGCCGACGATCCGTCGAGGATGGGCACTTCCTCGGCGGTGATGTCCACGTAAAGGTTGTCCAGCCCCAGGCCGGCGCAGGCGCTCATCAAGTGCTCGATGGTGTGGACCTTGACGCCGCCATTGGAGATGGTGGAGGCCAGGCGCGTGTCGGACACCGCTTCTGCATTGACCGGAATCTCCACAGGCGCCGACAGGTCCACGCGCCGGAACACGATGCCGGTGTCGGGCGCGGCGGGTCGCAGCGTGAGCTCCACGCGCTGACCGCTGTGCAGGCCGACGCCGACGGCTCTGGTCAGGGATTTGAGGGTGCGTTGCGCGAGCATCGGGGGATTTTAAGTTTTACAGTGCCTGCGTGCTGTTGGGAAAGGTGATGGCCGCGATTGAGAAAGGCATTGCTCGCGGGGTTTCTCCGGCTGCGACGGTCGAAGCCAACCGGGTGAGCGGCTCCGCGAATGTCCCCCGAGTCGGCTTCGCCGCCTCTCCTCCTTTATTTCGCTGCGCCGCTCGCCCCGGTTGGCGTCGACCTCAAGGCAGCGGACCATGAATGCGCCCATGCGCCTGCAGCTCGCAGCCGCATGGCGCTCTGCGCAGCGAAATAAAGGGGGAGGCGGCCTCCCGCCGCCGGAGGACATTCGCGGAGCAGAGCGCCATGCGGCTGCGAGCACGCGAGGTGCAGGTCCGAGAACGCAGGCGAACAAGCACCCCTTCCAAGATCAATCAGCCTGCTTGCGCAAGAAGGCAGGAATCTCGAAATCGTCCATGCCGCCCGAAGCCAGCGCATCGACCTTCGCGGCCGCCTGCGTGCGGTTGGTGCGCCAGACGCTGGGCACTGCCATGGAGTTGTAGTCTGGCTGGGCAGCGCCCACACCCGGGCCAGCCACCGCCGAATTCACGGTCGGCACGTTGAACGGCACGTTGTCGGTGCCGGTGCGCAGGACCTGCAGCGGAGGCGCGGTGCGACGCGCGCCGTGGCGTGAGAGGCCCGTGGCCACCACCGTCACGCGCATCTCGTCGCCCAGGTTGTCGTCGTACGCTGCGCCGTAGATCACATGCGCTTCCGGCGATGCGTAGGCGCGAATGGTGTTCATGGCCAGCTTCGATTCCGACAGCTTGAGCGAACCCTTGGCCGCAGTGACCAGCACCAGCACGCCCTTGGCGCCAGACAGGTCGATGCCTTCGAGCAGCGGGCAGGCCACGGCCTGCTCGGCGGCGATGCGCGCGCGGTCCGGGCCGGAAGCCACGGCCGTGCCCATCATGGCCTTGCCGGGCTCGCCCATCACGGTGCGCACGTCCTCGAAGTCGACGTTCACGTTGCCGTACTCGTTGATGATCTCGGCGATGCCGCCCACGGCGTTCTTCAGCACGTCGTTCGCGTGCGCAAAGGCTTCGTCCTGCGTCACGTCGTCGCCCAGCACTTCGAGCAGCTTCTCGTTGAGCACCACGATCAGCGAATCCACGTTCGCCTCGAGCTCCGACCGGCCGTTGTCGGCGTTGGTCATGCGGCGGCCGCCTTCCCCGTCGAACGGCTTGGTGACCACGCCCACGGTCAGAATGCCCATTTCCTTGGCCACGCGCGCGATCAC
>SXGT01750801.1_pt1 | contig 13227 bp, 9 predicted proteins | sample 3176221 | NCBI WGS metagenome assembly SXGT01 (sample SAMN11356862, study PRJNA531348) | freshwater metagenome | isolation source: freshwater sample F1-120 | place: China: Fuxian Lake, Yuxi | collected 2017-12-25
CGTTCGGGAGCGTGGTGTCGTTGGCGGTGTAGACGCGGAACTGGCCGGGAGAGGTATCGACATCGAGATCCGTGCCGCTGACCGGCACGCCCGTTCGCGGCCTTGGCTTCGTTCACCAGATCGGTTGCGATTTTAGATGCGAAATCTACTGATTTCGTAGTTGCGAGTTGCTGGATTAACGCGGCGTAGTTTGCACTTGCCGCATCTGCATCGTGGTCGATACTCTCAAGAATTGAGATGGTTGCAGCGCGTTGAGCGGCAGGAGTTGTGCGCAAGTGGTGAATCAGCGGAAGCGTGAGCTTGGATTTTTCCAGGTCTTTGCGGACCGATTTGCCAACGGTCTTTTCGTCACCCATGAGGTCGAGCAAATCATCTTGAATCTGGAATGCGATACCGAGTTTGTCTCCAAAGGTTGAGAGAGCGGACTGAATAGCTGGCGAAGCGCCTGAGTGCAGTGCTCCAAGTTCGCAGGCACAGGCGATCAATGCGCCGGTCTTACCACTGACGATCTTGTAGTACGAAGCCTCAGACAGATCCCATGCAGCGCGGGAATGCAGTTGGAGCAGTTCGCCTTTGCACACGGTCATTGCAGTGCGGCTGACTAATCTGGAAGTTTCGAGAGAGTTCAGCGTGTTGCAGAGGTCGTAGGCGGATGCGATGAGCAAGTCGCCGAGCATGACTGCAGCTTCGTTGCCACGAAGTGAGTTGATTGTGCGGACGCCGCGGCGGACTGCTGCCTCATCTAGTACATCATCGTGGACGAGGGTTGCCATATGGACCATTTCGCAGACGGCAGCGCTGACGATGTGGCCTTGGGAAAGTACCGCGTCTAGGTCGGTTCGATTTTGGTCGGATCGGGACGCCATGCCGCAGGTGAGGACCAGGATTGGCCGCAGCATTTTGCCGCGATATCGCTCAACATGGCGGCAGAGTTCATCGACTGGAAGTTCGCCAAAGCGAAGGTGTGTATCAAAGCATGTGCGGACTTTGGTCAATCCATCGCCAAGAGCTACTTGAAGCGATGCGAGATGAGGCGGGGTTTCGATGACTCCGAGCATTTTGCAAGTTTACGCGGATGAACTGTGTCGCACCGGAATTGTCTGTAGTTCATGGCGAAGAACACCGAGCAAGCGATTCGTGCACCCCGCTGGGGTGCGATTGATGAGGGAAAAGCTTTCCAGGGGTAGACCACCAAAGCGTGGTCAACCCCTGGCGACGATCACATATCCCTCCGGGATAGAAGAGAAGGAAAAAGCAAGAGGCCCCGTCGATTTGCCAGGGCCTCTGAAGAAACGGTTGAGGATTTGGATCAGTTGGCGAAGTGAGCAAACGCGCGGTTGGCTTCTGCCATGCGGTGGGTCTGGTCGCGGGTCTGCATTGCCTTGCCTTCGCCCTGAGCTGCTGAGTAAAGCTCATCGGCCATACGCATTGCCATGGGGCGGCCACGCTCGCCGCGGGTGGCTTCGAGGATCCAGCGGAAGGCCAGCGACTGCTGACGCTTGTTGGTCACCTGCATCGGGACCTGGTAGTTTGCACCACCGACTCGCTTGGAGCGGACTTCAACAAATGGCTTGACGTTCGCGATAGCGCGATGGAAGACTTCGATTGCTTCCTTGGGTGCTTCGGGGCTGGTTTCTTTGCTCAGACGATCTTGAATGAGATCGAGGCAGTCGTATACGACGCGGGTTGCAGGCCCCTTCTTGCCGCACTTCATCACGCAATTGATGAAGCGGGAGACGACGAGGTCGTTATGGCGGGGGTCAGGACGAAGCTGAGTTTCTGAAGCGGTGCGGCGGCCCATGATGGACTCCTTTGGCTCAACGACAATGCTGTTTGCATTATCTGGTTCACCGAGATGCCGGGCTGGCAACCTCGATTACTTGCCGTTTGTTAAAACATGCAAGACGGAAAAACAAGCGAGCCAGACGTTCTGGCTCGCGTAAGAGATTTACTTAGCCTTTGACTTCTTCGCGCCGTACTTGGAACGGCCCTGTTTGCGGTTTTCGACGCCGAGGCAGTCGAGTGTGCCGCGAACGATGTGGTAGCGCACGCCGGGAAGGTCGCGGACGCGGCCACCACGGACGAGAACAATTGAGTGTTCTTGAAGGTTGTGACCTTCGCCACCGATGTAGGCGGAGATTTCTTTGCCGTTTGAGAGGCGAACGCGAGCGATCTTGCGGAGCGCAGAGTTCGGCTTCTTAGGAGTCATGGTCTTGACGACCGTGCACACGCCACGCTTTTGCGGGCAGGCAACCAGGTCCTTGACCTTGTTGTATTTGGCGAGGGCTTTGCGGGGTTTGCGGATGAGCTGATTGATCGTCGGCATGAGGTATCCTGAGGCGAAATCGGTTCCCAGAGCCAGTGCGGCAATATGGGGTCGAGATGATATGCAGTTGGGGGGGCGGTTGGCAAATTGAGGCGGAAAAGGGGGCGGAGAGGGTGAGAAGGTGAAGAATTTGGAATTTGAGATTTGAGAGGGTGAAAGTGGAGAGGGCTTGATTTTGGGTCAAAAACGAAAGGTGATCATTTTATTTCAAAGGTGATCATTTGTTTTGATGATCACCTGATCATCTTTTGTTTTTGAGTCAAAAACGAGGGTTGAAGGGGGCCACGGGTTTGAAGAATGCCACCGGGCGTGGCACCCTTAAAATATTGGGGTGAAAACGAGGTCAGGTTTGGGGCCAAGTCAGAAATGAAGTTGGCGGGGTTGTAGGGTTTGGTTTTCATGGAGGCAGCTTATTAGGTTGTACGGTGAAGGTCAAGGTGAATTGCGGTAAAAATCTGTATCGGACAAAAATAGGGCGTGGCGTGTCCGGTATGGGTTAGACGCTTGGCGTTGGGTGCCAGTCAAAGCCGCAGGCGAAGCACTGCTGAGCTTGGGGGGTGCGGCAGAGCTGGCCGCACTTCTCGCATATGTGGAGGATCTTTTTCTCGGGGTTGTCTCGAAGCACACGATCGGCGGCGGCTCGCATTACTGCACCGAAGCCTTGTTCGTCGATTCGCTGCATGAGATTCGGATATTCTGCTTGTATTTCCGGAACACGGAACAACTTAAGAGCGGCGTTTCCATTTGGATCAGACGAGTACATCTGCTTGAAGCGTCCGAGCAATGCACGATCTGCCGCCAACTCTTCGTTTGTGAGCAAATGCGAGAAGTGCCTATAGATGTACATTGTGAGATCGTCTCGCACGAATTGCGGAGCAAGCGGAAAGGGAAGTGGGCGGGATTGACGGCGTCTGGTCATATAGATAGCGAATTGTACATCTGGGCAACTCCGCGGCTCCGCGAGTACATCAAAAGGGGTTTGTGCTCGACGATGTGCCGCTTAAGAACCCCGACCTTCCGTTCGACTACTTCGAAAAACTCCTCCGATGTATCCGGGACATCCCCACATCGGAGCGGCGATGTTGTGCCTCCAAGCCATGTGGACCTTTCCGGTCATTCTTCCGCAATATCCTCCTGCCTCCTGCCCAAACATGTCTATCGTGCCTGTCTGATGTCAATTCCCTTCTCTGATAGTCCACAAAACCCAAGGATCATCCCATGACCACCGACCCCTCTGCCAATCCTCATATCTCATCACTCAGCACTCCGACCGCCCCACTTTCTCGACGTGACATGCTCGCTGCTTCCGCACTTGCCCTTGGAATGGCGAGCGTGGGGAACGCCGCGACATTGCGTGATACACAATCTCGCGGTCGCACTCGCAGTATCCGCGTCGCCCATCTCACCGATACACACATTCAGCCCGAGCGTGCGGCGGACCAGGGCGTGAGTACGTGCTTCAAGCATGTGCAAGGCCAGAAAGATCTTCCTGAACTCATCCTCACCGGCGGCGACACCATCATGGATGGCTTTGAGGCCGATGAATCGCGGACCAAATTGCAATGGGAACTCTGGAACAAGGCCGTCAAAGGCGATTGCTCAATCCCCATGCTCAGCGCACTTGGCAATCATGACATCTGGGGTTGGAACAAATCAAAAAGTAATTGCAGCGGCAAAGAGAAAGCCTGGGGGAAAGTCTGGGCTTGCGAGCAATTCGGTCGCGACAAGCCTTATACGAGTATCACAAAGTCTGGCTGGCACTTCATAATCCTCGACAGTGTGCGGCAGGACAAGGATGATCCTAATGGCTACGAGGCGTTTCTCGATGATGCCCAATTCGCCTGGCTCGAAAGCGACTTGAAGGCCGCCGCGGGAATTCCAACGCTCATCGTTTCACACGTCCCAATCGTCTCGGCCACAATCTTCGATGGTGTCAAGCCCGACGCAAAAGGCGACACCACCATTTCCGGCGGCATGTTGCACAACGATTGCGGCAAGTTGATCAATCTCTTTAAGCAACACCCACAAGTCAAAGCGTGCCTTTCCGGACACGTTCACCTGGTCGATCGCGTTGAATTTAATGGCGTGCAATATTTCTGCAACGGCGCAGTCTGCGGCGGATGGTGGAAAGGCGACCACAAAACCTGCAAGCCTGGCTACGCCGTGCTTGACCTGTTTGACGATGGCACGCTCACCAACGAATACGTGCAATATGGATGGGTCGCCAAATCCTGATACAACACATACAACCGGCCCCTCACACCACTGAGAGGCCGTTCCTGATTGCGCCACTTAACATCCGATCGAGAATGCATCGACGAAGTCAAGATAATCAAAGAAGTCGATCACGCCATCGGCATTGAAGTCAGAAGCGGAAAGTCCAGCCGAAAATGCGTCAACGAAATCGAGATAATCAAAGAAGTCGACAACACTGTCGCCATTGAAGTCTGACGGGCATGGAATTGCAGGGCCTTCGAGAGTCAGGCCGGTAAAGGCGTAATCCACGAACAACCCGACTTTGTATGTGTCATATCCCTTGAGCAACAACGTGCTACCCCATGGATTCGGCGACTCGCTGTAGAAAAACGACATCCCGTAATATCCAGTGGCATCGAAGTAGATCGGGTCATTAAACGCATCTTCGCCATCCACCAGTGGCATGATTTCAAACGCCGCGCCAGTAGCCGCCGTATTTGCAAGCAGCATCGCACGGAAAGAAATCAAATCAAACACCGCCCCATCAACCCGGCTGATCGTGAGCCGTGCCTTGTAATCAGTCACACCCGGCGGCGGAGTTGTCACCGCCTGTGCCTCTACCCCTTGAGGCCAATTCACATGCGTAGTGCGACCAATCGGGTGACCTAAGCCCCCAGTAAATAATTTGTCCCGGGTGTATGTAAACAAATAACCATTACTGCTGACAGTGTCAGATGTCACTCCCGAATTGACAGGGGTCGCCACCTGCGAACTATTAAAGAACACAGTCACATCAGCCTGAGCCAATGAACAAGGAACCAAACTTAAAGCTGCCAAAACAACGAAAGACAAGATTCGGGGCATGTCAAACTCCTTCTTCCATTCACAGCACAGTCAGCGAACACACGAGCATCTAATTGCACACAGCACTTGCTCATTCAGCACCCAGTGCTGAATGCATCGACAAAGTCGAGATAGTCAAAGAAATCGATCACGCCATCCGCATTGAAGTCCGAAGCGGGCAGGTTGCTTGAGAATGCGTCAACGAAATCAAGGTAGTCAAAGAAGTCAACCACACTGTCGCCGTTGAAGTCTGCGAGGCAAGGCGTAGTAATCGGTGCAAGTCCACGCACGACCCAGCCTCGCAGTTGCCCATTGAATCGTCCCTCGCCGGCGAGCGCGGTCCGATCAGCTCCGATAGCGTTGCAGGAATAAAGCGTCCAACCAGTGAGATTCACTCCGTGCGACGAAAGATACGTCGCGAGGTTGGTCATTCCCATAGTCTTGGTCCAGATGAACGCTGCACCGCCACCTGATCCGGCGATCACGGTTCCATCGAGGCTGATCGCGTGAGCCGCAGAATCAGTCATTCCTGCGACAACTCCCAAATCCTCCATCCCTGCTGCACTTGTCCACACAAACGCATGGGTACCGATGCTCGACTCTGACCATCCAGCAACCACCGACCCATCTCCGCTGATCGCTTCGCCTTCAGAGTTGCCACCACCGGGAAGGAATCCAAGAGGCTGCATGCCGCTGACTTCATCCCAGAGAATCGCCTGATGCGCAGCCCCAATGCCACTGAACCCAGTTCCATCCGAACCGTCCGCATCAATCGCCAGCAGCGCAGCCGAAGACTCGCCCGGCAGCGTTCCCAGATTCACCATCCCGGAGGCACTGGACCAGCGAAATGCGTTTCCAAATCCCACGGCCGTTGTACCACCTACGACAACATTTCCATCTGCACTGATCGCGTAGCCATATGAAACTGTCTGAGTCGGTAGCGTGCCCAGGTCCTGCATCCCACCGGCGGATGTCCAGCGGAATGCATGCGCACCTCCGGAGACAATGCAGGTTCCAGCGACCGTGTTTCCATCAGGCGTCATTCCAAAAGCAAACGACCGCAAGCCCCCAGGAACGGTCCAGAGATTTGTAAGCCCAACTGGTGTCCAATACACTCCGAAGTAATACCCGCCGGAATAGGTGCTGAATCCCGCCGCAGCCGATCCATCGTGATTGACTGCGTAGGCGTAAGAACTCTGGGTCGTTCCCAAAGCACCGATACTGGTGATAGTCTGAGCATGCACGCTGGTCGTGATGAGAGTGCCAGCGGCGGCGAACATCGTAATGGCGAAGGCCTGTTTCATATGAACTCCTTTACTCTTGAGCGAACCTATCGAGGTAATGTGACAGTGAACTGGATCAACAACCCGTACTGAACGCATCAACGAAATCAAGGTAATCAAAGAAGTCGAGCACCCCATCTCGATTGAAATCGGCAGACGGGAGTGCGTTCGCAAACGCATCGACAAAGTCAAGATAATCGAAGAAGTCAACCGTCTGGTCGTGATTGAAATCCGGACGGCACACTGACAGGAAAGCAGCATTGCCTGTAACGCTGCCGCAGTCGTTTGTAACGACACACTCATACATTCCGATGTCGCCGACAGTTACCTCTTCAATATCGAATCTGGAATCCGTGGCGCCGAAAATTTCATTACCTTCCAGGAGCCACTGGTAGTGAAACTCGGTATTGCTGGTTGCTGACACTTCGAAAGATGCTGATTGACCCAAGATTGTCACAACGTCAACGGGATGCGAGAGAATCTCTGGTACGGGGCAATCAGATTGAACTGTCAGGGTTGCAGCAATTGAAGTCGCAGTTCCGCAGGCACTTGTAAGCGTGCAGGAGTAGTTACCGGCATCAGCGTAATTCGATGCACTAATGGTGTAGAAGCTATGTATTGCGTTAGGCAGGAGAGTTGTTCCCTTGTACCACTGATAGTTGATTGCGCCGCCGGTAGCGATCACTGAGAATGTCACGGGCTGACCGATGATTGCTGTTTGTGAAAACGGCTGTTGAGTGATTGTCGGAGCGCCGTAGCACCCAAGATGCACATACCACGCGCTGGTAATTCCAAAGTGCATTCCGGTTCCTGCCATCGTGGAACCATCCAGGCTGACCGCCGCAGTCTGCAACGTCCATTCGCTGGTCGACACTCCCCTGGCCTGCAAGTACGTTTCAAGTAACTGCGGAGGACCGCCATTCACCCAGAGGCAGGGTCGGATCGTACTACCATTTACGCCATAACCGGTGATGATGAAACCATCGCCGCTGATCGAGACAGCGCTCGCGGCGGTACAGTCCGCAGGAAAGCCCAGATCCTGCATTCCCGTCGCCTCGGTCCACTTGAATGCGCGATAGTTGTCACCATTTGCATCCGCGGCATAACCAACAATGATCTCGCCATTAGCACTGAGATCGCCTGGCACGCTCCAGACACTTCCAGGAAGTGTTCCAAGACTGATGATCGAACCATCGGCTGCCCAGCGACATGCGGTAGGGTAAATGAGAGCTGGAGCATTGTTAAAGCAGAATCCGGTGTAGAAACTACCGTCCCCAGTCATGGCCAGGCCAGCCGAATGCGAAGTTCCCGGGAGGCGCTGACCGAATCGTTGCATGCCCGTCGCACTGGTCCATGTCCACGCGCTTTCGCTTGAATTCGCTTCATAGCCGAAGCCGAAGACGATATCGCCATTGGTCGATGCGTCGCTCGCAAACGACGAGCGCCCCGCTGCGATTGCACCGAGAGACTGCATCCCTGTGCCCTGCGTCCAGCGGCAGGCAGTGTCGTACACCTGATCGCCACTTGCACCCACGATAACAAGTCCATCGCCGCTCATTCCGTAGGCATACGAATGATCAGCACCCGGTGAAACACCAAGATTCTGCAACCCAGTTGCAAGCGTCCAACGCCATCCTCTTCCCTGATCGAAAGCGATATCGCCGTTTCCAGAAGCGATGCTTCCATCATCACTCAGCAGGCCACCGTAGCTGTATGTTCCACCGGGAAGCCGCCCCATATCAATGATGGTCTGCGCATTCGCAGCCGCGGCGGTCAAGAAGAGTGTAATTCCAAGAAGTGGCAGTTTCATTTTTGAGTTCCTTTGCGGTGCAATACGAGTTGCGTTGGGTTTGTTTCAGCGCGTGATTGACACAATACAAATAACATGGTGCTCAGCACCCGTGACTAAATGCGTCGACGAAATCCAGATAATCGAAGAAGTCAACAACTCCATCTTCGTTGAAATCTGAAGACCAATCGCCAGCAGAGAAAGCATCCACGAAATCAAGATAGTCAAAGAAGTCAAGAACGCCGTCGCGGTTGAAATCGGCGATGCAGCATTCAACCACTTCGAGCATCGCCTCGTTGCTCCATGTTTCGCCGCAGGATCCGGTCAAGTGGCACCGGACAAGCATGTATCCCGTTTTGTGGGTGTGCGCCGGATCATCATCTGTGAACCCGATCATTGTGATACTGACATCGTTGGCCCCGGTGGCATCAAATTCGCCAAGTGCCGAATGGTGGTTCACGCCATCACCGATCGCCAACCAGGATTGAACATAAGGATCGTACATTTCCCATTGAGCGGCAGCTGGACTCGATGTGCTTATGTTAAACGAAACGGGAAGTCGCGTGCAAAGTGTTTGGCTGACGGGTTGGTCGAGCACATCCAAGCCCTCGCTGCCGGAGAGCGTTGCGGCGTTGGTGGTGCTCTCGCCACAACTTCCGGTGATAACACATCGGAATTGATGCGTTGCCGCGGCATCAAGCATGACCGTGTCAAGTAGTACGCTCGCGGAGGTAGTTCCTGTTGCACCGAATGCAGGGTTTGAAGTGACTGGGTCGAGATTCCATCCCTCTGCAACATCAAGCCAGGTCGAGGTTCCAAACGCCAGCCACTGCCAGCGATACTGCAGCGCTCCCTGAGCAACGGTGTCAAATTGCGCACTGGCAACGCCACACATGCTCACATTCTGTGGATGAGAACTGATAATCGGGGCTGCGCCAACGGACAATGAAGCCGGGGGGGTTGCCAACGATCCACACGTACTTGTCATCACGCAACGAAACGCCGCGGGATTTGAAATAGAGATCGTTCCTGGCGGCAGACTGAGAGTCGTGGAATCAAAGCCACTTGCCACAAAGCTGTCACTGGTCTGAAGATCAACATTGAATCCATCAACTACTGGTGTCCAGGTCGTTGATCCATTGGAATGCCATTCCCAGGCATACGACGGTGGATCAACTGCGCTTCCAAGTGCACTGAATTGTGCCCCTTGAGTACCACAGATAGTGACCGATTGTGGACGATCAATGATCTGAATGCAGGGGGCCGGCCCGCCAGCATCGCCAAAGTACATGAGGTCACAACGATGTGTGGGGCCGTAGATATCAATGTTGAGGTAGGAAACATGCGGCGTTCCAGCTTCATCAACATCGATGGAGTTTCCGTACCGACCCAGCAATTCGTGGGGTGAACCGGTGCCATCGCCATCGATCATTGTGAGTACCCAGCCACCTGCTTCACGTCGCGCAATGTATTGGTCTTCGAATCCGGTCATACCAAATGTCGCGAAGGGCTGATCTTGATCACTCAAACCAAGCGCAATTCCATTGCCGTTGTTGCCAGTGGCGACCGTTTCAAAATGCCACCCGCTGGCGTTCTTGTATGCATAGGTGATTCCGTTATCAGAATTGAACATCATTCGAGGCTGGTCATCTGAACCGAATGCCAACGAAGGATCAGCTCCCTGAATTCCCAGGTTTTCGTAGACCCAGATTCCGTTCGTGAGTGTTGCATATCTGATCGCACCCCATGCGTTGATTGCATCGGTCGGGTCTGCAAATGCAATATGCGGCACGTCAGAGCTGTCGAGCTGAAGCCATGTATTGGAAAACCCAATGGTGGGTGTCCAGACATCCGGAAGCAGGAACTCCGCTGCATCCCGCACCCATTGAACACCATTCCAGCGGGTGTACCGCATGGAGTAGTCGCCGCCGTTGGCGATATTCATGTATGCAATGTGAGGGCGTTGCTGGGAGTCGAGAGTCATCGACATCTGTGTCGGGCTGACGCCAGCCTGCACATCGACTGTAGAAAGGTCCCATGTCGTTCCCGACCCGGTTGCAAATCCCATTCCGCTCCATGTGTCGTAGGCGATGCGATACAACCCATCTGTTCCGCGCCGCATGGTTGTATGGCTGCCTGCGCCAGGCGCCACACTTGTCCACTGCCACTGTGAACCGGTCCGCCATGCAAAGCGGAGTGCGTACATCTCCGGAATTGGATTTGCATGATCATCCTCGCAGTAATAACTGATTCCCACTTCGCCGGCTCTTGCGACAATTGAACTCCAATATCCCACTTTCCCGTTGCGAGCAGAGCCGCTGTTATCGACAATTGTCTGAGCACTGACAATCGAGCCAGCAGACAGGACAAGTCCCATCGCCATTGCCGCGCGATTCAGGCGCAAGGAACGTCCGAAAGATGAGATGTATGCGTTCATAGGGTTCACCAGTAATTCCTTTTATCCGCAACTTCAGTTCCGACTATTTTCCACACGCGATCCATTTCTGCAGGAGTTACGCGGCACAGTGCACACCCTGGGTGATAAGGCATGCACTGTGCCGCTCCCTCCTCTTGTCAGCATCCTGCCGAGAATGCATCAACGAAATCAAGATAATCAAAGAAGTCGATGACACCATCTGCGTTGAAGTCCGAAGATGTCATGCTCCCTGAGAAGGCATCAACGAAATCCAGGTAATCGAAGAAATCAACGATGCTGTCACCATTGAAATCCGCAGTACACGGTGGCGGAGACCAGCCCGAATCGCCAGTGCGACAGAGCCACACCCCGTACGACGTTCCTTCCTTGTACTGACCGATCCAACCGGCATTGAACGTCATCCATGCCATTGCGAAGTCGCCAAACGAGTAATCAGTCCAATATGCTGCGGTGCCCCAGTTACCATTTGAACCAGTCATGTAGTAAATGACATTGTGAAACGGGCCGGGGTTGTACTGCAGAATCGGATGCTGCTGATCAGCGTTGTTTCCAAGTTCGTGGACCCAGAGTTGATAGAACTCACCAAGATTGCCCTGCGGATCGGCATATGTAGGGAGGCGCCAATCGTCGTAGCCACCGAGGCGAACAGACTGCACCCAGTTGTCGGCGAAGTCCCAACTCATTGTGCCGCCATAGGACGCGTCAGCAAGCCAGGTAACATTGCGAAGAGTGTCGTAGTAGGCATCGAACCCGTTGCTGGTATTCTGGGTCAGGTAGCGGCCTTGCAATTCTGCGTGAGATTGCGAGACCATTGTGAAGGCGAGCGTGGACGCGATGAGTGCCGCGGAAAGAGCTTTCGTGAGTTTTTTCATATAGGTTCCCTTGCAATGGCGCGTGAATGTGTTCTCAGCATCCGCCGTTGCTGAATGCATCAACGAAATCGAGATAATCGAAGAAGTCGATCACGTTGTCATAATTGAAATCTGAGCTTGATGCACCATTTGAGAACGCATCAACGAAATCGAGATAGTCAAAGAAATCGTTGACCCGGTCACCGTTAAAATCTGCGGGGCAATCAACCGTCAATGTGACATCGATTGTTGTCGCACTGTTGGTTCCGCTTGAGAGAACCGCTGAATAGGTGCCACCATCTGCTGCGCCCACACCGTGGATTGTCAGCGTATTGGACATGCCCGATGGGCCGGGGCTGGAAGAGAAATGCGCATTTGGTGTAACGGCGATCCCGTTGTGATACCAGGTGTATTCGGGCGCGATCAAGGTGTCGGCGACCACTACAAACTTCGCATCGCCACCAGATCGCTTAGAGGTAGATTCCGGTTCGGTATCAATAGCAACCGGAACCTCGACCGTCAGCATCGCCGAGAGCGATTTGACAAATCCGCAGTCATTGGTAAGGAGACATGTATAAGCACCGGCACTTGCAAGATCGACAGGATCGACATTGAGGTTGGGCTGATCTTCGCCCTCGAGATTAACGCCTTCGTGCTGCCACTGGTAGATCAACTGGCCGCCGCCGGGAGGGGCGTCTACGACAATTGAGAAGTCTGCAGAGCCATCAAACTGGGCGGTTGTGTGTTGAGGTTCCGTCACAACCACGGGCAGCAATGCATCTGTACACGTTGTTCCGAACACAACCTGCGCCGTGATCAGGTTCGCGATCAATGGACCGGGCGCATCTTCCCAGCTTCCGCCGATGAGTTGCGGAACGTTGGAATAGACCTCGTAAGAGATCACGGCACTCTCAGTTTCTCCGGGGCTGGGTACTGGTTCTTCAGTGATGAGCGGCGTACCAAAGAGCAGTTCTTCGATGTCCAATCTCGCTCCGCCGGTGATAAGCGGGTCATTGGTCATGAGTTCTTCAAGCGCGACTTCGCGGGCGGGAGTAGTTGCAACTCTCTGCACCCACACCAATCGGCCCAATGGATCGACGTTCTCAACGGTCTCGCGAACGACATCGCCGGCCGGTGTTGAGACTATTTCTACGCGGACGTTGGGCAAGGCCAATGGCGGCGGCGGTGGTGGGGGTGGGGGCGGCGGTGGGTCATTTGGGTTCACGACGCTGCCGGGTGTCCAGCGAAAACGCTGCGCGGTCACGGGATTGCGACCTGAGAATGAAACACCGAAATGTTCGATAGAGCCACGACGTGTTGCATGAATTGGATGGGAATAGGTTACACGGATACCGATGTTTCCAGGCAAAGCTGTAATAGTCGGTCTTCCGTAGTTGCCATTGCAGTACGTGTGATAGACATCTTCCACATGCGGACCTTCAAGCTCAAATTCAAACTCGTTGCAGTCGCCCCCTTCTTCGTTGTAGACATCAAAATTCCCC
>SXGT01060694.1_pt1 | contig 13226 bp, 5 predicted proteins | sample 3176221 | NCBI WGS metagenome assembly SXGT01 (sample SAMN11356862, study PRJNA531348) | freshwater metagenome | isolation source: freshwater sample F1-120 | place: China: Fuxian Lake, Yuxi | collected 2017-12-25
ATGTCCTCGAAGCCCTCCGCATCGTGGGCAGTCGCGAGAGCGCTGTGGGGGGGTGGCGTTCCCACGAGGCCCCGGCGTGCGACCTCGGTGCCATTCAAGTACGCAACGAAGCCATCGTCGTAGCTGATGCTGAGAATCAGGCTATCGACGGCGGAGGGGTCTGCGAGGAAACGCTGACGCACGAAAACGCTCACGTAGCCGGGGTTGCCGTTCGCCTGCTGCATGTCGCTCAGGATGGTCGCATCGTCCCTGTCGCCGTAACCGATTCCGCTCACGCCCTGGGACCAGGAGGCATCCTCGAAGGTTGAGTTGCTCCAGCCCAAAGGAGGGGCTTGCGTGCCCTTGAAAAAGCGGAGCACTGCGCCTTGCCGCAGAAGGATCGTGTCGATCGACGGGGTGATCAGGTCGAACATCGCGTCTTCCCGCGTCGAAAGGGCGGTGTTGGAAGCTTCGTTGATCGTCTCCGGGTGCATCTGGAGATTGACGTAGCTGGGAATCCCCAGCACCTTCACTTCCTCGATCGCGGCGTGAGTGGGGCCGAAGGTGAGGCGATTCAGGATGTGCCCGATGCCCCCCAGAGAGTTCTCCGGGGGTGTTATCACCTGCGCGCTCGCCTCCCGCGACAGGGTGCTCTCGGAGCCTTCGTCATCGAGCGCAGTGACCGTGTAGTAGTAATACGTTCCGTTCGAGACCTCCGTGTCCGTATAGCGGCTTGTCCCGAGGATCGAGCCGCCGATCCTTTCGTGGCCGATCCCCGCCGTGGTCGAGCGGTAAACCCTGTAACCGGCGAGGTCGGGCTCGGTGTTATCTGCCCAGTCGAGTTCGACCTGCGCGCCATTGGCCGTGGCGGTGAGCCCGGTCGGAGCCACGGGAGGTGACGGCGTGCCGGGGCAAGCTGCGGAGGTTTCGCAGGTCAGCGAGTCGTCGGACGGATCCGGGCCGCACTCAAGGTGGCCCGGGGGTGCCGGTGGGCTGCCGCCCATGAAGAGAAATTGGAGGGTGACGACGCCGTCGGAAAGGTCGACCTTGCCTGAATCATTGGTGTCCGCCGCATCCATGCAGGCCACCGAGGTCGGACTGCCGAGAAAAAGGAATCCAAAGGTGCGGATCGCATCCGCCATTTCGAGTTTCGTGTTGCCGTCCACGTCACCGCGCTGGAAGTTGGCAGCCTGTCCGCACCGTGACCAGAGGAGCCACAGAGTCAGCGTCAAGGACCTGCGACGAAGGCGGCGATACAACAGAGTCCGACTCTCGCAATTCACGGATTCTCCTCCCATTCAAGGACAGACGGCTTCACCCGACCCAACTCGCGCAACGGTAACAGCTCGTCAGGACTTGCGAAAGTGGAAAAGTTGGTGGAGAGTCAGGGTCATGGAGCAGGGTCTACACGGGCTGACTCTGCCTTCCACTGTCCTCGTCGTCATCCTGGCCGAGAGCGGGGATCTGGAGGAGTTTGCGCTCGCGGCGCACCTGCTTCGTGAGGTTCCTGTCGCCCAGGCCGCGTTGGCCCGTCGAGAGCTCGTACGCATAACGGGTCTGGCGTGTGGAGATCCGTGGATCCAGCCCGCCCTCCTTCACGCCGAGCATGGGGACTGCGAGGCTTGGACCCCCGTGGTGCGAACCTGGGTTGTCTGGCCATGGGGATCCTGCCCATTTCGCAAGCACAATGAAGGCTCCTCGCACCGCGAGGTAGACGTTCAGTGTGTTCTCCAGTTTTCGCGGAGTGCGCCAGGTTGGGGCATAGACGACCAGGTAGGGGATCGAGGGAAGGCGCACGCCGATGGCTTGGCCGACGAGGAGCTCTCCGGAGAAGTCGGCGCGGATGACACGGCGCAGTTCTTCCTGGAGGTCCCAGCCAAAGCGCTCGGAAGCCTCGAGCGCGAGGCCGCTGTCGAGGAACCCGAAGGAGTTACCCGGCAAGAGAATTGCGTCAGCGGCAGTGTCGAACACGTGCTCCTGGCGAATTTCGACCTCGGGTCGGCTCAGAAACTGAAATTTCCAGACGGCGATTGATTCAGGGGCGGTGTCGGCAAGGATGAGCCTCATGAGGGCTGTATCGTAGCAAAGGGTCGAGGCCGGGTGTAGGCTGAAGATATGAACTCTGACGCCTCAAGTTATGAGGGCCTCCAGCGGCATGTTCGGGACTTGCAGTTGCCCGATATCGAGGTCTTTGAGAATCAGTACGCGGACCGAAAGTACTGGGTGACAATCGAGATTCCCGAGTTCAACTGCATTTGCCCGAAGACGGGCTTGCCGGACTTTGCCACCATCACGGTGCGCTACTCGCCGGGGGCGAGTTGCGTTGAGCTGAAGAGCTTGAAGCTCTACGTCGTGGCTTTCCGCAACGTGGGCATCTTCCACGAGCACGTCGTGAACCGAATCCTGGACGACTTTGTGCGAGCCGTCGAACCCACTGCGGCCCGAGTGTCGGGTGTCTTTGGCGCAAGAGGTGGTATTGTCACCTCGGTCAGCGCCTGGTGGCCAGCGGGCCCGGCAGGGGAAGCCGCTACCCTCCAACCCTCTTCTTGAAGACCACGCTCTCCCGCTCCCCCGCGTCAGCCTTTTCGCAGAATTCGACAAACCCCGCGAATTCACTCGCGGTGAGCCGCCCGGGGAGCAGCGTGACCTCGCGAGTCACAACCACTGTTTCGCCTTCCGACCTGTAAGTTAGCGAGTACGTGCCGAGGCTAGACGCCAGCGTCACATCGCTCGGGGTGCGGTCGAGCTTGTACGTTTCGCCCGGCTCAAGGCGGATGGAGTCTCGCTGTATCCGCTGGGACCTGAAGTGAAAGGGATGCTCCCGTTTCGAGCGGCCCGCGAACTGTTTGACGAGATTGGAGGGCTGAAAGACGGGCTTGAGGAGATACTCGTCCTTGCTCTTCTTCAGGAGCTTGGGTGCCGTGAGGGAGGCCCTGAGGCCGAAGGGCTTGTCCATATCCTCGAGGCCCGGCATCTCCGCAACTTTCACCTTCGCGCCCGGGAACATCTGATTCGCAAAGCCGCGCAAGACGACGTCCTTCTGGAAGGCCGGCAATGTCTTGAATTGCTCCTTCTGCGCATACATAGAGACGGACAGTGTCTCCAGCTGAAGGTCACACGCGACGTCGGTCGTCTCCGAGAGAGTGAACCTTGCCGTGAGCTTCACGGCGCTCTCCTCGGGCCGTCCGGCGTCAATGTGGGTGATCTTGTGGCTCCTTGTGCTCAAGATCAGGGCCTTGCCACCCTCGAGAAACTCGGGCAGGCGCCCGAAGGGAGTCTGCCGATCGGTGAGGCTCAAGTAGGTTGGCTGCTTGCCGGCCAGCTCGAGGGCGATGTACGGATACGGAAAAAAACTCGCCTGCGGGTAGTTCCAGTCCGTCTTCGCTGTCATTTCTTCCTTCGATCGCAAGAAGGCCCAGCTCGAGGGCACCTCTGCAATTTCGAGGAGGGCCTTCAGGAGCAGGTTGCGGTTGCCGGCTTTCTCAAGGAGGACCGTGGCGGCTTGACGGGCGTTGCCCTCCGTTGGAATTGTTTTCTGCACGAAGACGTAAAGCGCCTTCGCACGGTCGAGGGAATCCGCAATCCCCTTCGTGGCGTCTCGTGCGGCGGTCTCCAGCTCTCGCGTGGGCAAGGTCGCCCCCCGGAAGCGCTCTCGAAGCTTGTTCGCCACCTCGTCCCAGGTTTCTTTCTGGCGAGCCGCGACGTTGGGGAGGTACTCGTCGCTCGCAGGCATGAACTGCTCCCTTTCCAGCTTCGGAACGTTCCGCGCCTCGTAGTGGATTGCCGTACTTCCGTCCGGGAGCTCCCGGACCGTCTTTTGAACCCTGGCGAATTCAACGCCGAGCCCTGGCTCACGGGATTCGGGCAAGAGCTTGGTCTCGAGTACGCCGAGGTCCATTCCCTTCGGCAGGAGGAGTACGTAGCGAGACAGGAGGAATGATTGTCGGAAGCGCAGGTCCTGGAAGAAAAAAGATCCGAGGCTCAGGTTGTTCGAGTGGTGACCGGAGTCTTCGTCTCTGAAGGCGTATTCGACGAACGCGCCTCGCTGCATTCCGGGCATGACCCAGGAGTTCTCGCCCTGGCCGGGGACCGGCTCGAGGCTTTCACCACTCGGGGAGACTGTACGCAGAGTAACGAGCTCCCCGGGAGTTTGCACGTTCGAGAGCTCCTCCTTCGACTCCTCGCTGAGGAGCTTCGAGGCCTGGTGAACATATTCGCTCCTGGAGCCGTCCACCTCGACCCGTACGACCGTGATGTCGAGGACCGTTATGGAGGCCGCCTTCTCGACGAGTGGGCCCGCCGATGGCACCTGGAGGAACCAGTCCTCGAGCTTCTCGTCGTAGGGAAGCCAGAACTCATCTCCGAGAGCAGCGCCCGGGGGAGCCCGTCCGGTTGCGCCCGGCTCCAGGCGGGCCAAAGTGCGACGCAGTCGAGGCTCGCCGGGGTCGAGCTCTCGAGCCTTCTTGATCGCGGCTAGCGCCGCCTCCGCTCGGCCCGAGCGCTCCAGAAGCTCGGCCTCATAGAGGGGGCCCCCAGGGTGGAGCGGATTGCGGGTGGAGAGGTCCCTGGCGAGGGCGAGTGCCTCGTCAAGGCGGCCCTCGTCGGCGAGGAACTCTGCAAGCGAACGGATCACATCGGCCGAGTCGGGCGCTCGTTCCATCGCCTTTCGGTACTCGGCTTCCGCCTCGTTGGCGTGACCCTGCTGCAGGTTGACGCGAGCAAGCTGCAGATGGCTGTTGGCTTGCCCGCCGTCTCTCTCGCAAGCGCGCTGGTACCAGAGCTGTGCCGCCGCTGGATTATCATGCTGCTCGTAGTGCCGGGCGAAGAAATAGCAGGGGGCCGCAAGTGCAGGCGCCAGCTCCTGAATCTTCTTCTGAATCTCGATCTCCTCGGCCAGCCACGCTTTCCCATGAAAAATTGAGCTCAGGCGGTGGAGCCCTCGAAGGAATGTCGGGTTCTTCTCGAGAGCCTCCTTGACCTTCAAGGCGGCCTGAGCCGGCTTCTCATCCTCCTGGAGAAATCTTGCCAGGCGCTCGTAGACCGGGATGAGGTCGGGATCCTTTGCCTGCGCTGCCTGAAAGGCCTTCAGCGAGCGATCCTTTCTGACAGTCTGTGGCAAGTAGTCGGTTTCGCGGATCACATCGCCCGAGTGATAATGCGTCCAGGCATCATCCGGCCGGAGCTCGAGGGCGCGCTCCGACTCCGCCAGGGCAAGATCGTCCCGGCCATAGAACTGGGCCATCAGGGCGAAAGCCGTGTGTGCATCGGCGATGAGTCCAAGGTCCTCCGCTTTCACCTCACCGTTGGGATGAATCTCCTCGATCCAGGCCCGCCATGCATTCAGCGCGCTCGTGCGAGTGGCCCCCTCGATCGTCGGGTTGCCCTCGCCAGTCACCGGGTGCAGGGTCAGCTCCTTCTCCGGGAGGAGAGCCGCCGCAGGGAGCGGGTCCCAGGACTTACTTGAGAGTCGCACCCAGAATCCTCCTTGCTGCACCTTCACGAGCAGGCGGTTCCAGCCCCTTGCAATGCGGATCGGCGTCGCGCGGCGGTTCTCGATTCGCTCCCGAAAAGGATCGTCGTTGGCCACGAGGATTCCATTCACCCAGACCTGGAGTCGATGCTCCGACATCCGCTGGAGCATTACTTCAGTGGCCTCCGTCGCCTCGAGCTGGGCGAGGAAGTAACTCACGCCGCTCGTTGGGTAGACGAACTCGGCCGGGTTCACGAGCGGTTCGGGGTTCCTTCTTTCGAGCTTTCGCCACCGGAGCTCCTGCCAGCCATCCTTCATGACAACGTCGAGGCTCGGGTCCTTTTCCGGAGCGAAGCTCTCGAGGAAGGGGGCGCTGTGCCCTTTTCCGAAGGGTCCCACGACGAGCCAGTCCAGTAGGAACCCACGGTCCCTGGTGATGCGGGCGCGATCTTCCTCGCGGCCCGCCTGGCGGTAAAGGTCGGCCAGCGGATCGATCAGGGCCTGCCGCACCGTTCCATTCGAGTAGGTCGACTCCAGAGCCCTCTCGAAGTCTGGAATGAGGGCTGTCGGATGCCGCAGGAACTGCATCATCAAGCTCAGGCGCCGGGGCAGGATCTCGGCTCGCCAATCCGTGGCGTGAGAAGGTAGAGCCTGTAGCCAGGCCCTTGCCACAGCGTCGTAGTCGCCCGAGCGCTCGGCCCCGGAGCGCAAGGCGAGCTCGAGCAGCTCCTTTTCGCCCCCGCTCAGGGAGGAGAAAAGGGTCAAGGCGAAGCAAAGTGCGGTCCGATGCAGACCGAGTCGACACTGGACAGGGAGGCTGGTGCTTTTCGTCAGGGGGATCATTCGATCGGGCTCCGGGGGGTTATGCGCGTTCGAGGACGATTTTTTCGTCCTCAAGTCGGCTGATCGACGCGGAGAACTCGCGGAACTCCGAATATTCCGCCAGTGTCACCCTGTGGCTCGTGACCTCGATGAGTCGCTCGACCACGAGCTTCTGCGAGCCTTCCAGCTTGAAGGTGACCTCAAGGCGGCCGAAGCGGTTCTTCAGGTGCTGGCTCGAGGGCAGTGACTTCACCTTGAAGCCCTCGGGGAGGTGATAAACCGTTCTGAGGTTGGAAGCTCGCGGGTTCCCGAGCAGAACGTCGTACTCACGTTTCTCCAGGGCGCCGATTCCGCTCAGGGATTGTGCTGTGCCGAAGAAGTCCTCAGCCGCGCGGATCGCGAGACCCTCCGGAGCCTCGACAACGAATCGCGGAATCGAGAGCCTGACCGAGAAGGAGACGGGCTCGTCGAGGTTGAGGAGATTCGAGAAGCTCTCCTCCTTCACGCTCGAGGCAGCGAAGCGCTTTCCGTACATTCGCTCGAGGCGGGTGCGGCGCTCCGACTCGATCTCGTACTGTGACCGGACGTGGACGGCGTAGTCACCCGCCGCGCGGGCACGGACTTGCAGGTCGGCGCTCAAGTCGGGGTGAATCTCGACGACGGCTTCCTCCGTGATCGAGAGCTCCTCGGGTTTGTTCCAGGGAACCTGCTGAATGCTACCCTTTTCCTCACTGTTACCGACCACCAGCACGGTCGCTCCGCGGTCCATGCTTGGCAAGTCCTTGTAACTGTGGAATTGAGCGGTTCCGTCGAGAAAGAGCTCTTCTCGGCCCTTCTCGGGAGGCATGTACGCGATGCAGTGGTTGAAGTGGTTCACCATCGGTAGTTGCAAGTCCTCCTTGCCGCGTCGTTCGTCAGCATAGATGAGCACGGGTCGGGCGGTCAGGCCAACCTCCTTCAGCATGACGCACAGGAGCAGCGCCTTGTCCTTGCAGTCGCCGAAGCGGCGAGCGAAGATCGCGGCTGCATTGTAGGGCTTGAAGCCGTGAACACCGAATTCCCAGGCGTTGTAACGCACATCGGTGACCACGAAGTTGTAGATTGCACGCACCTTTGCCAGGTCGCTGTCGGTTCCGCTGGTGAGCTCCCGCACTTTCTTTGCGATCTCGGGGCTCGTCTCGAACTGCTTCTTGATGAGATTCCAGTACCAGGTGTTGAAGGTGTCCCAGCTCTCGAACGTGGAGACCTCGAGGACTGGGCTCGCCTCCGATGGATCGGGCATGGCCGGCTCCGGGTCGAGCTTCGGGACGTCCTTTCGGGTCCACAGGTACGTGACCATTCCGGAGGCCTCATCCCGCGTTACCGTGGGCTCGAGCTTCATGTTCCGCTGGTGAAAGTAAAATTTGCGCTCGGCGGGTACTCTGAGGATCAAGATCTTTTCCTGGAGCGGCACCTGCTCCTGGAAGATCTCCCGGTGGCCAAAGTAATCTCCGAAGAAGCTTTGCGCGATGTCCTCGCGGACGAACTCGACTTCGACCACGTCGAGCGCGCTCAGCGGAGGGAGGTCGACGGATGCTCCGGAGTAGTTGCCCCTTGTGTCGGAGTTGGTTCCGCCATCCGAGGAGCCGTGGCGGGACAGTTTTGCCTCGGCGCTAGAGCCGTCGGGGTGCGTGACTTTCGCTTTCTTGAACTCGAGGACTTGCTCGCCCACGGCATAGTGCGTGCGATAGCGGTCGTACATGCGAATCCCGCGTTCATTGAGTACCTGGACGACGGTTTGCGAGAACGTCTTGGTCGTGCCGTCCTGGTTCACCTGGATCGCCGTCAGCTGGAGAAGCCCCCGGGCAGGGTCCCCTCCGCCGGTCGTATCCTTCCTGTCGAACGCCCCCTGGACGAGGGCTGCGACGTCGCGCCGGAAATCGTCCTCGAAGCTGTTCTTTGCGGCGCGCAGGAAGTCCATGTAATCCCTGACATCGGGCAGGTTTGGTTGCAGATCCATCGCGCTGTGAAATGCGACGAGCGCCTCGGCTCTCCGGTCCGCTCGCAGGAGCAGCTTCCCCTTCTCCGAGTGAAGTCGGTGATCCTCCGGAGCGATCTGAAGTGCCCTGTCAAGTGAGTGAGCGGCCTCCTCGATTCGATCCAGGCCCTCCAGGCTTCTCGCGAGGATCTGCAGGGGCTCGGTGTTGAAGGGCTCGAGCTCGCCCCACTCCTTCAGGACGGCGAGGCCTCTTTCGCTCTGGCCCCTGGCAAGGAGGAGCTTCGAGAGCTCGGGGTTGGTCTGATCCGCGTCGGAGGTGCGGTTTCGCGACGCAAGCTCCACGTAGAGCTTCTCGGCCTCATCGAGCTTCCCAGTCTCCTTGAGCTCCCAGGCCCTGCGATGCATTGCGCTCGTGGGGCGGTGGGGGAGCTTCCAGACTCGCTCGTGCGCTCTTTCCAGGGCGCGTGGGACACCGACCCTGGCCTCCAGCTTGCCCAGGAGCACGATGGCGTCGGGGTAGTCGGGCGACTTCAAGAGCGCCTGCTCAAGGTAGCCATGGGCCCGGCTCAGGTTGTCGAAGGTTTCAATGTAGTACTCGGCGAGGTCACGAGCGGCGCGGGCGCAACCAAGGGATGCACTCTGCTCCGTCGCAAACCGCCAGGCGTTGTCATCCTTTTGGGCTGCGATCACTGCCTCGCGCTGGTGCGTCTTGCCCAGCAAGTGATGATAAAGCGGGGCCTTGGCACTCAGCTGGACTGCCCGGGTGAGGAGCTCGGTGTCGGGGTGCTCCGTCTCATCGTGCGCGCCCCTCTCGTGCAGGAGCGCTCCCAGGACGAAGTGTGCCCGGGCATCACCCGGATGTAATTCGAGCGCGCTTCGCAGAATTGGCACGAGGCCATCTTCCACGGCTACGCTGGGCGTGTCGCCCTCGAGACGCGGAGCCACGGTGTCCCGCGGGGGCGGATCCTCCCGGACGCCCTCGAGCGCCGATCCGTCCGGACCCGTCAGCCGGGCCGTCAGCAGCCAGTCGCCCGTTGTCTGCGAAACTTTCACCAGAAGAGTGTTCCAGCCCTTCTGAAATTTCACGCCCAGGGAGTCCTGGTCCCAGCCGAGCTGCCGGTGGACGTCCGATGATCCGGCGAGCTGCCCGTTTACCCATACGCGGTAGCCCTCGCAAGTGCTCAGGCGAAGAGCTGCGTCGCGGTCCGAATCCGAGTGGAGAAACGTGAGTGCGTACGCCAGGCACTGCTCGCTGGGCTCCAACAGGGCCGCGAAGTCCACGAGCCCGGCGACTGGCACCGCTGGCAGCTCTCGCCACCTGACGGGCCGCTTCTTTCCGTCATACTGTGCGTCGAGGCGGATCTCTTTTTCTGGAGGAAGCTCGGTGAGGAGCTGGCTGCCCCTCTCGTTGTCGAAGGGTCCAATTACCCGCCAGCTTTTCAGGAGGCCCAGTGGCTGCCAGGCTTCGCGGGCCTCATCAAGGCTCTTCCCTGCCTCGAGGCGCGCCCAACCCCACAGGTGGCGCGCATGGGCTGCGAAGAGCCGAAGCGCCGCGGCCTCTTTCGGGCTCCCCGTCGCCTCAACCCTGGAGAGTTTCTCGAGCAGTGGAAGGCTCTCGGGTGCGTCTCCGTTGGACCTCGAGAGTGTATCGATCCAGTGAAGCGCGAGCTCGGCTTCGGCCAGGAGCTCTGAACGATCCCCGGCCGGGAGGGTGAGCCACTTCTCGAGAGCGTCTCGCCAGGCCGTCGAGGCCCGGGAGTCAAGGCCGTCGAGGTAGAGCCTTTCCGCCTCACGGAGAGCTTCCGTGACCGGCTCCGCAAGCGTCACCGTCGTCAAGGCGAGGGAGCCAATCAGCCACGAGCGAAAACAGAGACCGAGTACCGCCCAGCACAAGTTGGTTCCCGAAAAAAGGCGGTGGCGAGGGAAAGCCCCCAGCCTTCCGCTCCGGAGTACCCCGAGGCCACCAGAAATTTCCGACACCCATTTGCGACGCTCGGTACTGATCATGCGTTCATTTCCTCGGGTAGAATCGTTCCAGGAGCCCCGTGAGTTACCGGATCAGCCGCGCTTCCGCCCAGTTGGCGCGGTCGAGGGCGAAGTTGAAGATGCTGGAAGCGTCACCTGCCTTTCCACAATCGACCTCGAGAGAAAGGAGCTTGCCGCCTTTTACGTCCAGATCCACGGCCTCGCCGGGGTTGCGCCAGCTCAACGGCTTCTCGAGAAGAAGCCTCCCATCAAGGCGAACCCGGAAGATTACGAAACCTTCTGTGCCGGTGATCCTGGAGCCCGGGGGGCGCGCGGATTCGTCCAGCCCGATCATGGCTTGAAACCTGGTGAAATTGCTGGCCAGATCATACTCAAGCAGCGAGTACGAGTGCACACCCAGACCTTTCCTGTACTCCCTGCCCCCGATCCGCAATGGGCCCTGGAGCACGCTGGAATCACGCTGGAAAGGCATTGAGTTTGCGGTGAAGGCTGCGGGGAGGTGTTCTTCGACACGGACCGGCTCGCGGTCGGAAAGGAAGCTAACCCGGCCACCGAGGAATGCGATCTCCACGCAGTCGCCCAGCGTGGTTTTCAGCAGCCCCAGAGTTGCTGTTGTGATCGAAAGGCTCTTGCTTTGAATTTCTACCAGCTGGCCCTGAAGCACAGTGCCATCCCGAAGTGTGACCCGCACGAGGCCGTCCACCTGGGGTTCCTTCGGTGGTGACTTCGTTCCGGCATCGGTGAGCTCGGAGAGTAGCACGGCCCGAAGCTTGTCAAACCCCACCTGGATATCTCCCAGGCCCTCGGAGGAGAACTTGATGCCCTCGGGTGTGATGGAGTCGAGGATGCCTTGCGCTCTACCTTCCTCGAGGAAAACAAGGAGGTCTTTCCGTGGCCTCGAGCGGAGGATCTCGTTGCGGAGGCGCACGCTCGCGGGGGAGCGAGGGCCAGTGGAGACTCGAGGCTGTGGCTCTCGAGCTGCTGCTGCCTCTGGCTCTGGGCCTTTCGGCGCCCCGAGGGAGTTGTGCAGAAGAAGACCCTTGAGAGTATCGAGTAGAACGCGAAGGGGTGCCTTCGAGAGTCCCGGGCAGTTAACGAAGCAGACCTCGGCGGTGCCGCCCTCCGCAAGCCCACTGGGCGATGCGATCGAGCCCACGAGCTCGCAGCCATCGCGGAGAAAGAGTGTGAGGGGTGAGGAGCGGACGACAACGCCGGAAAGCTTGAGAAACAGGAGGTCCTCGAGTGGTACGCTCTTCTCGCCGGCGGGTCCCCAGGTGACAGCTCGCCTGGCGCCAGTGCCCGGAGAGAGGCTCAGGGTTTCGAGAGCCGAGCTGGCCACGGTCTCGCGGCTTGCCAGTGATTCCAGGAGGCTTTCGCCCCCAGGAGCTTCCACGCCCTCGGTGTTCGTCGGAAGAGGCGGCTCGGGCGGCTGCTCCTGGCCGCGGCCGATCGTCACAAAAAAAGGCACAAGAAGACAAGCAGTCCGGGCGTTGGCAAACAGCATAAGAAGTTCGCGGGATTTTATGCGTGCTCGGAAGCTCATACCAGGGAATTTGCTCGACCTCAATTTGCGCGACAGCGGGAAAGCTTCCGGGCAGACAAATCGAAAGTAACGCAAAGCATCCTGGCTGTTGCCACCCGCCGCCGACGCGGCTTTCGGTCACGCCTGAGCGAACTTTCCATTTGTCTGCGACATAATCTAGCAGTTTCCGTGCACTCAGAGCCGCTACAATCGGCTGCTTGCCACTGGGGCTAGCCCTTTCCATGGTGCTCTGGCCTGCTGAACCAAGCTGAACCAGGCTGAACTAACGGTATGGTTCGTTTAGTTCAAAACCCCCCTTCTCAACAGAAGCCCGAAGCGATAACATTTGAAGTATTCTTTGCGGCCAAGCAAGTCTTGCGGCAAACAGTTCCTCCAGACGGCGTTGAGCCGTTGGGTGGCGCAAGTTGAAAACCAGGGACTTGACTCGTGAAAGAGCGTTTTTTTCCTCCCCTTCCCAGCGAGCGATTTGTCAGTAGAGGTCAGGCATTCGTCGGTTCTGATGGGGATGCCTGGCATGGTGAGGCGGTTGCGCCTTGAACAATCCGAAGCTCAGTTTGCGGCCACTGCAGGATCTTCCGGTGATCTGGTGGTCTTGTTTGCGCCGAAACCCGCTTCTTTTCTGAAGAGCTCTGAAGCGAGAGGATCGGCAAGGAGTCCGTAATGCTGAGTCGAAGCAGGTCTTCTTCCCCCGCGAGAGCATATTCCAGGATGCTTGAAAGTCGCCGTCCGGTGGGCCAGGCGATCTCCAATCCCTCAGTAAGAATGAAGCACGCCGCGCCTTTTCAAAAGGAGTACGGGATTTCCATGGATAGGTCACTCAAGACAAGGTTCCACATGCAGGTGAGAAGTTTTGCGGCTTGGCTTTCGATACTGTCTCTCCTGTCGATCACCGGGTGTGGGGGGGGAGGGGCCAAAGCCCCAGGAGCGGGACCGGGAGGAGGTCCGGGTCCTGTGGCTGGTCCCGGCGGCTTCAGTTCGACTCCGCTTCTCCTGGCAGTCTCTCCGGATCCGCTACTCGTTTCGGTTGGGGATGTTATCAAGATCATTGGCATCAATTTCGATAAAGATCCCTCCCGGAATCAGGTCAACTTCACCTCTGGAGCGCAGAAAATTCCGGGCGTCCCTATCCGCATCGACTTCCCGTCGGACGGCAACAAGTCGAATGGGCTTGAGTCCGAGCTTCAGGTCGTGGTGCCAGGAGGCGTCGCAACGGGCAACGTCGAGTTGCGTATCAATGGCTTTGAAGCCGGCTCGCGGGGATTCGATGCCCGTCCTCAAATCATGGCCTGGACTCTCGGCCGAAATGAGACACAGCCCTACCTCCAGTACCTGTCGCTTGTTGGCTTCAGTCAGGAGGCCTCGTTTGTAAAGCTCTTTGGCCTTAACTTCAGCGAGATCGAGGCGGTGGAGTTCCGGGACAGTCAGGGAGGATCCGCCACCATCGCGCC
>SXGT01491083.1_pt1 | contig 13224 bp, 9 predicted proteins | sample 3176221 | NCBI WGS metagenome assembly SXGT01 (sample SAMN11356862, study PRJNA531348) | freshwater metagenome | isolation source: freshwater sample F1-120 | place: China: Fuxian Lake, Yuxi | collected 2017-12-25
CAGCGCTAAAGGTTGACAGAATTGTTGCAGAATTGTTACTGCAGCGAGGTATTGACAATTACGAAGCTGCACATGAATTTTTTCGTCCAGACTTAGAAAAATTGCACGATCCATTTTTAATGAAAGACCTAGATAATGCAGTTGATCGATTGGTATTGGCAATTGAGAATAAAGAACGCGTTCTGCTTTTTGGCGACTACGATGTTGACGGCACAACTGCAGTTGCTTTGATGTACACTGTTCTTAAGGAGTATTTACCAACGATTGAATACTACATACCAGACCGATATACTGAGGGTTATGGCATAAGTTTTCAAGGAATAGATTTTGCACAAGAAAATAATCAATCGTTAATTATTGCACTTGATTGTGGTATTAAAGCAAATGAGAAAGTTACCTATGCTAAAAATAAAGGAATTGACTTTATCATCTGCGATCATCACGAACCAGGAGAAGAACTACCTGCCTGTATTGTTTTAGATCCGAAAAGAAAAGACTGCCTCTACCCATTTAAAGAATTGTCAGGATGTGGAGTTGGATTTAAATTTTTGCAAGGATTTTTACAAAAAAAGGAGCTGCCTCTCTTAAAATTGTTCAATCAGTTGGATTTGTTGGCAATTAGTATCGGCGCAGATATCGTTCCACTTGTTGGAGAGAATAGAATCTTGTGCTTCCATGGCTTGAAATTACTAAATGCTAAACCACGAATTGCTTTTCAAGAATTATTGGAATTGGCAGCTAAAAAAATGCCACTTAGCTTAACGGATGTTGTTTTTATTATCGCTCCACGAATAAATGCTGCAGGTCGCTTGCGTTCGGGGAAAATGGCTGTTCAATTGATGATTTCAAATGATTTAGAGGAATTAAAACTTCTAGCAAATGAAATAAATTCTGATAATATACAAAGAAGAGCTTTGGACCAAACAATAACAAAAGAAGCACTTTCACAAATAGAAAGTGACCTTACTTTTTCAAACCGTTGTTCAACTGTTGTTTTTAATTCCTCATGGCACAAAGGAGTTGTGGGAATTGTCGCTTCTCGGCTTATTGAAAAGCACTACCGCCCAACGATTGTCTTAACAGAATCTGACGGAATTGTGAGTGGTTCTGCAAGAAGTATTCGCAATTTTGATTTGTATAAAGCACTACTTTCTTGCGAGGATCTTTTGGAACAATTTGGCGGACACACATTTGCAGCAGGACTTTCACTGAAAATCGAAAATCTCGAAGCCTTTAAATTACGCTTTGAAGACTATGTCCAAACTAACTTAGCACTTGAAGATAGAATACCAATTCAAGATTTAGATATCGCAATTGATTTAAATGAAATTCATGGCAATGAATCACCTTTGCTTATTCCGCGACTCAAAAGAATTATTGAAGATTTTGAGCCCCATGGCCCTGGAAATATGAAACCTGTGTTTTATACATCTAATTTATTTACAACAGAATCCCAAATTTTGAAAACTGCGCACCTAAAACTAAAAGTTACGCAGCCAAATTCAAAACTTGTCTACAACGCGATTGGATTTAACTTGGGAGAAAAAGAAAGTCAAGTTGCAAAAGGTTTACCATTTGAGATGGCTTATACTTTGGAAACAAATGAATTCAATGGCAAAAAAACAATTCAGTTGAACATGAAAGATGTAAGAGAACAAATTTAGTAATTAGCCTTGCCCATTTAAACCAAAAACTGCAATTAGCGCCGCTGTCTCTGTTCGCAGTCGAAATGCACTCAATTCAATGGCGGTATACTTATTTTCTAGGGCAAACTCAAGCTCTTTTTCTGTGAAATCTCCTTCGGGACCAATTAAAATGAGTCCCGACCTTTGGATTTGAGCAATGTCAATTTTTTCTGCTTCGTAACAATGTCCGATGTAACCTCCGGGATTGTTTGTAATAAAAAGATTGAAAGGACATAGTTCACAAATTTCTGGGAGAAAAAATCGTTTTGACTGCTTCATAGCTCCAATAGCAATTTTTGTAAGGCGTTCTAATTTCAGATTGTTGCGTTCATTGTTCGTGCAACTTAAAAAACTTAGCTTTGTCAATCCTATTTCTGTAGCTTTTTCTACAAACCATTCTAGCCGGTCCATGTTTTTTGTAGGTGCCATTCCAATGTGTATTTCTTTTGTTGGAGAATGCTTTACTACCCTTACAATTTCTACCTCACATCGCTTTTCATGCCCTGTTGTTATTGTAGCAAAAAATTGCCCACCTTTTCCATTAATCAATTCAATAGCATCGCCATTTTTCTTTCGTAACACCCGAATACAATGCTTTGATTCCTCCTCGGAAAGCACATAATTTTTGGTGTTTTCAGAAATATCGGAAGCGTAAAATAGTGCCATTAGTGAATGAGTTGATAGACCAATTCACGCATCAATTCTCCTTGACTTGCACTGGTATTTCCTAAGCCCTTAGATTTTAAATCATACGCTTGAATTAGGGCAATATTTATTGCGATTTTTCGCGCGTCGTATTTATTTTTTGCATTGGTTAATTCTCCGGCAACAAAAGGATGAACTCCTAGCGCTTGAGCTACTCCCTCGCGCGATTTATTTGGTAAAAAATGGATGCGCATTATTTGAGAGAAAAATTTAAACAGATTTGAAATAACAAATACCAAATCGGCAGCTTTTGGATTGTATTCAAAATATTGAACAATTTTCATTGCTTTTAGATTGTCTTTGCTTGCAATTGCATTTGTAAGTTCAAAAACATTGTATTCCTTTGAAATTCCAATATTTTCTTCAATGTGATTTTCATTAATCGTTGTTCCTTTATCAATTAAAATTGATAATTTTTCGAACTCTTTTACTATTCTTCCTAAATCATTTCCCAAAGATTCTACCACCAGCATGCATGCCTTAGATGTTATTTCATATCCGATGGACTTAACATATTGTTGTATCCATTCTGCCAGTTGGTATTCTTTTACTTTTTCAGATTTAAAAACGCTACCATTTTTTAAAGCAACCTTCAGTATTTTCTTTCGAGCATCAAAGAACTTGTATTTATAACAAATTACTAAAATAGTAGTGTCAATTGGATTCTCTAAGTAGCTTTCTAATTTTTCAAGTGCTTTAAATTCTTGTGCCTCTTTTAAAATCACAAGTCTTTTCTCAGCCATCATAGGAAAAGATTTTATTTCTCCAAGAAGTAATAGTAAATCTGCATCTTTTCCGTATACAATGGTCTGGTTAAAATCACGCTCGCTCTCTGCTAAGGCATTTTCCTGAATGGCTTTTGTGAGAACATCAATAAAATAAGCTTCCTCGCCATGTAGAAAGTACACTTTTTCTAGCTTTTTGTTTTTGATTTCTCTAAGAAGTAGTTTGTGATCCATATAAGCGTCTGTCCTAGATTTTAATCAGTTTAATTACTATTTTTAGTGTGTTTTTTCAAAAATAATAGAAAAGTAGGAGAGAACAATTATTTTCTGTGAGGAATGTAGGATTAATTTTTAAAATCCCAGTTATATTTTTAATTTCTTCAGGCTTTATTAATCTTTAAATAAAAAAATACCATAAAAAAAGCCTGGTTTTCACCAAGCTTTTTGTTTGAGGTCTCGAGCGGATTCGAACCGCTGTAGTCGGTTTTGCAGACCGGTGCCTAGCCGCTCGGCCACGAGACCAATATGTAAGGAGGCAAAGATAGAGAAATTATCTAAAATTTGGAGTTGCTTTAATCAAATTTCAATAGTTTCTTTGAATAAGTTTTACTACTTATTCTATCCGAAAGATAATACGCTCCGTTCGCTACATTTTCTCCGTTGGTATTTTTTCCGTCCCACACTACTTCTTTTGAACCAACAAGTGGGTTTAATTTACAAATGAAATCGCCAGAACTACTGTAAATAAATAATTGGTCGGAGCTTTCAAACGGTACCTTAACTTGTATGCTCGTACTCTCCTGAAATGGATTTGGATAACTTGTTATTCCATTTGGGTCTTCCTCAACATATTCACTTAAACTTGCACTCATTAATTCTTGTAAATCGTAGTTTTCATCACCAGCTATGTAAGGCATAAAATGAAAATATACCAAAAACATTTCGTCTGTTGTATTAAAACCGCTACCGACATTTTCAGGAGGTGAATTTGGGTTGTGTGGATTGTTTACTGTATTATCATAGGTTGCTTCACCTTTAATCTTATATCCCGTTGAAACTTTTTGTATGTACCTAAAAAAGTAAAAATCTTGCCAATGGAAATCCCAGTGTGGAATATTGACAAATTTGATGGTATCTTGATTCGCTTTGTATGCATATGCTTTAATTTTTGTTCCAAGTAAATGCATATGAGGAAAAACAGATAAAACCGAGAAATTTGCGGGCACACCTCCGTTTGGTGGATACTGAGTTGTGAGTGAGGTGACTTGATTAGAAGGCAATGTGAAATTGTTATTACTTAAGAGGGGTGCTGCAGAAATTTGCCTGACATTGGTTGTGCCGGGTGGATAAAAATGCAGGATTACTCTTGTACTATCAAATTGACCGTAACTACCGACGGGATAATGCATAGCGAAATAGATGTTTGACCCAGGTCCTATGTCCATTCCTAGTTTCAAAGGACTCGCAGAGGGCAAAATCATGGGAGATGCCCCAGGAGTATAACCAATTACTAATTTGGTAGAAGCATTGCTCGGACTTGCACAAAGTCCGTCGAGTGTGTCGGTACTTTCTATGCCACTTGGATCAATAAAAATCAAAGCATGGTGGACAATTTGGCGGTTTCCCGGCACAACTTCCACTGCTTTGATGATACGGTTTTCAGTTAAATATGTCGGAACAGAAAAACAAACATAATCGTCGTTTGCCGTCGCTTTACTCATGTAGGTCGGAATTTGCACTGATAAGTCACCATTTCCTAAAATGGTATTGTTCGTATAAACGGGTGGTGGTGGAGTTGCTGCGCTATTTCCTTCGGGAGCGCCGATGCTCAACCAGTTTAAAATTGTAGATTTCTCAGAACTTGACAAAGAACGAACATGTAAATATTCTTGATAAGAATTGTCTGGTGGCCAAGGGGGCATTTCTTCATCTGTAATGTACTGACTAATTATTGTGGCCATTGGCGAAACTTCATCGTAATTCATTAAGGAAACTGGAGCAAGCCCTCCAGGATGGTGGCACTTTGAACATTTATTGTAGAACAACTGAGCAACTTCACCACTCCATGTTTGACTTTTTACATTTAATGAAATAAATGCAAGGCTAATGATCAAGAGTTTTTTCATTTTTTTAAAATTTATATTTCAATTTTGAGCTTGTCTTAGTTTACAATAATTGTTTTACTAATAGTATTTTTATTTTGATTCGTAATTTTTAATATGTAACTCCCTTTAGCAAAAAGGCTTAAATCGAATGAGGTTTCAAGTGCATTTAAATTTGAAACAAGCAAAGTTCTTCCAAAGAGATCAAGAATTCTGAGGGTATAAAAACCTTCTTCTTCAATTTTCACAATCAATTCACCATGAGTAGGCACAGGATAAATTTTGATGTTATCCATTGAAATTTCTGAAATTTCAGAAGAGCTACAAACTTCATCAACAGCGCTTCCATCACAATAATCGATGGGGTATAAAAATACAGATTGCATGCGTGCATTTTCTGGCCGTAACATATTATCGGTGCATCCCAATTGGTTGATTAAGAAATCTCGAAAAAAAGACACAGTGGTATCCATGTAGGCCGCACTTCCTGCGTAGGGAACGTGTGGTGCATTAGGAAATGTATAAAATTGATTTTCTATTCCTAGCGCACATGCTCTTTCGTGAATCATTCTACTTCCATCGAGGTACATCAAGGGAGTTCCTGGGTTTACAATGCCCCTATTGTATTTTACGGTACCATCATTTGTTCCGTGAACTGAGGCAACTGGCACATCACCTGCCTCCAACCAACTATAACGTGCTAAAGCACCACAACCATTTAAAACACCTTTTACTTTTGTTGAATAACCTGGGTTGCCGCTATTTCCTTCTAAACCTCCTAAATTTGAAATTACAGTAGTATTGAGATAATCTGAAATCTCACAAACATCATTGAGATAGGCGACATGCAATGCAGTAATTGCTCCAGCAGAACTGCCTCCAATAAATATTAAGTTAGTATCAATTTTATATGTGTTTGTGGTTTGTTTGTCTTTGTAAAAAAAACGAATTGCTGCTCGTAAGTCTTGCGTGGCTCTTACCACTGCTTTTACAGCATTTGCGGAGTCGAAAGGAAAAAAGCCCAAGCGATAATCAATAGAGGCGGTTACAAAGCCCTTTTTAGCAAATTTTTGGCTCATAGAAACCATGTCGCCATCTGTTTTTGAGCCACCTACAAAACTACCACCATGAACAAAAATAATTAGAGGTCGTGCATTTTCAGTATCTCCTGTTGGTTGATATAAATCGAGTTTCAATGTCGTATTACCTCCAGTGAAAGAAGTGTTTTGCCCATAAGTAATATTGCTTGTCAAAGTAAAATTTTGAAAAAAATCAAATGCATATCTTCCCGAGGCACAAGGAGATTGTGAGTATATAATCGGAGTTAGCAGTAAGGATAAAAAAAGAGTAAAATTTTTCATGTTTTTGTTTTAAAATTAAGGAAATAAATTTGCATTGAACGAATTAGCATCCAACAAAGGGATTTGAGAATTGTATTTAGAGTTGATAGATTTTAAGAATTCATTTGCTAATAAAGCATTTCCCTTTGCATTAAAATGAATACCATCTAAAGAGTAGGCGCCACCCGACACAAATTTTGCACTGAGAGTAACTCCGTTGTATGCAAAACCAGTTTTTAACTTAGTTGAAAATTCGGCAACATTTACCACAGCAAGATTGTACTGATTAGCAAGAGAAATAATTACGGAATTGTATTCAGCAATTTTGGTTCTGAGAATAATAAGTTCTTCTTGATCTAACACAAATTCATCTCTAATTGGGAAAAGAGTGCCCATTTTATGGCATTTTACGGAATCAAGCGGAAGACTTAACAGGAATAGTTCATCTTCAAGAATTTGACGTACTGCAAAACTATTCGCATTTGGGTCAACAATCATAAAAGGATTACTTCCGAGCTGAAATTCAAATCCCATTTGATTGTAAATATTGTTTAGCGTTGTTGTATTTTCCTCATCTAAATTTAAACCATTCCAAGGAATAGTTGTAAAATAGGGCATTTCAGTTACATCTGGTATTGTTGCGATAACTCCTTTTGAACCATTAGCAGTAATGGCTTGAAGTAAATTTTCGTAAGCAGTTTGAAATGCAGAAACGGAAACTAAATTGTTGTTTACACCTCCAGATTTTGCAAAATCTAAAACATCTTCGATACCAAGAAACAAGGAGAAAAATGTCGGCTCACTTGCAAGAGCATCCGATAAAACAGTTGTTGTTGTGTTAGCAGCCATTCTCCCAAAAAATGGATTACTAATTCCATAAGACATAGTCGACACAGCACTTAATTTTAATCCAGGAATGCCATAATTTTGAAATTTTTGAGTTGCATTGTAAATATTTGAATTAAATATAGTTTGGTCACCTGAGGAACTTATTCTCAAGGGAGAAAGCGAAACGATTCCCTTACAGTCTGTCTTATTTCCCAATATAAGTCGCGATAATCCTGTTAAACCAATGCCCACGGAATTACTTGAAACCAAAGGTTGATAGAAAGTTTGATTGCCACCAACTAAAGCAAGTTGTAGAGCTATTAATTTAGCCAATGAATTTTCTTGTCCTTCGGCATAGAGCGCATCATCCATGTAACCTGCGGTATGACCACCACCAATCATCACAAATCGTGTAGGATCAATTTCTCCTTTAGAAATTTCCTCGGGTTTAAATTTTGGTTTACAGGAGCAAACGAGCAGAACAAGAATAAATCCCAAAAAAGTGCATAAGAACTTTGTCATACTACCATTTATAAATTAATGAAAATCCTGGAGCAAGAGCTTTTGTGGTAAATGTACCATTTAAATTCGTTTCAATATTTTTTCCTGCGCGTTTTATGTGGGTATAATAAAGTGACGCATCCATTGAAAAGCGATTGGTAAATCGGTAGGAAAGTCCGAGCGTACCATAAATTCTGTTTGCATCTGGCGTCTCGGGTGTGAGATAACCATCTTGTACTGGCGTAAAGCCAAATCCACCACCAAATCGAAGGTCTAAGTTTTGTAAAGCACTTACTGCAGCACCACCTCTGAAAGCGAAAATATTTTTATAATTTCTTGGCGATTTAGTATCTAAAAGTGATGTGGTATTCAATTCATAATCAAAGGCAAGAGTGTCATATTATTTCCAACCAACATTGTTGATATAGATTGCAAGGGTCCACTTTTTTGAAACTTTATAGGCAAAGCCGATTGTTGCAACATCTGGTAGCGGAAGTGACCCAGAAAAATTTCCATTTGGAAAATTGGTGTTTAAAGAGGGAGGCACGGTAAATGTTGCCGCACCTTGTTTTAGGGCCATTTTAATTTTGGACCGATAACTTAAACCCACAGAAAATTTGTCATTTACCTGAAAATGAATACCTAGATTATAACCAAAGCCATTCGCTTTTCCGTTAAGTTCAGCATGAGAGAAATTTCCAAGGCTATCTTGAACGGGAATATCTTTCTGCAGATTTACACTTCCATTTGAAAAGATAAATCCTGCGCCAATTCCTATTTTTGGACTCAAACGATACGAAATGGTTGGCTGAAAATAAATCGCTTGTAGTTTTAATCGCGTAATCGCAAAACGACCAATCCAATTTTCTTCCCATTGAACAGTGCTTCCGAAAGGGGTGTAAATTGCAAGTCCAAATCTAAATTTTTCTAGTTTTTTTACCTGAAATAAGCCATAAGCACTAAATGGAGTTCCTACAGGATTTTCCGTTCGATAAGCATTTCCAGTAGCAGAATCAACATACAAAACATTGGCAAAAATTGGCGTTACACCAAGATTTATTGAATTTTCTTTCGAAAATGCAACAGAACCAGCGTTGTAAAAAATACTTGATCCATCGTGAAAAAGCGCTGTGCCAGCAAAACCCATTCCTTGCTGTTTTTGCCCTTGAAAGTTAACTTGAAAACCCTGAGAGTAAAGCCCATGAAGACTACACAAAAATAAATATGTAAATAAGAATCGATACATTTGAATAAAAATACGCAATATGTTTCAAATTTACCTTTTCTCAGTTAAAATCCATGTATCAAAAACTCTTTTAGTTGGAATTTGCCTTCTTTTTTTCTCTACTGTTTTTACTCAAAATGAGCGAGCTTTTAAGATTTATAATTCAAAAGGCAAATCTGTAAGCTACAAGAAGATGTGTATTTTTTCAGATAAAAAAGAGCTAATTCTTTTCGGAGAATTCCACGATAATCCAATTACTCATTGGCTGCAATACGAATTAATGCTTTCACTTTATGATAAACATAAAGCAAACTTAGTTTTAGGATTTGAAATGTTTGAGCAGGATCAGCAAGCCATTTTAGATCGGTATTTATCTGGAGAATTGAATGAAAAACAATTCAAGGACTCTTGTCGCTTATGGCCAAATTACGCTACTGATTACAAACCCTTAGTAGATTTTGCAAAAGATAAAAAGTTAGTTTGTGTTGCCTCCAATGTGGAGCGAAAATATGCTTCTCTTTTGTTTAAAAAGGGGAGGGCTGCTTTGGATACACTTTCTCCATCCGTTCGTTCACAAATGGCAGATAATTATTTCCCACTGGATACGACTCTTTCTCAATACATTGCCGTTCGAGAAATGTTTCCAAGCAAAGGAAAAGGAATGGTTGAAGCCCAGGCATTTAAAGATGCAACAATGGCAAAATTTATTTTAAAATCGATGCAAGAAAACACAGTAGTTCTGCATTTTAACGGCGCTTTTCATTCTGATTATTACCAAGGAATACTTTGGTACATGCAGCAAGCAAAACCACAAATAAAAGCAATGACCATCTCCACTGTTACACAAAAAAATATTGATAAGTTGGACTCAGAAAATATTGGTAAAGCAGATTTTATTATTTGTGTTCCTGAGTCGATGACAAAAACCCATTAAGCGTTTTCTTCGTTATTTTCGCTCGAATTTTCAACTCTTGAGGTCAGCGTAAAAGCATTTGTTTTAGTTTCGAGTAAGTCGCCTTTTTTTGGTTTATTTTTCGGAGAAACGATTTTCCCTTTGTATAAAGTCAAGCTGTAACCTCTTTCTAAAACATTGCTAGGACTTAAAATATGTACAGTTTTCTCAAATTGCTCTAGTTCTTTTGCTCTTTTCTCAAAAAAGTAGTTCAGGTTATTTTTTATTGGACTACTTACTAAAGATAAATTACTTCTCTCTGCTGTAATAATTTGTTTACTGACAATGTGGTAATCGTATTTTAAGTTCGCAATGGCATTTTTTTCATTTTTTATGAAGTAACGAGCAGTATTTTGAAAAAGTGCGACTTGCTGTAATAGTTCATTTTTTTGTGACTCAGTAAAACGAAGTGAAATGTGTTTAAAGAGCTGTACTTCTCCAGAAAATTCATGCTTTGTTTTGGAAATTAGTTGCTTTGCAAAGTTTATTATTTCAAGATTTAGGCGTTTTGTTTCTTGTTCAAATTCACGAAAGGTTTGAAGTATGAATTCCGCTAATTTAGTTGGGGTAATTTCATTCCTAAAAGCAACCATTTCAGCAACATTGAGATTCGTGGAGTGACCAATACCCGTTAAAATTGGCAAGGGAAATTCGGCGATGGCTTTGCAGAGTTCATAATTGTTGTAACAAGTCATACCTACTTCAGCACCACCACCTCGAACAATAATAACGATGTCAAAATGCTCTTTTACTTTTTTTATTTTTGAAAGCGCGGAAATGATACTTTGAACCGCAATATCACCTTGAACATAGGCATTAAATAGATGTGTAAAAATGTAAAAGGAATTTTCATTTTCCTTTAAAATTTCCATAAAATCTGAATAGCCTTTACTTGAATCAGCTGAGATAATTGCAATTCGTTTTGGAAGCAAGGGAAAATGCAATTTTTGGTTGAGATTGAGTAAACCTTCTTTTTCAAGTTTTCGTAGGGTTTCCTCTCGTTGTTTTTGAAGCTCACCCAAAGAAAATGAAGGGTCTATATCCAAAATTTGCAATCCTAAGCCATACATTTCACTGTAGTTAATCTTCACCAAAAGTAGAAGCGTTGTGCCCTCTTTCAATGGTTCTTTTACCACCTGAATAAATTTAGAATTTATGCGTTCAAGTTGTTGTTTCCAGATTGTCCCTGTGATTTGAGCAACAATTTTATCCTCGTCTTTTTGTACTAATTCTGGAAAAGCATGGCCGCTTGGATAACGATTTAATTTATGCATTTCTGCTTTTACCCAATAATTTTGAGTGTAGCGATCTTCAATTGTTTTTTTTATTGATCGAACAACTTGCTGTAGGGTAAAAACTTGTTTTTCACTCATAAGTAGCACAAATTTGTGTCGTTTAATTTAACGGGACTCCTCTTGAACTCGAGGGACCAGAAATATCACTCTTCTTAAGGTTAAAAAAGAAAGTCGTTCCTACACCAAACTCACTTTTCAAGTAGATTTTATGTCCGTGGGATTCAATAATGTGTTTTACTATTGCCAAACCCAAACCCGAGCCACCTTCGTGCCGATTTCTGCTTTTTTCTACTCTGTAAAAACGTTCAAATAAACGATTGTGATGCTTCGTATCAATTCCTGGACCATCGTCACTAACTTCAATCTCAATAAACTCATCTATTTGAATAAGACTTATTGTGCAAGTACCTTTCATTATTCCATAAGTCACAGAATTTCCAATCAGATTTGTAAAAACTTGCCCAATTTTTGTTCGGTCTGCCATAACATAAATTGGAGAATATTCTTTTGCAAGCATCAAATTATATTCTTTATTTTTTGCTTGAATTTCAAAGGAATCAAAAGTTTCTTTTATTACTTCAACAATATTAAACGAACGAATTTCATTTTTAAGTTCATCTACTTCTAATTTAGTGATTTGATCTAAATCTTCTAAAATACTTGCTATCCGGTCAGTAGCTTTTGCAGCTCGATCCAAGAAAGAACGATTAACCCTTTTATCTTCTAAACCTCCTTCTAATAAGGTTAAAATATATCCCTGAATTGAAAATACAGGTGTTTTAAGTTCGTGAGCAAGGTTTCCTAAAAATTCTCGTCTAAATTGTTCTTGTTCTTTTAAGCGTGTAATCTCAATATTTCTATCTTTTTTCCAATTTGCAACTTCAATTTCTGCTTGATTCATTTGAATGTCAATCGATTTTTTAGAGTTGTATGCAGAACCTTGCTTCAGTTGAATCGAGTTATAAATTTGTGAAAGTCGCGTATTAATAAATCGTTTTAATAAATAATAAAAGATAACATAAGCTAGGCTTCCAGAGATAATAGGGATAATAATAATTGTTAAATTATTTAATGGAAAAATAAAAAAATGGACGATTATTGTAAATATAAAACTCGCTACAAGAAAGAGGATACTTCCTATTAAAATTAATATGCTAGGTCTTTTTTTAATCACAAAAAAATATTTAGTTTCCTTTTCTTCTTCTTTCCTCTAACCATTTTGGAATAGGTTTTCCAGTGGTGGATTTAGAATCACCAATTAATTTTTCAATTAAATCGGGTCTTTTTGCCTTTTCCAAGCGTTGTTTTATCCAATCTTTATTTTCGCGCTTATACCAGAAGAAAAAACGATTTTGATTCAACTTTTCTTCTTTTGTTTTTACTGTTTTAATTGGCTTTAATGTATACGGATGAACACCTGTGTAATAAATTACTTCTGCTACTGTCATTGGAGTTGGCGTAAAATCCTGCACTTGCTCTAATTGAAATCCCATGTCTTTGGTTTCCGCGGCTAAATTTGCCATGTCTTCTTCTTCGCAACCTGGATGAGAAGATATAAAATAGGGGATTAACTGCTGTTTGAGTCCGTGTTTCTCCGAAATCTTATCGTATTTTTCTTTGAATTTATGAAAATACTTAAAAGATGGCTTTCGCATTACCCTTAATGTTGCATCTGAGGTATGTTCGGGGGCAACTTTTAGTCTCCCACTTACATGACGCGTAATTACTTGTTCAATGTATTCATCGTGATTACCATCTTCGTTATTTTTATTAAAATCATCCACCAGTAAATCGTAGCGAATACCTGAGCCTACAAATGCCTTTTTCACTTTTGGATGTGCGTCAACTTTACGATACAAGTCCGTC
>SXGT01728005.1_pt1 | contig 13222 bp, 12 predicted proteins | sample 3176221 | NCBI WGS metagenome assembly SXGT01 (sample SAMN11356862, study PRJNA531348) | freshwater metagenome | isolation source: freshwater sample F1-120 | place: China: Fuxian Lake, Yuxi | collected 2017-12-25
AAAGGCACCAACCGAAGTCTTTTCTTTCGAGGCCAGGTAGATAAGTACACTTGGGTTGATATCGGCTCTTCCTATCTACCCGGCGAAATCATCTCCGCTTTCTTATGGGCACAGATGCAGGAGGCCGAAAGTATCACGAATAGCCGCCTCGCGATTTGGGACCGATACCACGCAGCTTTTGAGGAGCTTGAAAATTCCGGGGAAATTTTGCGTCCGACGATTCCGAAGGAATGTGTTCATAACGCCCATATGTACTACCTGCTGCTTCGAGATCTGGAGCAACGTTCATCATTCATCGATCGCATGAAGGGGGATGAAATTTGTTGCGTCTTCCATTACGTACCTCTGCACACTGCGCCGCAAGGCACCCAGCGTGGACGATCAAAGGGGCGGTTGCCAGTAACCTGCGATGTGGCAAATCGACTCGTCAGGTTGCCTCTTTGGATTGGATTATTGGGCGAGGCGCAGGAACAGGTCATCAACGGGGTTGTCCGGTCATGCCGTTGATGGCCTCTCGAACTGGAATCGTGTCAGAACCATTCCGCATGCTGGTCGTTGACCTTGAGCCAACGCCGTACAAGACTGATTTGTGGAACGCCTTTTCTGATTCAAAAGAAGTGGAACTTTCCGTGATTTACACGGAGAGAAGAAACTGGGCGCCAGATGGAGGTCACAACTACGAGAAGTGGCCTGAATACAGGCACGACCAAGTCGTTCTTGGCGGGCAGGGGATGCTGGGTGCCTTGCGATCGGCGGTCGTGGTCGTTGGGCGGATTTTCAGAAATCGCGCTGACCTGACTGTTATTGCTGGCTATGACCGCTTAGCCACGGTCGCTGCGATTTTTTGCGTGGCGCTGACGGGCCGGAACTTCGTCGTTCATGCGGACGAGCTTAACAACCTGTGGCCAAAGGGCAGGCTGGTCTGGTTAAAGCTGATGGTTCGAGAGTTGCTCAGGAAGATTGTATTTACGCGGGGCGACGCTTTGCTCGTGTGTGGCAAGCGCGGCGTGGAATCCGCGCTGAAGGCGCGCTGCCCGCAGAATAAGGTACTAGACTTCCCTTACATCATCGATGTGGAACGCATCAAGGCGGATGATTCAGGTGAGCCACCGCTTGCTTGCCGGAAGGATCTCTATGACGCCAAGCTTGTCATTTTCTTCAGTGGGAGGATGATTCCTAGGAAGGGTCTCCCCACCTTGTTAACAGCTCTCGCGAGGCTTAAGACCGCTAGGAAGGACTGGATGCTCTGGATCGAAGGGGATGGGCCGGAACTTTCGCGATATTTGAAGCTGGCTCAAGAGTTGAACGTGGATGGGCAGTGTCGCTTTCTCGGCTTCTGCCAGTACGACATTCATAGTTGGCTGGTTCGCTGCGCGGACATCATAGTGGTTCCTTCATTGGAGGACCCGTGGGGAATCGTAGTGGACGAAGGTCTTCAACTGGGCAAGGCCGTCGTCTCGAGCGACGCTACCGGGTCGGGCTATGACCGAATCGAGTCTGGTCACAACGGGTATATCTTCCCCGCAGGCGATGTGAACGCTTTGACGCGATGCTTGGGGGTTCTAATCGATGACGACGAACAACGTCGCCAGTTTGGTTTCTTCGCCGCAGTTAGCCCGAAGAATTTGCGCGCTCAGGATAATCTCGATACGCTGCTGGGACTCATCAGGGACCAGCTTGGGCTTGAGTATGAAAAAGTAGCACAGGTTGACAACAATAAGAGCAAGCGATGAAGCCAAAAATACTTTGTATTGCTGACTACTACCTGCCCGGCTTTAAAGCCGGTGGAGCCATTCGCACCATCGCTAATATGGTTTCTCATCTGAACAAAGATTTTGATTTTTGGATCATTACTCGAGATCGCGATGCCTATTCTTCTGAATCCTATCATGTTTCAGTAAACGAATGGAACAATGTTGATCAGGCTAAGGTTTTTTACGCAAGCCCAGGCAGATTTTCATTCCTTGGAATACTTCATCTCCTTAATGAGATCGAGCATGACATTCTATATCTAAATAGCTATTTTAGCATTAAAGCCACAATTTATCCACTCGTTGCGCGCTATTTTCGTATTTATGAAAATGCACCTATTGTTATAGCGCCACGCGGTGAATTTTCAGCAGGTGCACTAAAGTTAAAGGCTTTAAAGAAGAGACTGTTTATAACCGTTGCAAATTGCGTTGGGCTATATCGTGATGTTGTATGGCAAGCATCTAGCGAACATGAGGCACAAGACATCAGAAATGCAACTACTGCCATCTCCCCTCACTCTATTGCTGTCGCACCTGACTGCATGCCATTCTCGTTAGGGCATTGCAAGGTTGGGGGGGGGGAATGGATTTCAAATGGAAATGCTATTCGCTCGATCCGAATAGTATATATTTCAAGAATTTCCAGGAAAAAAAATTTGCACTATCTTTTGTGCGCTCTAAAAAAGGTGAAGTCACAAATTAAGCTGTCAATTTATGGGCCACTGGAGGATATCCATTATTGGACTGAATGCAAGGACCTGATAGACAAATTGCCAATCAACATCAAGATCGAATACAAGGGGTTGTTAACACACGATGCGATTCCTAATGCTTTTGCGAACCATGATGTATTTTTCTTCCCTACCATGGGTGAAAACTATGGGCATGTTATATTTGAATCTTTAGCGGCCGGCACTTGTGTTGTATTAAGTGATCAAACGCCTTGGCAACACGATGTCAATGGATCTGTTGAGATTATTGGTTTAGAAAACTCTGATGCTTGGAGTGAAGCTATTGATCGCTGGGCTGAATACCCCAGTGATGTGCTGCTAACTAGGCGCAATGCAGCTTTTCAATATATTAATAGGTACATTGCCGATAGTAAAGTTGTTGAAAAAAATAGAATCTTATTTCTTGATGTTCTTGGGTTGCATTGAGTATGCCATTTTGCAATCGTGAATTGTTCCGTGCAACACGCGAAATTGGTTGCCTGATTCGAGGCAAAGTGGCTGTATGAAAATCGTACAGGTCGATGTCAATTATCAGTCCAGCAGCACCGGAAAGATTGTGGCCGACTTGGTTACTGGCCTCGAAGGGCTGGGTCATTCGACGCTAGCCTGTTTTGGGAGGGGGGAGGATCACGGATTCGTACGCGTTCACAAAATTAGCCCCAGAGTAGAAGTAGCGTTTCACGCTCTCGGCACCCGACTGACTGGGCTTACGGGATGCTATTCGCCGATTGCTACACGCAGATTGATTCGGTTGCTGGCCGACTATCAGCCGGACATCGTCCATCTCCACGACCTGCATGGTTATTTCCTGAACATTGGGGAACTTGTAGCTTATCTCAAGGTTAGCGCAACGCCGACGGTTTGGACATTTCATTGCGAATTTATGTACACGGGAAAGTGTGGTTACGCATTCGATTGTGACAAATGGAAGAATGGCTGCGGTGACTGCCCCAGCTTGCACGGCTATCCAAAAAGCTGGTTTTTTGATTTCACAGCCAAGATGTTTGACCAGAAGCGCCGTATGTTTGAAGGGTTCGATCATCTCCATCTCACCGCGCCTTCCCGTTGGCTCGCAGACAGAATGCGTGAGTCGGCCATCGTTGGCGGCAAGAAAATAACCGTGGTCCCCAACGGTCTGAATATCGATGTCTTCCAACCTCAAAAATCGGACGCCTTACGCACTGAGTTGGGGTTGATGGACGAATTCATCGTGCTATCCGTCGGGTCAAATTTGTTCTCGGAAATTAAGGGAGGGCGCTGGGTGCTGGAACTTGCGAAACGCAACCCTGAAATGGCGTTTGTTATGGTAGGGGTTGAAGCAGCCCCAGCCTCGATTCCTGACAACATCAAGCTTATTGGCCGAATCTACGACCAAAATCTTCTGGCCGAGTATTACTCGATGGCGGATGTGTTTCTGCTAACGAGTGCCAAGGAAACGTTTTCGATGGTGAGCGCGGAAAGCCTCGCCTGTGGCATACCAGTGATCGGTTTTGATTCCGGAGCACCGAAAGAGGTTGCACCTCCCGGATTCGGCGAATTCGTGCCCTACGCTGATCTGAATGGGTTGGAATCCCTTCTGAGAAACTTCAGAAATGGAGTGCTATCGATGAAATCGGCAGAGGAGTGTGAAGAATTCGCCGCCCGCTGTTACGCAAAGGACGTCATGGTTAAGACCTTTGAGGGGATATACCAGCAATTTGCTGTCACTGACCGCCGTATTGGAGCCACCGATGTTCGGCGTAATGGAGCCACTTCTCAACGCCCCGTCAGTGGCTCCAATACGCCGACTATGAAATAGAGCCTATATGGCGGTCGGTGACATTTGCAGAGTATTAACGCCGGAACATGGAAAACACTTATCAGATCTGCAGTCGTTGCATCATGGACACCTCTGATCCCCACATCGTCTTCAATAAGCGGGGCTGGTGCAATTATTGCCAAAATTTTGAGTCTACGATCCGCCCAGACTGGGATACTGATCAGAAGGGGCATGCAATCTTAGTCGCTTTGGCTGAAACGATCCGTCGCGACGGTCAGGACGAGGATTTCAACTGTATCATTGGCCTCAGCGGTGGGCTCGACAGCTCTTACGCAGCCTACATCGCCAAAGAAAAAATGGGCTTGCGTCCTTTGTTGTTTCATGTGGATGCTGGCTGGAACACTGACCAGGCTGTGTGGAATATTGAAAAGCTGGTCGATGGCCTTGGTCTAGACCTTTACACCGATGTGGTGAACTGGGAGGCAGTTAAGCGCATGCAGGTGGCTTTCCTGCGTGCGGGTATTCCTGATCAGGATTTGGTGCAGGATGCAGCCTTTTTCTCTGGCCTGTACAAGTTTGCTCGCAAGTACAAGATAAGACACATTATTACCGGTTCCAACTTCTCCACTGAGTGCTGCCGCGAGCCTGAAGAGTGGGGCGGCTACCTGGGCATCGACAAGAAGCTGTTCGGCGACATCTGGCGGAAGTGTGGTGACGGTAAGCCTAATGATGGGTTTCCGCTGGTAGATATCCTGGTGTACAAGTTGTGGTACCAGAAGATGCTGGGCATGAAGGTGCACCATCCGCTGAATATGGTGCCGTACATTAAGAGCGATGCCGAGAATGAGTTGGGACGATTGTTTGGCTGGCAGCGTTTTCAGCACAAACATCACGAGTCTCGGTTCACCCGTTTTTACGAAGATTACTGGTTGCCACGCCGCTTTGGGTATGAAAAACGCCGTGCTCACTTTTCAAGCCTCATCATGACAGGCCAAATGACCCGTGAGCAGGCGCTTGAACGCATTTCGCGGCCCGAGATGGATGAGCACTTCCTCAAGCAAGAGTTTGAGTATGTGGCGCACAAACTGGGGCTGACGACGGACGAGTTGCAGCGATTGTTTGACATGCCAAAGAAGACTTACCGCGACCACAAGAACAAGCGTGATTTGATTGCTTTGGGCGCAAACATCATGCGCAAGCGGGGGCTGGAAAAGAGGTATTTCCGATGATCTGCATCGTGGATTACGGTGTGGGCAACATCCAGGCCTTCCTGAATTTGTTCAAACGTCTTGGCGTTGAAGCTCGGAGAGCGCATACACCGGGCTCATTGTCACATGCCGTGCGACTGGTGTTGCCTGGCGTGGGGCATTTTGACCATGCTATGCAGCGGCTCAATGACTCAGGGATGCGTCCTAAACTCGAAGAGTTGGTTTTGGGAGCTCAAGTGCCTGTGGTGGGCATCTGTGTGGGCATGCAGATGTTGGCGGAAGGCTCCGATGAGGGTAGCTTGCCGGGGCTGAACTGGGTGCCTGGGCGTGTACGTGCATTTGCAAGCCAGCCCCAAACTGCGGATTTTCCAATGCCACACATGGGCTGGAACGAGTTGCAGCCTCGTCCTCATAGCAAGTTATTTTCTAAAGGGTTTGAAGAGTTACCGCAGTTTTATTTTCTGCACTCCTACTTCTTTGATGCTGAAGACAAGCGGGATGTGGCAGCTACAGCCAGCTATGGTCTGGACTTTGATGCGGTGGTGTCGCGTGGGCACATTCATGGTGTGCAATGTCACCCTGAAAAAAGCCACCATTGGGGTGAGCAACTTCTGAAAAATTTTGTTGAGCTTTGACAGATGTTACGTCCTCGAATCATTCCTTGCTTGCTTGTGCATCAGGGAGGACTAGTCAAAACTCAAGGCTTTAAAGAGCCAAAATACGTGGGGGATCCCATTAATGCGGTACGCATCTTTAACGAAAAAGAGGCCGACGAGTTGATGGTGCTTGACATAGATGCCACTGCCAAAGGCGTCGAGCCAGACTTTGGTTTGATTGCCAAACTAGCGGCGGAATGTCGTATGCCGCTTTGCTACGGAGGTGGCGTTACCACGGTGGAGCAGGCTACCCGCATTGTGGACATGGGCGTGGAAAAAGTGGCGATCAGCGCTGCTGCGATTTCCAACCCCTCACTGTTGACTGAGATGGCCGCTGCAGTAGGTAGGCAGTCCGTGGTTGCGGTTTTGGATGTTCGAAATCGCTCGGGTCTTTTTGTCAAGGGCTATGAGGTATGCACACATAACGCCAAGACTGCACACAAACTTGACCCTGTGAGTTTAGCTCAGCAACTTCAGGTAGCAGGGGCCGGTGAGATCGTAATTAATTCGGTTGACAGGGATGGACTGATGCAAGGCTACGACCTGGATTTGGCTGACCAGATTAAGAAGGCACTTAAAGTGCCGGTGACTTTTTTGGGAGGGGCTGGATCACTTGAGCATATTAGGGACTTGGTGTGCAAGTTCGGGGTGGTCGGCGCAGCCGCAGGGAGTTTGTTTGTGTTTAAGGGCAAGTATCGTGCAGTACTTATTAACTACCCTACGCCAACCCAGAAAATACAACTTTGTCGTGAAGCTTTGAAAAATTAGATGGCCTAAAAGGATTTCGCATGTTTACTGAGAAAGTGCTGTTGATTACTGGTGGTACCGGCTCCTTCGGCAACGCCGTCCTGCGCCGCTTCCTTGATTCCGGCCTGCGCGAGATCCGCATTCTCAGCCGTGATGAGAAGAAGCAGGATGACATGCGCAAAAAGTACAATAGCCCCAAGCTGAAGTTTTATATCGGGGATGTGCGTGATTACCAGTCGGTGCTCGGCGCCGTGCGCGGCGTGGATTTCATCTATCACGCGGCGGCCTTGAAGCAGGTGCCATCCTGCGAGTTCCACCCTCTCGAAGCAGTGAAGACCAATGTCCTGGGCACTGAAAACGTGTTGGAAGCAGCGATCACCTGCGGCGTCAAGAAGGTGGTGTGCCTGAGCACCGACAAGGCGGTCTACCCGATCAACGCCATGGGCATCTCCAAGGCGATGATGGAAAAGGTGATCGTGGCCAAGTCGCGCTCCAGCAGTTCCACCCTCATTAGCATTACCCGCTACGGCAATGTCATGGCTTCGCGCGGATCTGTGATTCCGCTGTTTGTCGATCAGATCCGCGCCGGCAAGCCGATCACCATCACGGACCCGAACATGACCCGCTTCATGATGACCCTGGATGATGCGGTGGATCTGGTGCTCTACGCCTTTGAGCACGGCAAGCCGGGCGAGATCTATGTGCAGAAAGCGCCTGCGGCGACTATCGAGACCCTTGCCCATGCCCTGACCGGCCTGATGGGGGTGCCCGAGCATTCGGTCAACACCATCGGCACCCGGCACGGCGAGAAGCTCTTCGAGGTGCTGCTCAGCCGCGAGGAAATGGTTGCTGCGAAAGACCTGGGCAACTATTACCGCGTGCCTCCCGATCTGCGCGACCTCAACTACGGCAAATTCATCGAGCAAGGCGAGATCAAGATATCCGAGGCCGTGGAATACAATTCTCACAACACCACCCGACTGGATGTGGACGGCATGCAGGCGTTGTTGATGAAGCTCCGCTTCATGCAGGCGGCAGCGCGGGGTGAGTACATCGAACCCGAGGAATGATGTCCGTGGAGCAACCCATGCGTATTCTGGTCACCGGCGCTCGCGGCTTCATCGGCAAGAATCTTCTGCTGCGCCTGGGCGAACGGGCCGGCGTGGAGGCACTGTCCTTCGCCCGTGGTGATAGCGAGGAGCAACTCGTCGCGCAGGTAGCCCAAGCCGATGCCATCGTGCATCTGGCGGGAGAAAACCGCCCGTCCGACATCGCCGACTTTGCCCGCGTCAACACCGACCTCACCCACACGCTATGCGAGGCCATGCGCAAGATCGGACGGCCCATACCCCTGATTCTGGCCTCTTCCACCCAGGCCGAGCGGGATAACCCCTACGGCCAGAGCAAGCGGGCCGCTGAAATGGCGGTCGAAGCGTTCGCCGACGAGACGGGCAATCCCGTCGTCATCTATCGGCTGCCGGGGGTGTTCGGCAAGTGGTGCAAGCCGAACTACAACTCGGTGGTGGCCACCTTCTGCCACAACATCGCCCGCGACCTGCCCATCCAGGTCAGCGATGCATCAGCGGCCCTGCGTCTAGTCTATATCGACGATGTTGTGGATGAATTCCTGCGCGCGCTGGATCACCCCCTGCCGGGGCTGACTTGGGGCGAGGTGCTGCCGGACTACGCCATTACCCTGGGCGATCTGGCCGATCAGATTTGTGCCTTCCGCAACTGCCGTTCAACCTTGATGTCAGAACGGGTCGGCACAGGACTTATCCGTGCCTTGTATTCCACCTACATCAGCTACCTGCCGCCCGAGCACTTTGCCTACGATCTGCCCCAGTATGGTGATGAACGCGGCGTATTCGTCGAGATGCTGAAGACCCCAGACTGCGGGCAGTTCTCCTTCTTTACCGTGCCTCCCGGGGTTACACGCGGCTCCCACTACCATCACAGCAAGACCGAGAAATTCCTCGTGCTTAGGGGAACTGCGCGAATGCGTTTCCGGCACATGGCTACGGGAGAGACCTATGACATCACGGGGTCCGGCGACAAGCCGCAGGTGGTGGACAGCATTCCGGGCTGGGCGCATGACATCACCAATATCGGCGACAGCGACGCGATGGTCATGCTTTGGGCCAATGAAGTGTTTGATCGCCAGCGCCCCGACTGCATCCCCTGCAAAGTCTGACAAGGACGAATATGAAAAAACTCAAAGTCATGTCCGTGGTAGGTACAAGGCCGGAGATCATCCGTCTCTCTCGTGTGCTGGCCGCTTTGGACCGGCATTGCGAGCACGTTTTGGTACATACCGGCCAAAACTACGATTACGAACTCAACCAAGTGTTCTTCGATGACTTGGGCGTACGGAAGCCAGACTTTTTTTTGAATAGCGCAGACGGCAGCAAGAGTGCAGCGAACACTATCGGCAACCTCATCACGGCGGTAGACGAGGTGCTGGAAGAGGTGCAGCCAGAAGCTATGCTGGTGCTGGGCGACACGAACAGCTGCCTGTCGGTCATTCCGGCCAAGCGGCGCAAAGTACCGATTTTCCACATGGAGGCGGGCAACCGTTGCTTTGACCAACGTGTCCCCGAGGAAACGAATCGCCGAATTGTGGACCATACGGCGGATATCAACCTAACCTACAGCACGATTGCTCGAGACTATTTGCTGCGTGAGGGCCTGCCGCCCGACCAAGTCATCAAGACTGGCAGCCCCATGTACGAAGTGCTGCATCACTACCTGCCGCAGATTCAGGCATCAGATGCCTTGGCGAGGCTGGGGCTGACAGCCGAACAGTACTTTGTGGTCAGCGCCCACCGGGAGGAAAATATCGAGTCCGACCGCAGCTTTGCAAAACTGGTTCAGGTTCTGAATGCGGTGGCGGAAGACCATGGTCTGCCTGTGGTGGTTTCGACCCATCCGCGCACTCAAAAGCGAGTGGATGCCACGGATGCAAAGTTTCATCCGCAGGTAAGGCTGATAAAGCCTTTGGGGTTCCACGACTATGTGAATCTACAAATGCAAGCCAAGGCGGTGCTTTCCGACAGTGGCACCATCAACGAAGAGTCTTCTATTTTGAATTTTCCGGCACTCAACCTGCGCGAGGTGCACGAGCGACCTGAGGGCATGGAAGAGGCCGCTGTGATGATGGTTGGGTTGGAGGTGGATCGTGTGCGCCAAGGCTTGGCCATTTTGGACAGCCAGCCCAGAGGCACAGAGCGCGGCCTGCGCTTGGTGACTGACTACAGCATGCCCAATGTGAGCGACAAGGTGGTGCGCGTCATCCACAGCTACACGGACTATGTGAAGCGGGTGGTGTGGAAGCAGTATTAATGCGCCGACCATTGCGAATTGCACTCGTCGCAGACACCTTCCCACCTCTTCGTACCTCTGGAGCCGTGCAACTGAGGGATTTGTCCCGAGAATTTGCTCGTCAAGGCCATGACCTTACGGTGATGTTGCCAGCGGCAGATATTAAGGAGCCTTGGCGACAGGAGGAGATGGGTGGTGTTCGAGTTTTGCGCCTGAAGGCGCCTCGAACCAAAGACGTCGATTATGTTCGGAGAACTATCGGTGAGTTCCTGATGCCATTTGCGATGCGTCGCAATTTGCGCAATAGCCCATTGGCCAGTGAGCGATGGGACGGAGTCATCTGGTATGCACCATCAATCTTCCATGGTCCCCTAGCGAACTCCCTTAAGAAAGCGAGTGGCTGTAAAGGGTACCTGATCATCCGGGACATTTTCCCGGAATGGGCAGTAGACATGGGGCTGATGGGGCGCGGTCTGCCGTATCATTTTTTTGATGTGGTGGCCCGCTACCAGTACTCGGTGGCTGATGTGATTGGGGTGCAGACACCCGGCAACCTGGGCTACTTTGATAGATGGCAACAGCGGCCTGGTCGTCAGTTGGAGGTGCTGCAAAACTGGCTCGACAAGCCTGCGCAGGTGACTTGTTCGATACGAGTCAATGAAACCCAATTGGCGGGTCGCAAGGTGTTTGTGTACGCCGGCAATATGGGAGTAGCGCAGGGCATGGACATCTTGCTCGACTTGGCTGAAAGATTGCAAAGTCGCACGGATGTTGGTTTCTTGTTTGTAGGTCGTGGCAGCGATTCGGCTCGCCTCAGGGCAACTGCACAGTCGAGGCAGCTCGACAATGTCGTCTTCTTTGACGAGATACACCCAGACGAAATTCCAGACCTCTACGCCCAATGTAGTGCGGGCATTGTGGCGCTAGATCCCCGGCACAAGTCGCACAACATCCCCGGCAAGTTTTTGACCTACATGCAGAGCGGTTTGCCTGTCTTGGCCAATGTCAATGCTGGCAACGACCTCGCTCAAATGATTCGCGACGAACGGGTGGGGCAAGTCTGCGAGAGCAACCAACTTGATGAACTGCTAAGTTTGACTGACCGATTGTTAGCCCAGATAGAGACTGAAGCCAGCTTGCCAGATCGCTGCAGCCGCCTCTTTGCGCGTGAGTTCGCTGTTGAAAGAGCCGTGCATCAAATCGTGGCAGCGTTAGCGGCCTGAAGCACGGAGCGCCCAGACATGAAAATTTTTAGCGCCGAATACTTGGACGAACTGTCAGGCCAAGCTAAAAACAGCCCACGTCAACGGCAGCACCGCAACATCCATCAGAGCCACCAAGATGCCTGCCAGCGCTTGTTCAATGCCATTGAGCCGGGCAGTTACATTCGCCCTCATAGGCATGCAGCCGACCCCAGAGATGAGTTGCTGATCGCCGTTCGTGGCCTGATGGCCTTGGTGACATTTGATGAGCAAGGCACTGTGGTTGGGGCTTTACGCTTTGGCTCAGAGAAACACGCCCACGACATGGCTGCGGGAGCGGAAGTTCCTGAAAACACTTGGCACACCGTCATTGCCCTCGAGCCTGGCTGCATATTGCTGGAAGTAAAAGCTGGGCCGTTTGACCCGAATCAGCCCAAAGAACTGGCACCTTGGGCACTCGAAGAGGGTTCACCACTAATTCCGGCCTACTTGAACCAATTGGTCGAGAGGGTGGCCAAGTGATGGAAATCCTTGTTACTGGCGGTGCCGGCTACATCGGCTCCCACACCACGCTGGCGCTGCTACAGGCTGGGCATCGGGTGGTGGTGCTGGATAACCTGTGCAACAGCTCGGCTGAGTCCCTGAAGCGGGTTGCACAGCTTGCGTGCCGTGCGCCGGTGTTTGTGCAGGGTGCCCTACCGCATTGCGCCACGTCGCCCGGGTGATATCGCCAGCTGCTACGCGGACCCTTCTAAGGCCGAACGGGAATTCGGCTGGAAGGCTGTGCGAGGTGGCCCGAAATGATGCGCGATGCCTGGCGCTGGCAGGAGATGAACCCGGATGGCTATCGCTGACATGTTGTGCTTTGAGGTACAGATGGTGGCCGCTTGAAGCCGTCCCGATCCCACGGCCAGATTTCTATTTCCCATCGATTTTTTATCTTCCGCACCATTTTCTTGGACAGCGAGTCAGTAATTCGGTCGATGAAAGTCATCGATTTCACTGCGTAAGGGTCCCGTTCATAGGTTAGCCCTTCGTGGAGCGCCATCATCTCAGCGCGCTCCTTCAGCACGGGCGATGCGTTGAACACCCAGTCGACGAAGTCGATCTCCTCCGGCGCCCAGTCACAGGCGGCGGAGTCGAGATAGTCAATCGCCCACTCTGGGCCGAGCACATTGCTGGCATACCAGTACAGGTGCTCCGTCAGCACCGTGCGCCCGGTCAACCCCTCCGCAATGTAGGGGTTCGCGGCAATCCCCCGCCGCAGGTAAGTGCAGGCCGCCACAAAATCCCCCTCCCGAAACGCAATCAACGCCGCCTGATACCAGTGCGCCGGTGAATTCGCCGCGCCGTTCAGGTATTCCTTCATCGCGGTCTTGCTGTCGCCGGCGAGCAGGGCGATATCGCCGAGCAGGAAGCGCACGCCGATGTTGTCCATGGGGCACCAGGCCAGCATCTGCTTGGCCAGCGCCATGGCGGCGTCGCCCCCTTTTTCTTTGTCCCGCCGGTGCATCAACCCCAGCAAGGTGCCATGAGCCAGACGCAGGAAGGATCGATTATCGATTTCTGACCAGGTGATCTGGCCTTTGAAGCCCTTGGGAATGATCGCCTGCGCCTGTTTGAAGGCACGTTCATACACTTCTGCCGCTTCTTCCTGCAGGCCGAGTGCCCACAAGCGATTGGCGATGAAGTTCTGAATTTCCAGGTTGTCCGGGGTGGCAGCTTCCAGCTTGCGTCCCTGCATCAGCGCCTGCTTGTCGTTGATCTGGCCGGCGTCGAGTTTGTCGATCAGCGCATCAAGCGCGTCTTCGTCCTGCCAGTTGCGCGAAAAGCGGCCGTAGTCGGTG
>SXGT01893816.1_pt1 | contig 13222 bp, 13 predicted proteins | sample 3176221 | NCBI WGS metagenome assembly SXGT01 (sample SAMN11356862, study PRJNA531348) | freshwater metagenome | isolation source: freshwater sample F1-120 | place: China: Fuxian Lake, Yuxi | collected 2017-12-25
CCTGACCCGCCTCGGGCTCGGCTCGAAGGCCATCGTGACCGGCGACGTGACCCAGATCGACCTGCCCGAGGGCCGCGGTCGCAGCGGGTTGCTCGCGGTGCGCGATGTGCTCGGCAACGTCGACGGCCTCGTGTTCGTCGACCTCTCGGGTGCCGACGTCGTTCGACACCGGATCGTGCAGGACATCGTCGATGCCTACGCTCAGCACGAATCGACCCAGCCCCGGGGTGCGAACCGACCGAAGGGCCGACGATGAGCCTCGATACCCACCTCGTCGAAGCGTTCGACGAACAGACCGATGTCCCGATCGATCTCGACCGCTACGTCCGTTTGGCGAATCTTGTCCTCGAACGCGAGCGGGCCGGGCGCGAGGCCGAGCTCACCATCGTGTTCGTCGACGAGACGACAATGGCGGACTACCACGAACGTTTTCTCGACGAACCCGGGCCGACCGACGTCATGGCCTTTCCGATGGACGACGAAGTCCCGTCGTCAGGACGTTCGCCTGACAACGCCGATCGTGGCCCGGGCTCACCCTCGGGAGCTGGTTCCGAACCGCCCTCGATCCTCGGTGATGTCTTGGTGTGTCCGGCCTTCGCCGCTCGCGAAGCGGCCACTCGCGGTGTCGAAATCGGTGACGAACTCGCGTTGTTGGTGGTCCACGGCGTGCTCCACCTGCTCAACTACGACCACGCCGAGCCGAGCGAAGAAGCCGAGATGCAAGAACGACAACGAGTCTTGTTGGCCGAATTCGCGCTGCTCGAATCCCCCGAGAGAGAGGACGGCCGGTGAAGTCCGGTCCACATCCAGATCCTGAGTCGTCGACGACCCCCACTCGGCACCCGACTGCCGCACTGACCAGTCGAGCTGCGTCATGAAAACTGCCGAGTGGGTTTCGATCGCGGCGATCCTTGTTCTGTTCCTCTTTGCGATCGTGCTCGCGATCGCGGAGACCGCGGTACTGCGCATGAGCCGACCGCGAGCCCGCGCCCTCGCCGACGACGAACGCCGCGGCGCCAAGATGCTCGTGAAGGTGCTCGACGAGCCCGAGGCGACCGTCAACGCGGTCACGCTGCTCGCACTTGGCGCGCAGATCGTGACCGCCAACGTCCTCGGCATCTTGTTGGCCGACGGGCTCGGGCCGTGGGGCCTGGTCGTCGGACTCGTGCTCAACGTCGTTGTGTTCTTCGTCTTCGCCGAAGCCGCGCCGAAGACCTGGGCCCTCCAACATTCGACTCGTGCCGCGCTTGCCGTCGCACCGTTTCTGTACGTGCTCACCCAGTTCTGGCCCTTGAAGTGGGCAGTGCGAGGTCTGCTCGGTTTCGTCAACTGGATCCTCCCTGGCAAGGGGTTGAAAGACGGACCGTTCGTCACCGAACGCGAGATCCGTGAGCTCGCCGACGTCGCCGTCGCCGAAAACGAGATCGAAGCCGACGAGCGTCAGATGATCCACTCGATCTTCGAGTTCGGTGACACTGTTGTGCGCGAGGTCATGCGCCCACGTCCCGACATCGTCGCCGTCGAAGTCGGCCAACGCGTCGACGACGCAATCGGTCGCATGATCGACGCCGGCTTCTCGCGCTTGCCCGCGTTCGAGGATGCATCGGACAACATCGTCGGTCTCGTCTATCTGAAGGACTTGGTCCGTCTGAGCGCGCAAGGCGACGGTGCCGGCGACCTGCGGTCGTGTTTGCGCGACGCGCAATTCGTGCCCGAGAGCAAGAAGGTCTCGGACCTGTTGCATCAGATGCGCACCGAGAAGTTCCACATGGCAATCGTCGTCGACGAGTACGGCGACACCGCGGGTCTCATCACGATGGAAGACCTCCTCGAGGAGATCGTGGGCGAAATCGCCGACGAGTACGACGTCGAGGAACCCGAAATCGAACGACTGAGCGAAACCGTGATCCGGGTTCCGGGCGGCACCAACATCGACGAGATCAACGAACTGCTCGAGGTCGAGTTGCCCGACGATGAGTGGGACACCGTCGGTGGGCTCGTGCTCAACCTGCTCGGTCGGGTTCCCGACGACGGCGACTGCATCGAGTTCGCCGGACTCGAGTTCTGCGCGGAGCGAGTCGAGAACCGACGGGTGCAATCGGTATTGGTCACGGTGCTTCCAGTGGTCGACGATCACGAGACATCGACCGAGACCAGTCGCGCGTCGTGACCTTTCGCAGCGGATTCGTCACGCTGGTCGGTCGTCCCAACGTCGGCAAGAGCACGCTCGTCAACACGATCGTGGGCCGCAAAGTGGCGATCGTGTCCGACCGTCCGCAAACGACACGCACCGAAATCCGCGGGGTGCGGACGACAGCGACCAGTCAGATCGTGGTGTTGGACACCCCCGGGATCCACAAGCCCCGCACGTTGTTGGGGGAACGCACGAACCAACGGGCACTCGACGCACTGGGTTCGGTCGACGTGGTGTGCATGCTGATCGAGGCGAATCGTCCCATCGGTCCTGGCGACCGCCACATCGCCGCGCTCGTCCACGAGTCGGGTACGCCGTCGATCTGCGTCGTGAACAAGGTCGATGCAACGGACCGGGGCGCGATCATCGAACGGCTCGTTGCGCTCGGCGGACCGATCGACGCCGAAGGCAGCCTCGGTTCCTTCGCTGCCTACGTGCCGCTGTCCGCAAAGACCGGTGATGGCGTCGATGGCCTGATCGCCGAAATCGAGTCGCGTTTCGACGAGGGCCCGCACTATTACCCCGACGATGTCGTCACCGACCAGCCCGAAACGTTCCTCGTGGCGGAGTTGTTGCGCGAGAAGCTCATTGCCGATGCCCGCGACGAGCTACCGCACTCGATCGCGGTGATGGTCGAAGACTTCGAAGAACGCACCACCAAGACCGGTGACATCGTTCTTGCGTTTCGCTGCGTCGTGCGCGTCGAACGCGACTCGCAAAAGGGCATCGTGATCGGACACGGTGGTGAGCGGCTCAAAGCGGCCGGCCAGTCGGCCCGCCATGAACTCGAGCGGTTACTGGGTGCTCGGGTGCATCTCGACACCGTTGTGCGGGTCGATCCCGACTGGCAACGCCGCGCGAACCGGCTCGACCGCCTCGGACTGTAAGGCCCGCGGTCGTCGATTGGCGCGCCGGTACCGGCGCGAGGTCAGGACCACGTTCGTCCGGGGCGATCGACCCGAGCGTTCCTGCGCGAGTGCCGCGACCTGCCTTGTGAATTCGAGAACGCCACATCCTCGCGGTGCGCGGTGAAGTGCACGAAACGGACCCGACCGCGAGTGCGCTCCACAATCCGACACCGCGAACGAGGCCGCCGATAGAGTGCCGCGCACGTGCGAGGGCGACCTCGGACGAAGGGGATTCGTTCCGAAGACTCCACCTGATCCGACGGCCCGATCGACGGCTCGATCCGGCCCAGGTTCACGGAGTGCCGAGGTCGAGTCACCGAACTCAGAACCGACACCAAGAAGCCGGGGATTGCTGCATGACCAGTCGCAAATGGCCGCGACGACTCCGCCCGATGGCGGTGCGCGTCGCGTTGCTCACCGCCGCGGTGCTGATGTTCGCTGCCTGCAGTGACGGCTCCGACAAGGAGTCCAACCCACTCGACCCGCGTGGCGATGTCGCCGAGCGTCAGATCGGCCTGCTCGAGTTCTGGATGATTCCGGCTGGTGTCATCGGTGCACTCATCCTCGGCGCGACCGTCTACGTCGCGTTGCGGTTCCGCGAACGACCGGGGAACGAGAACCCGCGCCAGGTGCACGGCAACACGACCCTCGAGATCGGATGGACGGTCGTTCCCGCGTTGATCATGGCGATCATGGCGGTCCCGACGGTCAGCCTGATCTGGGACCTCGATGCCTCGTCGGCCGAACTCGAAGCCAAGTACGACAAGGCGCCGCTCGAAGTCACCGTGTACGGCAAGCAGTGGTGGTGGGAGTACCAGTACACCAACCTCGGCGAACTCGATTCGTCGATCGACTTCGACGTCAACACCGCGAACGAACTCCACATCCCGGCCGACCGTCCGGTGCACTTTCGATTGTTGTCGGACAACGTGATCCACTCGTTCTGGGTGCCGAGCCTTGCCGGCAAGAAGGACGTCGTCCCCGGTCGCGCGAACGAGATGTGGTTCATCGCCGAAGCCGACGACATCGGCCAGTGGTTCTACGGCCAATGTGTCGAGTACTGCGGTCTGTCGCACGCCGACATGCGGCTGAAGGTCAAGGTCCACGAGGAGTCCGACTTCCTCGATTGGGCGAAGGGCCAGAACGAGGTCTGGTCGGCTGAGCGTGTCGCTCGAGCCGAAGAACTCGGCATCACCACCAAATGGGGTTGCGTGTCGTGCCACTACATGGGTGGCGTCGACCCCGATGCCGACGCTGGTATCCGCGATGGATCTCGCGCCAACGCGCGTCCGGGACCGAACCTCACCCACCTCCCCGACCGCACGACGTTCGCGGGTGCCAAGCTCGACTTGTTGAACGACGACGGCAGCTTCGACGTCGACAAGTTGACCGAGTGGATCTGGCATGCCGGCGAGCTCAAACCCATGCAGTGCGACAAGCCGCTTACCGAGTCCGGTGAACGCTGCAAAGGCATGCTGAACTTCGAGAAGTCAGGAATGACCGAGGAAGAAGCTCGGGACATTGCCGAGTTCCTGCTCGAGCTGGAGGGAGCGAAGTGACCACGGTCGAACAGGCGCTCGGCGCAGGCGCACACCCGTCCGGTGTGCTCGCCCGGCCGACGAAGACCACCGGCGCGTTCTCGTGGTTCACCCCGGTCGACCACAAACGCAGCGGCATCCTCTACGGTGCGACCGCGCTCGTGTTCTTCATCATTGCGGGCCTCGAAGCGCTGCTGATCCGCATGCAGCTCGTCGGTCCCGACCAGACGGTGTTGTCGGCCAAGGTCTACAACCAGATGTTCACGATGCACGGCACCACCATGGTGTTCCTCGTGGGTATGCCGATGGCCGTCGCGTTCGGTAACTACTTCTTGCCGCTGATGATCGGAGCGCGTGACGTCGCGTTCCCGCGCATCAACATGCTCGGTTACTGGGTCTTCTTGTTCGGTGGGATCTTCATGTACTCGAGCTTCTTGTGGAGCTCGGCCCCCGACGGTGGCTGGTTCGGGTACGCGCCGTTGACGAGCCAACCGTTGTCATCGGGTTCGCTGCCCGGTTACGGGCCCGACTTCTGGACCGTTGGCCTCATCTTCATGGGTATCGGCTCGGTGACTTCGGCGCTGAACTTCATCGTCACCACGCTCAACATGCGAGCACCCGGCATGACGCTGTTGAAGATGCCGGTCTTCGTCTGGATGATCTTCGTGATCGCGTTCCTGACGCTGTTCGCGATGCCGCCGGTGACCGCGGCGCTGATCCAGGTCTACATGGACCGCAACTTCGGCACGCACTTCTTCAACGCCGATCTCGCGAACGGCATCGGCTCCGACCCGCTGCTCTATCAGCACCTCTTCTGGCTCTTTGGGCACCCCGAGGTGTACATCCTCATCCTCCCCGGCATGGGCATCGTGTCGGAGATCCTTCCGGTGTTCTCCCGCAAGCCGCTCTTTGGTGCACGCGTCGTCGTGTTCTCGGGCATCGCGATCGGATTCGTCGGCTGGGGTGTGTGGGCCCACCACATGTACGCGACGGGGCTGGGCCCGGCTGCACTCACCGGTGTCGGTGTCGCAACCATGGCGATCGGTGTGCCGACCGGCGTGAAGATCTTCAACTGGCTCGGCACGGTGTGGGGCGGCGCGGTCCGACTCAAAACGCCCATGCTGTTCTCGCTCGGGTTCATCGCGATGTTCACCCTGGGCGGCCTGTCGGGCGTCATGCACTCGATCGTGCCGTCGAACTCGCAGCAGACCGACACGTACTTCATCGTTGCGCACTTCCACTACGTGCTGTTCGGTGGTCTGATCTTTGCCTTCTTCGGCGGCTTCTACTACTGGTGGCCGAAGATGTTCGGGCACTTCCTCGACGAACGCCTCGGCAAGATCAACTTCTGGCTGATGCTCATCGGGTTCAACATGACGTTCGGACCGATGCACCTCGTTGGCCTCCGCGGCATGCCGCGACGGACCTACACCTACGGCGAAGGGTTCGGTTGGGAAACGCTGAACCAGATCGAAACGGTCGGTGGGTTCATCATTGCCCTCTCCGCGCTGGTGTTCGTCGTCAACATCGCCGTGTCGGCCAAGAAGCGTGAACTCGCCGGCGATGACCCGTGGGACGGCCGCACGTTGGAGTGGAGCATCCCGTCGCCGCCGCCGGTGTACAACTTCGCGACGATTCCCGAGGTGCACAGCTTCGACGACTTCTGGCACCAGAAATACACCGAAGACGACGAAGGTCGCCTCGTGAAGTTGCCGCGGGGCGCGAGCGCAGCCGACACCCACGCCGAAGAGCACGCTGAACACATCCACCTCCCGTCGCCGTCGTTCTGGCCGTTCGTGCTGGCGTTGGGTCTACCGATCATGGGTTACGGCTTCGTCTTCAAGGCGTGGTGGGTGCTCGGCCTCGGTGTCTTCGTGTTGATGTTCGGCCTGACGGCGTGGGCGATCGAACCCCACACCGCCGAGGAGGATCACTGATGAGCACTGCAGTCGTCGCGGCGGGCGGCGGTCACGTCGAAGCCGCAGGTGCCCATGCGCACGCCGAAACGAATACCGGCATCAGCCATGTGAAGCTGGCGATGTGGGCGTTCCTGTCTTCGGAGTGCTTGTTCTTCGGCGCCTTCATCAGCACCTACCTGATCTACCGAGGCCGTGACCGGGCTGCGCTCGAATCCGCGGGCATCGCCGACGGCGATCTCGAAAAGATCTTCGACATCCCGTTCACCTCGAGCACGTCGTTCGTCTTGTTGATGTCGTCGCTCACGATGGTGTTGGCCCTGGCGGCGATCCAACGGGCTGACCATCGCGGGACGCGGATCTGGCTGGCGGCGACTGCGGTCTTCGGACTCGTCTTCATCGCGGCGCAGGTGTACGAGTTCACGAACTTCTACCGCGAGGGCATTCGACTCCAGACCGGTTTGTTCGGGCCGACGTTCTATGTGATGACCGGGCTCCACGGTGCCCACGTCACCGTTGGCATCTTCTGGTTGCTCCAGTTGCTGTACCGGTCATTGCAAGGTCAACTCGGTCCGGAACACGCCGAGGCCGTTGAGGTCGCCGGTCTGTACTGGCACGTCGTCGACATCGTCTGGATCGTGATCTTCACCGTCATCTACCTCGTTCCCTACAGCTAGAGGAATCCATGAGCACCACCGAGGTTGCAGAACTCGAAGCGGGTACGACGGCGCTCGTCCCCGCGGCCCCCGGAGCGGTCGAGGCGCACGAGGCGCACGACCACCCTGGTCCGCGCCAGTACGTGATGATCGCGGTGGTACTCGTCATCATCACCGCGCTCGAAGTCGGCGTGAGCTATCTCAACCGTGACACGGTCGGCCCGAACTGGATCATGTTCTTGCTGTTCTCGATGGCGTTGGTGAAGTTCTACCTGGTCGTCAGCTGGTACATGCACCTCAAAATGGACAAACCGATTCTGCGACGTTTCTTCATCGTCGGATTGATCGGCGCTCCGGTGCTGTACGCCGTCATCGTGATGGCCCTCAACGCATGGCCGTCGGATCACAACACCATTCCGGAGTTGACGCCAGCGCCATCGGCGGAGGCGCCGGTCGCCGAGGGCGACGCGCCGACTGACGCACCCGACGACAGCGTTCCGACCGACGACACGGCGGCCGAGGCGACGCCCTGACGATGCGCGTTGGCGTCCCGGCTTGGTCGGCCCATCTCGACGTCTGGCTCGTCGTTGGCGGGTTGATTGCCGCGTACGCGATTGCCGTGGTGCGGTTCGGACCTCGTCATGCCCCCGATCCGCAGCGACCAGTGACCCGGATCCAGCAACTGGCATTCGGATTCGGCGTGTTCGCGATCTGGTTGGCGTCGGACTGGCCGATGCACGATGTCGCCGAGGGCTATCTCTTCAGCGTGCACATGCTCCAGCACTTCACCTACACCATGGTGGCGGCGCCGTTTCTGCTGATCGCGACCCCGGCATGGATGTTGCGTGCGCTGTTGCTCCGGACCCGCACGCTCGGCGTGATTCGCTTCATGGCGCGTTTCGGTCCTGCGACGCTGCTCTTCAACCTCGTTGTGGTCATGACGCACCTGCCGCCGGTCGTCGAACGAGCGGTGACGAACCCGTGGTATCACCTTGGCGTCCACATCGTTGTCCTCGGATCGGCACTCATCGTCTGGCTTCCGATCCTGTCGCCGTTGCCGGAGATTCCGCGCCTGTTTTCGCCGATCGGCATGGTGTACCTGTTCCTCCAATCGATCATTCCGACCGTGCCCGCAGCCTGGCTCACCTACGGTGACGACGTGCTGTTCAAGGTCTACGACCGGACCGATCGACTCTTCGGGATCGGCGCCCTCGAAGACATGCGCAACGCCGGCATCGTCATGAAGACGGTGACGGGCGGAGTGATGTGGATCGTGATCGCTATCGTCTTCTTCCGCTGGTATGCGAGTGAAGAACCCGATCCGCGGCCGGGGCGCGTGACCCGCAACCTCGACCGCGAACTGCTCGAACTGCAACCCTGACCATCGAGGCATCCTGATGAGTGACGAGACCACCCCCGCCACCGACGACCCGGCTGCAGCCGACGACGGCGCGACCACCGACGTCGAGCCGGCTGCACCGGCCGCCGTCAGCGGCCTGCAGCGGACCACGCACGGTCAGACGTTGTTCGACCGCTTCGTGTCACCCGTGTTACTGCCGATGGGCGCGGTCGCGATGATCATTTTCGTCGTCGCGAACTTGTCGCGCGTGTTCCTCGCCGGCACGGGTGGCGGGCACTCCGATGAAGGCGCCGAGGCCGCCTCGCACGGCCACCCGGTGCTGCCGGTGGTGATCGCGGGGATCGTGACCGTGCTCATCTTGGTGTTCGCCACCTCGTTCGCAGCCGCGAAGAAGATGCGTTCGCACACGCTTGCAGTGTTCTCGGTCGTCGCGCTCGGCACCGTGCTCTTCGCCGGGTGGCTCAGCGTCGGTGATGCCCAGGAGAAAGTGGCAGCCGAGACCGCAGTCGAGTGCGAACCGGCGGAGAACCAGCTCGAGATCGTCGGCTTCAACTCGTTGAAATTCGACAAGACCGAATATGCCGTGCCTGCGGGTTGCCTGGAGCTGACGTTCGGCGGCGATGGTGGCCACACGCTCGTCTTCTCGTCGCCCCCGCCGTCGCCGTTCCCGAAGTTCGACGGACCCGGCGCATCGGCGACGTACGCGGTCGAGGCCGGCGAATACACCGTGTTCTGCGACGTGCCCGGGCACCGAGCGGGTGGCATGGTCGCGACACTGATTGTCGAAGAAGCCGCCTGATCCGAACCGTCGTTGGCAGCCGATGCAGCGGCCGCCGGGGATTCAGGACGGCACCCGAACCACTAACGCTCCAGCAATCGCCCGCATCGTCGCGGGAAGCGAGTCGACGCGCTCACCGTCGGCCCAGAGCTCGCCCGCTGCATGACCGGCCGTCTCGACGGTCATCTCACGGCCGCGGAGGAACTCGACGCCGTGGGTTGAGCCGTGCTTGCCCGAAAAGACCTTGGGAAAGTTCCACAAGAACTTCGCGATCGACACGTCGCCGACGATGCACACGTCGAGCAGGCCATCGTCGATCTCGGCCGTCGGAACGATCTGCATACCTCCGGCGTACGTTGTCGTATTGGCGACGCTGACCATCCACGCAGTCCGTTCGTGCGCGACGCCGTCGACCGTGACCACGAACGGCTGCGGGCGGTAGACCACGAGCGTTCGGAGCACCGCAGCGATGTACAACGGTGTTCCGGTGAGGCGAGTGACCGAGTTGGCCCACCGGTTGGCCTCCGCGTCGAATCCCGAACAGGTGACGCAGTTGTACCAGCGGTCGTTCGCCTGCGCGAGGTCGATCGTGCGGTCGATCCCGCGATCGTCGTCGAGCAGTTCGAGCGCGGCGACCGGGTCCTTGCGGTCGATCCCGAGGACCCGGGCGAAGTCGTTGCCGCTGCCGATCGGCACGACCGCGAATCGCCGGTGGTGCTCGGCTGCGATGCCCGCCAGCGCGCCTGCCGTGCCGTCGCCTCCCGCCGCGACCAAGTCTCGACCGGCGGCCGCAGCGTTCGTTGCGAGCGCTCGAGCGTGGTCGAGGGAGGTGGAACGTTCGATCACGACGTCGAGGCCACGGGAGCGAAGGATGCTGGTGCGAGCTTCGAGTTCGGCGAGCCGTTGCACGCTGCGTCGCCGGCTGCGGCCCGCTGCCGGATTGGCCACGACCGTCCATCCCCCATGGCGCGTCTGCACGAGCCCGACCGTACTCCGACCGGTCGATCGGTCGGAGCACGGGGCGCACGACGAAGCCACCCGCCGTGAAGATGCCGTGGAGATGGGCCGACGAAGCCCAAGCCGACCGCGAGGCACGGGTACCGTGCACGGCGTGACCGAGCGGCACGGCATCGAATTGAACCGGATCCCGAACCATGTCGCGATCGTCATGGACGGGAACGGCCGGTGGGCGCAACGTCGCGGCCTGAAACGCACCGAAGGCCATGCTGCGGGCGAAGAAGCACTCTTCGACACCGTCGAAGGCGCGCTCGAGATCGGTCTGCCATGGATGACGGTGTACGCGTTCAGCACCGAGAACTGGCGCCGCCCACTCGACGAAGTCCGATTCTTGATGAACTTCAACGAACGCTTGTTGCTCACGCGACGCGACGAGTTGCACGGTAAGGGCGTTCGGGTGCGATTCATGGGCCGACGCGGTGGACGGGTACCGGCCCGAGTTCGACGGCGTATCGAAGAGACCGAAGAGTTGACGGCAGGGAACCGCCGGCTGACGTTGACGTTCGCGTTCAACTACGGCGGGCGTGCCGAACTGGCCGACGGGGTCCGGCGGATCGCCGAAGACGCCGCGGCACGGCGCATCGACCCGGCGAAGGTCGACGAGAAGATGATCCGGCGCTATCTGTATCGCCCCGACATGCCCGACCCTGACCTGATGGTGCGCACGTCGGGCGAGTTCCGCATCTCCAACTATCTGCTGTGGGAGATCGCGTACTCGGAGTTGTATTTCACCGAGGTGTTGTGGCCCGACTTCCGCCGCGAAGATCTCTTCGACGCCGTACGCGACTTCCAAAAGCGCGACCGGCGGTTCGGAACGATCGACGAGCGGTGACGTACCGCCACGACGCTGCGCTGCGCGAACGAATCGCCGCGAACCTCGCCGGGTTCTCCGCCGAGGCGCTTCCCGACAACGAGTTGCCTGGCGCCGCAGTGGCCATCGTGATCGGCGCCGACCCCAACGGTGATGCCGTCTACGCGTTCATCCGGCGCGGGCTCGGGCTGCGATCGAACCCCGGCCAGTACGCGCTACCCGGCGGACGACTCGACCCCGGCGAAACCGCGGTGATTGCCGCTCGGCGCGAACTCCACGAAGAGTTGGGCATCGCGCTTGATTCGGCGTCGGTGCTCGGCGTGCTGGACGACTTCCGGTCGGGTCTGGGTCGGTCGATCACGCCGGTCGTGCTCTGGGCCGACGGTCGCCACGAGTTCGTGCCCCACCCTGAAGAAGTGCACGCGGCGTGGTGGGTGTCGCTCGGCGAACTCGACCACCCCGAATCGCCGCGTTGGGTCGACGACCCGCAAGCCGACGGGCCCGTTGCGCGCATGTCGGTGCGCGGCGAGTGGATCAACCCGCCGACTGCGGCGGTGCTCTACCAGTTCCGTGAGGTTGCGCTCCACGGCCGCTCGGTGCGAGTGCGCGACATCGCCAGCCCACGCTGGACCCACCGCTGACCTGCTCCGCGAGGAGGTGGGTGGCGGCGTACGCTCGGACGATGGGACGGGGGGCGTATCGCGACGAAGGCGTCGTACTGCGTACCTACAAACTCGGCGAGGCCGACCGCATCGTCGTGTTGATGACCCAACAGCACGGCAAGGTCCGAGCGGTCGCCAAAGGTGTCCGCAAGACCAAGTCGAAGTTCGGAGCGCGGCTCGAACCGGCGAGCCAGGTGCACCTCGCGCTCTACGAGGGACGTTCGGAACTCCAAACGATCTCCGACGCCGAGATCATCGAGTCGAACCGTGAGCTGCGCGAAGGCTTCGGCCTGTACACGCATACGGTCCCGATGCTCGAGGCCGTCGACCAGATCGCCCAGGACCACGAACCCGATCCGACCCTGTACCGGATGCTCACGCGAGCGCTGCGCACGCTCGACCAACGGCGCACCCCGCTCGTCACGACCGCGTTCTTCTGGAAGTTGCTGGCCCACTCGGGCTTCGAGCCTCGCCTCGAGGCGTGCGCGCGCTGCGACGCCACCGAGTCGCTCCGCGCGTTCTCGTTAGAAATCGGCGGTGTCGTGTGCCGCGACTGTGCCCGCGGCGGCGGGGCCGCGCTGAGCGCCGAGGCACTCGAGTTGATGCGACGCATGCTCGGCGGCCGGTTGAACGAGGCATTGGCCGAGCCGATGGGGGATTCGGCCTACGAGGTGCAACGCCTGGCGCTCGGCGCGCTGGAACACCAGATCGAACGTCGTCTCCGTTCGGCCGCCGCGCTCTGACGATTTCCCGGAGAGTTCGTTGCGGAAAAGCGAGCGAACACTCCGGGAAACGGGGTTCTGAACGGTCCGAACGGCATGCGGGGTGACGATTAGCCTCGCTCGCTTATGGCCAAACCGCCGAAGAACGATGCCATGGACCGAGTCGTCAACCTCTGCAAGCGAAGGGGTCTGGTCTTTCCGTCGTCCGACATCTACGGCGGATTCCGTTCAACGTGGGACTACGGCCCGCTCGGCGTACTGCTGAAGCGCAACGTCAAGGACGCGTGGTGGCGCGCCATGGTCCAGATGCGCGACGACGTCGTCGGGCTCGACGCATCGATTCTCATGCATCCCCGGGTGTGGGAGGCGAGCGGTCACGTCGCCACGTTCTCCGACCCGCTCGTCGACTGTCGTCAATGCAAAGGACGCTTCCGCGAAGATCACCTGCCCGAGAGTGGTGCGTGCCCCAACTGCGGCACGAAGGGCAGCTTCACCGAGGCGCGCCAGTTCAACCTCATGTTCAAGACCTACGTCGGTCCGGTCGAGGACGAAGCCAACATTGCGTACCTTCGCCCCGAAACTGCGCAAGGCATCTTCGTCAACTTCAAGAACGTACAGACGACCGCACGCATGAAGCCGCCGTTTGGCATCGCCCAGGTC